>Ga0302326_10022746_pt1 | contig 12801 bp, 12 predicted proteins | sample Palsa_T0_3_FD_202264 | JGI IMG/M metagenome (GOLD analysis project Ga0302326, IMG submission 202264) | Peat permafrost microbial communities from Stordalen Mire near Abisko, Sweden - Palsa_T0_3 | ecosystem: Environmental > Terrestrial > Soil > Palsa > Peat permafrost | place: Sweden: Abisko... | reverse complement strand
ATGTAGCCGATGGTGTCGCCGCGGTGAATCTGCTGCCCGGGGGTGACCGCAAAGCCGGAAAGATGGCCGTAGCGGGTCGAGATGCCGTGGCCGTGATCGATCATGATGAGCTTGCCGTATCCGCCCAGAAAATCGGCGTATGTGATCACGCCGTCGGCGGGTGCGATGATTGCGTGGCCGTAGGCGCTGCCGATATCCACGCCGCTGTGAAATGCGCCTTCCCCATTGAAGGGGTCGATGCGCTCACCGAAGCTTGCGGTGACCTGACCTTCAACCGGCCAAAGGTTCGGAGTGGAGTTAGCGCGGTACCAGTCGGCTGTCGTAGCGTTGCGAGTCATGCCCAGGCTGATGCCAACCGCTGCGGCGCCGGTGAGGGCGGAAGTGCGGAGGGCGCCAAGCTGGTCGAGCGAGGAACTTACGTCCGCGTCCTGAATTTTCTGTTGTGAGGCTGTCACCAGCGCAGGCTGCACCTTTAATCCGTAAAGCGCCGAAACTTCACTGGCGATCGAGCCCAGGGAAGCGACCTGCACGTCACGCTCTTTGGCGACCTCTTCCAGCCGGGAATAACGATCTTTGAGCTGCTGATTTTCGGTGCGCAATTCGTGGTAGTGCGAAACCGTGAGCAGCATGCGGGCGTACGAGCCAGCAATGCCGGTGAGGCTGAGGAATCCGATGGCGGCGCCCACCACGAAAACATACAAGTAATGGACCGGAATGGAGATTTTGCGCAACTGGCCATCATCCCCTCGAGCCACAAATAGTATGTAAAAGCGCTTTTGCAAATGCCTTCCTTCTTAAACTTGAATGGTCAGGTCCGGAACTCCAGGCCAAGTTCTGAGGTTGCAGAAAGCCTGTTCGGACCACCTGACTTCTGGGCTACGCTTCCCATCTTGGGAATGGAAACTCTTGACGCGCCCTTCTTCCTACCGGAAACTGCGGCTTAAGCTGAAGGCCCTCATCTGCACTTCCTACGGAATGCAGAACTTAGCTGGTTCACCTTTGCTCGGCCAATGGTTTTGTGAATGACTGGTAAAAGGTAGCAAACTGGGTTCCCCCTGTCAACGACCCGCCGGGATGTTAAGAGTTACCTTAGACCGGGTAATCGAACGTAATCCAAGAAGCGGTTACCGGTGCGGACGGGCAGCCGCGAGAGGTGCCCGAACGGCCCATGCGAAGCATCAGCGCCGGGCCGGCAAAGTTCGAAAACTGCTCGGCGCTACCCCCAACCCTTGAAACTCGCCCGTGAATTGCCTCGTTCCTGAGTCCGGGGTATGCCATACCGCATCCGTAGTTGCACCTCGCTTATAGTAGGTGCCGTGGTCATTGCCGAAAAAGCGCTGATCGACCGGATTCGCCGAGTGGCGAAGCTCGAGTCGAATCCCGCGGTTGTGACGGGAATTGGAGACGACTGCGCCGTGCTACGCCTTTTGCCGCGCCGTGGTAAGGGTAGAGGTGGCGAGAAAGATACGCTGGTCACGACTGACTTCTCACTGGAAGGCATCCACTTCCGGCGGGACTGGCATTCGCCGGAGTCGGTTGGCCACCGATGTCTGGCGCGAGGTCTCAGCGACATCGCGGCCATGGGAGGCGAGCCGGTGGCGGCATTTCTTTCGCTGGCGCTGCCCCGGGACTTGCCGCAGAGCTGGGTGGGCCGCTTTGCCCGGACTTTGATCAGTCTGGCGGAGAGATACGGTGTGGCTCTGGCCGGCGGCGACACGGCAGAGTCGCCCAACGGAGTTCTGGCGGACATCGTTGTTGTGGGGACTGTGCCCAAGGGAGCAGCGATATCACGTTCTCGGGCTCGGCCCGGAGACGGCATTTATGTAAGTGGAGAACTTGGCGGTTCGGCGGCCGCAGTTTGGGCTATGCGGAAACAGCTGCGAAAAAAGACGAAGCGGAAACTGAATGCCAGAGAATATCCCAGGCATTTTTTCCCTGAGCCGCGCATCGAACTGGGCCGCATTTTGCGCGAGAAAGGGCTGGCCTCGGCGATGATCGATACCAGCGACGGGCTTTCGACCGACCTGGCTCACATTTGTGAAGAAAGTGGCGTGGGCGCCGAGGTGGAGGCAGAATCTATTCCCCGGGCCAGCGTCAGCAAGCCCTCCCGGGAGGTCGATTTGCAATTTGCCTTGCACGGCGGAGAGGATTACGAATTGCTCTTTACCGTGCCCTACGGCAAGCCCGTTCCGTCGCGCATTGCAGGAATCCCGATTGCGCGTATCGGGCACATCACGCGCCAGCGAAGGATTTTCTTGCGGAACCGGAGTGGCGTAGGGCACGAGTTTGAGTCCCGGGGCTGGGAACACTTCCGAAGTTAGTGGTTACTTCGGTTACCAGTTACCATCTCTGTCTATACCCGTGAAAGAAGCAACAAGACTACATTGAGGGTATGTCATTCCCTCAAAGTTCCCGCCTCCATATGTTGCTGGTTCTGCTCTTGATTGCTGCCGCGTCGGTCCCACTAAGCGCCGCAAAGAAGCCGCTGCCTCCGCCGCCAGCTCCGGCGAAATCGCCTGTTCCTGCAATTACCGATGCGTATGTGCACAAGGAATTCGGCGATAACTGTTCGCTGATGGCCGGACCTCCGCAGTTTATTGGCGACCTGGATGGCGACGGCGTCGATGATCTTGTGATCGCGGCCCGTTGCAAGAACCCCATGGCCGACCAGGCAGAATATGGCTTTCTCGTAAGCGATCCCTATAACACGGGCTTCGGCAACGTGAAACTTACATCGACATTTGCCTCGGATGAACCCGACCGCAAGGGGGTTTCTCTGCTGATCGTTCACGGCGTGGGTCCCGATGCCTGGCATTCCGACAAAGTAAAGCCGAAGTTCCTGCTGATCAACCTTCCCTTCAGGACGGTTACGGTGAAAAGGTTGACGCTCAAGAAGAGGACCGTGCTGGGGATTTACATGGAAGAGAAAGGCGAAGGCGAATCCATGTCTTCCGTCATCTTCTGGGACGGGAAGAAGTATCGTTACCAGGTATTGGGATCGGACATGGAGTAACCTGTCGTAGGCGATCCAAGAGGTGACCTCGCTGAAAGCCTTTCCCACGGCGGAGGAACTCTAACCGAGTGCATGCCCGCGCTCCTCGCAGCCTGAATGCCCATCTCTGTGTCTTCGAACACCAGACAGGCCTCCGGCGCTACTCCGAGCCGGGCGGCTGCCAGCAGAAAAGCTTCCGGATCAGGCTTGCTCTTCTTGTAATCTCCGGCGCAGACCAATGTGTCGAATCGATCGAGAAGGTGCAGCGAAGCCAAAGATGCAGTCACCGACTCCCGGGTGCTTCCCGACACCACTGCAAACGGAATCCGCCCGTGCGCGGCCTCGATATGTTCCAGGACTTCGGCAACAGGCTTGAGCTGAGGAAGCAACTCGAAGTACAGATTCTCTTTTCGACGGGAGACCGTCTCCACCGGCATCGCCAGCCCGTGCGTTTGGTTTAGGGTGGATATGATCTCGGCCGCTGGCATGCCGCCCCACGCATAGAAACGCTCTTCAGTAAATTCGCACTTCCATTCTGCCAATGCCTTTTTCCAGGCTATGTAGTGAAGAGGCATCGAATCGGCGACTGTTCCATCGCAGTCGAATAGATACGCCTTAAACTTACGCTCGGGCAATTTCAGTTTCATGCAGTGAATGTTTCTTTACGTCTCCATTTTAATGAATCGCCCAATCCGTCGTTTCACATCACAACGTGCGTTTGAACAGCGGAATGGCGATCCCAAGCGTTATCGCCGCGAAGATCGAGAGGAACAACATATCTCCCCACACGGCCGCCAGTGTCGTCTCTTTCAATAGCAGACATTTGAAGCCGTCAACAGCGTAGGTGAAGGGATCGACCCGGGCGATGACGCGCAACCAGGGCGGAAACGCCTGGATGGGGTAGATTGCGCCGCTGGGAAAGAACAACAGCGTATTCAGAATGCCGAACATGGCCCTCGGGACCAGCGGGTCTTCGATGCGCACCATCAGCAGGAACATCATGGTGTTGAAGGCGAGTGAGGTCAGCACGATCATCACCAGCAGCCCGAGCATGGTGACTGGATTGAAAATCGTATTAACGCCGGCAATCAGGGACCCGATGACGCATATGATCACACCCGTCATCACCGCCTTGATCGCCCCGGCCAGGTTCAGCCCAAGAACCAGTTCGAGCTTAGTGATGGGCGTGACCAGATAGCCTTCATGCACGCCACGCGCCTTGTCGTCGATGTACAGCATTCCGCCGCCGATCATTACGGAGACGAACATCGCCAGCGCGAGCGAGCCGGGCAGCAGATATTTCATGTATTCGATGTAAGGATAAAGTTCTACGATCTCAAGCGCGGTCTGCTGCAGAATGCGCGGCTGAACCGTCGGCTGGTTCAGCGAGGTGACCAGATCGTTGAGTTCCGACTCCAGGGCGGAACTCATGAAATTGTCGCTGTTGTCCACGACCAGCGCGACCTGCGGGTGATTGGCTTCATAGACGCGCCGCGAAAACTGTGGTGGGATGATGACCGCGCCATCGAGTTTGCCGTTGCGCACGTCTTCCATCGCCTTTTTCTCGTTGTCGTAGTAGACCGGGACGAAGGTGCGAATGTTGGCGCGTACGGAGTCGAAAGCTCCGCGAATCTTGGTGGCCTGGGGTCCGCCATCCTCATCGACTACAGCAAGGCGGGCGTCGCGTATCTTTCCGCCGAAAGCGTTGCCGAGAATGACGAGCTGCACGAGGGGAAAAATCATCGACGCCAGCATCAGCGCCGGCGAACGAAAGAACTTGCGCATTTCGCGCTCGACAATGGCCATCATCCGGTTCATAACTTCCAATCTGCGTTCATGGCTGTAAACCCGGCCGCTGCGGCATCACGAAGGCATAGGCTTTCTGCAGTTCGTCGCGGAGCTGCCTTCCGGTGTAATGCACGAAGACGTCGTCCAGCGTAGTGTTCTGCACCGAGAGCGACTTCACCGCAACCCCGGCTTCCACGGCCATCTCAACCAGTTCTGTGGTGGTGCGAGAACCGTTGCCGGTCAAAACTCGATACATTCCCGCTCCCTCGCGCTGCACCGAAGTGACCTCGTCGAGCGTGTGCAGCCGCTGCTCCCAATCGTCGGGAGGGTTTTCGAACTGCGCCTCGATCACATTCGACCCCGGCACGCTCGCCTTCAGAGCCATCGGCGCATCCAGGGCAACGAGCTTGCCATGATCCACGATGGCGATGCGGTCGCAGAGGCGATCAGCCTCGTCCATGTAATGGGTCGTAATTAAAATTGTGAGTTGACGCTGGTTCTTGATGTTGCCCAGCATCTCCCACACCGCAACGCGTGAAACGGGATCCAGTCCGGTGGTGGGCTCATCGAGGAAAAATATCTTGGGATGGTGCACCAGCCCGCGTGCAATCTCCAACCGGCGCCGCATGCCACCGGAGAGTGTCTTGGTTTGCGCGTCGCGCCACTTCGTGAGATCGACCAGTCCCAACAACTCATCGATCGAGCGCTTTCTTTCTTTTGCGGGCACGTCGTAGAGTTTGGCGTAGATATTCAGATTCTCTTCCACGGTAAGGTCGAGATCGCTGGTCAGCGCCTGCGGGATCACGCCGATTACGCGCCGTGCAGCATCCGGTTCTTTCGCAACATCGTGGCCGGCAATGCGCGCAATCCCTGCAGTAATCGGAATCAGCGTGGTCATCATGCGGATCAGCGTCGACTTCCCAGCGCCATTCGGTCCGAGCAAGCCGAAGATCTCGCCTTCTTTCACGTTGAACGAAATGTTATCGACAGCCGTGAAGTCGCCATACTTCTTGACGATGTGCTCGACCTCAATGGCATAAGGTGTCTCGCCGCCGTTTGTGTTAGCGTTGTTCGCTGCAGCAGTGTTCGTTCTAGGATCGATCTCCGCCATCACTGCTGCCCCGCTGCTGCCGTACTCTGGGGATTGGCTTCGCCCTTGAGCTGCTCCGGCGAAACCAATACTTCCGCGGTCATCCCCGGAACAAACGCGCCCTTGGGATTGTCGAGCCGGACTTTCAGAACGATGGTCCTGATGTCGCGTTTGCGGCGGCTCACGTCGCGCTGCGTAGCAAAGTCACCCTCAACGCCTTTGAAGAAGATCTTGCCGGTCGTAATCATTCCTCCGGGCAGACGGACTCGCATCACGTCGCCGTATGCGATATGGTCGGCGTACGTTTCCGGAATCGCGACTCGCACCCAGGTGTCGGTGAGATCGACGATGGTCACGATGGCTTCTCCAATATTGACTACTTCTCCCTGTCGGGCGGCGCGTACCGAAACCGTGCCCGTGACCGGTGCATAAACGTTGGTATAACCCAGCCGCACTGCGGCTTGATTCTTCTGCGCGATCGCATTTTCGAGATCAGCCTGAGTGGATTGCACCGTACTCTTCGCCGCGTTGGCCTGCTGCGTGCGCGCAATCGCGGAGTTCAGGTCGGCCTCTGCCGCTTTCACCAATTCCTGTTGAGCCTGGACGGCGGCTTGTGCCGCCTGCAGGTTGGTTTCGGCCTGCACGCGATCCTGTTCCGACTGCACTCCAGCTTTTGCCAGTTCGATCATGCGATGGCTGTCGCTTTCCGTGCGATCGAGCGCAGCCTTCGCCTGCAGCAGTTGCGCCTTGGCGGAAGAAAGTTTGGCCTGGGCATTGGCCACGTCGCTCGAGGTCGAGCCTGACGTGGATTGCTCGGTATGCTCCATCTCGGAAACTTTATTCTGCAGACTGGCGATGTTCGCCGCCGCCGCGGCTTCCTGCGTCTGCAACTCAGAAGGGTCTAGCACAGCGATCAGGTCTCCGGTCTTCACGGGCGTGCCTTCATCGACGAGCAGGTTCTGGATGCGGCCTTCCACCTGTGCGCTGACGATCACCTGAGTCGAATCGACCGTGCCGATCAGCACCAGGTCTTTGGAATGGTCAACGGAAAAGCCGTAGTAGATCGCGGCGATCACGAAGATGATGCCGAGAAGAATGAAGAAACGGTTGCGAGCGCTCATGGGCGTACTCCTGATTTGCGAACTACTGGCTTGCACAATGGCGGCGCCGGGCCGGCCGGCTGAAACAGAGCGGCGGAAATAAAATCCAGAACTGCGGCCCGGCGCTCGGCGATGCGCTGAGGCGTGAGCGGATTGAAGTGCACGATCCTCTGCATCACCGGGGCGCTGCTGAAATAAAAAAGAATCATAGAGATCATCGAGGGGACAAAATGGGCCGGGTCCACCTTGCGAAATTCTCCTTCCGCGATTCCTTTATGCAGGAGTTCACCCACCCGCCGGTAGATCGGCTGAAAGTAGGTTTTGACGAGCCGGTCGATGTGCGCCGAGTGGCCTTCGCGCGCGCGCATCATCTCGCGCTGCATCAGCTTGGGATAAATCTGGTTTGAGGCGATGAAGTCGAAATACGCTCCCGCATAAACCATGATCTTTTGGCGCGGCGGCAGGTCGCTATCGAGCGCGTGGAACACCCTCGCTTTCATTCCGGAAAACGCATCGTCGAGCACAGCGCCGTAAAGCGTTTCCTTATCTTTGAAGTAGTAATAAAGCAGAGCCTTATTGACCCGCGCTTCACGCGCGATGGCGTCGGTGCGGGCTCCCGCAATGCCGAGTTCGGCAAATTCGTGCGCAGCGGCGTGCAGAATGGCAGCGCGACTCTCCTCCGGCTGGCCACGGGAGCCCATGCGATGGAGATTGTGCCGGTGCTGGCGCAACTGCCGGCGAAGATCGCGAAATTCCTCGCGCCGGCGGCGAGCTTCTTCCCGTGGAGTTAGTTAGATGATACACCAAGCCGCGCGATGCGGGAAGCCTTTATTGGGAGTCGCGCGATGCGGGAGCTACATGTGGCCGCCGGCAATCGACGGGACCAGCATGACTTCATCCCCGTCGCTGAAGACGTACCCGGGCCCACCCAGGAAGCGGATGTCTTCCTCATTCACGTAAATGTTCAGGAAGCGGCGAACTTGTCCGGCTTCGTCGCGCAAGTGCGGCTTGAGTTCCGGAAACTTCTCATCGAGCACAGAGAGCAGTTCTCCCAGGTTCGAGGCGGAACACGCGACTAAGCTCACGCCTGCGGTATGCCGGCGCAGCGCTGTCGGGATTTGCACGGTAATCGCCATCGCGCCCTCCGTTACGCTCCCACTGCGGCCGCCGCTTCTTTCGCGACCTCGACCGTGTCGAGCGTTTCCTCCAGATACCTCTCGAACTCCGCCAGCTTGGGCGTGATCGCCCGCTCCTCTTCGTAAATACCGGCGAGTACGTCAGTCGTCTTCAGTCCGTTCCCTGTGATGCACAACACGGTGGTTTCTTCCGGAAGAATGCGGTCCTGGCGATAAAGCTTGCCCGCCGTGCCTACGGTGACGCCACCAGCCGTTTCGGTGAAGACGCCTTCGGTTTCCGCCAGCAGACGGATCGAATCAATCACTTCAGGATCGCTCACGTCCTCGCTCCATCCGCCGCTCTGCTTGATGGTCTTGATGGCATAGTGACCGTCGGCAGGGTTACCGATGGCCAGCGAACGTGCAATGGTCGCGGGCTTCTGCGGATCGATCTCCGCACTGCCCGTCTTCACCGCCGTCGAAATCGGCGAGCATCCCGTCGCCTGCGCGCCGAAAAACTTGACCGGCTTCTCCTCGACCAAGCCGAGCTTGATCAGTTCATCAAACGCCTTTTTGATTTTGATAATCAGCGACCCGCCCGCCATGGGGCAGACGACGTTATCGGGCAGACGCCAGCCCAGTTGTTCGGCAATCTCAAAGCCAACGGTCTTCGACCCTTCCGCGTAATACGGCCGCAGGTTCACGTTGACAAAGCCCCAACGCCGCTCCTCGGCAATCTGCGAGCACAGGCGGTTCACCTGATCGTAGTTGCCGGCGATGCGCACCACGTTGGCGCCGAAAACCTGCGTGCCCAGAACCTTTGCCGATTCGAGATCGGAGGGAATAAATATCCAGGCCTTCAGACCAAGCCGCGCCGCATGCGCCGCCACGGCATTGGCCAGGTTCCCGGTGGATGAACACGCAACCGTATCGAAACCGAACTCGACAGCTTGAGCCAGCGCCACGGCGACAACGCGATCTTTAAAGCTAAGCGTCGGCAGGCAGACTGCGTCGTTCTTGAGATAGAGATTCTGCGCTGCAAATCTCGCATCGCTTGCGCTGCCGACCAACTCCTCGGCGAGGCGCGGCGCCTGAATCAGAGGCGTGAACCCGACCGGAAGCCGAGGCTGAAAGCCCGCGGGCAGCGGCAGCAGCTCGGCATAGCGCCACATGTTCCCCGGGCGCTGGGCGATGCGCTCGCGGCTGGACTTCGGCGGGTCAATCGATCCCTGGGCAAGCAACGCCCGGACCGCGTCATAGTCGTAGGCAATTTCCAGAGGGGAAAAACAGTCGTCGCAGATCGAGCGGGGCTGGTTTCCCCAGCTTCGGCCGCATTCCCGGCAGCGCAGTTCGTAGTCAGCCATGTCGCTACTCGCTTTCTTATCTCCAGCAGCGAATAGCCGAGGACGAGCCGGGAAAAAGTGCCCTAAAACAGAACGGCCTCTTTTTCCAGGAAATTGGGAAAAGAGGTCGAATGCAAATAAGAATGAAGCTCGCATCCGAATCTCATGTTCCCCGTTTCCGGGCGGGAGTTGGCACCTGGCGGTCAGGATATATGATCCAGATCCGGTTGCCGTGGCGTCTCAGGGCTCGTCCCTCAGCCACTCTGCATGAAATTCTATCTGCCCCGAAGGGCAAACTTGTCTTAGCGATGCTACATGGGGAACCGGGGTTCGTCAACAGGATTTTAATCTGGAGTAAACTGGGAGAACCCGCGCTCACTTTCGCCGGTCGCGTTGCGCCATCTCGCGCGCCAATTCCCGGGAAGTATCTTTGAGCCGTTGCGCCAGAATCAGCGCCAGCGAGAGATAAAAGCGCGAAGCCAGACGGGGAAAGGCCTCGAACATTTCCCGAAGTTCTCGCGCATCGATCTCGTCCACTTCGACCTCGGCGTCTTTGGCAACCACGGCGGCCGTGGCCCTGCCTTTTTCGAGAAAGGCAATGTCGCCGCAGATGTCGCCTGGTCCCAGCGATGCCACGATGGCGCGGGAGTTCGTCCCAGCCAGTTCCACCGATGCCTCTCCTTTGCGGATAATGAAAATGTTTTCCGAGAGCGCACCCTGCTGAATGATTTCCTCGCCCAGCTTGAAAGTTCGGCTCACCGATTTGGACTTGATCAAGGTCCAATCGTTGGAGCTTAGATATTGCAGACGATTACCGGGCATGAGGATTACGTCGGCAGAATAATACACGATCTGTAGCTACTTCGAACGAGAACCGGCGGCAGAGCGAACCGTTGAGCTGGCGGAGGTCCGAGACTGGTGGATGGTTCGGACGGGAAAGCCGATATCGAATGGAAGTGTCTTCACCGGCTGTACTGGTTCCTTTTCTTATCCGCGTGCCGCTCCAGGCCAAGCTGGATGAGCCGGTCGATCAGCTCTGCATAGTCCAGCCCCGACGCGGCCCACAGCTTGGGATACATGCTGATCGCCGTGAAGCCCGGCATAGTGTTGATCTCGTTCACATAGATTTTGCGCGTCTTGTTCCCCGAGCCAGGCTCCATCAGAAAATCCACGCGCGCCAGGCCAGAGCAGTCGACGGCCTTGAACGCGGCGACAGCCAACTCCTGGACTTTCTTCGTCTCCGCCTTGGTGAGCTTCGCTGGAATGATCAGCTCGGAGCCTTCGTCGAGATACTTCGCGTTGTAGTCGTAGAACTCCTTAACCGGAACAATCTCGCCGGGAATCGACGCGGCTGGTTCATCGTTGCCCAGCACCGAACACTCGATCTCGCGTGCTTTATTCTTTTTACCGCCGACGCCCTGCTCAATGACAATCTTGCGGTCGAATCTCGCAGCTTCCTCAAGGGCCGGGCCGAGTTCCTTGCGGTTGTGCGCCTTGCTGATCCCAACCGACGATCCCAGATTCGCGGGCTTCACAAACACGGGATACTTCAGCATGCTCTCCACGAATTTCTGCACCTTCTTCGGCTCGTTCTCCCAGGCGCTACGCAGAACTGTGACGTGCTTCACGATAGGCAGCCCAGCGGCAGTAAACAACGACTTCATGATGTCTTTATCCATGCCCGCGGCCGAGCCGAGTACGCCCGCGCCCACGTAGGCGATGTCGGCCAGTTCGAGCAGACCTTGAATCGTTCCGTCTTCTCCGAAAGTCCCGTGCAGCACCGGAAAGATTACATCGACGTTGATAGCACGGTCGCTGGCACGCCGCGTAAGCGCGGCCTCCGTTTGAAACGGCACGAGGCCGCTCTGCCGGTGCACCGGCTCCGGCGGGACTACGACGGATTCTCCGCGAGCCAGCACCGCGGCTGGTTGCGTGATTTCAGGATCGCCCGCGCGCAAGTGGCGGGCCTCAAGCACGAGCTTGCCTTGCAGAAGATTCTCGGCATCATTCGCGGTCAGCCAGCGGCCGTCCTTAGTGATGCCGATGGGCACGACTTCAAACTTATCTTTGTCGATGGCTTGCAGAACCGATGCGGCCGAAAGCAGCGAGACTTCGTGCTCACCGCTGCGCCCGCCGAAAAGTATTCCGACGCGAACTTTTTTCATGACACTTCAGTGTGGACGCTGAAGGAGCGGGCAGTCAATTGCTGCGATGGTACTGGCTGGCGGCGCATTGAATTGAACGCACCAATTCTATTGCTGAGCACTCGGTTCGCGTTTCTCCCAGTCATCCAGATCGATGCTGTTCCGTCTAGGCTTGCCTGGCGCATAAATCGTGAAGAGTGCCTTAATGCATTCGCCTTCACCGCAGATTGTGAGGAGTTTGAACAACTTGCGCCAGCCTTCCGGCGCTTCCTCGCAAAACCCACCGAGACCTGGGGCACCCGGCGGGTGCTGACTGGGCCGTGCAAACCCCCCACCCTTGGCGCTTGAGATTAGTGCGGCTTCCGCTGCTGAGCACGCGGCAAGGATGGGGCACTAGGCGCCCAGCGTGCGCTAAAATAGCCCAATCGAGGTGCGTATGGCACAGATGACGCCTGAGGTATGCAAGCTGCTGGAGCAAGCCCTGTCGCTATCGGTGGAAGAACAAGAGGCGCTGGCCGACTCATTGATCTCCAACCTTGGCGGCAAGGTGGACGAAGGCTTGCACGCGGCTTGGGAGGCTGAGATTGGTAAACGCATTGCGGAATTGGATTCGGGCGAAGCCAAAACTGCCTCGTGGGGCGAAGTGCGTAAGCGTAATTTGGCGAAGTTGAATCGTGCCAACTGAGTGGGTCGAGTTTCATCAGGAAGCCGGGATCGAGTTCGACGCGGCATTCGAGTGGTACCTGGAGCGCAGCCCCGACGCTGCGGTTCGATTTGATGCCGAGGTTGATCGGGCATTGACTCAGATCATCGCCGCACCCAAACGCTGGGCTGCGGGACCGCATTCAACCCGCAGATTCTTGCTGCGGCAGTTTCCTTACATCTTGATTTACCGCGAGCGTCCTTCTTCCGCGGATATTCAGATTGTGGCGGTTGCCCACACCAGCCGCAGGCCGGGTTATTGGAAGAAGCGGCTGTAGTTCTGAGGCGATGGTGAGGAAGTCAAAATCCCCACCCTTGCCGCTTGAGATTGGTGCGGCTTTGTGCTGCCGCGCGCGCGGCGAGGATGGCAGCCGGCCGCCTTAATATTCGACGTGGCTTTCTGCTATCGAGCACACGCGGGTCCCGACATAAAACCAAATTGGGACTAGGAATGGCGACACGTTCAGCGCGGGTGCCATTCGGTCATGGCCAACGCCAGCGGGACAATGAAATTCAATAAGGGCAAA
>Ga0302326_10022743_pt1 | contig 12802 bp, 12 predicted proteins | sample Palsa_T0_3_FD_202264 | JGI IMG/M metagenome (GOLD analysis project Ga0302326, IMG submission 202264) | Peat permafrost microbial communities from Stordalen Mire near Abisko, Sweden - Palsa_T0_3 | ecosystem: Environmental > Terrestrial > Soil > Palsa > Peat permafrost | place: Sweden: Abisko... | reverse complement strand
CCGCGCCGGACACCTTCTACGGCATGATCGCCAAGCGGAAGCTGGAGCTGGCGGATGATCCGCTCGGCCGCCTGATCGATGCGTCGAACGGCGGCGCCCCGACAGCCGCGCCTGCGATCGCCGGGGAAACGGCGCTCGATCGCCTCGCTCGCACCGATGCCAGGGCCCACCGCGCCATCGCGCTGATGCAGCTGGCGCGGCAGGTCGACGCCGGCGCCGAGCTGCGCACCGGCTTCGCCGAGGCGACCGACGATGAGACCCGCGGGCTCTGGATGAATTTGATGTTCGAGCTCAACCCGAACCGGCCCCAGACCGGCGAGACCGTGCTGCACGCCGCTGCGCCGGCCATGGCGGCGGCCACCGCCTATCCGACCCCGGCGCTGCAGCCGGCCGGCGGCTTCACCATCGACAAGTCGCTGGTCTATGCGATCGTCTGGCAGGAGAGCCGCTTCAACAGCCTGGCCGTCTCGCCGGTCGGCGCGGTCGGCCTGATGCAGCTGATGCCGCCCTCGGCCGCCAGCATGGCCGGCGATCCGACCCTGCTCGCCGAGCCGATCCATCTGTTCGACACCGGCGAGAACCTGCAGCTCGGCCAGGCCTACATCCGTTGGCTGGAGAACAACTCGGGCCACTACGACCTGCTGCGCACCATCGCCGCCTACAATGGCGGCCCGGGCACCCTGGTCCGCACCGAGAACGCGCTTGGGCCCGGCGCCGACAGCCTGATGGTGATCGAGAGCTTTCCGTTCTCCGAGAGCCGGGCCTATGTGAAGAAGGTGGTGGCCGCCTACTGGTGCTACCGCCGCCAGTTCGGCGCCCCGACCCGCACCCTCGACGCCGTCGCCCAGGACCTACCCACCATCGATGCGCGGCTGGACGAGCTCGCGCCGGCCCCCAGCTCAACGCCGGTCCAGAATGCGCAGACGTCCGCCGCGGCGCGCCAGGCGCTGGAGATCCTGCTCCACCACAGCGGCTGAACCGGCCAGCTGCTTCGGCGCCAGCCAGCCCTCGGGCGGGGCCGCAAGGCTGAGTCGCCCGCTGCGTGTCACCAAGCGCGCCGGCGCCGGCGGCTCCTTCGCCAGGTGGGCGATCACCAGCTCCATCCAGTCCGGCGCAAGGTTCGGCCCGAGCGGCAAGCCGGCGATCCACGGGCCCTTGGCCTGTTCGAACGCCGCGCCGAAGGCGTCGTAGAGCTCGGCCCCCGCATCGTCGGCGATCGCGCGCTCGGGACCGGCGGCGGCGATCACCGCCACCTCTCGCACCAGCCCCTCGGCGGCCGCCGGCACCAGCGCCGTCAGCAGCCGTGTTAGCGCTTTCGGGTCGTCCGACGCCGTGACCAGGATCGAGATCAAGTTTTACCCCGCCTTCGCGGCGACCGAGACGCTCGTCAGGTCATCGCCGAGCACGATCTCGCCATCGAAGTGCGGCCGCGCGATGGCGCGCCACTCTTCTTCCTGGCCGGGCGCCAGGTTCGGCACATAGTGGGTCATCATCAGTGTCTTCACGCCGGCCCGCTGCGCCGTCTGCGCCGCCTGTTCGACGGTCGAGTGGTAGTCGAGAATGTCCTGCAGTCGCGGCGAGGGCACCCGTCGCACCATGTCGTCGCGGATCACCGTCTGCACATAGACATCGGCGCTGCGGCATAGTTCGTCGAGTTCCGGGCACGGCACGGTGTCGCCGGCCAGGGCGACCACGCCGCCGGCGCGCTCGATGCGATAGCCGAGCGTCGGGAACACCGGCGAGTGATCGGTGCGGTGCGCGCTGATCGCGAAGTCGCCGACCGTGAACGCGTCACCGGGCGACAGCTCCGTGGTCTCGACGACGGGGCCGGCGTTCAGGTCGTCATGGTGGTCGATGCGGTATTTGACGTCGAAGGCGAGCATGGCCAGCGTCGCCTCGACCAGCGCCTTGGCGCCCTTGGGCCCGAACACCTTCAGCGGCGTCGGCGCGACGTTCATCACCCAGTGGGTGGTGATGATGTCGTTGAGGTCGGTGATGTGGTCGGAGTGCATGTGGGTGAGCAGCACCGCCGAGATCGTCGCCGGACCGACCCCCGCCGCCGCCAGCCGCATGACCACGCCGCGGCCGCAGTCCGCCAGCAAATTCACGCAGCCCGCCCGCACCAGCGTCGCCGGCCCCGCCCGCTGCGGGTTGGGAATGGGCGAGCCGGTGCCGAGCAGGATTACGTCCATGCCGTCTCTCCACGCGGCTCTGGCGGTCCGCTAAACAATCTGAGCGCTGTGTAGAGCAATTGCGCAGCCTCTCAATGGCGGTCGATGGTTCTTGTTTTGTTCTGGTCGGCGTTCTACCATACCGCCATGTCGACCCTCCCCTTCCCGCCCCGCGGCCGCGGCGCGCAGTCCAACGCCAGCGGTCGGTTCGAGAGTCTGGTGCGCGAGGCGTTCGACGACGGCTGGACGCTCGAGGACGAGGCGCCGGCGCAGCTGAAGACCGTCGTCACGCCGGAGCGGGCCAAGACCATCATCGCCCGCAACGATAGCCCGGATGTCGGCTTCGATCGCTCGATCAACCCCTATCGCGGCTGTGAGCACGGCTGCATCTACTGCTACGCCCGGCCCAGCCACGCCTATGTCGGCCTCTCGCCCGGGCTGGATTTCGAGAGCCGGATCTTCTTCAAGCCCGAGGCCGGGCAGCTGCTGGCCAAGGAGTTGTCCAAGCCGAGCTACCGGGCGGGTCCGATCCACATCGGCGGCAACACCGACCCCTACCAGCCGCAGGAACGGCGGCTGCGGGTGACCCGCGGCGTGCTGGAGACGCTGCAGCGGTTCGGCCACCCGTTCTCGATCATCACCAAGTCGGCGCTGATCCTGCGCGATGCGGACATCATCGGGCCGATGGGCCAGGCGCGGCTGTCGCGGGTCGCCGTCTCGGTCACCACGCTCGACCGGGCGCTGGCGCGGGCGATGGAGCCGCGCGCTGCGACGCCGGACAAGCGCATCGCCGCTATCCGCGGCATCGCCGAGGCGGGCTGTCCGGTGAGCGTGATGTTCGCGCCGGTGATCCCCGGGCTCAACGATCACGAGCTGGAGGCGGTGCTGGAGCGCGCGGCCGAGGCCGGCGCGACGGGCGCCGGCTATGTGGTGCTGCGCCTGCCGCTGGAGATCAAGGACCTGTTCCGCGAATGGCTGCAGGCCGCCCGACCCGACCGGGCGGCGCGGGTGATGAGCCTCGTGCGCCAGATGCGCCACGGCCGCGACTATGACGTGAAATGGGGCGAGCGGATGAAGGGCGACGGCCCCATCGCCGAACTGATCGGCGCCCGCTTCGCCGCCGCCAAACGCCGCTACGGCCTCGACGGCGTCCGCCAACCGCTGGACCTGACCCAGTTCAAGGTCCCGACCGCAAAGGGCGATCAGCTCGAACTCTTTGCCTAGACCTCGCCATCGTGCTCGGCTTGCCACGCCCCTCGAAATCGGTCCTAAGGTCGCGCCGGTCTCGGCGGGCGGCCGATGGCACGGCAAGGAGCGATAGTGGCGGAGTTTTCGGCGTCTGACGCGGCGTTCACCGGGTTCCGGATCGTTGCGGAGCGCCCCTGGGCGGTGGCCATCTGGGCCGGCCTGCAGCTCGTCGTCTCGCTCGCCTTCGAGCTCTTCGTCGCCTATTCGGCGGGACCGGCGTTCACCAAGTTGGCGCAGCTGGGGCTGCAGCCGCCCGGCCAGGACCCGGCGGTGGTGCTGAACCTTTTCCGCCAGGTCGCGCCGACCTACCTGGTGCTGCTGGTCGGCGGCCTTGTCCTGAATGCAGTGCTTTATTCGGCGATGAACCGCGCGGTTCTGCGGCCCGGCGAGGGTCGGTTCGGTTATTTGAGGCTGGCGTCCGACGAGCTGCGGCAGCTGGGCCTGTTCGCCATCTTCGTCGGCCTCGGCATCGCCGCGTATATCAGCATGATCCTGGTCGCCGTGGTTTTGATCGTCATCATCGGCCTTGTGGCGGGCGAGGGCCTGGCGCTTGGGCTTGGGCTGGCGATCCTGCTGCCGGCCTTCATCGCCGCCTTTGTCTTCCTGGCCGTACGGCTGTCGCTGGCCTCCCCGATGACGTTCGAGACCCACCGGATCGACCTCCAGGGCGCCTGGCGGATGACGCAGGGGCGCTTTTGGCCGCTGCTCGGGACCTACCTCATCGCCTTCGCGCTCAGCGTGGTGGTGATCGTGTTGACCTTCGCGATCGCCATCGCGGCCGTCGCTGTGGCCGGCGGCGGAATGGGCGCGCTGGGCTCGGAGCTGCAGACGAATCTGAGTTCGGTGGGCGCGGTCCTGAGCCCGGCGCACCTCGCCTACATCACGGTCTTCGCCATCGGCCAGGCGCTGATCTGGCCAGTGACGATGACGCCGCCCGCCGCGATCTACCGCGCCCTCGCCGGCGGCGCGAGCGCCGCAAGTCGCGTGTTCGACTAGCCGCGGCGGCGGCGCCGTCCGCGTCGATCCGGCCTTGCCGATCGGCGCGGCAATCCTTAACAAAACCTTACCAATTGGCGCGATCGCTGCAGGCCCACGGCTTCAGCGTTGCAAAAAGGTACGTCAGCCGTGGCCTGGATTCCGATCGACTTTCGCGAGGAGACCCACGTCTGGTGGGGGCCGATCCGCTCGGAGCGGCAGGCGCAGGAGGTGGTGAGCTGGACCGCCTGGTCGCTGCTGCTGGTGGGCCTGGCTCCGCTGGGCGCGCTCGGCCTCTCGGCGGCGCGGGGGGATCTGACACTCTCCTGGCCGATCTGGCAGAATTTCGGCGAGAACTGGATCGTGCTGGGACAGATCGCCTTCGCCGCGGTCGAGATCGCCGCCGCCGGCGTGCTGCTGCGGACCCGTAGCTGGGTCTGTGCGGTGATCCTGCTGGCCTGCTGTGTGTTAGTGATCTCGGTGCTCGTCGCCACGATGGCGCGCGTGCTAACCGGCGTCGACGACGGCGCAACGGTCGCCGCCGAAAACGGCGCCTTGCTGGTGGCCATGCTGTTCTTCCTGCGGCTGATCTGGCGGGCGATGTACGCCGCCCAGGAGATCCGCCGGCTGCAGCTTTCCGAGCACTTCATCTAATTTTGCACGGATCGGACGGCGCGTAGCGCCGACTGGCGGGCTTGCGCTGGCAGGGTGAATGACGTTCAGTTAAGGTGCGACCCCCGCCGGAGAGCCCCTGCAATGCCCCTCGACACCGCCGAGCTCGACTTCGACCCCGACACCCTGCGCGAGAAGTACCGGCAGGAGCGCGACAAGCGCCTGCGCACCGACGCCAACGAACAGTACGTCGAGGTCGCCGGTGATTTCCGCCACTATGTCGACGATCCCTACATCGAGGCGCCGATCGTTCGCGGTCCGCTGACCGACACGGTCGACGCGCTGGTGATCGGCGGCGGCTTCGGCGGCCTGCTAGCCGCGGCGCGGCTGCGTGAGGCCGGCGTCGAGAGGATTCGCATCCTCGAAAAGGGCGGCGACTTCGGCGGCACCTGGTATTGGAACCGCTATCCGGGCGCCCAGTGCGACATCGAGAGCTACATCTACCTGCCGCTACTCGAAGAGACCGGCTACATCCCCAAGGAGAAGTACAGCTTCGCCCAAGAGATTCGCGACCACAGTCGGCGGATCGGCGAGCACTTCGACCTCTACAAGGACGCCTGCTTCCAGACCGAAATCCGCGAGATCCGCTGGCTCGAGGACGAGAAGCGCTGGCTGGTCACCACCAACCGCGATGACGCCATGAAGGCGCGCTACGTGGTGATGTCGAACGGGCCGTTGAACCGGCCGAAACTGCCCGGCATTCCGGGGATCGAGACCTACAAGGGCCACTCGTTCCACACCAGCCGCTGGGACTACGCCTATACCGGCGGAAATTCATTCGGGAACCTCGACAAGCTGGCCGACAAACGCGTCGCCATCATCGGCACCGGCGCCACCGCCATCCAGTGCGTGCCGCACCTCGGCGCTGCCACCAAACAGCTCTACGTGTTCCAACGCACGCCCTCGTCGGTCGACCTGCGCGGCAACAAGCCCACCGATCCCGACTGGGCCGCCTCGCTCGAACCCGGCTGGCAGAAGCGGCGGATGGAGAACTTCAACATCCTGGTCAGCGGCGGCGCGCAGGACGAGGACTTAGTCAGCGACGGTTGGACCGACATCATCCGCAACCTGCTCTCCATCGCCGCCGTGCGCGGCGACAAGCCGATGACCATGGAAGAGCTGGCCCAGACCATGGAGCTGGCCGACTTCCGCAAGATGAATCAGGTCCGCGGCCGGGTTGACGCCCTGGTGCGCGACCGAGACGCCGCGGAGGCGCTGAAGCCCTGGTATCGCCAGTTCTGCAAGCGGCCGACGTTTAACGACGACTACCTGCCGACCTTCAATCGCGACAATGTCACTCTGGTCGATACGGGCGGCAAGGGCGTGGAGCGGGTCGATGAGACCGGACTCTATGTCGACGGCGTGCACCACGAGGTCGACTGCATCATCTTCGCCACCGGCTTCGAGGTCGGCACATCCTACACGCGGCGCGCCGGGTACGAGATGATCGGACGGGACGGTGTGACCCTGAGCCAGTACTGGGCCAGAGGGCCGCGCACTCTTCACGGCCAAATGAGCCACGGCTTTCCCAACTGCTTCCACATGGGGGTTAACCAGAACACCCTGACCCCCAACTTCCCGCACTTGCTCGACGAGCAGGCGCACCACATCGCCCACATTGTCGGCGAGACGAACCTGCGCCAGGCGACCACCGTCGAGCCGACGGCGCAGGCCGAAGCGGCCTGGGTGCAGACCATTGTCGACACCGCGCGGCTCAACCTCGAGTTCCGCCAGGCCTGCACGCCCGGCTACTACAACGGCGAAGGCCGCGCCGGCGCCGACGACGGCCTGTTCGCCGGCTTGTACGGACCCGGTCCGGTGGCTTTCTTCGCCCTGGTCAAGGCTTGGCGCGACGGTGGGATGGAGGGGTTGGAGATCGCCTGAGGCCCGTCGACCGCCCAATTATGGCGGAAATGTGGCGGAGCCCATCAGGTCGGCGGCAACGCAGGGCGGCGCTGCGTGAGAGATAGGCGCCGCGCGCCCCGCTGCCTGATCTTGGCGGAGTCTGGTTGCCGCGCGCGAAGTTTTGCCAATAGTTGCGCTCATCTGTTTCGGTGGCGGGCCAAACGTGACTCGGCGCCAGCGCGATGAACGAGGAATCCCGCATGACCGACATCAAGGAAGACCAACCCAAGGAAGCGCTCGCGAAGGTTGGACGCCGCACGTTCATGTGGGGCGCCGCGCTCGCGGCCGCCGCACCGATCGTCAGCGAGGCCAGCCTCGCCTACGCCGCCCGGGCGAGTTTCCTTGGCGAAGTGCCGGCCGACGCGGTGCTGATCAACGCCAACGAGAACCCGCTGGGGCCGTCCAAGGCCGCGTGCCAGGCGATCGCCGACATCGCCCCGGCCGGCGGGCGCTACGACAAGTGGGACGAGAACGACAAGTTCACCAACAAGTACGCCGAGCTGCACGGCCTGAAGCCGGAGAACATCGCCGTCTACGCCGGCTCGTCCGAGCCGCTGCACTACACGGTGCTGGCCTTCACCTCGCCGTCCAAGGGCCTGGTGACCGCCGATCCGTCCTATGAGTCGCCGGTGGCCGCCGCGGCGGTGTCGGGCGCGGCGATCCACAAGGTGCACCTGACCGCCGACTTCGCCCACGACGTCCAGAAGATGGTCGCGGCCGATCCGAACGCCGGCGTGATCTACATCTGCAACCCCAACAACCCGACCGGCACCATCACGCCGCGCGAACAGATCATGTGGGCGCTGGAGAACAAGCCGGCCGGCTCGATCCTGCTGGTCGACGAGGCCTACATCCACCTCTCCGACGAACAGTCGGTGGTCGACCAGGTCGCCGCTGGAAAGGACCTGATCATCCTGCGCACCTTCTCCAAGGTGTACGGCATGGCCGGCATCCGCTGCGGCGTGGCGCTCGGCCGGGCCGACCTGCTGGAGAAGCTGCAGCCCTATTTGCAGAACTCCATGCCGGTCACGGCGCTGACCGCCGCGCGCGCCTCGCTGGAAGATCCGGACCTGGTGCCGACCCGCAAGAAGTGGATCGCCGACACCCGCACCGAGACCCTCGCCTGGCTGCAGCAGGCTGGCTACAAGCCGATCGGCGTCTCGCATAGCAACTGCTTCATGATCGACACCGGCCGCGACGGCCACGGCGTGATCAAGGCGCTGCGCGACAAGAAGGTCTACATCGGCCGGATTTGGCCGGTGTGGCCGAACGCAGTGCGGGTCTCGGTCGGCTCGCCAGACGACATGGCCAAGTTCCGCGTCGCCTTCAAGGAGGTGATGGACGCCCCCGCCATGGCCGCCTCGCCCACCCCCGCCAAGCAGGCTCGCGCGACCCTGCCCGGCATGGGCGGCACGACCTTCCTGTCGTAATCCCTAGGAGTGACATCCCGGAAAGCTGCGCAATCAGCGTGTCCGGGACGTCCTTTCGGCAACGGTGGAGGGTCACACGATCCGCGTGTTGCGATTGCCCCAGTAGGCGTCGCGTAGCAGGCGCTTGTAGAGCTTCCCGGTCGGCAGGCGCGGCAGTTCGTCGGCGAAGTCGACCGTGCGCGGGCACTTCATATGGGCGAGCTGGCTGCGGCAGAACCCGATCAGTTCGGCCTCGAACGCCGCGTCCGCCATGACGCCCGGCATCGGCTGCACAACCGCCTTGACCTCCTCGCCGAGGTCCTCGTTGGGCACGCCGAACACCGCCGCGTCGGCCACCTTGGGGTGGGTGATCAGCAGGTTCTCGCACTCCTGCGGATAGATGTTCACCCCACCGGAGATGATCATGAAGGTGCGCCGGTCGGTGAGGTGCAGATAGCCGTCGGCGTCGAGATAGCCGACGTCGCCAACGGTGCTCATGCTCTGGTCGGCCGAGCGCGCCTCCCTGGTCTTTTCCGGATCGTGGAAATACTCGAACGGCGAGGCGGTCTTAAACCAGATCGTCCCTGCCTCGCCGACCGGCAGCGGGCGCATCTCCTCGTCGAGGATGTGCAGATCGCCCAGCACCACCTTGCCGACTGTGCCCGGGTGCGCCAGCCACTCGGCGCTGTCGCAGGCGGTGAAGCCGAGCCCCTCGGTCGCGCCGTAGTATTCCTGGATGATCGGGCCCCACCAGGCGATCATCTGCCGCTTGACCGGGATCGGGCATGGCGCGGCGGCGTGGATGGCGATCTCCAGCGAGGAGAGGTCGTACCTCGTGCGCGCTTCTTCAGGCAGTTTCAGCATGCGCGAGAACATGGTCGGCACCAGTTGGCTGTGGGTTACCTTGTGGCGCTCGACCAGGGCGAGGAACGCCTCCGGATCGAAGTGCTCCATGATCAGCGCCGTGCCGCCGGACCGAATGGTCAGGTTCACCGCCGCCTGGGGCGCCGAGTGGTAAAGCGGCGCCGGCGAGAGGTAGGTCATGCCCTCCCGGTAGCGCCAAAGCCGGGTCAGGAAGTCAAACAGCGGCAGACCCTGGCCGGGCGGCGTTTCCGGCAGCGGCCGGATGATCCCCTTCGGCCGCCCGGTGGTGCCGGACGAATAGAGCATCGCCGTGCCAAGGCACTCGTCGGTGATCGGCGTGTCCGGCGTGCCGGCCACAGCCTCGTCCAGGTTGACGAACACGCCGCCATCACCGGGCCCATCGACAACCAGGCAGCGGGTGATCGCCGGCGTCGCGGCCACGGCCGTCCGCGCGATCTCCAGCTTCGCCATGGAGGTGATCAGCACCTTGGATCGGCTGTTCTGCAGCAGGTAGGCGACCTCCTCCGGCTGCAGGTAGGAGTTGACGCAGGTGTAGTAGAGCCCAGCCCGCTCGCCGGCCGCGCAGGCCTCGGTATAGCGGACGTGGTTCTCCAGAAAGATCGAGATGTGATCGAGCCGCTGCAGGCCTTGGCCGCGCAGATAGTGCGCCAGCCGGTTGCTGCGCCGCTCAAGCTCGCCGTAGCTTATGGTCTCGCCGCTGCCGGCCATAACGATTGCCGGCGTGTCCGGCTTCAGCCGCGCCCAATGCCCGGGATACATGCGCGCACCTCCCGCCGTCTGACGCGGCTAGGAGATGAGCGTGCGAGATCGCTCAGAACGCGTCAATCACCGATCACCGCGAGGATCGGGCCCTAAGGATCGATCCTGGCTTCGGCGTAGCCGCTGAGCACTTCGACGCCGTTCTGGTTCTTGGTCGAGACGTCGAGCGAGACCAGCTTCTTGCCGCCCTCGTCCTTGATCTCCTTCACCGTCGCGGTGGAGTCGAGCGTGTCGCCCGGCCAGACTTGGCTGGTAAAGCGCACGCCGTACTTGGTTAGCCGCGCGTCGCCGACATAGTCGGTCAGCATCTTGCCGGTCATGCCCATGGTCAGCATGCCGTGGGCGAACACCGACGGATAGCCGGCGACCTTGGTGGTGAAGATTTCGTCCGTGTGCAGCGGGTTGTAGTCGCCGGACGATCCCGCGTACTGAACGATCTGGGTGCGCTTGAGATCGTCGACCAGGCGCGCGGTGTGGGTCTCGCCCACCTTCAGTTTGCTGGCGCTGAGAGCCATGGTTAAGCCTCCGTCTTCTGATCGACCGGGCGCTCGGTGCGCACGCCGATACCGCGGGCGGTAATCACCAGTTCGCCGTGCTGGTCGCGGTACTCGGTGACGTTCTCGGAGAACACCAGCTTGCCGGAGCGGCGGCCTTCCTTCTCCCAGGTCTTGCCCGGCAAGTTGGTCGCGGTGAGCACATCGCCGGGCTTCAGGTGGCGGTGATATTCGAAGTGCTGCTCGGCATGCAGCCCGCCTCCGCCTCCGCCTCCGCCTTCGGCGCGGACGATGCCGGTCGGATTCTTGCCGGACCCGAACCAGGGCTGGCCGACTTTCGGGCGCAGGAAATAGTCGGGATCGAACTGGGCGCTGGCCTGCGGGAACGTCGGCGGTGCGATGATGCCGCCGGCCTCCGTGGTCTTGGCGTAGTCGGGGTCCGAATAGACCTTGTTGTCGTCGCCGACCGAGCGGGCGAACATCAGGATGTGGCTTGCTTCCACGGGAAATGTCTTGGCGGCCATGGCTTCCTCTCAGGGCGGCAGTCGCCTCTGCGGGCGATCGCGCCGATACCAAAACGGCGTCGCGCGGCGCTCGTCAACCGGCAACCGGCGTTGACGCTAGGTGCGCGCCGGCGCGGGCGGGCCCATCACCCAGCGGCACACCAGAGAGATCGGCAGGGAAAAGCCGATAAAGTGGATCGAGATGCTGATCAGCCAGATCACCGGGTCCTTCGGCAGGCTGAAGCCGACCTTGGAGAGCGGCGCGACCACGAAGGTCATCACCAGATAGACCGGCACGCCGTAGGCCAGGCCCATCAGCCAGGGACGCCGCAGCAGCAGCATCCAGCGGCTCGCCGCCAGGGCGTAGAGCCCCGCCGCGACCACCGAGATCAGAGTGTGGGAGAAGGCGCCCAGCCCCGTCGTCGCTAGCCCGCCCGTGAACGCCGACTTGGCCCCGTAGGCGATCGACTGGAACACGGTCTCCGGCGAGGTGTGCAGGACGAACCATTGGATCGGCAGCACGAACAGCATCTCGAACGCCGCCGCGAACAGGCCGGCGGCAAAGGCGGCGGTGACGATCGTCTTGGCGCTCGGGTTTGCGCGCATGGCGCATCCCCCAGGATTGTTCGCAGCGAACTTGGCCTTGGTAGACTTTCCGCGCCGCCAAGACGAGAAGGCAGGATGTCCGCCGACTTCTTCCAGATGCCGCTGCCGCCGACGCTGACCGACGGCGTCATCGTGCTCGACAGCCACACCGTCGCGGACGCCGAGGCGCATCATACCGGCGAGGACGACGAGATGATCCGCCGCTTCGACGGGACGGAGAAAGCCACGTTGGAGCAGATGCGCGGCGCGATGCGCCGCTGGATCGCCATGCGCGCCGCCCTGGGTCCGCAGTTCGCCTATGCGATGCGTGATCTGGCCGGCGTGCTGATGGGCGGCGCTGAAATGCAGCGGCCCAGGTTCGACTGCGCGCACGTCTCGTACTGGCTATATCCCGCGTTTCGCGGGCACGGTTACGCCCGCCGCGCGCTGGCGTTGCTGTGCGGCGAGGCGGCGAAGATTGATGGTCTGGCCGGCCTCGAAGCCCACATCGATGCCGACAACCTGGCTTCGCAGGGCGTGGCTCTCGGCAACCGATTTGTGCGCGACGGCACAGTCACGGACGAAACCTGGTCTGGCCCCACCGTCACGCGCCTCCGCTTCGTCCGCTCCGTCGCGCTGGACTGCTAACCCCGGACGAAGTTCGCCAGGTTGCTCGCCGTATCGCGGCTGATATCGGGGCAGGCCATGGCGAAGATCTCGGTGCCGTGGATGGTGCCCATCACCTGGCGGCAGCGCGCCGGCACGCCGGCCTGCAGCAGGAGGCGATAGAAGGCGATGCCTTCGTCGCGCAGCGGATCGCACTCGTTGACGCTGATCACCGTCGGCGGCAGGCCCTTCACGTCATCGATGGTGGCGAAGCCCGGCCAGGCCAGCGGGTCCTTCGCGTTCAGCGCCTCGATGCCGTAGGCCGTGGCGCCGCGGTTGTTGTGCAGATCGAGCAGGATGCCGTTGTTCTCAGTCGACGAGACGTAGCGGTCATCCGGCCAGACGCCAGCGATGTAGGGACAAAGCGCATAGAGGCCCTTGATCAGGCCGATGTCGCCGTCGCGCTTCAGCTTCAGGCCGGCGGCGAGGGTCAGGTTGCCCCCGCCGCTCTCGCCGGCGATGACGATGCGGGCCGGATCGATGCGCAGCGCCTCGGCGTTGGCGACCACCCACTTTAGGCCGCTGACACA
>Ga0302326_10022740_pt1 | contig 12802 bp, 9 predicted proteins | sample Palsa_T0_3_FD_202264 | JGI IMG/M metagenome (GOLD analysis project Ga0302326, IMG submission 202264) | Peat permafrost microbial communities from Stordalen Mire near Abisko, Sweden - Palsa_T0_3 | ecosystem: Environmental > Terrestrial > Soil > Palsa > Peat permafrost | place: Sweden: Abisko... | reverse complement strand
CGGGGACGGATTGAAGGTTATTTCGGTTTTTTGTTGTTGAAAGGCAATGGTGGGGGCTTCGCCCCTACTTTTTAGACCCACGTACGCGGGTGCGAACGTGGGGCACCCGTCCAGGGAAGGAACGCTGATTCTTTCAGCGGAGATGATTTAGAGGATCAAAGTTTTGAGCGTACCTTTGTGGTATCCCACATCTCGCGAAAAACGAGCGAGATGTGGGGCACCCGGCTCCCGTTGGGAAAGTGAAACCTAAATCTTAGTAGAGGTTTAGATAGTGATCCAGTTCCCATTGGCTGATGCTGTTGTGATAGCTTTTCCATTCCTCTGACTTCACCTGAATGTAGTAGTCCGCGTATTCCGCGCCCAATGCGTTGCGCACTACCTCATCCTGCGATAGGGATTCCACAGCGGCCTGCAGGGTGGGCGGAAGATGGCCTATGCCGCGCGCTTGCAATTCTTCCCAGGGCACGTCATATAGATTGTCGTGGCTCGGCTCGCCGGGATCGGTGCGGTTGTCGATACCGTCGAGGCCGGCAGCCAGCATGACCGCACAGGCGAGATAGGGGTTTGCGGCCGCATCCACCATTCGGTTTTCTATTCGGCCCGGACCGGGCACGCGGATCATCTGAGTTCGATTTGCACTGCCATACGTAATATAAACGGGAGCCCAGGTGGAACCGGAACGCGGCCGTCCGCGCACAAGGCGCTTGTAACTATTTACCGTGGGCGCCAGGATCGCACTCAGCGCAGACGCATGCTTCAGAATGCCTCCCATAAACCAGCGGCCCTCGGGCGAGAGGCCGAGAGGATCTTTGGCGCTGTGGAAGAGGTTCTTTCGGTTTTTGGCATCGGCGAGGCTGAGATGGCAGTGCGAACCGTTTCCTGTGAGGTTGGCGAAAGGCTTCGGCATAAAGGTCGCCAGGAGCCCCTGCTCTTCGGCAAGAATTTTGACCATCCATTTGAAGAAGATTTGCCGGTCACAGGTGGTGAGCGCATCCGCGTATTTCCAGTTGATCTCAAACTGGCAGTTCGCATCTTCATGATCTGCCGCGTAGGGTTCCCATCCCAGCTCCTGCATATAGCCGAGCAGCCGGGTGAGAAGATCGAGGTTGCGGTGGAGCGCGCGCATATCGTAACAAGGCTTTTCTGCATTATCCATGGCATCCCAGGGTACGCAGGCGCCATCCTGGCCACGTTTCAGCAACATGAATTCCGGCTCGGCTCCCACCATCAATTCGTAACCGCGCTTGCGCGCCGTATCCAGTTGGTGGGCAAGAATTCTGCGGGGGCAAAACCTGGAAGGCTGATCCTCAACCTGAAGCATCCCCGGAACCCAGGCGATGCTCTTTCGCCATGGCAACTGAATCATGGCTTGCATATCCGGCACACACACCAGGTCTGGATCCGCTGGACCCTGGCCAACGTTGCCGGCCGCGAAGCCGGCAAACCCCGCGCCGTCACTTACCATATCGTCAAGCGCGCTGGCGGGAACTAGTTTTGCCTTGGGAATCCCACTCATCTCCACGAACGAGCACAAAAAATACTCGATGCCTTTTTCCTGGACGATTGCCTTCAGATCTTTCTTCAATTTTGTGTCTCCGTTGCTGAACAGCACTTTCACACTACTGCGACACCGAAGCCGCAGCTTTTTCACCCAAGAGCTTGCCGGTCGAGAAACGAGTAGGTGCAAACGGCTCCATGAGGGTTGCAGCCTTGCCGGTTGCAATGGTCTCGGCCAGGCACTTGCCGGCGATCGGCCCGGCTTTGAATCCCCACGTGCCCCAGCCTACATCCATGTAGAAGTTGTCCAGTGAGTCGGCCGCACCCATGATAGGCGCGTAATCCGGCGTCATGTCACACACCCCGGCCCATTGGCGAAGAATCTTCAGGCCGTGCAGTTGAGGGAACAACTCCAACGTGTAAGTGGCCATCTGCTCCAGCGTCGGGAGCGTGGATCGGGTGCAATAGGTATGGTAGGGATCGACCTCGGAACCGATCACCAGCTCGCCCTTGGCCGTCTGGCTCACATAGACATGAAGGTTTGAGGACACGATCACGTAATTCAGGAAAGGCTCGATCAACTCTGTAACACAAGCCTGGAGGGGCTGGCTCACAATGGGTAGCGGTACGCCCGCCATGTCAGATATGGTCGTCGCCCAGCCAGCCGTGGCGTTCAGGACCGCACCGGCGGACACGTCGCCCCGCGTCGTTCGTATGTTCACAACCTTACGGCCTACGACTTCAAGCCCGGTGACGGCCGTGAACTGATGTACCTCGATGCCCATAGCGTCGCACGCGTGGCCGTAGCCTTGTACAACTTCATCATGACCGATGGTTCCGCCCGGCGGGTGGTAGAGCGCTGCGAGCACCGGGAGGCGGGGGCGGTCGGACATATCCATCGTGGGCACCATGCGCCGTAATTCATCCGGCCCGACCATTCGGCTATCGACACCCATCAACCTATTGTTCTCTGCTCGTATGCGCAGGCCGGTAATGGAGGAATCGGTGTGTGCCAGGGTGAAGTGGCCGCTCTGGTTGAAATCAAGTTCCCAGCCCAGATCGGCGGCAAGGCCCTCATAAAGGCGCAACGAGGCGTCATAGAAAGCGATGCCGGGAAAGGTCCGGTAGTTGGATCGCAGGATCGCGGTGTTCCGCGTGCTGTTGCCACAGCCGATATAGCCTTTCTCGAGCAAAGCCACTTTACGAATGCCGTGGATTTTTCCCAGGTAGTAGGCCGCAGCGAGCCCATGGACGCCTGCTCCGATGATGGCCACATCGTAGGTGGGCTTGAGCGCCTGCCGCCCCCACATGACGGGCGCGGGTTTATGCAGGGTCATGCTGTACCCATCCAATGCTGCTGGGCCACCATGCCGAAGGGACGGGCGCCGAATTCGCGGCCAGCGTGCAGCAGTGCTTCCCATACGTGCTGTGCGACATCGCGCGTGTTCAAGATGAGGAAGCCCGGGAGGCCAGCGCAATCGCTGCGCAGGATCGTGGCGTTTACGTGCGCCAGGCGTGTCTGTCGGCCAGCGCCTTCTGCCATTGCGTCTTCGCGCACATTCAGCGTGGTCAGCTTCTGCAGCACTTCCCGGGACTTCGGGCCGGCCAGCAAAATCGCGCTGAAGACTGAGGTGACGTTGGTGACCGACGCCGACGCAGCGAAACCGATAGGCAGCGGCGAGGTAATCAAAGCGTGCGCAGGCGTAAGTTGCCATAAACGAGCGGGCGCGGCGACCTGGAGAGCGCCGGCCTCACCGCGTAGATCGAGCTTGAACAAGTAACTCGCGTCGGAAATACCTACGGAAGCACGCACTGCCTCGAGTTCGCTTGACGGGTACGTGTACCACGCCGGGAGCTGCCACCCGAAGAAGGTTTGCAGCTGAGCCTGAGCCTCGAGATGACATCGATGTAATGCCGATTGACGTTGCGCTTCCATCACAGTTTCAACCGCTGACCAGCCGGGTCGTAAAAGACTTCTTCCACCACGTGCGCGGGATAGTCGACTGCGTCGGAGCGCAGTGTGATCTGCGTCCCAGGCATGGCTTCCGCAGGGGTGACCCATGCCATCCCAATCACTTTCTGTTTCTCCCAGGAGAAGCGAACACTGGTCGCATACCCGACGGGTTTGCCGGCGAATACTATTGGGGAACCATCGGGAGGGACTGCAGCGCCTTCCAGTTCGAAGCCAACGAGCGTGCGTTCCGAGGGGTTCTGCTTTATGCGCGCCAGTGCCACTCTGCCGATAAAATCTGCCTTATCCAGGTTGGCTACCCAGGTCATACCGGTTTCGAAGGGGTTACTGAGCGCGTCGGTATCCACTCCCACAATGATGTGCTTCTTTTCCAGGCGGAGGACGCGTTGCGTCTCCACGCCGAAAGGGCGCAGGTTCACCGAGGCGCCGGCATGCAGGACCTGTTGCCAGAGATGGCTACCGTACTCGGCGCCGACGACGATCTCCCAGCCCGTTTCGCCCACAAAACCGATCCGCATCATGGTGGCGGCAACGCCGGCTACCGAGGACTGCCGCCACTCCATGTAGGGGAAGGCCGCCGAAGAAAGATCGCATTCGGTCAACTGGGCCAGAACGCTGCGCGCGAGGGGGCCGGCCAAATTCATGGAGGCGAGGCCCGCGGTCAGGTTGGTGATGGTCACCGCCATTCCCCCTGCGGCTGCCCACCATTCCAGCCATTGCTGCACAAAGTCCACATTGCCGGTGGTGGTGGTAAGAAAATAGCGTTGCTCGTCCATGCGCGAGATGGTTCCGTCATCGACGATGATGCCGAGCTCATCGCAGAGCACGGAGTAACGCACACGGCCGAGCGGCAAGGTCGAAAACCTATGGGTAAAAACCAGATCGAGCAGGCGACCGGCATCACTCCCTTTGACTTCGATCTTTCCCAGGGTGCTGACGTCGATGATGCCGGCACGTTCGCGCACTGCGCGGTATTCCTGTTCGACGCAGACGTCCTGTTGCCTGGTACCGGCCGGATCATAGTAGCGCGGCCGCTTCCATTCACCCATATCCATCCACACGGCGCCCAGCTGGTCATGTTGATCGTGCATGGGTGTGCGGCGTACGGGATGATGCCTCATGCCTGCGAGCACGCCAAGTGTTACAGGGGGAGTGGGGGGGCGAGCGACGGTGGTGCCCACCTGAGCGATGGTTTGGCCGCTTATCTGCGCACAAAGATGGACGGTGGCCATCTGGCACATGCGGCCCTGGCAGGCACTTTTGCCCAGCTTGGTAAAGCGCTTGATCAGCTCGATGTGCCCCATGCCGGCATCGATCGTATCGGCCACGTCGTGGCCGGAGACATCCATGCAGAGACATGCAATGGCATCCGTCGACTGCGCTGACGGCGGAAGAAGATACGTCTGATTGTGAACGCTTTCTCCGGCAGCAGCTCCCACCAGGCTCACCGAGGTCGCCATGCGCTCGGCTAGAAATGCACCGTTCTCCGGACTCCAGCGCAAGGGCGACCGGGTCTGGGCCAGGAGGCCCACATCTGGAACCAGGGGACCGCACATCACTACCAGGTCCGCTTCATAGGTAACTGTTTCGGTGACCACTGCCGAAACATGACCTTCTCCGCTGGCGCTAACGACAGAAGTGACAGGCAGGCTCGCGACCACTTCGATCCCCGCGGCCGTGAGGTGAGACTGCATTGCGACGCATCGGTCCGGCTCACCGATCAGTACGGAGCGTTTCCCCGGTACGATCGCATGTTGATGCAGCAACCGCAGCACCGCAGTCGAAAGCATGATGCCGGGCAAATCATTGTTGGCAAAGAGGAACTGCGTCTCATACGCGCCCGTGGCGACCACTATTGTGCCGGCGCGCAGGTGCAGGAGCGTCTCCCCGTGGGGCTGCGCATAGTCAATCCGCACTACACCCAGCAGATTGCCTTCATACAGACCAAAACAACTGCTATTCACGAAAACGGTGATGCCTGGGTGAGCCTGGACTTCTGCCACCAATTTCTGCGTGACCGCGTTGGGAAGAAATCCGCCCAGGGCCGGCTCTTTTTCCAGCAAGGCCACCTGCCCGTCTGGAGAAACAGCAGCTAGAGCAGCTTCCAAACCACGCTGGCCGCCGCCAACTACGACCACTTCGAATTGAAGGTAGGCATGCTCGTAGTGGTGCTCGGACTCGGCGAGCGCCGGAGCTGGGAGGAAGCGTTTGACAGCAGGCGAATCAAAGCCACGGTAAACATTCTGGTTTTGCGAGAGAACTTTCAGGCCGCTGCGGGCTGGAGTCGTGCAGCTGCGCACGTTGGGGACGCCATCGACGTTCACCATGCAGTTGGGACAGTTTCCGTTGAGGCAGAGCAGACCGCGCGGACGGCCATATTGATAGCTGTAGGTAAAAGTGCGAACGCCGGATCGATACAGGGCGGAGGCTACGGTATCGCCTGGCTCTGCCGCCACAGGGCTGCCGTCCCATTGAAAGAGGATCGGATCCATTAGAGCATTTTCACAAATACTGTGATGTGGTGAGAGTGGTTATGTGCAGGCGTTCTTTGACGGAACGCCTGCGTAGGGTGTCGCTTCTTCGCTTTACACCATTTGCGAAAATCCATTATCCGCGCTGCTCCTCATCTTGCTCTTCATCCTGGGGCAGCGTGGTCGAATGCACTTCATTGGTCAGCGTGTTGCGGTTCGCTTTGAACCACTCGCCACAGCCACCGCGGTGGTACCACCACTCCCACTGCACCCCGGCGACGTTTCTCTTGTACAGAGCGTAGGCAAGAAAGGCTTCCGCCGCTGCTTCAGGAGAAGGTCTTTGCCTCACCTCTCCTCCAAAGCGAAACTCGTAGACGCTTCGCTCGCCGCAGTTGGGGCACTTCAACAGAAAAGACATCTTTATCTTCCGAATACCTTGCGCGTGCCGGCCAGGGGAACGCCGCAGATGATCGAGGCTTCCATGGTCAGCGCAGCCATATCTTCCGGCTCCAGGTGATGCACGTCTGACTTGCCGCAGGCGCGGGCCAACATTTGAATCTCCAGCGTCATGGCTCGAAGCAGATTCAGCGCGCGCTCGGCCCCTTCCTCGATATCGAGCCGCTTCATCAGCTCCGGATCCTGGGTGGTGATGCCCACGGGGCAGCGACCGGTGTGGCAATGATGGCAGTGATACGGTTCCGTGCCAAGCGCCTGGTAGTCCTCCACATAGAGAGGTTTGTTGCAGTTCAGGCTGATCAGCGCGGCGGTGCCAATGTAGACCGCGTCAGCGCCCAGAGCCATTGCCTTGGCGGCGTCGACACCGTCGCGAATCCCTCCCGCAATGATTAGCTGGACCTCGCCATACAGGCCGCAATCTTCGAGCGCCGCGCGCGCCTCGCAGACGGCGGCCAGAGTCGGTATACCGGTGTGCTCCTGCAGGATGGCCGGCGATGCGCCGGTGCCGCCTTCCATGCCGTCGACTACCACCACGTCGGCGCCGCACTTGGCGGCAAGCTTCACATCGTCGTAGGTTCTGCTCGCGCCGAGCTTGACGAAGATGGGCACCTGCCCATCGGTAGCCTCGCGCAGCTCTTCGATTTTGATCACCATGTCGTCGGGGCCGAGCATGTCAGGGTGTCTCGCGGGACTGCGCTGGTCGACACCGACGGGCAAATCGCGCTGATGGGCGATGGTTTCGGAGATTTTCGACCCCAGCAGCAGGCCCCCGGTCCCTGGCTTTGCGCCCTGCCCAATGGTGAGCTCGATCGCGCTGGCCCCACGCAGATCGTGCACGTCGATGCCATAGCGCGAGGGCAGCACCTCGTAAACATAGTCCCTGGCAAACTCGCGCTCCGCTGGGGAAAGGCCGCCGTCGCCAGTGGTATTCGAAGTGCCGACCTTGGCCGCCGCTTTGGCCAGTGCAGCCTTGGCATTGTAGGAGAGCGCGCCCCAGCTCATGCCGGTAATCATGATAGGAATTTCGAGCTCCAAAGGCCGCTTGGCGAAGCGCCCGCCGAGCACCGTCCTGGTGGAGCATTTTTCTCGATAACCCTCGAGCGGGATGCGGGTGAGACCGCAGGGCAAAAAGGTCAGGTCGTCGAAGGTCGCCCAGCGTCGCGGACGTAAAGTGCCGTAGCCGCGTATTTCATAGATGCCGGTTTCCGCCTTGGTATGAATGCCCTGCATCACATCCGGTGAGTAGGTTCCGCTGGTTTGCAGGAGAGGGCGAGCGAGATGCGACGCTTCATTTTTCATCAAAGCGCATCCTGCCAGGTTTTCCAATTGTGCTTGTCAAAGTTCCAGAGCTTGCGACCGGCGACTACCTTTTTGAAATCGCGTCCGGCCGGCTTTGTGGCTCGTACTGCCGGCGGGAGATGTTCCGCAAGCAGACCGTTGAGCATCCCGGCCTCCTCTGGCGTGAGCGTTTCGATCACTGCATCCGTACCCAGATTGCCGATGGCGCCACCGACATAACAGGTGGTGGCGTACATGGAGTCAGCGAAGGCCGCGCCGGTGTTGCCGCAGACCACCAGGGTCCCTTTCTGGCCCATGAAGCCTGCCATGTAACCGCAGTCGCCGCCGACCAGCACCAGACCGCCTTTCATGGAAACACCGAGCCGCGCGGCCGCATCCCCGTGGATCACCACCGTGCCACCGCGAATCGCGGCGGCCGCACCGTTGCCGGCGCCTCCGTGAACTACAACGCTGCCATGGCTCATGGACTCCGCCAACCCCCAGCCCGCACTGCCCTGCACGTGAATTTCGGCACCATCCATCAGGCCGCCGCAGTAGTAGCCGACGCTACCCAGAAAACGTACCCGGCCTGGTTGCAGCAGAGCAACCGCGAGGTTATGGCGGGCATTGGGATTCTCGACGATGATTTCTGTCGCCCCACCCTGTAGGCGGCTGCGGATCAAGGCATTCACCTCGCGAGTGGAAAGCGTTTCCGCGTCGATGGCGACGGCTGCTATCTCGACCAAACCCGGACCTCCTCCACCTGCGCTTCGGAAACTTCGTAATCGCCCGAGAGAGCCGAGCGGATGGCAATCTCTTCCGTCGCCACGGCAACGAAGTCGTCGGTCTCGGCAACCACCAACGGCTTAAAGGCGTAGGGATCCTTGACGAAACCCATCTCTGTCGCCGTCACGGCCAGGCAGCAATAGGCGCCGTCCATATCACGCAACACTCCATCGAGCCCCTGGCGCAACGTTTCACCCCGGTTGAGCGACTCCGCCAGATAAACCGCAAGCACCTCGGAATCATTCTCGGTCATGAAGCGCACGCCGCGTTGCTCGTATTTGCGCCGCAACTGGTGGTAGTTGGTGATGTGCCCGTTGTGGACGATGGCCACGTCCGCCGCCCCACGCCCCCAGAACGGCTGCGAATGGCTGAGATCGACCATCGATTCGGTGCACAGACGGGTGTGCCCGATGCCATGGGTGCCGGCGAATGCAGAGATGTGATGCTTGCCCTCGAGCAAATGCGGCGTTCCCACTTCTTTCGAGAGCTCCATCGCGTGCCCGATGCTGAGAACTTCGATGCCTTCCCCGATACTCTCGATGGCCTGAGTGAACGCAAGCAGGTCTACGTCTCCGTTGAGCACAAATCGAACATACCCACCGATCGAGGAGAGATCCGAAGCACCATGGAGGGATGCGGCGAACACCTGGATTGCTTCCCGGTTGGCCTCGATCGCCTGCGGGGTCATCTCCAATTCGCCGCCGGCCGTCACGCGCACGATACAGCCGGCGCGATGCGCGGGCCCGACCAAGGCAACACCGGCTGAATCAGGTCCGCGGCGGCCCAGCGCTTGCAGCATATTCAGCATGGTCGCGCCGAGCTGGGCGTCGGTGCCTGGGTGTTTTCGAAAATAACCTAGGATTCCACACATGGGCGCCGTCCGGGCTTAAGATACTTCTCGTATTCATCCAGTATACCAGAGAGGCGTCCCACCGCGCCGCCTGCCTTTAACAAGCCTGACTGAAGTTGTGCCCTGATAAAAACAGAACTTCTCGCAGCCTGCTTAGCCGCGGGTGCGTTTCGTCTGCAATTCGAAGTTGCCCTCAGGGGCTGAACAGGCTGCGGAAAAACTCGATCAATGAAGGGTACGGGTTTTACAGGCCGCGGAAAAATCATTGAAGGAAGGTACGGGCTTTAGCCACTCAGGGCAGCAGATTGGGCCGACAAAACTACCCTCAGGGCCTAAAGGCCGCTTGGTTGTCTAACTAGATGTACGGCCTGAAGGCCGTACCCTTCAAAGGAATAAGTTTTTCCGCAGCCTCTTATCCGCAGCCTCTTAAAGGCCCCCGGCATTGCCAGCGCTAAAGCGCATGATCAAAGTCGCGACTCTTTCCCGGAGCGCTGAAGCGCTCCTTCCCCCGCATGAATGCGGGGGCTTCCACCACGAGTCGGCCGGATTTCAGTTCCCACGCAGACACTCAAGCCCAACGTATTATCAGCCATTTACGGCACGACTAAAGTCGTGCCCTGATACAAAACAGGGCGCTTCCGCAGCCTCTAAAGCCGTGCCATTCCTTCGGGTCATTTTGCGCACGCTGTTAAACCCTGGCCGCCCCGCGAGTTTCTTCTCAGAATGCCGCACGAATTCGCCAAGGTCAGGTCATTGCGAATTGCTTTCTAAAGCACTTCCACCGCAGTCGTCCGCCGAAGGATGCTCCACGGATGGTACTATCCCGTGCATAGAAGCATTAGAAATTGGACGGGTGCCCCAGGTCATGCAGGTTATGAAGATGAGACTGGTTTTAGTGCTCACGCTTCTATTGGCTACTTCCGTTCAAGCCCAGGCTCAGGTATCCGCACCGTCTGTTCAAGCTCAGCAGGCTGACCTAAAGGCACGGCCGAAGATTGGTCTGGTGCTCGAAGGGGGCGGCGCCCTCGGTCTGGCGCACATTGGCGTGCTGCAGTGGCTTTATGAGCATCATGTGCCGGTGGACCTGGTGGCTGGGACCAGCATGGGTGGTCTGGTTGGCGGCATGTATGCAACCGGACGCTCTCCCCAGCAGATTCAGCAGTTGATCCAGAACGTGGACTGGGATCAGGCGCTCAGCGGCCAGTTACCGTTCCGCGACCTTTCCTACCGGCGCAAAGAGGATGAGATCGAATTTCCAACTCGCCTGGAGTTCGGACTACGCAACGGTATTCAGCTACCGGAAGGTTTCAACGCAGGGCAGCAGGTAACGTTCATTCTCGATCACGTGGCACTCCCCTATTCACAGATCAAGAGCTTCAACGATCTGCCGACGCCGTTCGCCTGCGTAGCAACCGAATTGACGTCCGGCAGACAACACGTCTTCCATGACGGTTCGCTGGCCCTGGCTCTCCGATCCACGATGTCCCTGCCCGGGATTTTTACTCCCGTACATTCGGGTGCGAACTTATATGCCGATGGCGGCCTGCTCAACAACTTGCCCGTAGACGTGGCGCAGAATATGGGGGCTCAGCTAACGGTCGCCGTTTACCTGCAGACCGCTTCTTTCAACGCGCGGCAACCGCTTTCGACTTTTTCTGTTCTGGGACAGTCACTGAGCGTAATGATCGCCGCCAACGAGCTGAAGAGCATTCAGATGGCGGATGTTCTAGTGACCGTTCCACTGGACAAGTACACCGCGCTGGATTACGACAAGTCGGCAGAGATTATCAAGCTTGGCTATGACGCAGCGGAGAGCAAACACGCCATCCTGAGCAAACTGGCCGTCGATGATGCGACGTGGAAGCAATACATTGACCGGCGCGAGGGGCGGACGCTGGTTACACCCGTTCCTCAATTCCTGGAGGTGACGGGCACTTCGCCGGCACTCACAAGCAAGATCGAGCGAAGGCTAAGCCCGGACGTGGGCCGACCGGTGGAGAAAGACAACCTGGAGCAGCAGTTCACCAGGATCGCCGGCACAGGACGCTTTGCCACGCTGAGCTACAGCATGACGGAGAAGGACGGCAAGCCTGGTCTGCTGGTATCCACGGAAGAGAAGTCCTACTCTCCACCCATCGTGCGGCCATTGATCATCATCGACGGCACGAACTACAACGAAGTGCTCTTCAGCGCGGGCGCGCGGATTACCTTCCTTGACTTTGGCAGCTTTGGCTCAGAGCTGCGCAATGATGTTGTTGTCGGGTCAGTGTACGAGTTGAAGTCGGAGTACTATCACCCGTTCTCACCGACGACTCGTTTTTTCGTCGCTCCCCGGGTCGATCTCGACAGCAACAAATTCTACTTCTACTTTGATAACCATATCGACTCGCAGTACCGGAAGCGCCAGTTTGGAGGCGCCCTTGATTTCGGATACACCTTCGGTTCCAAAGCGGAGGTCCGTCTCGGGTACCAATCGGCTTACCAGCGATATTCACCGGTGATTGGCGATACGGTCCTCTATCCCATCCAATCGGGGCGGATTGGAGTTAGCCGGCTTCACTACAACCTTGACCTTACCGATGATCCGGTTTTGCCGATGCGCGGTATGTCCGTGACCTACCGCGCGGAATGGTGGGATGCGAATACCGGGACAAAAAAATCTTTCCCCCTTACAGAACTTCGTACGCGATTCCTTTTCCCGTTCACTCCGAAGTCGTCAGCCTATTTGGCATTATCGGGCGGTTCGACCCTGGGCCAGGAGGGTACGGGGATCCCTCCCTTTTCCCTGGGTGGAGGACAGCAGCTTTCTGCTTTTGGAGAGAACGAGCTGATCACCAACCAGTACTATCTTTTCCAGGCTGGGTACATTCACCGGCTCGCCAAGCTGCCGCCGTTTCTAGGCGACAGCATTTCCCTGGTGACAACCTATGAGGCGGGCAAGACTTTCTTTCTACCGAATGAGCCGAGCGTCCCGATGGATGGAGTGGTGGGCATCGTGGTCAAAACAGCGATTGGTCCGTTTGAGATTGCCGGCGCCGCCGGCAATGGCAATGACCACAGGAAGATTTTCTTTCAGTTAGACCGGATTTTTTGAGAAGGCTCCTTCGGCTGCGATGCGAGCCAGACAAAAGCGTCTTGAATCCGCGCGGCCTGCACCGGGTTGACGCGTAAGAGATGCTGCTTACCCGCTGCACTGGGCTGGAAGCTGGTGGCACCGTTTTGTGCGACCGTGACTTCGCCGGGCGGGGATACATCGAAGTAGCCACGATCGGGGCGCAGGTCGTAAAGGACCGTGGTCAGGTCCCAGGTTGGACGGTCGTAGGGCATTTTGTCGTAGGCCCGATAGGCCTCGGCCACGGGATTGCCGGCGGGAAAGTCGTGCTCGATGCTGGACGCGGGATATAGGATCGCCAATCCAACTTCAAAGCCGCTGATGTACATTTCCGTCGGCCAGGTGGCGAAGAGTTTCGTAGCTGCCGGAACATCGGTCAA
>Ga0302326_10022738_pt1 | contig 12802 bp, 8 predicted proteins | sample Palsa_T0_3_FD_202264 | JGI IMG/M metagenome (GOLD analysis project Ga0302326, IMG submission 202264) | Peat permafrost microbial communities from Stordalen Mire near Abisko, Sweden - Palsa_T0_3 | ecosystem: Environmental > Terrestrial > Soil > Palsa > Peat permafrost | place: Sweden: Abisko... | reverse complement strand
CAGGAACTCGACCTGGTGGTGAACATCGGTAAGGTATTGAGAGGCGATTGGGGCTATGTGCAGGAGGATATCTGCGCGGTGATCGATGCGGCGCATGAGGCCGGCCAGAAGGTGAAAGTCATCTTCGAGAATTGCTATTTGAACGAGGCGCAGAAGATCCGGCTGTGCGAGATCTGCGGCGAGTTGCGCGCCGACTGGGTGAAGACTTCGACCGGCTACGGCACCGGCGGCGCCACCATGGAAGACCTGGCGCTGATGCGGCGGCACTCGCCGGATTATGTGCAAGTAAAGGCGGCAGGCGGCGTGCGCGATCTGGATGCATTGCTGCGGGTGCGCGCGCTGGGAGTGACACGGGTGGGCGCTACGCGCACCGCCGCCATGCTGGACGAGTGCAAGCGGCGGCTGGCGGCGGCGACCGGGGAGGAATAATCGATGTGGCGCGTGGCACTGTCGATTTTTGTGGCTGTGCTGGCCCTCGACGCCGACTCGCCGGGCATCACGGTCGATCCGGGCGGGCCGTTGATCCACCGGACCGCCGTGGAGTACACGCGGGAAGCGGCGGCCAGCGGCATCGCGGGGACGGTGGTGCTCGAAGTGTCGCTCGACAAGAACGGCGAAGTAACCGGGGCCGAAGTGGTGAGCGGTCCCGCGGAACTGCGCCACACGGCGTTGCGCAGCGTGGTGGATTGGCACTATTCGACTAAGATGACGCTTCCCGCCAAAGTGCGGGTCGGCATTTCGTTCAATCCGGCCGTCCAAACCAGTATCTCTAAGGCGCCCGCGTTCCGCATGCCCACGGAACCTCTGGGAAACCTGTTGCGGCTGGAGATCAATGGCCTCACAGGGCCGGCGCGCGAGGCGCTGGCGGCTCGGCTGCCTTTCCACGAAGGCGATCCGCTGACGCCGGAACTGGTGGAGAAAGCCCGCCAGACCGTATCCGAATTCGATGCGCACCTGGCCTTCTCGATCGCCACGACGCGGGATGGCTCGATTGTGCGGGTGGTGATCCCTGGGGGATTCAGCGAGCCGCCACCGCAGCGGATCGTCCGAGGCAACGGCAATATGGTGGACGCGCGGCTGATCGAATATACCGCGCCGGAAATGCCGGCGCTGGCGAAGCGAGCGGGCATCGCGGGGATAGTGAAGATGGCGGTCTCCATAGGCGGCGATGGCCACGTGACAGATGTGCGCGTGATCAGCGGGCATCCGCTGCTGGTTCCCGCGGCGGTGGAGGCTGTTAAGACCTGGGTCTACCGGCCGACGCTGCTCAATGGCAATCCAATCGAAATAACTACGCAGGTCGATTTGGAATTCCCGCCAAAACCGGCCGGCGCAACTCCGTGACGGTCTGATGCCACACTAACAGCAGGACGGATCCGATCAGGATGAGGCCGCAACAGAGTCCGGCCCATATACCGGCGGCGCCGTATCCGAAACGGAAGCATAGCAGGACGCCAAGCGGCAGACCGACGAACCAATAGAACACCAGGTTGCATAACATGGGCGTACGGGTGTTGCCCGTGCCGCGCAGCGCCCCGGCGGCCACCACCTGGCAGCCGTCGAACAGTTGAAACGCGGCGGCGATGGCCAGCAGGGTGACGGTGACGCGGACCACGGCCGGGTCGCTGGTGTACAGCCGCGCGATGCGCGCGGGAATAGTCAGAAACACGATGGCTGCCGAGCCCATAAACGCGAACCCACAAGCGAGCGCGCTCCATCCGGCGCGGCCGGCCCTGGCGGGATCGCCCGCACCGATGAGATGGCCGACGCGCACGGCCGCCGCGGAGCTGATGCCCAGCGGCACCATGAAGGTCAAACTGGCCAGGTTCAGCGCGATCTGGTGGCCGGCGAGCGATGCGGCATCCAGTCTGGCGATCAGAGTGGTGGCCAATGCGAAGACGCCGATTTCCAGCGTAACTTGGGTGGCGGCGGGGAGGCCCAGCCGCAGCAGGCGGGCCAACCGCGCCCAATCCGGCGCTCGCGGGACCTGGAATAAGCCCGAGCGGCGGGCGCGATCGTAGTAGAGCGCGGTAAGAACCAGCACGGCGACCATATAGACGCGTGCGGCGAAAGTGGCCCACGCCGATCCGTCCGTGCCCATGGCGGGAAAGCCCAAGTGACCGTAGATGAGTATCCAATTGCCAAAGAGGTTGATGACGTTGGCGGAAATGAGTGTGAACATCACCGGCTTCACCACGCCTATCCCTTGCAGGTAACGCCGGAAAGCAAAGTACAGCAGCAGGGGCAGAGTTCCCCAATTGAGGATGCGGATGTACCGGGTGGCCTGCGGCAGTAATTCGGGGTTTACGCCGAAGTGCGGAAAGCCGGCAGCCACGGCGGCGGTGACAGCCATCAGCGCGGGCGCCAGCGGGGCGCACAGATATAGCGCGCTGTACAAAGAGCGGTGACAATCGGAGACGCGCCCGGCGCCGTAGGCTTGCGAGACGACGGTATCGAGACCCAGCAACAGACATCCGCCGAAGATGCTGCAAGTGGAGAACAGAATGCTGCCCAGGCTGACGGCGCCGATGGCCACCGCGCTCGACGGCAGCCGGCCCACCATGATGGTGTCGATAATGCCCATGGCCATCCAGCCCACTTCGGCGACCACCAGCGGCCAGGCCAGTGCCAGCATGGGCCGCCATTCCCGGCGGAGGCTGTCGAGAGTGGGCATGTTTTCAGGATTGCATATTGGCCACGAATGGCTCAAAAGTCTTTCGCTATAATTGCCCTCTATGCCGCCACACGAGACACGCATCCGCGTACGCTACGCCGAGACCGATCAGATGGGAGTAGTTTATTATGCCAACTACTTAGTATGGATGGAGGTGGGGCGCGTGGAATACTGCAAAGCTTGTGGTTTCGAGTACAAGCGGATGGAGTTGGAGGACGGCATTTTCCTGGCGGTGGCCGAAGCGAGCTGCCGTTACGCCTCACCGGCGCGGTTCGACGAAGAGGTGGTCATCCGCACCTGGGTGGAAGAGGCGAGACCGCGCATGGTGCGCTTCGCATATGAGATGCGGCTCGCCGAGGGCGGGCGCAAGCTGGCCACCGGCGAAACCAAGCATATCTTCCTGGGACGCGACTTGCGGCCGTGCAGGCTGCCGGAGAAATACTCGAAGATGCTCGTGTAAGTGCGTCAGATCTGCGCCATGCCGCCGTCCACGAACAGTTCCGTCTCGGTCACGAAACTGCTGTCGCCGGATGCCGGGAAAACGGCGGCTTTGGCGATCATGCCCCCACAAACCGACGAGTCTGTTCCATTTCGACCAGATTGGGCGTGGCCCGTGTGAAGGCTAATCGTTGGACGGGTCCGGGGTGGGAGCTTTGCCATCCGCGCGCAGCGGCCGTGTCGTTCCGACCATCTGGCCGGTGCGGCTGGCGTCGAACAGCGCCTTGGTCCTCCAGACGCTCTCGTCCCAATCGTTGCCGATCCGCGCGAACAGTTGCTGCGCGGTCTCGCTATCGCCTGCGCGCAGCGCCAGGTAGGCCATCGCGTTGCGCTCGTGGTTGGTGGAACCATAGAGCTGTTCGAGCGCGGAGAATCCTTACCGGACGCGTGGCCACGATAAGGCGGGGGCCTGGGTGCGGCGGCAGCAGTTCGTCTCGGCTGCAATCTGAAAATACACGGTATCGCCTTCGGCAGCGCCCGCCCGGTCCGCCACCTGCTCCGCAAACCGCTCAGTGTCCCCTGGCTGGCCGTGCCATTTCGGCAGCAGGTAGTTGGCCTCCGCCACCGCGAAGTAATAGTATCCCGGCTCATTGGCCAGAGCCTCGCTGGTAAGCGCATCCATCTCCGTACGATTCCAACCTTGCGCCAGGGCGACTGTTTGCATTTCGCGATACCAATGCGCATCGCGGCCGCTGGTTTTGGCCGCATCTTCCAGGACCGTGCGGGCCGACTGAATGCGCTGGCCGAAAAGCTTCCAGCCTTCCTGCGTAACCGTGTTGGAATACCCATTGCCTCGCGCTTTCCAGGCGAAGCGTATATACGTATGCGCCAGGGCCACGCGCGGTGTGGGAGAAGTGGGGCTGGCTTCGATCCACTGTTCCACTTTGGCGATCCGATTCTGCCATTCCGCGTCCGTCGCGGTGAGCGATCCGGGAGTGCCGAGCGTTCGGTAGAGCACGCACAGTCGCCAGGCGCCGCCTTTGAAGCGCAGCTTTTGGCTCCGCACCTGGGCGGCCAGCGCGTCCAATTCGGAATAAGCGCCTTTGTCGAAAAGGCCGCGGACTTGCACCCGGAAAGAGCCTACGTGGGTGTCAGTCAGATCGGCGCCGTTATCCGACGGAGCGGCTAGCTCATTCCTCCGGTCATAACCCTTCCTGCCCAGAAAACAAAGCAGTTAACACCTCCAGTGCGCACCTCTGGCCTTGAATTAAACCGTCATCTGGATGACCAACTCCTCTTTTCCGCGAACTCGGCTCCCTACGGACTCTCCGGGCGCGCGCCCCGATGCCCAGGCGCTAGTTTGGGTCCATCTCGCAAATACCAAAAAGCACTTACCCAGGAACCGCCGCCCCGGCCCTCCGGAACCTACCGAACCTGCGCCGCCTTTTTTGCACAAACGAACCCAGCCCCATAATCGAACACGAACTCGCCAGCCGCCAGCGCGCGCTCCTCAGGGAGGGCATCGGCAACCAGTCCCCGCGTGGCTCTCTTTTTAGGCTAGTGGGAATCGCTGGCAGAGCGGGTACCGCGCGCCCCACCATACTCGCATCTGCTGCCCTCAGGCGCGCACATGTGGAGCCTCGAGTCCGGTCGTTGCGGTCTGCCCCACAGACGCGGGTTTGCCCTCTTGCTACCCTTGCGTGATGGCCCCGAACGTGGCTATCATTACACAGGCTGTCGAAACTCCATAAATTCGATCTGTCTGAACGCGGGCGCCTCCTCGCCGCGCTCCTGGCGTGCTCCCTTCCGTCCCTATGCTATGCCCAGCCGCAAGCTGAAATCGGAATGCCCGAGCTGCGCAATTACACGCCGAAAGAATACAGCGGTGGCCCCCAGGTCTGGAACATTCTCCAGGATCGCCGCGGCGTTCTCTTCTTCGCCATGGCGGCTGGAGTTCTGGAGTACGACGGCGTCACCTGGCGAAAGATACCGGTTCCTTCCGGCGTAGTACGCTCCTTGTCCATGGACGCCGCCGGCAAGGTCTGGGTTGGCGCCGACGCGAATTTCGGCTACCTGGAGCGTGACGCCCACGGAACGCTGCAATACGTTTCATTGGTCGAGAAAATCCCGCCGGAGCACCGCATCTTCGGCGATGTCTGGCAGGTTCTGATCGCCCCCCAGGGAAGCTTCTTTCGATCCTACGCGCGCCTCTTCCGCTGGGACGGCAAGCGCATGCAGGTCTGGGCAACCAAGACTCGATTTCAAGCGCTCTCGGAAGTGCGCGGCCACATCTACACTTCGCAGACTGGCATTGGCCTCCAGGAAATCGTGGGCGATGAATTGCACGCGGCTCCCGGCGGCGACGCCTACAAGAACTCCGTCAAGCTGCTTCTGCACCCTTACGACGAGCGGCGCATGCTGGTCTCTGCCCGATCCGAAGCCCTCACTCTCTACGATGGCGGCAAAGTAACCCCGTTTCCTACCCAGGCGGACGACTACCTCAAGAAAAACGACCTCTACACTTCCGCCCCGCTTCCCGATGGCAGTTTCTGCCTAAACACCCTTCACGGCGGCGCGATCGTCCTGGAGCACGACGGCCGCCCGGGCCGCATTCTCGACAAGGATTCCGGGCTCCAAAACCAGAGCGTTTATGCCGCCTACCCGGATCGCGAGGGAGCCTTATGGCTTGGACTTGGCCAGGGCATCGCCCGCGTCGACGTCAACTCCCCGATCTCCCTGTTCTCCCGGGACAGCGTCAGCGATGTTGTCCGCCATGACGGCTCACTATACGCCGCGGCGGGCGTTGGCGCTACTTCTCTTTTCCACATGGTACCGAATCGTGAAACCGGCTTATCCTCGTTGCAGCCGATTCGCTATCCCCTCTCTCTCAACCAAGCCTTTGAGCTACTGGTTTTCCGGGATCCCGCCGGCAAAACGCCGCCCCAACTGCTGGCCACAACCAGCCTGGGCGTCCTGAAAATCGACGGCGATACGGCATCCCCGGCCCTTCCGCGAGAGCGAGGTTTGGTTGAACCAGCCCGATCGCTGCTGCAATCCCGGAAATCTCCCAACCGGGTGTTCGTCGGGAACGCGGCTAGCCTGTCTTCGATGCGCTGGGAAGACGGCAAATGGATCGATGAGGGCAGACTTTCCACCGAGACGGTTATGGGCTCGCTCGCCGAAGAGCCGGATGGCACACTTTGGGCCGGCAGCGCTGCCGGCATGATTCTGCGCCTCACGGTCCCCGCCACCGGTATGCGGGATGCGACGGTAGAACGTTTCAACGAAAAAGAGGGCCTCGGGAGAAGCGTCAATGCCGTCGTGTCCGCCGCCGGAGAGATCTTCGCCATCCCGCACCCGACGAAGAGCATGCATCGCTGGGATGCCCCCGCTCATAGATTTGTCGTGGACAACCGCTTCCTGCTCCCGCTGAATGATCCCGATGCGGCAGCTAGTTTGTTTCCACTCCCGAATGGCGACATTTGGTCCATCGACAAATCCTCCAACGATCAGCGCCAGGGCATCTTTCACCGCCAAGCCGACGGGACCTGGCAGTTTGACGAGTCGACCTTCCGCGGGTTGTCGCATCTCCAGGAGGAACACGTCCGGTTGGATCCCGATGGCAGCCTTTGGATCGCCGGCGATGATGGCCTGGTCCGCTTCGACCCGCGGGTGAAGCCCTCTGCCGGACAGTCTTTCTCTGCGCTGGTACGCCGCGTCAGCTCGGGTCCCGAGGACATCGTCTTCGGGGGAACCCCCGCCGCCGCAGCGTCCGCCCTCCGTCTTTCGTATGCGCGCAATTCCCTGCAGTTTGAATTCGCGGCGCCCACTTACGGCAGCGAAGCCGAAACCCAATATCAATACCTGCTGGAAGGGGCCGCCAAGGATTGGTCCGCCTGGGGCAAGCAGAAGGGGGCTAACTACAGCAGCTTGGGCCCCGGCTCGTATCGGTTTCGGGTCCGCGCCCGCAGCGTGGATGGCCGCACCAGCGAAGAAGGCGTTTTCCGCTTCACCATCCTCCCTCCCTGGTACCGGACCACTCTCGCCTACATTGTATGCGGCCTACTGTTCGTGCTACTCGCGTTAGGAGCTTGGCGACTGGTTGTAGCGAGGGAACGGGAAAAATCCCGCCGCCGGACGGAAGAGTTGGAAGCCACCGTCGCCGAGCGCACCCGCGAAATCAGCAACCAGGCCGCCGAACTGGCCACCATCAACCGCATTACGCAGGCGCTCTCCACGCAACTCGACAAGGATCGCTTGATCCAGCTCGTCGGCGATCAGGTCAGGGATCTCTTTCATGCGCCGATCGCCTATGTGGCGCTGCTCGACCGCGCCACCATGATGCTGAGTTTTCCCTATTCGTTCGGGGAACAAGGCGCCCAGACGCTGCCTTTCGGCGAAGGATTGACCTCGCAGATCATCCGTACCGGCCAGCCGCTGCTGATCAACGAAGACCTGGAAGGCAGCAGCGCCCGGATAGGAGTGCAGCGCATCGGACGGCGGGCCGCTTCTTACCTCGGCGTTCCCATTTTCGCGGGCGGCGAAGCCATCGGCGCGATCGGCGTGCAGAGCACCGATCGGGAAAACCGCTTCACCGAAGCCGATCAACGGCTGCTCTCCACCGTGGCTGGCTCGGTAGGAGTGGCCATGTACAATGCGCGGCTCTTCGAGGAGGCGCGCCAAGCCCGGGGCGCCGCTGAAGAAGCCCGCGCCGCCGCCGAGCAAGCGGACGCCGCCAAGAGTTCCTTCCTCTCCACGGTCAGCCATGAACTGCGCACGCCGCTGACTTCCGTGCTCGGCTTCGCCAAAATCATCCGCCGCCGCCTTGACGAGCGCCTCTTCCCCCTGATTCCCGAGGACGACAAGAAGATCCTGCAGACCAAGCGGCAGGTCATGGACAATCTCAATGTCGTGGTCAGCGAAGGCGAACGGCTCACGACGCTCATCAACGATGTGCTCGATCTGGCCAAGATTCAAGCCGGCAAGATCACTTGGAACATGGCCACGATCTCCATCGGAACCGTCATCGAGCGGGCCATCGCGGCCACCGCTTCGCTGTTCGAAGCCAAGAAACTGAACCTGGTGCGCGACATCCAGCCGGACTTGCCGGACATCACCGGCGACCGCGACCGTCTGATTCAGGTGGTGATCAACCTGATCTCGAACGCCGTGAAGTTTACCGACGCCGGTTCGGTCGCTTGCGCAGCCAGTTTGGGCAAGGGCGAGTTGGTGGTGAGCGTCACCGACTCCGGCATCGGCATTAAGCTCGAGGACCAGCCGAAGGTCTTCGAGAGATTCAAGCAGGTGGGCGACACGCTGACCGACAAGCCCCAAGGCACCGGTCTGGGCCTGCCGATTTCCAAGGAAATCGTGGAGCACCATGGGGGCCGCATGTGGGTGGAAAGCGAAATCGGCAGGGGCAGTAGCTTCTTCTTTACGCTTCCGGTAGCCGCCGCAGTGCCCGCCCAGGTACCCGCGGACGCCCCCGCCCCGCGCGCCCTCGACATGGAATCCCTGGTCCGCCAGTTGCGCGATAACGTGGCCAACCACCAGCCGCGGCCGAGGTCCGTGCTGGTGGTCGACGACGACCCCAACATCCGCTCGGTGCTGCAGCAGGAATTCACCGAAGCGGGCTACGCCGTGCGTCTCGCCGAGGACGGCCGCAAAGCCCTGGCTCTGATCCGCGAAGAGACTCCCGGCATTGTGATCCTCGACGTGATGATGCCCGAGATGAACGGCTTCGATGTGACGGCGGTGCTCAAGAACGATCCCACCACGTCGGATATCCCGATCGTCATTTTGTCGATCGTGGAGGATAAGGAGCGTGGCTTCCGTCTCGGGGTAGACCGCTATCTGACCAAACCCATCGATACGGTTTCGCTGTTCCGCGAAGTGGGCACCCTGCTCGACCAGGGCAGGTCCAAAAAGAAAGTCATGGTGGTGGACGAAGATGCCTCCACTCTCCGCACCCTCACCGACGCTTTGCAGGTGCGGGGCTACCACGTCGTCGAATCCAACGGCGCCTAACTGGTGGCTAACGCGGTTTCCGGCAAACCGGACATCATTGTTTTGAGTTCTCTGCTTTCCAATGATGCGGGGGTCCGCTCTCTCCGGTTCCAGAAAGGCCTGGAGAACGTGCAGTTCCTGATTTACCAGTAGAAAGACGCACTCATGAAGATCCTGATTGTGGACGACGAACCGCATCTGCGCATGCTGATCCAGCAGACCCTGGAGGAACTGGAGGACGAAGGCGTGGAACTGCTCACCGCCAGCAATGGCGAAGAGGCGCTCGATACTATCCGCGACGAGCAACCCAACCTGGTCTTCCTGGACGTGATGATGCCCAAGAAGAACGGCTTCGATGTGTGCGATGCGACGAAGCACGAACTTGGCCTGAGCAACGTCTACATCATCCTGCTGACGGCCAAAGGGCAGGAATTCGACCGGCAGCGCGGCCAGGAGGTAGGCGCGGATCTCTACATGACCAAACCTTTCGATCCGGACGCGCTGCTCGAAAAGGCCCGCTCCGTTTTGGGGATTTGAGCAATATGGCCACCCTGACCCTCAAGGCGCTGCTCAGCCCCAAAGCCGGCGCGGCGCCCGCTGTGGCTTCCCTGATCGAGGCGATGGGCGGTGGGACCGGCGTCGAAGACCTGTCCGGCAAGCTTCTGCTGGGCGTCTCAGGAGGGCCTTCCCAAGTGCCGGTTATATTGGAAGACGCCATATTGGGCCGGGTTACTGGCCATCAGTCCGACGCGGCCGCGGTCGCCTCTCTGGTCGCGCACCTCGCCGCTAAGGAGATCGAACGCCGCGCACTGGCCGCGGAAGTCCTCCAACTCTACCGGGAAATCCACCTGATTGGGCAACTTTCGGAAGAACTCGCCGCCGTGCTCGACATCACTGCCATCGGCAAGTCCGCTCTCAAGCAGGCGCGGCGCCTCATCCCGGCCTCGCATGCCGGCATCCTTGTCGTCGAAAATCCGGAGGGTCCGCTCCGCTCTATCACCGTCGCGGATACGGATGTACCACCACTCCCCCCGGACTCGCGGTTCGCCGCCTCCATTGCCGAACGCGGCGTCGCCGAAATTGTCAACGATTTCCCGTCCGATCCGCGCGCCCTCGGCTATGAACGCGCGATGCAATCGCTGATTTGCGCGCCACTGCGCGCCAAGCAGCACACCAGCGGCGTCATCACGCTTGCCAACACTACCGGCCAGCACTACTCGTCCGCGCATCTCAAGCTGCTCGACACCATCGCCATGCAGACCGCCGCGGCGGTGGAGAACTCCCTGGCCAGCCAGCAACTCCTGGCGAGGGAAGTGGAACGGCAGACGCTCAAACGCTACCTGCCGCCGCAAGTGGCCGATTTGATCCTGGCCTCCGGCGGATCGTCGCTCCTGCAAGGCGTGCTGCAACCCATCACTGTCCTGTATGCCGACATACGCGGGTTCACCAGCATGTCGGAAAAGATGGAAGCGCGCGACATTGTGCAAATGTTGAACGAGTTTTTCACGGCGATGAGCGCCGTGATCTTCCGTTGCAACGGCACGCTGGATAAGTTCATCGGCGATTGCATCATGGCGCTGTTCGGCGCGCCCATTGCGTCCAGCACGGCGGCCAGCGATGGCTTATGGGCCGCCATCGGCATGCAGCGCGAGATGGAAGTTCTGAATCGGTCACGCAGCGCGCGCGGGCTTCCGCCGTTCCAGATCGGCATCGGGTTGCATTGCGGCCTGGCCGTAGCCGGCAATATCGGATCGGCCGACCGCTTGCAGTACACCGCCATTGGCGATACGGTGAATGTGGCGGCCCGGCTCGTCGCCAAGGCCGGGGCGAAGGAGATTATCGTGTCCGAAGATGTGCGCGCCGGCATTCCGGATTTCGCTGGATTTGAACCGCTGGGCGAGGTGGAATTAAGGGGCCGGGCGACTAAGATGAATATCTATTCGGCAGTTTGGGCGCCGTCGCCGCAATAGGGCGCCGCGACAGTATGGAAAACGACTTCCGCATTCACTTAAAGTTCTGGGGAGTCCGCGGCTCTATCGCTACGCCAGTCGGCGAAAACCTCGGTTATGGCGGAAACACCACGTGCATCGAAGTGCGCACGCCAAGCGACGTTCTCATAATCGATGGAGGGACTGGCTTGCGCAACCTCGGCATGAAGTTGCAGCAGGAATTTGCGGGCGGGAACTGTTCGCTGACCTTCCTGATGACCCACTTCCACTGGGATCACATACAGGGGCTGCCTTTCTTCGCGCCGCTGTTTTCGCCCTCCACGGAAGTGACTTTTCGCACCAGCCGGAGCCCCGAAGAGATCAAGGAGATCCTCGCAGGGCAGATGACCGATCCTTACTTTCCGGTCAAATTCGAACATTCACCCGCGAAAAAGCGATACGCCTGCGTGAGTTCGGGGTCGTTTCGGCAGGGGGGATTGACCATTCATCCCTTTCCCATGAACCATCCCCAGGGCGCTACGGGCTACCGCATGGAGAGCGATGGCGCGGTGGTCGTTCACGCCAGCGATCTGGAGCATGGCGACCCGCACCTGGACCGGGTGCTGCGCGACTATGCCCAGAATGCGGACGTGTTGGTTTTCGATGCGCAGTATACGCCGGAAGAGCATGCGTCGAAGCGCGGGTGGGGTCATAGCACCTGGCTGGAAGCCACGCGGGTCGCCCTGGATTGCCACGTTGGGCAGTTAGTTCTGTTCCATCACGATCCTGGGCACAACGATGCTTTTCTGGACGACATCGTGAAGCAGGCCAGGCGTCACGTGGAGAACACCGTGGCGGCGAGGGAGGGCGCGGTGGTCGGCGTTTGAATTGAAGACCCTCGGTTACGGGCCCAGCAACAACCGGTGCGTTGCGCCTTGGTGGAGCGCGGAGCGGCGCCGGCAGGCACAGTGGAAGAGCCAGCGCTGGAACTGGTGCTGAACACTGGGCGAGCGGTTGCGCATTCAGCTCCGCTGTAGACCGGAAAACCCTGGGCGCGGTATCGGCCGCCTTACGGGCATGATCCACCTGCCGGGCAGCGTGCGGGTGTATTTGTGCCAGGCACCCTGCGACATGCGCAAGAGCTTTGATAGCCTGCACGCGCTGGTGTGCTTTCGGCCAATCATGTGGCGCTGGCGGAGCCGCGCGGCGGTCGAAGGTTGCGGGCCAGCCGTAGCGCGGGCGCATCGCGCCCGACGCTAGACTAGCACTAGCCTGAGGCCAGGCCCCATGCTGTGTCGCTCGACCCATGACATGACGTGAACCGACGACATCGCGGCCGCGCCTGGCGATTCGTTATGGGACTGGGGCCGTACGCTGTCTGGACAACGCAATGAGCGCGGCGAAGCGCGGATCGCTACGGAGAGATTTAAGATCGTCGTCGGTTTCCATGCGCAAGCGCGCTTCGGAAGGGAGTCCGTGCTCCACCGCGAACCGGAGGCTCGTGAAAGCCTCATCCCGCTTGCCTTCCAGCGCCAAGGCGTGCCCCAAGTTGGAAGCGGCGTATACCGTCGAGGGGTGGCCGGGCCCGAGAACACGAACATAACCGGCCAGCGATTCCCGGAGGACCTTCTCCGCTTCGGGGTAGCGCTTTTCCATGGACAAGAGGGAACCCAGATTGCCTAACGTGTCCAGGGTATGGGCATGCTCCAGGCCCAAAGTTCTCCGTTGCACCTCGAGCACTTCGCGCATCAGATTT
>Ga0302326_10022734_pt1 | contig 12803 bp, 15 predicted proteins | sample Palsa_T0_3_FD_202264 | JGI IMG/M metagenome (GOLD analysis project Ga0302326, IMG submission 202264) | Peat permafrost microbial communities from Stordalen Mire near Abisko, Sweden - Palsa_T0_3 | ecosystem: Environmental > Terrestrial > Soil > Palsa > Peat permafrost | place: Sweden: Abisko... | reverse complement strand
GGATGGGCATGCCGCTCTTGGTTCCCGGCCCGAGCACCACGCAGGGCACCCGGGAGAACCACCGGGTCGCCATCTGCCGCAGCTCCGCCGTCACGTGCGGCACCGACGAGCTCACGGCGATCCCCGTGACCGATGCAGCGATATCGAGCCCCTCGAGGTCGAGGAGCTGCGTCAGCAGCACGGCGTGCTCATCGGGGGTGCGGGTCGGCACCGTCGAGAGTCGCCAGTGGTGTGTCAGGCCACGGGGCGCGGTCGGATCGGTCTCGGTGCCGATGCCCACGCCGACGTTCTCCTCGAGGACGGTGCCGGCGTCGACCTCGTCGCGCGCGTAGAGCCCGATGACCGTCTCGGTATTCCCCACATCGATCGCCAGCAGCACGATCAGCTCCCCTCGGTGTGACGCCAGATGAGATCGAGTCCCAGATCGAGCACGGTGGCCGAGTGGGTCAGTGCGCCGACCGAGATGCGGTCCGGCCCCGCCGCGGCATAGTCGCCGATCGTCTCCAGCGTCACGCCCCCGGACACCTCTGTCAAAATCGGCCCGGCCGCCTCGGCCCGGGCCAGCGCGACGGCCTCGGCCACCCGGGCCGGTGTCATGTTGTCGAAGAGCAGGGCGTCTGCCCCCGCCTTCGCCGCCTCGGCGACCTGGTCCAGCGTGTCGCACTCTATCTGCACCACGCGCCCGGGCCACAGGGCCCGGGCGCGGGCGACCGCCTCGGTGATGGTCACCCCGGCCAGATGGTTGTCCTTCACGAGCACGGCCTCGGAGAGGCTGGAGCGGTGGTTGACCCCGCCGCCGGCGCGGACGGCTGCCTTCTCGAGTGTCCGGAGGCCCGGAGTGGTCTTGCGCGTATCGAGCACCTGCACGTCGGGATTGCGGGCGTGCGCCGCGGCGACGTAGCGCGCCGTCCACGTGGCGATGCCCGACAGATGGCCCAGGAAGTTCAACGCCGTGCGCTCTGCGGTGAGGATGGGCCGCAACAGCCCGGTCACCTCCATCACCGTCTGTCCGGCCTCCAGCACGTCGCCGTCCGTGGCCCACCAGGACAGCTCGAGAGTGGGGCTCACCTGACGGAACGTCTCGGTGGCACACTCCCGGCCGGCCAGGACGCCGGGCCGGCGGGCCCGCAGGGCGAAGTGCGCCGTGGCGTTCTCGGGAAGGAGTGCCACCGTCAGGTCGCCGTCCGCCCCGAGGTCCTCGGCCAGGGCCCGAGTCACGGCTTCGCTGACCACTCCGCCGACCACTCCGCCGACGGACGGCGGCGGATCGTCGCCCGCGGGCCGGCTCATGGAGCCGGTGGGCTCATGGAGCCGGGGCGGCGGCGCCATGTACCTGGCGCCTGCGCCAGCGGGGATCGGTGGCGGGAAAGTCGCTCCGGGAGTGGGCGCCCCGGCTCTCGGTGCGGGTTTCGGCCGAGGCCAGGAGCGCCCCGGCCAGCTGCACCAGGTTGCCCAGCTCTCCGGCGGCGACCGACGCCCTCCGATCGCCGAGGGCGGCCGACACCTCGGCGACGGACCGTGCCGCCTGGGCCAGTGACCCGGCACTGCGGACCACCCCGGCCCCGCCGGTCATGGCCCGCTGCAGCGAGTCACGGAGCTTGGCCACGTCGGACGGCGTCGGGGACGGCGACCCGGTGGGCCCGGCCATCTCCGGGGTCCACTGGCGCGGCACGTCGGCCACCGCACTCCACCCGATGCCGTCGAGCGGTGTGCCCCCGAGGATGGCCCGCAGGGCCCCGCTCGGCTCGGGATCGTTGTGGGGGGAGGCGATGCGCTCGGCCAGGCGGGCGCCGAAGACCATCCCTTCGAGCAGGGAGTTCGACGCCAGCCGGTTCGCCCCGTGCACGCCGGTGCAGGCCACCTCGCCCACCGCCCACAGGCCGCGCAGCGCGGTGGCACCCCACAGGTCGGTCACCACGCCACCCGAGAGGTGGTGAGCCGCCGGAGCGATGGGGAGCCAGTCGGTCTCGGGGTCCAGGCCGATGGAGGTCAACGACGCGGCGATGGTGGGAAAGCGCTGCGGGAACCTCTCCAGCGCGGTGGCATCGAGCCAGAGGTGGTCGGTCCCCTGCTGGCTCATGCGGGCCGCCATGGCCCGGCTGACCACATCGCGCGGGGCCAGCTCGTCGACGAACCGCTCCCCGGCGGCGTCCCGCAACAACGCGCCATGGCCGCGCAGCGCCTCCGAGAGCAGCGGACGCGGCATGGCCGGATGGTGCAGCGCCGTCGGGTGGAACTGGACGAACTCAACGTCGGCGGTCGGCACCCCGGCCCGCAGGGCCATGGAAACGCCGTCGCCCGTCGACTCCGGGGGGTTCGTGGTGACCGAGAAGAGCTGTCCCGCTCCGCCGGTGGCCAGCACCACGTGGTCGGCCCGCACCTCGACGGCGGCACCGTGCGGCGGCAGCGCCAGCACGCCGACGCAGCGCCCGCCCTCAACCAGGAGATCGAGGGCGAACCACCCCTCCAGCACCGCGCTCGCCGTCCGATAGGTGGCATCGACCAGCGCCCTCTCGACTTCGGCCCCCGTTGCCGCGCCGCCGGCATGGACCACCCGCGGACGGGAGTGCCCGCCCTCCCGGGCCAGCGACAAGAGGCCGGTGGCCTCCCGGTCGAACTCCACCCCCAGCCTGATGAGCTCGTGCACCCGGCCCGGCCCCTCGTCGACCAGAACCCGCACCGCTTCCTCGTCACAGAGCCCGGCCCCGGCGGCCAGGGTGTCGGCCAGGTGTAGATCGGTCGAGTCCTCGTCGCCACCGAGCACGGCGGCGACGCCTCCCTGCGCCCAGCGGGTGGCCGACTGCGACAGGGCGCCCTTGGTCAACACCCCCAGCGAGGGTGCCGATCCCCGCCCGGCGGCCGGTCCCGCCAGCCGCACGGCGGCGGAGAGCCCCGCCACCCCGCTGCCCAGGACCAGCACGCTGAACGGCCCGGGCCGGGCCGCCGTGCTCACGGTCGTTCGTTCAGGGCGAGCTCGGAGTCGAAACGGGCCGAGACCTCATCGATGACCCGGTTGTGCGCGTCGACGTGCACGACCCGCGGTGCGTAGGTCGAGAGCTCCTCCCGCTCGTACTCGGCGTAGGTGATCAGGATCACGGTGTCGCCCGGCGCGACCAGCCGGGCGGCGGCGCCGTTGAGGCAGATCTGCCCCGGATCCCCCTCGATGGCGTACGTCTCGAAGCGTGCCCCGTTGTTGATGTCGAGCACCGCGACCTGCTCGTAGGGGAGGATGTCGGCCAGCGCCATCAGCTCGGTGTCCACGCTGACCGACCCGACGTAGTGCAGGTTCGCATCGGTCACCGTGGCGCGGTGGATCTTCGACTTCATCATGCGGCGACGCACCGGTCAGCCGACCTTTTCCAGCCGGTGACCGAGACGCCGGGCCCGCCCGCCGTGGGCGACCGCCGCCACGCCGGCCGGCGCCACCGTGGCTCCGGCACAGTTGTCGATCAGCCGGACCGGGCCCACCTCGGCGGCGATGAGCAGGCGCACCGACGCCGGATCGTCGATCACCTCGCAGGCCACGAGGTCCCCGGCCCGCACGGCCGCCGCGTAGTCCAGGCGCACCAGGGGCTCGTCGTGCACGGCCCGGCCCATGGCCTCGGCCACCAGGGAGGAGAGGCGCACGCCCCCATCGAGCAACCCGCGGCCGGTACCCAGGGCCCGCGACAGCACCACGGCCGCCGACCGCTCCTCGGCCGAGAGGCGGACGTTGCGACTCGACAGCGCCAACCCGTCCGACTCGCGCACGATCGGACAGCCCACCACGACCACGGGCAGGGAGAGGTCGGCCGACATCTGACGCACCACCGCCAGCTGCTGGTAGTCCTTCTCCCCGAAGTAGGCCCGGCACGCCCCGGCGATGGAGAACAGCTTCGCCACCACCGTGGCCACGCCGTCGAAGTGCCCCGGTCTTGAGGCCCCTTCCCATCCTTCGCTGACGCCCCGCACCGACACGGTCGTGGAGACCGGTTCCGGCCAGGCAGGGTACATCTCGGTCACAGAGGGCACGAAGACCACGTCGACGCCCGCCTTGGCGCACACGGCCAGGTCCCACTCGAGCGTGCGGGGGTAGTGGGCGATGTCGTCGGGATCGCCGAACTGGAGGGGGTTCACGAAGATGCTCACCGCCACGACCTCGCACTCCGCCCGGGCACGGGTCATGAGGGAGACATGGCCGGCGTGCAGGGCACCCATGGTCGGCACCAGGCCCACCGTGCGGCCGGTGGCCCGGGCCTGCTGCAGCAGCTCGTGGCAGCCCGTTGCTGTGGTGACCACGCGCATGGCCTACACCGCCACCGGCGCGCTGGGCCGGGCAACATCGGTGGGCCGGGGCACATCGGTGGGCCGTCTCGGATCGGTGGGCCGTCTCGGATCGGTGGGCCGGCCCGGATCGGTCGATCCGCTCGATGCGGCCAGCCGGGTGGCCAGGGCCACGCCCGCCTGGTAGCCGGCCCGTTCGCGGTCCGGGAGCGCGTCGAGATGCCGGCTCAGCGTGTCCCAGTCGCCGCGCATCGCCGGCCCGGTCAGCGCCCGCTGCGGACCCAGCGCCGCCACGTCGTCCACCGCCGCCCGGGTGAGGGGGAGAAAGGCATCGAGATCCAGCCCGGCCGACGCGGCCACCCGCTCGACCTGGCCCAGGAGGGCCACCACGTGGTTGGCGGCGATGCAGGCGGCGGCGTGGTAGACGGCGCGATCAGCGTCGGCCACCTCGACCACCCGCCCGTCGAGGGAACGGGCCATCGTGCGGGCCACCACATCCCCGCTCACCGCGAACGTCACTCCCGAGGCCAACCGGGCGGCACCCACCTCGGCATTGGGCAGCGGGATCAGCGGGTGGAGGGCGGCGCGGCGGGGGTGGGGCTCGAGGGCGCTCAGTCCCAGCGAGCCCGAGAGATGCACCACCGTCGTCTCGGCGTGGGGGGTCACTGCCGCGGCGACGTCGGCCACGGCGTCGTCCGGCGTGGCGATGACCAGCACGTCCACTCCTCTGGCGGCGCCGGCGAGGTCGTCGCCCCGCCCGAGGAAACCGACCACGTTCCAGCCGTGCGCAGAAAGGGCCGCGGCGAGCGAACTCCCGGCGCGCCCGGCGCCGATGAAGCGGATGGTTTGCACGAAACCTCCTTCGGCGTTCCAGCCCCTCTCGGGTGCCGTTCGCCTACAGACGATCGAAACATCAGACCCCTACAGCCTACCCACACAGATCACCTCGCCACCAGCGGCGGCGAGTTGCTCGGGGGTAACCAGCTCGGGGGCGAGGTCCGCCAGCGGCTGCAGCACGAACCGTCGCTCCCACATGCGCGGGTGGGGGACGACGAGGTCCGCCTCGTCCACCCGCAGGTCGCCCACCAAGAGGACATCGGCATCGAGCGTCCGGGGACCGAAGCGGACCGTGCGGACCCGGTGGGCCGCCTCCTCCAGGGCCCGGCACCGGGCCAGGAGTTGGCGCGGGCCGTCTGACGTCGTCAGCTCCACCACCACGTTGAGGAAGGGCCCCTGGCCCGCCGGTCCGCCCACCGGCTCGGTCTCGTAGAGGGGGGAGACCGCGGTGACATCGCCCGCGTCCGCCAACTGCGCCACGCCCCGGCGCAGGGCCTCCTCCCGGTGGCCGAGGTTGGAGCCGAGCCCGATGAACGCCCTTTGTAGGGCGCCGGCCATCAGTTCAGGTCACCCGTCGCCGGTCCCGCACGGGACCGCAAGACGCGCACCCCGGTGGAGGCCACGTCCAGGGCCAGCGGTGGGCGCAACTTCCGGACCGCCACCTCCACGGCCTGCAGTCGGGGGTCGCTGATGAGCAGGACGTCGGCCAAGCGACCGGCCAGCGCCTCGAGCAGCTGGAACGACCGCTGCTGCACCACGTCGGCCGCCGCCCGGGCCAGGGCGCCGTAGTCGACGGTGTCGGCCAGCGAGTCGCTGCGCTGGGCCGCCGCCGTATCGACCCAGACCACGACGTCCACGGAGAAGGGTTGGGCCCGTTCGCGCTCCTCGGGCAGTACGCCGTGCACCCCCATGACGCGCAGATCGAGGATCTCGATCCGGTCCCCGCCCGACGCGGGCCCGGTCACTGCGCCGAGGGGCGTGGGGGCGGGCCGTCCAGGGCGGCGAGAAGCTCACGCCCCGGCTCACCCATGGCGTGCCCGCAGACGTGCTCGACCAGGGCGACCGCCTGGGGCTGGTTGTGCAGCCGTTTGGACCAGACCAGATAGCCGGCGACGACCCCCATCACCCGGTCGCCCAGCTCGTCTTGGTGTACCAGGATGCGCAACCCGGCGCCCAGGGAGTGGTCGATGTCCTTGAAGCACTCCGTGAGCACCGTGCGGGGATCCCCGGTCTTGGAGAGCGGGTAGTGCGCCCAGGCCAGCCCCTCGTCGTCGTACGCGGCCAGGTTGTGGGGGGAGGGGAGGAGGGAGATCACCCGGCCGAATCCCTGGTTACGGAGCCAGATGATCTCCTCCCGGCGGCGGACCTTGCGGTGGTTGGGCGCGTAGCCACCGGGGCGTTCGCTGATGGCCAGATGGTCGGTGATGACCCAGGTGAAGTTCCGTGGCGGTATCCCCGCCGCCCACTTTCCCTTCATGCTGCAGGACCATACAACCGGGCCGCCTGCACCGTGACGGCCACGTCGTGCACCCGCACCATGCCCGCCCCCGCCACCAGGGCCTGCGCCGCCGTGGCCAGCGATCCCTCGACCCGATCCTCGGGCCCCACCGGTTCGGAACTCCCGGACGGCGCCGCCAGGAGGCCGAGGAAGCGTTTGCGGCTGGTGCCCACCACCACGCCGGCACAGCCGGCGCCGGTGGCCGCGGCGACCACCTCGGGCAGGTGGTGGAGGAGCGAGAGGTTGTGCTCCATCGTCTTGCCGAATCCGATGCCCGGGTCGACCCATACCTCCTCGACGCCGGCCTCCAGGGCGGCGCGCGCCCGGTGCACCAGGAAGTCGGTCACCTCGGCCACCACGTCCTGGTAGCGGGGAGCGGCCTGCATGGTGGGCGGCGACCCCTGCATGTGCACGGCCACCCAGCCGGCCCGGCCCGCCGCCGCCACCGGCCACAGCGAGGCGGACACGTCGTTGACCAGGGTGGCACCGGCCAGCAGCGCGGCCTCGGCCACGGCGGGCTTGAGGGTGTCGACCGAGACGCGCACCCGTCCGGCCAGCGCCTCGACGACCGGGAGGACCCGGGCCATCTCCACGTCCTCGGGGACCGGTTCGGCCCCGGGCCGGGTCGACTCACCCCCGACGTCCACGATGTCGGCTCCCTGTGCCACCAGGTCCAGCCCGTGGGCCACCGCATCGTCGACCGAGAGGTACCGCCCGCCGTCGTAGAACGAGTCGGGCGTCACGTTGAGGACGCCCATGACGAGGGGGCGCTCCGGGCAGGGGTCGGGCACGGCCGTCAGCGTAGGTCAGCGAGCGGGCCGCACCGCCACGAAGAGGCTCCGGCCCCACTCGGCGATGTAGTCGTCGTGCACCACGTCGGACAGCCAGTCGAACTGCTCGTAGACCGGAGCGAAACCCACGTCGATCAGCGCCTGTACGAGATGACGCTTCTCCACCCAGAAGGAACGCCGGTTGCCGATCGACGACCAGACCTGGCTGAGCATCTCCTCGTCGGTGGCATCGTCGGGGTGCTCGCGGTACCACCGACCCGCCACCCCCTCATGGGTCGTCAGTTCGGACAGGTTCGGGAAGCGGGGGGGCAGCGCGTCGGTGGCGAAGTGCGTCTGGAGAATGAGCACCCGGCGCGTCAGCCGGCTCACCAGACGGAGGAAGGCGACGGGATCTTCCAGGTGGTAGAGGAGCCCGCAGCAGAAGGTGGCGTCGAAGCTCCCGTAGCGCTCCAGGTTGCGCACGTCGTCGCAGACGAAGCGCAGGTCGGGGAGGCCCAGCCGCCCCGCCCCCTGCTCGCACCGGGCGATGTTCTCCGGCCGACCGTCGATGCCCAGCGCGGCGAACCCCGCCCGGGCGAAGAGCGCGGTGTAGCCGCCCTCGAGGCAGCCCAGGTCGACGATGGAGAACTCCCCCCCGCGCCGGTCGGGGAAGAGCGATTCGAGCGTCCTCAGCACCGCCTGGGGGAGCGGTTGCTCCTCCAACAGAATCTGTCCGGGGATGCTGGGGGTACCGTCGGCCAGCACGAGGTTGTGCGCGCTGAACGGCAGCAGACCGGTGTCGGGCGTCGGCGCAGCCGCGGGCATCCGGTGCCTCACCGCCCCCGGATGAACTGCATGGCCTCGGCCCGGGTGGCCACGTCGGAGCGGAACAGGCCGCGCACCGACGAGGTCACCGTCACCGTGCCCGGCTTCTTGACCCCCCGCATCGACATGCACAGGTGCTCGGCCTCAATGACCACGAGGACACCGCGCGGCGAAAGCGCCTTGTCGATGGCGTCGGCGATCTCGGTCGTCATGCGCTCTTGGACCTGTAGCCGGCGGGCGTACCCGTCCACCAGACGGGCCAGCTTGGAGAGGCCGGTGATGCGGCCGTCCTCGTTGGGGATGTACGCCACGTGCGCCCTGCCCAAGAACGGCACCAGATGGTGCTCGCACAGCGAGGCGAAGGGGATCTCGCGCACCATGACCATCTCGTCGTGCTCCGCCGCGAAGGTGACCTCCAGGTGCCGTCCCGGGTCGTCGTGCAGACCCGAGAAGAGCTCCTCGTACATGGCGGCCACCCGTGTCGGGGTGTTCACCAGGCCGTCACGACCGGTGTCCTCTCCGATGGCGGTCAACAGCTCCGCGACCGCCGACTTGACGCGCTCGACGTCTACTGCCAAGGGTTCCTCCTCATCGCTCAGGCCTCACGCCCCGTCGCCGTCGGGGCCGACGTAGAGGTGGACACCAGGGAGATTACGGTACCGCTCGTCGACATCGAGCCCGTAGCCCACCACGAACGAGGCGGGAATGTGGAACCCGACGTAGCGCAGGTCCAGGTTCACCCGCTGCTCACCCTCCTTGACCAGCAGCGCGCACACCTCGACGCTCTTGGGCGAGCGGGCCCGGAGGTAGTGCCGCAGGTAGTTGAGCGTCAACCCGCTGTCGATGATGTCCTCGACCACCAGGACGTGGCGACCCTCCAGCTCCGAGTCGAGGTCCTTGACGATGCGCACCACGCCCGAGGTCCGCGTGGCGCTGCCGTAGGAGGACACGGCCATGAAGTCGACGTCGACCGGCAGGGCGATGGCCCGGCACAGGTCGCTCATGAACAGCATGGCGCCCTTCAGCACGGCCACCAGCAAAGGGGGGTCGTCGGCGTAGTCGGCCGAGATCTGCGCCCCCAGCTGGGCCACTCGCACCGCCAGGCTGCCCTCGTCAATGAGCACCGGTCCGATGGACGGCTCGGCCCAGCTCGGGGCCGCCTCACCGGACGGTTCGGGGATCACCGCCGTGACACTATCCGAGCGGTGCGGATCCACCGAAAGACGTCCGGAGCTACGGTGCACCCGCCGCCCGCCCGAGATCTCGGTGGCCACCGCCCTCCCGGCCGCCACCGCCAGCACCCGCTCCACCTCGGCCAACGACGGCGGGTGGACCGTTCCCCCCGGCTCGGCCGCGACCCCGGCCTCGTCCTGGAGCCAGCGGCGCATCGAGCGCCGGGCCAGAGGGGTCGGCAGGGCGGCCACGGCGCGGGCGTCACGCGGGTCGGGGGCAGCCCGCAGGGCCAACGCGTCGAGCAACGAGACCTCGTCACGCAGCACGCCGGCCTGGCGGGCCAGCAAGGGCACCGGGTCCCGTCCGGCCACGTCGGCACAGAGCGGCAGCAGCTCGTGACGGACACGGTTGCGCAGGAACGAGCGGTCGTCGTTACTGGGGTCGTGGACCGGCACCAGGCCCATGGCCGCGCACACGGCGTGGGTTTCCGTACGCCGCAGCGCCAGCAAGGGGTGGCGGCGACCGGGCGCCATGCCCGCCAACCCGTCGGCCCCCGCACCCCGGAGCAGGTTGAGGAGGATGGTCTCCGCCTGGTCGTCCATGGTGTGCCCGGTGGCCACTCCCTCGGGCAGCGCCCCGAGGCGCGCGGCGCGGGCCCGCGCCTCGAGGTTCGACCCCGGGGGGATCGACACCTTCTCGGCCACGAAGCAGGCGCCGAGCAAGGCGGCCGCGGCGCGCACCACCTGAGCCTCGGCGCCGGACCCCGCTCGCAGGCCGTGATCGACGTGGATGGCCGAGACCACACACCCCGAGGCGACGGCCAGCACCAGCAGCGCCATCGAATCGGGTCCTCCCGACACGGCGCAGTCCAGGGCTGATCCCGCGGGGGGAAAGCTACAGCGGGGGAGGAGGTCGGCGACCGCCTGCGGCCAGCCGGCGGCCACACCGCTCACGCCAATGCGCCACCGGCCCGAGCCACCCACTCGCCGGGACTGCGGATCTCGGCCAGGGTGGGGAGCCACTCGGGGCCGCGCCACACGCGGGCCAACAGCTCGGGCCCGCCGGCCGCCTCGACGGACTCGACGAACTGTTCACCCTCGGCGTACTGGCGCATCTTCGCCTCCAACCCGATGAGGCGCGACACCAGCTTCGAGACTCCCCGCAGGTTGGTGCGCCTCTCGTGCAACACCCGGCTGAAGGTGGCCGCACCCGGCACCTCCGCCGCGCCGGCGCGATCCATGGTCACGTCACCGTGCCCTTCGAGCAGGCTCATCATCCCCGAGATCTTCGAGAGGGCCACCCGCTGCTCGGGGGTGGCCAACATCCCCACCACCCCCGACTCCTGCAGGGGATTGCGACCGGCTCGCACCTCGACCATCACCCGCCGGAGCGTCTCGGACAGCCCGGAGGGATCGGTCTGCAACGGTTCGAGCAGCTCCCCCACCAGGTGCACGAAGTGGTCGCGCAACCAGGGCACCGCGGTGAACTGCATCCGGTGGGTGACCTCGTGCAGCGCCAGCCACAGGCGGAACTGGCTGGCCGAAAATCCGTAACGCTCCTCGACCGAGACGATGTTGGGCCCGACGTAGTACACCAGGTCCTGCTCCTCGGGAGCCTCGTCGCTGATGAGGAGGTCGTACTGACCCAGCACCCGGGTGGACATGTAGGCCAACAGCAGGCCGAGCTGTGTACCACTCATGATGCGGCTGGCGGTCAGGGCGGACCGGCCCATCTTCTTGCCCGCACCCTTCTGCTGCAGGCTGGCCAAGGCCGGCCCGACCAGCCGTTCCATGGAGCGGACGTTGGCGGCGGCCCAACCCTGGCGATCGGTCACCTTGGCCCGGGCCACGCCGTGGGCCGAGTGCAGCCCCGTGGCCTCGCCGACCAGGATTTCGGCGCGCGCCGTCAGCTCGTCGAACTGCGACTGCAGAGCGGACCGGTCGTAGGTGGCGGGCGAGGGTTTGAGGGCCAGCGCCCCACCGGCCACCCGCTGCGCCAGAGCCCAGTCGACCATGCCGGGATGCTCCACGTTCACGTCCACGTCACCGTTGGGCACGTTCACCGCTCGCCGTCGTGCTGGCGACTCTCCTCGTCGATGGCGGTGGCGATGCGGCGGATCAGTGCCTCGGGAACGTGGTCCTTGCAGCGGTTGGCGATGACCAGGCGCAGCTCCGCTTCGAACTCGGCCGCCCCGCCGCAGGGCGCGCAGTAGTTCAGGTGCTCGGCGATCTGGGAGCGCCGCTCCTCGGTCAACTGGCCGTCGAGGAAGTGATAGAGCTGATGGACCGCCTCATGGCAGTCCATCGTCTTCCCGAAGAGAGCCTCGGCATTCCCGCTCGTCTTCGCATCCTCAGCCACCCACGCACCTCCTCATTCGACCGACGCACCCGACGTGCTTCCCACGAGTCCACGCGCTGCCGCTGTATCGTGCAACGCCTTCTGCAGGGCTCTTCTTCCCCGGTGGATCCGGCTCATCACCGTGCCGATGGGCACGTCGGTGATCTCGGAGATCTCCTTGTAGCTGAATCCCTCGACATCGGCCAGGAGTACGGCGATGCGGAAGGCGTCGGGGAGCTCCTCCAGAGCGCTCTTGACGACATCGTCGGTGAAGGCGTCGAGCGCCTCGTCCTCCGCGCTGCGTCCGGCCCGGATGCCTCCCGGCCCGGCCATCCGCTTGTAGAGGTAGAGGTCCTCCACATCCTCCACATCGGTGACCTCGGGTCTGCGCCGGGCTGCCCGGTAGCTGTTGATGTAGGTGTTGGTCAGAATCCGGTAGAGCCAGGCCCGCAGGTTGGTGCCCTCCTGAAACGACCCGTAGGAGCGGTACGCCTTCAGGTACGTCTCTTGGACCAGGTCCTCGGCGTCGGCGGCGTTGCGCGTCATACGGAGGGCGGCGCTGTAGAGCCCCGGCATGAACTCCATGGCGACGTCGGTGAATCGGGCCTGATCAGCCATGCCACCCACCGTACCCCCACCCGGCGGGGGCGTTCGACTGGGCACCGGCGGCTCAGCCGCGGCGGAGCTCGATTCCGGCGGCTACCAGCTCGTCGACGAACCCCTCGCCCCAGCCCGTGGCCCCCTGCGACGGGGCCCACTCCCTGTCGCTGAGGAGCCGCCGGACGTTACCGACCACCGAGGCGGGCGTGGGGAGGCAGACCGCGGCGTCGCCCAGCTCCAGCTCGTGCATGAGGTTCTCCCGCCCGTGGCCGGGAACGACGTCGAGGAGGACCATGCGCCGTCCCATGGCCCTGGCCTCCCGGCAGGTGTCCCCCGAGCTCGTCAGGACGACGTCACTCGCCGACATCAGCTCCGGGATGCGGTCGGTGAACCCGAACGTGATCACCGACCGGTACTGGCGGGCGACGGTGGCCAACCGTGCACCCAGGCGGGCGTTGGTCCCGCTGACGGCGAGCACCCACCACCCTTCGTCGGCCAGC
>Ga0302326_10022732_pt1 | contig 12804 bp, 15 predicted proteins | sample Palsa_T0_3_FD_202264 | JGI IMG/M metagenome (GOLD analysis project Ga0302326, IMG submission 202264) | Peat permafrost microbial communities from Stordalen Mire near Abisko, Sweden - Palsa_T0_3 | ecosystem: Environmental > Terrestrial > Soil > Palsa > Peat permafrost | place: Sweden: Abisko... | reverse complement strand
CGATCCACGTGTGGTTGGGACGGGCCTCGCGGGCACTCGCGACCTCATCAGTTTCCTGAAGTACGACCAGACCGAAGCGAATCCCATACGCGGAATTCGCATAGCGTACGGCTGGGGCGTTTCACAGAGCGGCCGTCTGCTCCGGCACTTCCTCTACGAAGGCTTCAACGAAGATGAGCAAAACCGGAAGGTGTTCGACGGCGTCATCGACGAAGTGGGCGGCGCCGGCCGTGGCTCATTCAACCACCGCTTCGCCCAGGCTTCGCGCGACGCGGAGCAGTTCTTCAACGTCTTCTATCCCGCGGACATGTTTCCATTCACCGATGGACCGGAGACCGATTCCGAAACCGGCCAGATGGATTCAGTGATGGGACGCGCCGAAGCCCGCCATGTTGCTCCCAAAGTGATGCACATCTTCAGCAATTCCGAATATTTCAATCGCGCGGGTTCGTTGATCCATACAGATCCCGGTGGCCTGCGCGACATCGAGCCGCCCGCGAACTCACGCATCTATTTCGTCTCTTCCGGACCCCACGGGGCGGGTCCCTTCCCGCCGGTGCAACCTACGGGAGCGGCCGCCCTGAACAATCCGATTGATCGCAGCCCCATCGTGCGGGCGTTGCTCAGGGACATGGATGCGTGGGTGAGTGAGGGAAGCCCCGCTCCCCCAAGCCGCATTCCTCACATTAGCGACGGAACGCTGGTGCCCACTGAGAAGGCCGGTTGGCCCGTGATCCCGGGAGTTCGCTTCCCCGTACCTTACCTGAAGACCTACCGTTTGGATTTCGGCCCGGAGTGGAGCAAGGGAATCGTCACGAACGAGCCGCCGAAGATTGGCAAACAGTTCGTGGGTCTCGTCCCCGCGGTTGATCAAAACGGCAATAGCAGAGCGGGAATCCGCATGCCCGCGATTGAGGTGCCTGTCGGCACTTACGGCGGCTGGAACTTCCGAAACCCGTCGATCGGTTCCGGCGATCAGCTTTTCGGCGAGATCGGCTCCTTTCACCCGTTCACGCGCACCAAGGCCCAGCGCATCGCAAGCGGCGACTCACGCCTATCAGTCGAGGAGCGCTATGCGAGCCGTGATGAGTATCTATCGAAGGTCACGCTGGTGGCGAAACAGATGGTCGCCGACAGGTTCCTGCTCACTCAGGACGTGCCGGTTGTGGTCGATCAGGCCGCCAAACTCTACGACTGGTCCACTCGGTAGCCGGCTGTGAGTAACTCTTATCGAGAACTCCCGCCATGCCCGCGCCTGGCCCAATACATCGAATGCTATTGGATCCACGGAGAGCAGCGCCCCGGCGCCGAAGCCAACCCCATCCTGCCCGATGGTTGTGCCGATCTTCTCTTCACCACTCAAAATGGTGAACCCGCCGGTCTAACAGTCGTAGGCCTGATGACCACTCTGCTCACGCTCACCCCAAGCCCCGGCCGTACGTTCTGGCGCGGACCAAGGCCTTCTACTCAGAAGCTTTTGGCTGGAAATTCGAAGATTATGGCCCGGCCTATTCCAGCTTCTTCGATGGCCGGCTGGCAGGCGGCTTCACGCTGGATAGGCCGGCGCCCAGCCGCAACCTCCTCTTGGTCATTTACTCCAGCGATCTTCCCGCCGCACAGGACAAAATCAAATCGGCCGGAGGAACCATCGTGAAGGACACATTCTCCTTCCCCGGTGGCGCCCGTTTCCATTTCGAGGATCCGAACGGAAACGAACTTGCCGTCTGGTCGGACATCTAGGAACTGGGCGTCCCCAGAACCGTCCGGAATCGAGCGGTTTACGACACGCTGACAACGAACACATTCCACGCAACTAATATGCCGTAGAAGATTTGGATCTTGACGATGCCCGCTGGACGGTATCGCGCCAGGGCCGCAAATAGCAGGATGGCGAACGCCTTCCCGAGAACCAGACCCGTGATCGGACCGAGTTGAACAAATTGCCGCATAATCGGATTCATCTCGTATCCTCCCAGAGCAAACGCGAGGAGTGTCGTTTCAAAGTCCAATACCTGCAAAGCTGCGAAGAGGGCCACACGCTATTATCGGGGCTCTCTGCCTGCCGATACTACGTATTGACCGCAACGCGAAAGTGATTTGTACCGGTACGAATTGAGGGGGGAGACTGCGGCTGCTAGCCCCGATGCTAAGCCCAGATTTCCTTCAGAGCCCGCTGAAAGTTACCGCCCAGCATGAGCGAGAGATGTGCGCTCGTGTATCCGCGCTGGAGAAGTCCCTCAGTCAATCGGTAGATCCGGTTCGAGTGGTTCAGCCCAGGGATGTCGTAAGCAGGATGGGCGTCCAAGTCGAAATCGCTTCCCACGCCAACATGCTCGACGCCCACCAGCTTCACGGCATGATCGAAATGGTCCAACACATCTTCAATCGTGACTGGGTCTTTAGCGCGTACGAAGTGCCGTACAGCGGTGATCCCCAGAACGCCCCCGCCGCGTGCCGACGCTCGAATTACCTCGTCAGGTTTGCATCGCGAGACGCCCGGAGCCAGCGCGCGGCAGTTGGAATGCGTAATGAGGACGGGTTTTTTCGACGATGAAATCGCATCCAGGCTGGTCCGCTGCCCGCAATGAGAAACGTCGATCGCCATACCGATCGAATTCATTCGCGCGACCACTTCCTGGCCGAAAGCGGTGAGGCCCTGGTCATGACTCACATGACAGCCGCTGCCAAGATGGTTTACGGAATTATAAGTGAGTTGCGTGAGCCGCTGTCCCATTGCGTAGAAAGTATTAACGTCATCCACGCTTCGGAAATGATTCGCGTCCTGCATGCCGAGGATGATCCCGATGCGGCCTTCCTGCTTGGCCCGCGCCAGGTCATCCGCGCCATCCACTCGCAGAAAGTAGCCGGGATGCCATTCGATAAGCCGGTTCCATTTCTCAAACCATGCTTGAGTGACGTCATACGGCTGGCCTTTCTCGAACGCCACCGCGGGATGGAAAACGTCAATGCCGGAGCTGCGCAGCTTCTGAAAGTCGGCATCGGAAAATGAGCTCGCGGCTTGATGCCATTGTCCGAGCAGAGACCAGTCCAAGGTCAGAAGGCCGAGCATGTCGATGACATTGGATTCGGCGACCAAATCGACCGCGCGGGTCGAATACCCCGGTGGAATAGAAGCGGCCCCAAGCAGAGGCGCCGCAAATAGGGGCAAAGAGCGGGTAAGAAATTCCCTGCGACCCAGTGGGAAGGTCATGTCGGTACTCTATAGTACGATGCAGGGCTCTAACTGTGCTGAACAGTTCTTTATCATTCACGGCATGGGTTCATGAGGGACCATCGTGAAGAACACATTCTCCTTCCCGGGCGGCAGCCGCTCCTTCTTCGACGACCCAAACGGAAACGAACTCGCGGTCTGGTCGGACATCTAGCCAGGGTTTATAGTTGCAAGATGCCGTTGGAGAATGAATTCATGTCCGAAGAACCAATACTCCTGCCGATTTTGCGATATCTGCTTGTCAGCAGTCAGACGGGTGCTACTACGGGTTCCGTCCTGCGCTATAACGGAATTTCCGGTGCTTTCATCGACACCTTCGCCGAAGGTGGAGGATTGGCCGATCCCCTCGGCTTGACCATCGGTCCGGACAGTAACCTATACGTAGCTAGTGCGAACAGCAACAACGTCCTGCGCTTTAACGGGACCACAGGAGCTTTCATCGACGCGTTTGCCTCAGGCGGTGGGCTGGAAGGCCTGGGCAACGGGCCGTTCAACGTTGTTTTCGGTCCTGACCACAACCTTTACGTCAGCAGTAGCGGCGCCGGCGCCGTCCTGCGCTACAACGGGAAAACGGGAGCCTTCATCGACACCTTTGCCTCAGTTGGCGAGCTTGCATCTCCCAGAGGCTTGGTCTTCGGACCAGACAATAACCTTTATGTCGTGAGCTACAACGACGCAAAAGTACTACGCTACAGCGGAGCTACGGGCGCGTTCATCGACACCTTTGTGCCAAGCGGGAGCGGTGGTCTATCCACTCCGAGCAGCCTGACCTTTGGGCCTGACGGCAATCTGTACGTTCCCGGTGGCAGCCTGCCCAATACACACGTATTTCGCTACAACGGAAATACAGGAGCCTTCATGGGAAAGTTTGCCTCAGTGGGCGAACTTGCGCCAATTGACTTGGTCTTCGGTCCCGACGGCAATCTGTACGTCACCGTCCAAGGCGAAACCAGCGGCGTATTGCGCTTTAATGGGACGACAGGGGCGTTTATAAACAACTTTGTCCCGAACCGTAGTGGCGGGCTCCAAAATCCCTTTGGCTTAACCTTTCACTCTGTGTGGGTGTAGCCGCGAAGCCTTGGATCTAGGCTTCCGTCACCAGCGCCACAGGGCCGCCCCAAGGCCCCGACCCTCCTACCCAGAACTCCGTCGGCCATCCCGGACCGTTTCTTCCGGTCTCGCTCAGCAGGAACACGTCCGTCTGGTTCGGCGCGCCGAACTGTTCCGACGCAACGACAAAAGTGCCCCCCGAAGAATCGCTCGCCGAAGGAGCGATGCCGGCCGGACCAATTTGATCCAGGCCGAGAGCGCCTTCCGGCTTGTAGGACCCCACGCTAATCTCTTGCGGCGCGCTCCAGGTCCCCGCGCCTTCAACCGAGAACATCCATAGCTTTCTTTTACCGCCGCCTTCAAAACCATCCTGGCCCATTACAAACACATCTGTCTGATTGTTCGCGCCAAACTGTTCCGACGCAGCAACCGCCGCATCCGGCCGCAACAGCCCCGGCGCGCCTAATCGGGTCACAAATTTCCAGCGGCCCTCAGCCTGAACGGAGAACACGTCTAGCCTGTCCCGTCCGGGAAACCGCATACAAATTGGTCTGGTCGAGCCCGAATTGGCGCGAAACGGCAAATCGTCCCCCCGGCGTATACGTTGGCGTCACGGCCGTAGCGAACGTCTGCACCACTTGCGTGCTCGAGCCCTCCGGCAGTTCGCCATATACGCTGTTCGACTGCTCCGCCGTGCCGTTCGTAGTGCTGCAACCCGGCTCTTGTGACAGCGCGGTCAGTGGGCTCGTCGCCGAATAGATGATCTTCCCCGCCCCGTTGGTCAGATAGTGATACTCGGCGTCGGTCTTGCCGACCAGGACCAGCTCAAACGAATAGATCGGCGCCACCGAACTCGGAACAGTTGGAAGCTCGTTGTTCTGGCTGGAGATGTTTCCCTGATTGTCAACGGCGGTAAACGTCACGCCGGTGATGTTCCCATTCGCATCATTGGCTAGTGTGATCGTGAGCTGGTATCCCGCCGGCAGCGTTGGGCTGTGGCCCGGAAGCGTGAGGAACGGAGGTGGCTCGATGAAAGGTACTTTAGGATTGCTCGCCCAATTGTTCACCGATCCTGACAGAACTGGCGCCGGACCGGTAGGGTCGAAGGCGATTACATATTGCTGCCACCTGACATTCGCGCCTAGCGGCGAATTACAGTTCAACTGAAAACTAAATCCGCCGCCGGCGACTATATTTTCCGTGACTTCAATCATGACGGATAGGTCCGTGATCGGGTTGCATCCACTGTACAGGCAGTAGTTGGAATTGCCCTTGAGACCTCCGCTCGGCGCTGGAACGCTTCCCATAATGACTCCTTTGCAGATCGATCACGCAAAAGTATCATACATCCGCTCCTTGACGCCGGACGGAATGATTCCGCTATGTCGATGAGACAGCCTTCGCGCGCGGCTTCCGTCGCGGCACGTTGTCGCGCTCTATGGCGTGCACGAGAGTCATCACCGCGGTAGCCGCGCCGAGGAACACGCTGAGGTACAAGGCAAGAATCAGCCTCGCGTTCGCGGCGATGGAATCCGCCGTCCAAACATCCTCCACCGAACCCGCGGAATCCATCAACAGTTGTTCGCGGCTCACCGACGGATGAGTGCGCAAATAGCCCGTGGCCGCGGGCGTATAAACGGAGCCCACAATCACGCGCTCTCCGTCGTACATGGTCGTTGCGGAGGTCAGAGCATCCGAGTACACGAACGTCAAGGCGACGGTCAGAATCAGCAGGCAACCGCTCAGTGTCACCCAGCGAACCGCGTTTTTCGCCGCCTTCCATCGGTTCATCAGCAGCAACAAAAAGCCCAGCGCCACCGCAACCAGAAACACCGCAAACGGCCGGGGTTGCACACCGCCCGCCCCGGACGCGGCAAGATTTTTCGGCGGGGGCAGAAGGAACGTCGTGACAATCGCGACGAATACGGCCGCACCCTTCGAAAGCATGGCCCACCCTTGGCCAAGGCCCTCAATCTTCTCTTTCGGGCTTTCGGCCGGTGGGCGTTTCATCGGTCCGGAACTTGTAGCTCGCGAAGCGCCTCGCCAGCCCCGAACTGGACATCGAACGGCCCCACCTTTCTCGATCCTTTGCGCAGCACGATGAGGTAGCGGCCCGGAGGCAGGTTCGCATGCGCCGGACTGGAGAGCGTTTCGAAGGGTTGATAAGGCACATCGGCGGCGTCCTCGAAGAATTTCTTCTTCCAGGAGAACTCCCACCCTTTATCGAGACTCCGGTCTCCCCGATAAGTGGAAATGTCGACCGGCATGACGCGGGGTCCGCGAACCAAGGGGTCCTTGCAATCTGCCGCCATGACTCGAAGATCCAAACTCGTCAAATAGACCGCATTCTTGATTTTGCCGCTATCGTTTTCCAGTTCGGCGGCCTGAAGAACATGCAGAATCGCCAAAACCGCGTTGTCATAGGCACTGGGCTTCCAGGTCCAGGTTTGCCAACTGTCCAGGATGGATTCGACGTCCACTCGAATCCGCCCGGCTGGCTCGGGGTTGTAGGAAGCGAGTCGGCACGAAGCAGACGCGATGGCGAAGAGCGCCCGGATCAATTCGACGGATTCGTGAAGCGGATCGGGCCCTCTGAAGTCGACCGGTTGTGCCGGCGCGACAGCGCCCTGAAAAATCCTGGTCATCAACTGATCGCAGTGCAGCGCTTCAGAATAGTCTCGGACTCCCACGTTGAATCGGCCAAAAAAAGGAAGAGCCGGCTTCATTGGGTCCGCGCCATTCAAGAGGAGCATGGTCATCATTCCCGGATCGCCGAATGCATTCGCCAGGGCCAATTCCAAATTCAGATTCGGGTCTCTCTTCTTCAAAATAGAGCGCGCCCGTTCCAGGTTCCCCGCGCGCATGGCTTCGCGCAAATCTTCGTTCACATCGCGGGCAGCGGGACTCGGCGTATCCTGGCCGCGCATAGCAAGCGCGCAAACGATCATGATGGGAACGAGGCGCATCTGGGCGGTATTATAGCCGGAAAGTGTCCTGCCCTTTCGGCATCTAATCGATGAGTTAGAATTGTTCAACTCATCGTTTGAGCGCGAAGCAAAACATGCTGGTGTGCCCGAACTCACTGAGGTTCCGGGCGTCGAGACGACGGACGGGATGATCGAAAAACAAAGCGCACAGTCTCTCACAACCGCGGGCCACCTGAAGCGATCGGTCGGCTTCTACGGACTGATGTTTCTCTCTCTCGGGTCGATCATCGGATCCGGCTGGCTGCTCGGAGCGCTCAGCGCGGCGCAAAAGGCCGGTCCGGCATCGATTCTGTCGTGGATTCTGGCGGCGTGCATGCTTTCGCTGGTTGCGTTGACTTACGCGGAACTGGGCGCTACTTACCCAGTCGCGGGCGGTCCGGCCCGGTTTCCTTACTATTCTCACGGTCCGATCGCCGGATTCACGGCTGGGTGGGCAGGCTGGCTACAGGCCGTCGTCACCCCGCCCATCGAAGCCATTGCAGCCATCGCGTATGTCAACAGCATCGGCTGGGTCAACGAGCATTTCAGCATGATCCACAAGGTTGGAGACAATGCCGGCCTGCTAAACAGCCGCGGTTTGATCGTGGCCATCGGCTTAATGGTCCTGTTCACGGCGATCAATCTCGCAGGCGCGAAGTTCCTCTCCGAGAGCAACGTGATCCTGGTGCTATGGAAGACGGCCGTGCCCTTGCTCGCGATCGTGGTTGTTGCCATGCTCCACTTCGATCCCGTCAACTTTCACGCCGGCGGCGGCTTCCTGCCATTCGGCTTCCATGGCGTCTTTGCCGCGCTCAGCGGTGGAGTCGTCTTCGCGCTGCAAGGCTTCGAGCAAGCGATTCAACTTGCCGGTGAAGCCAGCAATCCGAAGAAGGACCTGTCTCGTGCGGTTCTGACCGCCATGGCGATCGGCGCGATCCTCTACAGCCTGCTGCAGGTCGTGATGATCGGCGGACTCGATCCACGCAACATCCTCACAGGCTGGTCGAAGCCGCTCGGCACGGATCCATCGAATTTCGGAGCCTGGTATACGCTCGCGCTCGCGGTTGGCGCGGGCTGGCTTGCCAAGGTTCTGATTATCGACGCCGTGATCTCACCCGCGGGTACCGGCGTAGTCTACGTGGGCGCGACAGCGCGCCTTTCTTATGCACTCGGCGAGGAGCGCGAGATGCCGGGCGTCCTGGCAAAGACTAACAAGAATGGCGTACCGGTGGTATCGGTTCTCGTTGCGGCAGTGGTCGGGTGCGTCGCTTTCGGACCGTTTAAGAGTTGGAATGATCTGGTGAACGTGGCAACCGGGGCAACCGCAATCATGTATGCGTTCGCGCCGGTATCGCTGGCGGCGCTCCATCGGGTGGATGGCGACCGGCCCCGTTCCTACCGCGTGCCTATGCCCAAGCTCGTCTTGCCCGCGGCCTTCTGCTCTTCCAATCTGATCATCTATTGGGGCGGCTTTGAGAATACCTGGAAACTCGGAATCGCCATGTTGGCCGGCTTGGCGCTATTTGCCTTTGGAGCATGGCGATCCGGCACCGGTGCGGGGCACGTGGCTCGGAATGCGATCTGGATTCTCCCGTGGTTCGCGGGTCATGTGCTCATCGGCGCAATAGGCCGCTATGGCAACCACCCGGCCAACCTTCTGCCCGATTGGTTCGACATCGCCGTGGTAATTATCTTCGCGTTGTCCATCTTCTACTGGGCGTCCAGCCTAAGCTTGACCATGGAAGGGACCGCGGCCGCCGTCGCCAAGGACGCCAGGCAACTGAGCGCTACCTAAGACAGGTTTTAAGGCCGCAGTACCTCGACGTCGTAAACCAGCAAAGCGTTGGGTGAAACGACGAAGCGCTTCTGTCCGGGAACCTCGGGCGGATAGAAACCGGATTTACCGTACCCCGAGGCCGACGGGATCACGATTACCTTGTGATCGCCTGGATGCATGTTGGCGATCATGAACTCCAAGGTGCTACCCGGTCCCACCTTTGTCTTGCCGAGTACGAATCTGAACGCATGCGGCTCGCCGAAATAGCCTGGCAACCCGGTTTCGCCGCTCTGGAAAGAAATGAGGTCGAGGAGCGGACCTTGGCGATCGATGACCTGGCCCATGTAACGGACTTCGGTGCCGCGATAGCGAATCGTTTGGGGAACCGCGTCGAGAACGTGGGCGTCAAGAATACCGTCGGCGATGGCTGCCTTCGGGTAGTTGGCTCGAATCCACTCGGCCTCCGCTAAGCGCTTCTTCTCGGCGTGTTCAACCACACGCTGCTCTGCCGCCGTCACCAAAGCCCGGAAGCTCTCCGTAGTGGGATGGTACGCTGCGGCCTTGGCCCCAATGCGCTCGATCCGGACACTCTCGACGGTGTCACCCTGCTTGACGCGCATCACCACATCAAGCCCTTCGACGACTTCACCGAAGACATTGAAATCGCCATCCAGATAGGACCGGTCCCCCAGCGTGATACAAAATTGCGCGGCGTTCGTATTGGGCCCGCTGTTAGCCATGTTCAATGCCCCGGCGTGGTTATGGCTGAGGCGGGCGTGGATCTCATTAGGAAACATGTAACCCGGATTCTTCGCGCGGTCGGACTGCGGAACGCCAGTCTGAATTACATGGCCCGCAACCACACGGTGAAACACAGATCCGTCGTAGAAAGGACGGCCCGGATCGAAAGCTGCATTAGCTATCGTGCCTTCCGCCAGGCCGACAAAGTTAGCCACAGTCATCGGAGTCAAATCAGCTTCGAGGCGCGCGACAATTTTGCCTTTCGAAGTTTGGATAACGGAATACAAACCATCGGGCCGCGGCGATTGTGCGGCGAGACTGCTCATGATGATGCAGATTACCGCGAAGGACTTCATGGCTTGGAAGCCGCATCGAGAAAGCCGGCCTGAGTGAGGATTAGCGTCAAGTGGCGGCCATCTGTGCTCGATGTCCAGAAGGGGCGAGCTTCGATCGCGACGTCGGTGAAGTCATCCGTGCGGAGCAGATCGGCCGGAACGGCTTTCGAGAACACCTGATCACCTGGCTTCGTCACCTTCATCGTTCCCACGGACTTGTTATTCACAAAGAAGTTAATGGTGACCGGGCCGGTAGTCTTAAAAGTGGCCTCCGCAACAGAAAAGTGGACTTCAAGTTTCTGACCAATCACCTGTTTCAACTGAAAGCGCAGTTCAGGCCGGTCGTAAGTCCAGCGCCAGGTCTTCGCTTCGAGCGTATCGCTCACATCTTTCACAATGTAATCGTCGACCGCGGGGTCGCTCATGGAGACCATCGCCTTAGTGGGATTCGACCGCACTTTCATGCCGACCGACGATTGTGTAGCAGGCGCCGGCGCGGGCGCCTTCGAGCACGATAGGGTCAATGAGGCCGTGAGAACGAGTAGGTAGCGCATGAGCTTGTGCAAACAAATGTAGCAAATCAAGCCCTACCCTTTGCCGGAGCTTTCGGCGAGTAACTGATCCATGGTTTCTTGCTGATAGTGAAAAGTGGTCCGCTTGATTCGTTCGAAGGCATCAGCAAGATTGATCAAGTGACGCTCGGCGGCCATAGCAAGAATGCCGAGGGTGCCTGCAACTCGAAACCCTTTGCTCCAGGCAAAGGGGACGCCGTCTCGATCATCCATCAGGATCAGGTCCGCGCGGAGTTCTACGGCGAGCGCGATAGCGTCTTTCTCTCCCGCATCGAGTTCTTCAATGGAAGCGTCACGCACATGCGCGGTCTGATGCATCTCCGCCCATGACGGTGGATCGGCAATCCAGCGTTGCACCGCGGGCGGTGCTTTGCGGTGTTTCAATTCATCGCGGACGACGGCAGGGAGGATTACTCTGTCAAACAGAGCCGGAAGAACATCAATGTCCCCGGTAAGTATCAGGTAGTTGATCGGGCCGGTGTCGGCAATAACCAACTACACCCGTCAAAGTCCCAGACTCTTGAGGTCCTGCATATCACAATGAACGTCCTGAATGGTGACATTGGACCGAACTTGACGGGCCTTCAAAAAGCCGTCGAGTTCATAACGGGTCTCAAAGCCCAACAGACGCCGCAACTGCGCCTTCGAGATCCGTTCCGACTTGTATTCCTCAATCGCGAAGCCTTCCAGAACCCAGCGCGACAGATCGCCGCCCGCACTGAGGCTGCCAGCGACCTCGTCAGGAATGTGCACAGTCAGGTTCATTTGCTTACTTCTTCGATTACCTCGGCCAGTTTAGGCCTTCCTCGCGTCGTTGACGCGACCAAACCGCCGAGTCCCGCCTACCGAGAAGCGACGAGGGCCGACTGAGGAGCGCTCATGTAGACCTTACTTCCAGAGCCCTTTTCAGGTCGCGCCTGGCGTTTGGTTCCCATCAAAGGATGCTTGGCTAGCCGCCGACATGTCGCCACGATTTCCATCTCCAACCGATCCGCCGCATCCCTGCTATCCTCAGCGATAAACCACCAGATAGCGTCAAGATCTTCAGCCGCCTGCGGGGTAAGCTGAAACGGAGCATTCATCCCTGCGTCCGCAGATGCTCGACGCGCCTTTGCCGCAGAAGTTCAACCGCCGCATCCCCGTCGATCAGCTCGCCGCACTGAGCCTGAGCGTAGCCGGTCTCAATATGCGCGGCGACCGCTTCGCGCTGGTCAAACATCCAGTCTTCGAGATCAAGTTGTTCCCGGATGATCTCAAAGGCCTGATCGAGAACTTCACCGGGGTTCCGATATGCTCCGGACCGGACAGCCAAATCGATTACGCGCTGCTGTTCGGGTTTCAGGTCGATCGACATATTACTTCTCCCTTTCCAAGTTACATGTTTTTCAGACGGAGGGGATGTTGTGTTCGAGCCTGAGTCTAGTGCCAGGCGCTGGGGCCGGCAAAGTATCTTTGAGAAAACATGCCCATTTCCGGATCGGCGGATGATCGATACAATTGGCCATTGCCTGACCATGAGCTACAACTTTGCAATCTGTGCGCCACCAGTTCCAATGAACGATTCGGAGGCATGGGAGAGGATCGACGATTTCATCAAAGCGGACGGACCGCCCCCACCGGTATTTCGATGGCTCCACGATGAGTTAACAGCTCGATACCCATGCATCTGCACATTGTCCGATGACCGCGTTGACAGTGACGGAGTGTGGAGCGATGGACCACTATGGAACGACTTCGGCCATAGAGTTGCGGTTCTGGGGCTCATCTACTCAAGGGTGGAAGAGGTTCTGCCGTTTGTGATTGAAACGGCGACCGGTTTGGGTCTGAGTGTGTTCGATTGGGGTGGGCCGACTATCTACAGACCGGCCACTACAACGTAATGCGTCTCGAAAAGGGTCCTTCGCGAAACTCCTGACAGCATGAAACACCCAATCAAGCCGGGCCCTTCTGCCCCAGATAATTCAGTTTCACCCGGACATCTTCGCCATGGAATGGGCCTTCCTGGAATCCATGGATATCGAGAACCAGCTTTTCCCGCGTGAACATTTTGCTCACCTCGCGAAAATCCTGATTCAGCGCCTTCAGTTCGTCGAAAAAGAGCGAGCGGAATTCTTCAGTTTGTTCCCGCGTG
>Ga0302326_10022731_pt1 | contig 12805 bp, 8 predicted proteins | sample Palsa_T0_3_FD_202264 | JGI IMG/M metagenome (GOLD analysis project Ga0302326, IMG submission 202264) | Peat permafrost microbial communities from Stordalen Mire near Abisko, Sweden - Palsa_T0_3 | ecosystem: Environmental > Terrestrial > Soil > Palsa > Peat permafrost | place: Sweden: Abisko... | reverse complement strand
GGATCACGCACCGATCGGGGACGCGGACATCGCCGCGCTCAAAGCTGACATCCTCAAATCCGGACTCTCCGTCTCTGCTTTGGTCACGACGGCCTGGGCGTCGGCGTCCACATTCCGCGGTAGCGACAAGCGCGGCGGAGCGAACGGGGCGCGCATTCGCCTCGAGCCGCAAAAACATTGGGAAGTCAATCAGCCGGCCGAACTCGCGAAAGTGCTTGCGACACTGGAGACGATTGGGCACTCTTTCAACAGTTCACAATCTGGTGGCAAACACGTGTCCCTCGCGGACCTCATCGTCCTCGGCGGCGGCGTAGCCATCGAAGACGCCGCGAAGAAGGCCGGCCACAACGTGACGGTTCCGTTCTCGCCGGGGCGCATGGACACGACGCAAGAACTCACCGATGTGGAGACGTTCGCGGTCCTCGAGCCCGCCGCGGACGGGTTCCGCAACTACATTCGCAAGGACCACGAGGGGTATGCCGCCGAGCTTCTGGTGGATAAGGCGAACCTGTTGAAACTGACCGCTCCCGAACTGACCGCGTTGATTGGCGGCATGCGTGTCCTGGGTGCGAACGTGGGTCAAGCCGCACACGGCGTGTTCACGAAGCAGCCGGGAACGCTGACCAACGACTTCTTCGTGAATCTCCTCGATATGAACACGAAATGGCAACCGTCCGCCGCATCCGCAGGCGTCTTGGAGGGTCGCGATCGCGCGACGGGCGAGCTCAAGTGGACGGGCACTATCGTCGATCTCGTCTTCGGTTCGAACTCGCAACTGCGAGCGCTCGCAGAAGTCTATGCGTGCAGCGACGCGCAAGAGGCGTTCGTGGGCGACTTCGTGGCGGCTTGGAGCAAGGTGATGAACCTCGATCGTTACGATCTGGCGTGATCGAATAGCCGGCACTCGCCCGCTGACGGGCGTCTCGCGTACTCGGAGGCAGCATGTCAAGGCTTGGGTTGTTCGTTGTCGTGGGAGCGCTCGCGGGAGTCGCAGCGTGTTCCAGCAACTCGTCGGCGCCGGTTGCGCCACTGCCCCGTGCCGCGGCATCGAGCGCGCCGTCCGCGTCCGCAACACCGAGCCCAGGAAAGACGCCGTCGCCGTCGCCATCGCCATCGCCGACGACGACCCCAGTGCATTCGCCGACCCCCACGCCGAGCCCAACGTCGAGTGCGGCTGGGAGCATCGCGCAAATAACGGCGGCGCTGCAAGGAGCCGAAACCTACTACCTCACCTTGCCGCACACGAACGCCGTCGCCGACATCAATGCGGTCGCGCAGCACATGGTCGCCTCGGGCGCATACAAGTCAGCGAGCGTGATGCCGGGCGGCATCACGGCGACCCTCCCCGATGGATCGTTCGCGCTCGTCTTCACCGATAGACTCGAAGACCTCGGCCTAACGACCCTCCCGAGTGCGGAACGCTCCGCCGGCGTGCCGCAAGCCGAGCGCGTCCGTTCGGTCTCCATCAGTGCTCCGACGACGCACGAGATCGCGTTTCTCGGGAACACCATCGATACGACCACGTTCTCTCCGCTGACCGACGGCGCGTACGAGACCGCCTTCGTCAACGACGGTTTCGCGAAGGCCGGCTACGGCGTCGACGTTCTAGAGGTCACGCTCGACAACATCGTCGCGCTCGGCAGCGGGCATCCCATCGACTTCCTGAACGTCTCGACGCACGGTATGGTAGCGGGCACGCCGGCTTCAGGCGGCGCGGCGGCGCCCTACGCCTTTATGCTGGACTCTGATACGCCCGTCACGGTCGCGACGAAAATGCAATATCAATCCGATCTCGCGGCACATAAACTTGCGTACGCCTACTACCTGACGACGGATAAAGGTGCGAGCATCATCTCGGCGACCTATGCGTTTACGCCGGACTTCCTCACGGAATATCTGCATTTCAACGCCGGCGCCGTCGTGAATTTTGGGGCGTGCTGGAGTGCGAATCCCGACATCATCGCGTCGCTTTCCGCGACTTTTTCGGCGGCCGGCATCGGGCGCATATACGGCTGGACGAAGGCGACCGTGGCGGTCGACTACTACGAGTCGCTCGGCTTTTTGCTCGACCGGATTCTCGGCGAGCAAAGCCCGTCCCAAACGGGACTCAATGCGTACGCCACACAGCGCGTGCCCGCGCAGCGCCCGTTTCCACTCGACGACACATACGCGATCATGCAGACCGAGCAGCGCAACGGTCCGAAATATCCTCCGCAGGCGGAGCCGTACACCGTTTCCAATAAGGGGCCGACGGTTCAAGCGATCAACGTCAATCAGCCGCCGCTTGCCGACGGTCCGGCATCGACGATGATCCAGACGGATCTTGGCGGCGAAAACGTCGCGAGTCGACCGATCGTGTATGCGCTGCCATCGATCGCTTCGATGCAGACGAAAGAGGGCCCGACCTCAGGCACGCTCACGCTTGCGGGACGTTTCCCCGTAACGCAAGGGACCGTGCAGATCGTCGATGGATCCGGCACCACGATGCTGCAGGTGACGAGTTGGAGCACGAGCGAGGTGACGGCGACGCTTCCCGCGGGCGGGAACGGTTCGGCCGGCCTCGTCAGCGTCCTAAGCGCCCCCGCGGTCGACGACATGCCGGGCGTTTCGAGTAACCCCGTCCCGCTGACGCAATGGACGGCACAACTCACCTACAATGAATCCGATACGCTCACCGACGTCGACGGCCATGCGGGCTCGGGCGAAGGCACGATCGCGACGCAATACAACATCTTCTTCCGCAGCGACGTGCATCCGGTCGTCCCGAGCGTCGATACGACTCCGCAGCCTCAAAATTTCGCCTTCAGCAGCGTCGAGGGTACTTCGACCGCAGCGCTGACGGTTTACGACGGCTCTTTCACCACGAGCGGCGCGTCACCGAAGACGGCAACGTTCTCGGCCGCTTCGCCCCCGCCCACGCTGGATCCGGTGCTGCCGCCGCTTGGGTACGGCACCTTCGAGATCCGCGCGCTCGTCGGTCAACCCTCGCCATGTAACGCCGGAACCTCGGGCCCGAGTGCAACGCCGAGCGAGGTGTTCTGTCCGATCACGGGCTTCATCGCCGAGCAGAGCAACATCGTGTGCACCGATGACGATTCGGGCGATCTCTGCAACCCCGACGAACTGAGCGGCGTGAGCAGCTACGGCGGCCCGTACGACGCAATGGGAATACTATCGCTCACGCTCAACCCCGCGACGTACGCGATCGACGTCAAGGGAACGAAAGTCGCTTTCGAAAGCGATCAGTTTTACGGCATAACGGCCGCCACCGCAAGCATGTCCGGCAGCGTCAGCGCGCCATCGTTCGCGCCGAGCGGAGCCACGCCGGCATTCCGCAAGCGAGCCGCGGCTCGGTAGTCTCCCTTTGAAATCGCGCGAGAGCGTGACTTGACGGCTGCCATTCAAATTGATATGAATGGTCAAATGTTAGTGAACGACGGCATTCTGCCCATGGCGCCAATTCGCGATCTCGAGTCGCTGCGCGCACTCGTTGACGGCCAGCGCCATGGGATCGTCACGCTGCTTACGGAAGAGCCCTTGACTGCGAAGGACCTCGCCGAGCGACTGGGCATCGGCCGCACGCGGCTCTATTACCACCTTGGGATCCTCGAGCAGCACGGGCTCATCCACGTCGTCGATACGCGCATGGTTTCGGGAATCGCCGAGCGCACGTATCGTGCCGTCGCGCGCACGTTTCGGGTCGATCGGAAGCTGCTCGCTTCGCAAGCGAGCGAAGCGCAGATTTCCGACGCGCAAGCGTCCCTCATCGAAGCGGTCGCAGATGACCTGCGCGCCCGCGCTGCTGCCGAGGAGCACGCCGGCGACGCCGACGTGCTCGTGTCTCGCATGTTTCTGTGGTTGAACGAGGCGCGCCGCACGGAGTTGCGCGCACGTCTGGGCGCGTTGATCGAAGAATATCGCTCGGCCGATCGAGACGGAACCGAGATGGAGCTTGGGGTGGCGTTTTTCGCCGCGAACAGGAGCGCGACGTGATTGCCGCGCTCGCGCTCGGCGCCGCGCTTTCACGCTTCGTGATCATGCACGAGCGCGTCGAAGCATATGGAGTGCGCGGTACCGGAACAATCGTGGTCGACCGCGAAACGGGCCGCTTCGCCCGCCGCTTCGCCGCCGGGCCGGCTTCCGAACAGGAGGGCTGGGACGGAACGCGGGCCTGGCGCGCCGACGCAACCGGAACGTCTCGCGTTCAGGCAAACTCCGGCGAGCGCGCCGAGATCCTCGCGTGGTCGGCGGCGCTCGTGCGCGCCATCGACACCACACCGCACCATGCGCACGCAGCCGGAGGGACGGATCGCGTCGATATCAGCTTCGGCCGGTACCGGACATTCGGCGCGCTCTCGCTGCCCGGCCGCATCGTTTCGAAATCGGAGCAGAACGGCGTGTGGACGGCGGATCTCGAGGGCGCGCAGGCCAGCGCGCACGCTGCGGACGGCGCGTTCGCGCCGCCCGCGGCGCCCACCGCGGATTTTCATCTCGACCGGGTCTCTCGTATTCCCATCGCGATGACGATCGGTTCTCCCGTGGTCGAGGTGCGCGTCAACGGCGTACGCCTGCACTTCTTGCTCGATACGGGAGGTCAAAACGTGATCACCCCTCGAGCCGCGCAGATGGCGCGATTGGCGGCCGTCGGGGACGGCATCGTGAGCGGAGGAGGCGGCGGAACGGCCCCGATCCGCTATGCTTTCGCCGATTCAGTGCGCGTGGGCGCCGCCGACATGCTGCATCAACCGTTCATCGTCTTGCCCGCCGCGTCGCTTCCGCCCGTCGATGGAATTGTGGGATACGAACTCCTCGCGCGCTTCGCCGTGCGTCTAGACATGGAGCACCAAACGCTCGAACTCGCGCCGACCGCGCAAGATTTCGGCCCGGCCGTTGCGCCCGCACGGTTCGGCTATGACGATCGCCAACCGCAACTTGAGGGAGCGCTCGACTCAGTCCGCGGTAACTTCTCAATCGACACCGGCAGTTCTCTAACGGCGCAGATCCCAACGCCGATCGTTCGCGCGAACCATCTGATCGAGCGTCTGCATGCAACCGTCGCGACCCACGCGAGCGACGTCGCCGGACCGTATCCGATCTACCTCGTGCGTGCTCGAACGTTGCGGCTCGGACGTGCGGCATTCCCCCGCCCGCTCGTCGATTTGCTCGTGCGCGCCACGACGTCACACAACTCGACGATCGTCGCCAACGTTGGCGACGGCATCCTACGCCGCTGGATTCTGGTATTCGACTATCCGCATCAAACGATCGATTTCCGGCCCGGCGGTGATCCGTCGGGAACCGTCGTGCACGACCGTTCGGGGATCGTGCTGGCGGCGAAATCGGCCGCGCTCGTCGCCGGTCTCGTGTTCAGCGGCACGCCGGCTTCAGGGGCGGGCATTGCGGAGGGCGCCGAGATCGTCGCAGTCAACGGGGGCGCCGTCTCCGCAAGCGATCTCCTACGCGTCCGCGGATTGCTGCGAGGCAGACCCGGTACCAAAGTGCACCTGCAACTCCGGGACGGCTCCGAGCACGAGCTTACCCTCCGACAGTATCTCTGAGCTCGGCTCCTGGTGTCGCCGGCGGCAAAGTCCCGTGCTCAACGCTTTATCGCGCAGGGGCACGACGTCCACGGCAGGTAACACTTCGAGCAACAGATTTCTTCGAGTGCTTCGAGAGTCCGAGCCTCCAAGCGCATCGCCGGCGTCAATCCGTTGTCGTCCTTCGCGAGCACGAGGTTACCGCAGGATGGGCAAAAGCGAAACGCTCCGACGAGGTCGAGCGGATCGGGAGCGTGCGCGTCACTATTCATGAGCTTGTCATCGATTCGATTCTGCCTTCGGCAGCGGGCTTTTCCTGGGGCTCGTTACTTTCGAGCGCCCGGCCGTCTCAGCGCCGGCCGGAGCCTCCGCCGGAAGCGCCGCGCGCTACGCCGCTCGAGCCGCTACGCCCGAACGACCCGCCGCTGACTCCGCCCCGGCCGTATGAGCCGTGGCCATACGAGCCGTAGCCATAGGACCCGTGGCCGTAGGACCCGTGGCCGTAGGTACCGTGGCCGTAATAGCCGCCGTGGTGGTACCCGCCACCAAAATAAAATCCGACCGACGCTCCATAGAATCCCGGATAGCCGTACCCATACCCGTACGGGTAGCCGTACCCATAGGGATACGGACCATACGCATATGCCGGGTAGCCGACGCTCGGGCCGTCGTAGCCGTACGCCTGGGAATCACCCGCATATGCCGTATCGATCTCGTCGGCGCGAAAAACGCGACCTTCGTTCTGCCCCGTAACCGTCACGCTCTCGCCGGCGCCAAGCGGCTGCCCCGTCGGGTTGATGACCGTGCCGTCGTGCAAGACGACGTGGTCGATAAATCCGCGATCGTCGCGGACGTACACGTCGTACTTCCCCGGAGCCGACGAGATCGTTCCGTGAATCGTTTCCCCAGCATTTGTAGCATAACTCGGCAGCGAGTCGGCAGACGCCGCAATCGGCAGAGTAAGCGCAGAAAATGCCGTAACAGCGGCGAACGAGCAAACGGTCAGTGGAAAGTTCATTGGTGTCCTCATCGTCGTACTCAATCGTACGTGTGTATAACCGGCCGGCCGCACAAAACGTTTCGTTTCTCGCGCTTTATCCCGCGGGGCACGACTCCGCGGTAGATGGCCCGGCAAGCACGGGGTTGCCTCAGGATGGTCAGAAGCCCAACGCTCCGACGAGGCGGTGTCCGCTGCGAGCGGTAACCGCCCGAAGAGCCCGAAGAGCGCGATATGTTTTTGCGGCGGCCGCCGGATGCCGGCGAGAGACACGCACTGTCGCCCCTGACGACCCTTCGAGATGTCGTCGAGATCGTGGCGATCGTCGCGGCCGGCGCCTGGGCATTTTATACGTTCGTATATCAAAACGATATCAAACCTGCGAACAGCCCGCCGCTCGTACAATTTGAAGCGACGATGACGCGCCTTGGCGAACGGCGCGGGTTCGTCGCTGTGGAATCACACATTTCGATCAAGAACGAGGGCGTCGGCGACGTCTGGTTCTACGGCATCGCAGAGACCATTCTGGGTTCAACGATCCGCCCTCGCCCGCGATCGGAGCCGCCCTTGCTCGGCGCAGATGTTTCGCATACGGAGCTCGAGCCGGGCTGGATCGACGATCCTCCAACCGCGGTCTACAGCGTCGCCATAGTCACACAACTTGGGAATTCCCGTTCCGGAACGACGCTCGAATTGGGCCCGGGCAAAAGTTTGCCGTTCGACCGGCTGTTTTACGTGAGGGCCGGCAGATACGACGAGCTTCAGATGCACATCGACCTACGCTACGCCGCGCATCCGAAACGGATTTCTTTCCATCTCGCCACGGTCGGCAATCTCACCGAACTCGTCCCATCGAATCCGGCTATCGATACAAATGGCGACGCGGGAACCCCCGCGTCGCTCTCGCTCTGGTAGCTGTGCCGGCTCCGGCGACGCCGGTGGCCCACCTATCGGAGACGCGAGTTACGGAATCCACCCCATGTCGCCGCTCAGCGGAAGCGTTTCGGTTACCGATACCGCATTCGGCAGCGAGGCCGCGTCGAGGCGTTCGATTTCGTTCCCGTTTCCGAGGGAGACCCAGAGGTTGCCGCTCGGGTCGACCATCAGCGATGCGACGCCGTTGGCGAATGACGAGTCGGTCAGGGTCGTCGTGAGCTTGGTCTGACCCGGTGCGAAGTAGGCGATGTCGTTGTTCGCCCCATCGGCGACGTACAAGCCCTCGGATGCACCGATTGCCATGCGCGTCGGCTGGGCGAGCGACGGATCCGAGTACGTCGCGACGACCGATTGCGATGCCGGCGGATAGCGCACGATCGTGCCGGTGTTGTCCGGGTCCGACTCGTAAACATGGCCGCTCTTGTCGACGGCGATGCCGCCGGGGGCTACGAACGTATTGGAGACCACATACGTAGGCGACGTTGCACCGAAGACATACGACGTAATCGCCGGCGGGTAGTGGCCGCCGTGGCCGAAAAAGCTGCCGGTATTCCCGTTCGCCGAATAGAGCAGCCCGTTTTTGTCGAATGCGACGCCGCCGACGGAATGCACGCCATCGCTCGATCCGAGCGCGAGCGCTGCCGACTTCGCGCCGCTCGGAATTTCGAAGACGCTCGTGACGAGGGACCCCGTGAACTGCGCGATATCGACCGCGAGGTCGCCGTTCGAATTTGCGCTCAGATCATCGACGGTGTTGCCGCCGCAAGCGCCCCCGCATGCGAGAAATTGCGCGACGACCGCCTGCGATTCGATGCTAAACACCGTGATGAACGGCCCGCCGCCGACGGCGATCGCCGGTGTGAACAGGTAGCTCGTCGACGATGCGACGGGTGCCGAGGTCGTGCCATCGGCCAGCGGAATTCCGCGCACCGTCGCGCTGAGGGCGACGGTTTTCCCGCCTGCGATACCTCCCGTGGGCGTGAGCACGTACGCGAATGGATCGGTCCCGGCAGCGGGCGCCACCTTCGCATACGCTCCGCCGCTCGCGATCGCAACCGCCTGCACCGTGGGCGCTCCCGGACCGATGATGACGTTGCCGTCGATGTCGAGCGCTTCGATCTCGACCGGTACCGGAAACAATCCGGGGGTGTGATAGGGTGGCGTCGCGCTGTCGACCACGGCGCCCGCTCCCGGCACGACCGCGACCGAGGCGGGCACGCCGGCGAGCGTGACCGAAACCGGCGTCGACGTGCCGGCAGCGATGTTCGCGCTGACGACGTTACGCGAAAGCACGTGCCCGGCGGCGTCTCCGAGCTCGAGCGCAAACGTGTCGTTACCCGGCGGCACGACGATCGAAAACGAGCACGAGAGATTCGCATCTTGAACCGCGCACCCGGGCGAATTCGGCGTGAGCCCATACGTCGTTGCGGTTCCGCCGTTGACGGCGACGGTGAGAATCGAACTCGACGGCGAGACGTATTGCGGACGCCTTCCCGTTGCCAGCGCGGTGCTCGCGCGGGGGACCACGACGGTAAGGCTTGCGCGTGATCCGCCTTGCGATGCCGAGCTGCCGCCCGGCGTCGCGCTCGGAGCCGGGGCCATCGGAAGCGGCGTCTTTCCACCGCCCGAGCATCCCACGAGCAGCGAGGCTGCCGCGGCAGCCGCCGCGAGCCGAACGCGCATCAGCTTCATCATTATTGCACCACGATCGAGGCAGCGGAAACGGTGACCGGCACACTCGCGGTGCTTCCGCCGCCGCCGGTAACGGTAATCGCGCACGTTCCGGCGCTTTGCGGCGTGACGCTATACCAAGCGCCCTTCGAGCCGGATTTCGCGGCGACCGTCGCGATCGTGCCGGAGAGCGGCGCGCACGTATCGCTTTCCGTGAACGTTCCACCGTAACCGGCCTGCGTCACGGCAAACATTACGGCTGCATTCGATGCGAACGTGATGGTTGACGGCGACGCCGCCACCGGAACGGGCGACGGGGACGCGGTCGGAACCGGCGTCGGACTCGGGGAAGGTGTGGGGCTTGCCGTCGGCGTTGCGCTCGGCGCGAGCGATGGGGTCGCAGTCGGCGTCGCGGGCGCACTCGGAGCGAGCGGCGATGTCGATCCGCTGCCGCAGGCCGCGCAACAACCAATCGACGCTAACGCAGCCACTTTAAGCAACGTCTTCACTCGAAGCAAGGTCATTGGAACGGCACCTTTCCGATTTCGCCGTACCCATTGTCGAGCACGTACAACGTGCGATTGCCGGTATCGACCAAGCCCGTGGGCACGGCGAATTGCGGAACGATCGCGGGATACGCGTAACTCGCATGCGTCGCCGGATTCACGACGCCGATCTCGGCTTGCGAGTTGAAAAAACTGCCTTGCTTGGGACGCCCGGCGAACCACAGATTGTGATCCGAGCCGACGATGAAGGCATCGAACTCTGCGCTGCCGCCGCCGGCCGGATATTCGGCGACGGCGTGCGTCGACGGATTTACCGTTCCGACGAAACCTTGGCCGAGGCCGGAGTTCGCGCCCGCGAACCAGATGTTGCCGTCGGGTGCGGCGAGCACGACGTGCGGCGCAAAGTTGGGAGACGACGTACTGGCTAGCCGAACGGTGGAATAGAGGCCCGCCGATGTGAGCCGGCCCATCGCACCGGCACTGCCGTCCGCGAACCAAAGCGCGCCATCGGGGCCGAGCGTCATCGATTCAAATGCAACGACCGGCACCGCTGAATCCGGCGACGGAAATTCGTGAATCTTGCCCGTTGCCGTGGCGATCGTGCCGAACGCCGAGGGATTGCCGGAGAAGCCCGGCACGTTGTTCGATTCTTCATCGTAGAACCACATGGTGCCGGGGGCGCCCGCAACGATCGAAAGCACGCGCGCATCGGCCGCTAAACCGGAACCGTACGTTGCGATCGCGTGCGTCGTCGTATCGAACGATCCGACCAGGCTCCGGTCGGCGAACCACAACAGGCCGCTCGCATCGAAGGCGAGCGAAGTCGGGCCCGAATCGCTCGCATCCACGACGTACGAGGCATATGTTCCGTTTGCCGGATCGAACGAAGTGAGGGATCCCGACTGCGCGTCCGCCGTCCACAGCAGGCCGTTTGGCGCCTGGACCAGGCCGACGGGCGCGCCGAGGCGATGCGCCGGACCGTACGCCGTGTAGGCGCCGGGACGCGGAATGATCGTGACGGGAATCGAGCCCGCGTACGACCCGTTGTTCGCGGAAAGGCTCGTAACGTCGAAGGTCGTCTTCGGCACGACGCTTGCGACCACGCTGCCGGATCCGAGCGTGCCCTGCGTTTGTACGACCCTCCCGTCGGCCGGATTCGCAAGCGACGTCGTAAACGTTCCCTCGAAACCACTCTGCGAGATCGTATCCGCAACGCCGCCCGTCTGATCGTCATAGAGCATCAGCGATGGAGGCGAGAAGGTCAGCGGTGCGGCCGCGAGCGTTACCGGCGTAAGACCGGTCTCCGTTGCGACGATCGACGCAGCCGCGAGCTGCCTGCTTCCGTCGAACGTGACCGTCACGATGGTCCCCGGCTGTGCGACGCTTGCCGTTGAAAGCGACAGCGCGTGCGTCGGATCGTTTGCGATTTGCAACGACACGGGCGATTGATACGGAGAACGGCCGACGATCGTCGCGCCCGACGCGTCGAGCGCATCGATCGTGAGCGTGTAACGGTGAATGGCACCATCGTTGACGAGCGGCAGAAAAGCGGGCGAGAACGCGATCGTCGCGGGCATGCCTTCGGGCGAGAGGGAAATCGGCGGCGCGGAAACACTTGTGATCGTCGCAGTGATCGTCGTCGTTGCAAGCGGAACGCCGCTGCCGTCGCTCGAGGCGTACGTCGCGATCGCAAAGGTATCGACCCCGAGCGCAGCGGCCGCGACGATCGAACATGTGATCCCCGCGCTCGACGCTCTGCAGCCGGGTGCACCCGCGGCCGTTTTCGCGATCGTCGCCGAGACCGTGCTCGGGGCTCCGTTGACGCTTTGCACGGCGATGCGAACCGAGCCCGTGTTCGTCGAGACGTACGACGGACGGCGCGTGCGCGCGCTCGCCGAACTCGCGGGCGGAACGGTAAGGGTGAATGTCTGCGTAATCGCGGCAGTCGTCGTAGCGACCGGTGTCGGAGTCGGCGTCGGTTTCACCGTCGCAACCGGCGTCGGAGAAGCGGTTGCAACCGGTGTCGCGGTCGCGGAGTTTGATGCCGGCGCCGGCGTGCTGCCGCCCCCGCTGCAGGCCACAAGCGCCGTCGCCGCGCTCGCGATGACGGCAAACGTGTACCACGATCTCATTGCTTTGCCACCGCCTTCACGAGCGCGCGGCCGAACGGCACACCGAGACCGGTGACCAGATCGTAGCCGGGGCCCGCGGTGTAACCGGGATCGAGCGGCGGAGACGTCGGTCCCGGGCTCGCGGGCGTGCGTTGGTTATCTCCGTACAGCACGTCGTAAAAGGTTTGCGCGTAGGACGGCAAGATCGTGGAGCCGCGCGCGTATTGCGCGTAGAGCAGCGGCGCTGCGTTGCCGAGGCGGTAGGGCTTCGGGCCGCTCGCCGTCGCGCAGGCAGTGCTCTGCGCACACGCTTGCAAGACGAGCGCCCACATCGCGGCCATCTCCGGTGCCGCAACGCTCGTGCCGCCGACATCGCCGACTTGCGGGCCGAACTTCGCATCGACGAGCACGGCCATACCGGTACTCGGATCGGCGAGCAGCGAATCGTCGGGTTGATTGCGCATCGTCCCCTGCACGCCCGGAAGACCTTCTTGCCAAGGTGTGAGCGATTGCGGGAAATAGCTCGAGACGCCGCCTCCGCTGCCGCCGCTGCCTTCACTCGTCGCAAGTCCCCAGCCGGTGATCTGATTCGTCAAAACGCCGAACGTCGTGAGCGGCGCATTCACCCCGCCGACGCTCGTCACGTTCGGATCGGTCGCAGGATAACTGACGCACGCATCGTCGATGTCGGGCGCATATGCGGGCCGCTGGCACCCTTCGGCGCCCGAATCGCCCGACGAGGCAAAGACGGCGACGCCTTCTGCGGCCAGCGCCGCGAACTCCGTCGGACCGATCCCCATCGTGGGATCGGTCGCATCGAATTCGTAGCCGGCATTCGCCGCTTCGGGCCCGCCGTAGCTCAGGCTCAGCACGTCGACGCGATCGTCGGCGATGGCTTGTTGAATCTCATCGTCCGAAACGTCGAGACCGATGAGCGGATAGGGCGTCGTCCCGGCGGCGCACGGTGCCGGCGTGATGGTGCCGTCGTTGTCGACACAGTAGCCGGGTGCGTAGCCGAGATAAAACAGCACGTTCGAACCCGGCGCG
>Ga0302326_10022730_pt1 | contig 12805 bp, 15 predicted proteins | sample Palsa_T0_3_FD_202264 | JGI IMG/M metagenome (GOLD analysis project Ga0302326, IMG submission 202264) | Peat permafrost microbial communities from Stordalen Mire near Abisko, Sweden - Palsa_T0_3 | ecosystem: Environmental > Terrestrial > Soil > Palsa > Peat permafrost | place: Sweden: Abisko... | reverse complement strand
CGCGGCTCTTGGGCTTCGTGCCCTTGCTCTTAGCTTCACGGCTCGACACGCCTTTACCCTATCACCAGGGCGCTGCTCCGACGAGCCCCGCCAAGTACGCACCGACGGCCGCGTCGAAATGCGTCGCCAACGCACGGCATGCCGCTCGCCACGCTTGAACCTGGTTGAGCCGCAGAGCGGGTCCGACGTTGCTCCAGTCTTGATGAGCGACAGCATTTCGCCACGCGTTCAGCACTTCCAACGCGGCCTGACGAGTACGATTGCGGAGGTCAAGCGCGGTCACCATCGGCCAAAAGGCGATGCCGAGGCGGCCGAAATCCGAGCCGAGGTTCCCAGGGTTCGGGTTGCCCGAGTCCAGCTTGCGGCCCTGGACGAGCAGGTTCCGAACGATCGGCCGATGCACCGCAGGCGTGATCACGCCGACGAACACAGCGACGGCCTCCGTGTGGAGGTCGCGGCAGAAGCCCTGAAACTGCGACGACAGCAAGGTTACGTAGGCATGGTTCACTTGGAGCGTGGCGTACCTGCGCCCGCGACCGAGACCACCCACCGCACGGTGAGCCTCCTCGATTTCATCGAGCGCGTCCTGGGCGTCGCTGTTCCAACGGTGGAGCGCGCGGGACGGCACGGCGCCACGGTACAACGGAAGCCCGCTCTCGAGAGCGGTCGTTCTCGGATCCTCGGCACGGAGCGCATCCGGCGCAGGGTTGAAGCCGACTTCAACGCGCGATGCATACCACTTTGCATACCACCTGGGCGTAACGGGCTGGACGCTCCAGTACGCCGCCGTAACGAGAACCTCGGGAAAAGTAGCGCTCCGTCCCCCCCAGTAACGCGTTTCGTCTCTTTGACACGGTAGGGGTCGTAGGTTCGAAACCTATCGCGCCTACAAAGAAAAGCCGGAAAATAAGCCGGTTCGTGAGCGTCGGTCAGCCGCTCACCTTGTGCTGTCCCTCCATGCTGTCCACTTTGCTGTCCCTCCCGGGGCCCCTGCTGTCCGCCCTGGCCATGCCCTCCTCCCGCACCCGGCGCTGAACGCGGGTGAGGTCGATGATGCGGGCGATGGCCGACTCCTGCTCGTGACCACGCGCCGTCGAGTAGCGCTGCTGCATCTGATCCGTGAGATGGCCCGAGATGCTCCGGACGACGACGTTGGCGACTTGGGCTTCGCGCATCGCGTCCTGAAACGAGCGTCGCATCGCCTTCGGCGAGATCTGCTTGGTGAGCCCCATGGCCTTCGCGATGGTGTGGAACGGTTTCGCGAGGGCCGAGTTGCTCCGGAAGCCGCCCGTCTCCGAAGGGAAGAGGAGCTCGCTGCGCTCCATCTCCCGGGTGACGAGCTGCTTGTCGACGTGCCAGCGCAGGACCGACATCACGAACTCGGGGACCTTGATGACTTGATGGTGGTTGGTCTTCGTCATCTCCATCACCTGGCCCTTGATGCCGCGTGAGCGTCGGATCAGGACGAGGCCCTGGTCCCACGTCACGTCTGCGTGCTGGCCGCACCGCCGAAGGGCGTAGAGACTCGAGGGGCGTAGCCCCGTGACCGAGCCGAGAAGGATGACCGCGAAGTGCTGCGGGTACTTCTCCCAGGCGACCTCGAAGAAGGTGCTGAGGTCGTCCATGCCGAGCGAGTTGGGCTGCTCGAACGTGTACGTGCGGTGGCCCTTGGTCGAGAGCGCCTCGACGTCCGCGCACGGATCGACGGGGAGGCCGTAGTCCGCCTTCATCTTCTTGGTGATGACGCGGAGCACGGCGATCCAGTCGTTGACCGTCGTCGGCGCATACGTGCCGGCGTTGACGCGCGGTTCCCATGAGTCTCTCCATGCCTCGATGTCTGCGCGGGTGAGCTTGTCGACGAAGATGTCTCCAAGCCCACGGATGCCGACGTCGATCGTGCCCTTGTCGTCCGTGAGACCGAAGATGTGCCGGAGGGCGAACATCCACTTCTCTTCGGTCGTGGACGAGCAGATCTGCCGCTTCTAAACCTTTTCTTGCAGCAAGGAAGCGGCGTACGTTGCAAAGCGCTCGGGCTGCTTGTTCGTTGGCCGGCTCGCGCCCTTGCGGATCGAGTCGAGCTCCGCCTTCAGGTGAAGGCGTGCCTCCTCGGGTTCCTTCAGGTCCGGCAGGCTTCGGACAACCTGCCGTGTCGCTCCGTTCTTCGGATCGACAGCTCGCCCTCGAACGAGAAACAGGGCTGGGCGCACTGTTCTTCGCGTCCTCGCGGCTTCGTCTCCTTCGAGACCCTCCCGGTCCGGCCAATTCGTTTCGGCTCGTTCGCGTGCATCACGACGAGGACGCGCCCCTTCCCGCGTGGCGCTCCGAGCGGTGGCCGGTCCCCGCGACGACGGCGAGCGGGTCGTCACCGTGATGCTGCCCGAGGAGAGCGTGCGCCACGAGGCGCAGGAGGAACCGATGACCTAACTACAAGTCATCCTCGCCCGGGTCGGGCCGGGTGAAGAAGGGGGCCGTGAACGCCGCCGGAGATTGGACCGGTGGCCTGCAAAAGCCGAACGGTCTGAACTGCCAGGCGGACGCGAGTCCGGCCTGGCTACCACAGGTGCCAAGGTGAAGCGCGCATGGGTGAATGCCTACGCATGTTGAAGTCGGTGCTGGAAGCCTCTGTATGGACGGGCCCCTCGTCGATATCGACGAGGCCGCAGTCTGAGCCTGGTTGTGGATTTTCAACGACTGGGTGTGGCCACCTCGGCCACGCCGCCGCGGGGTCCCGAAGCCGTGAGCGGTCCGCGCTGCCAGGGGTAAAGCCGACCACCTACCGCACCAAGGGTTCCTCCTGTGAACGTGGGAACCTCGAACCGAGCGCAGGGCCCGCGAAGCCCTGCAAGCTGCCAAGTCCAGCGACGTCTCGGTCGAGGGGCAGAGGTCCCGTAGTAGTCCGAGCGCGGGAAAGCCGCGCGCACGGCGAAGGGGACCAGTAGATGAGTACAGCCTCGCTGCCGCAGGGGAAAGCCATGTATGTGGCGCCTCAGTCCGACAAGGACTGGCTCCTGAGCGAGCAACGCAAGCTGTACACGCGGAGTATGGGAGATCCCGGCTATGTCTTCCGGAAGCTCTGGGGGTTGATCACTGACCTCCAGTGCCTCCGGATCGGTGTCGCGCGGGTCGCCGCCAACAAGGGGCGCCGCACGGCGGGCGTGGACGGGATCACGGTGAGGAAGATTCTGGTCGACGGGGTCGACGCATTCGTCGCGCAACTGCGCGCCGAGCTTCGATCCGGCACGTACCGCCCGAAGCCGGTCCGGCGCGTGCTGATCCCGAAGCCAGGTCAACCGGGGAAGTTTCGCCCCCTGGGAATCCCCACCGTGAGAGACAGGGTGGTGCAAGCAGCGCTGAAGATCATCCTGGAGCCGATCTTCGAGGCCGATTTCTACCCGACCTCGTATGGCTTCCGGCCTGGCAGATCCGTACATCAGGCGCTGGAGCACCTGCGGGTGCTCCTGCGTCCGAGAAAGGCCGGTCCGGAGGGCAAGCGTCGGCTCACGTATCAATGGGCCGTCGAAGGGGACATCAAGGGATGCTTCGACAACATCGACCACCACGGTTTGATGTTGCGGTTCCGCCGGCGGGTCGGTGACCCCAAGGTGAACCGCCTCGTCGTCGCATTTCTAAAGTCCGGGATCATGGCGGAGGGAGGTTTCCTCCGCTCGGAGACCGGAACGCCCCAAGGCGGAGTGCTGTCGCCGCTACTCGCCAATGTCGCGCTGAGTGTCATTGACGAGCGGTATGAGCGGGTCGTGTGGCCGCGCCGTCGGCCCACGCTCCTCACAGATCCGGCAGCCATCCAGAAGCGCGCCTACCGCCGACGTTTCGACGATCGACGGCTCGGACGCGACCTCTGCATGCCCGTCCGATACGCGGATGACTTCCTGATTCTCGTGAGCGTGAGTCCGGGACCGGAGCAGCAAGAACGGGCCCGGCAGCTCGCATTGCGAGAGAAGGAAGATCTGGCCAAGCTCCTGAAGGAAAAGATGGGCTTGGCGCTCTCGGAGACGAAGACGCTCGTCACCCCGGTGACCGAGCGGATTCGCTTTCTGGGACACCACGTCTGCGTGCGCCGGCACCCCGGCCACGGGACGCTGGTGAGCACGGCCGTCGTCCCCAGGGATCGAAGCCAGCGGTTGCGCGAGGAAATCAAACGCCGGTTCGAAGGGGCGACCTTTCGAACCAGCCTCGCCGACCGACTCGAAGCGCTGAACCCAATGCTGCGCGGCTGGGGCAACTTCTATCGCCATGCGTGGGGGGCCGCGGCGGTCTTCGACCGCCTCGACCACTACGTGTGGTGGACCATCTTCCGATGGCTCCAGAAGAAGCACCACCGCGTCGGCAAGCGGCGACTCGTACAGATGTACGGCCGCCGCATGCGAGCCGGCAAGAGCTCGTTCACCTGGGGCGAGGGCAGCACGACCTTGTTCCGGATGGCGAGCATCTCGGTCGGCCCGCTGATGCCGTGGCAGAACGCGCCACCCCCACTCTTCGCGGTCAAGTCTGCGGAGAGCCCGGTGCATAACGAAAGGTGCACGCCGGGTTCGGTGAGGGGCGCTCAGAAACCTACCGGCGCGGGCCGGAACAGGCGCTGAGCGCCCACTCTCTTAGGCCTCCGCGAGAGCCTCCGCGACGAGCTCGACCCTGGCTCGTCGCGCGGGCGCGTCCCGGAGAGGTCTCGGCGGATGTCGAAGAGGAACCGGGAGACGTCGACTCGCGCGTCTTGCTCATCGCTTTCATGGGGTCCTTTCGACAGCGAGGCCGTGCATCGACGGCGCCTTGGTTAGAACTTCGCCTTGAGCGTGCTTCCGGGCCTGAGCTTCCCCTCGTCGTCCACGTCGTTCAGCACGGCGGGAATGCTCTCGCGAAACATCTTCCGCCACCCAGGCCCCATCATCAGCTTCGCGAGGAGGAAGCCGCCGATGCCGGTGAAGCCGATGTGCTGGAAGGTGAGCCGCGTTCCGCCCGCGTGTGGTTCGAGCCGGAAGGTGACCTCGGTCACGTCTCCCTTCTCGTCTCCAACCCAGGAGTAGCGAAGCACGGACGGCTCGCGGGCTTCGAGCACCTCGCACTCCACGAAGCCACGCCACCCCGGCTGCGGCTTGGCCACTAACTTGAATCGGATGCCCACGGACGTCGAGAACCCCTCGGGCCGCATCCCCCAGAGGGCAATGAGCGCCGGGTCTGTCAGCGCGCGCCAGACCTTCTTTTGCGGGTGGGGGTAGTCGCGAACGATTCGGATGTCGCTCATCGAGGGGCCTCGAACAGAGGGGGTGGTCGTGCTTGCGGTCGTGGTCATGCTTTCCGTTGCCCTGTTCTTCGTGAAGGCGCCTCGGGCTCCGCCAGGTCGTCCGGCATCGTGTCGAGCACGTGGCCCAGGGCGTCGAGCTGTCGCTCCATATAGGTGCGGTAGCGGGAGATCCACGAGTCGACCTCGCTCAGCGGTTTCGCCTGAAGCCGGTAGTACCTGAAGCGCCCGTCCGTGCGCTCCTCGACCAGCCCGGCGTACATGTTCACGACGGTGGACCACACGGTCATCGTGGAAGCCGACCGCCAGATCCTCGCCGCCGCGATCGCCAAATTGGCCCGCTTTCCGGTGTCACTGGATGGCCCAAAAGGGTCCCCTTTTGGGACGCCCTGCTTGCGCGCGACCCCCCTCTACCACTGCTTACTCGCCGGCCCGAAACTCCCTGCGAAACGACTATTTCGCCACGACAGCGTCAAAGTCGAGCACGTGCTCGCGCACTTGTCGCGAAAGCAAGGACGCCGCGCGCGCTACCTGGGCGTCCGGAAGAATGTGTTCGACCTTCGACGTCATGCGGCCGTCGTCAACCTGGAAGCCATCCACCGCCGCGCGTCCGCGATGGCCGCGTAATTACTCGCCGATCGAACTGTTCGCTGCTCTAGGCGATCCTAGCTACACGGCGGCGCAGAAGTAGGTGCTCCTGCGTGGCGCGCTGAACGCGAAGCTCTCCCTGTCGGACAATGGCGATCCGCTGCCATGGGCGGCGCGTTTCGGACGGCGTCGTACGACCTCTCGTCGCACCGTTTCAGCTCAGCGCCAGCGCAAAGCGAAGCGCGGCATCGAGCGCCGCAGACTTCTCCGTCTGGAGGGACGCGATCCGGCTCTCGAGCCAAGTCTTTGGGATCGTGACGATGCTGTCTGCGTTCACGACGCAGCGTTTCGGCATTCCGTCGCGCTTGCCGAGCGGTACCTCGGTGGGGATTCCGCGCATCGTCGTGGAGACCTCGAGCACGGTGATGGATGACCGTACCGCGTAAGCAGAATCGCGCGATACGAGGACAACCGGCCGGCGCCCCGCGGGCAAAGGCAACCGGGCCCACCAGATCTCGCCGCGCTTCACTCCCACGGCTCCCACGTCGCGACGACTGCGCCTGCGAGCGCTCCGCTCTCCTCGGCACGCTCTGGATGCCGCAGGTAGCCTTCGAGGTAGCGTCGCTCGTCGTCGCCCACCTCTTCGCTCTGGAGCCAGCGCTCGATCGCTTCGGTGACGGCGCCGCTTCGAGTCTTTCGCAAGCGTACCCGAACGCGCTCGAGCGACTTGAGCGTGTCAACCGGGAGGCTCACCGCCACCTTGGCCACCGACTTCATACTGAATTCATACCATGGGTGGTCACGCGGGCAAGGGCCGGGCTCCTCGTCGGCGCAGCGAACGTGAGCCACCGCAGTCGGCATGAGGAGGATCGGATTCGCCCCGCAGCTCCGGTTCACAGACCCTCGCGAACGGCCGCACTACCTCTGGCGCGGGAGGCTTCGCGCCTGGTCTAGGAGCTGGGCCGCCACCAGATCAAAGGGCTCGAGACTACGCTCACCGCGGCTCAGAACGACCGCGCCCTCGCTCGCTGCGATGAGCGTGGCTGCGAACCGAACGGCGTCGTTCTTGGCGACGCCTCCGGCCGCGAAGAGGCCAGCGAGACGACTGCGCCACGCGCGAAACACCGACGATGCGTGATCCAAGAGCTCCGGGGACTCTGCGGCGACGGTCACCGCGACGACAGCGCATCCCGCCTTGAACTCGAAGCGAATGAGAATGCCGCGCCAGAGCCGTAGGAACTGGTCCGCGACCTCTTCGGGAGAGGCGCCTTCTTTTGGCGAAAAGTAGCTCCCCATTTGGGCCGTCACGAAGTCGAGCGCGGCTCTCACGAGCTGGTCCTTGCCAGCCGGAAAGTGGTGATACAGGGAACCGCGCGGCGCCCCGGTGAACTCGAGGACCTCGGAGAAGGAGGTCGCCTGCAAGCCTCGCTGCGCCAAGAGCGTGGCGGCACCGATCACCATCCGGTCGCGCGTCGGCTGGTTCTCTCGCGTCGGGGCGGGTGCGGAGCGGCTGGGGGGCTTCGGCTGCACCCTGGTCGGCTTGCTTGCCGCCTTCTTCGCGCGCGCCGGGACCTTCTTCCGCGTCTTTCTAGCCACCACACGCGATCTTCCCACGGGTCACGCGGTCGCGTCCACGGAGCGATCCACGCGCAAGCCCAGAGACAGCCGACACTTGACTATGACGACCATCATAGACGAGAGTTTCGCTCGTCGGGCACGTCCCCTCGACGAGCGCCTGAAAAGAAGGACAGACCCATGCCGATGATCGACGTCTATGCCGTTGCGGGCACGTTCCGTGACAAGCACACGCTTGCGAAGGATCTCGCGAACGCCGTGATGCGCTGGGAAAAGGTGCCACGGCTCGCCCTGTTCAAGAACAACACTGCGGCGTTCGGTTCGTTCACGAGCTGCCGGGCGACTCACTGTCCAACGCTGCAGGCGACAGCAACTACGTTCGCGTGCAGGTGCTCACCCCCGTCGGGGTCCTGGACCGCGACAAGCAGCTCGGCGTGGTGCGAGAGCTCACGGACATCGTCGCGGCGGCGGCCGGCGATCCGACGCTGACGAGCCGTACCTGGGTCCTCATCTCCGAGTCGCCCGACGGCGGCTGGGGCATCAACGGCCATGCGAACACCGCCGCCGATATCGGGGCGGCGGCGCGAGCGGAGCTGGCTGCGATCGCCGCAGCCAAGGGCAAGGCGGGCTAGGTCGAGCTGACTACTCCTTCGTCAGGTGCGCCGCCGCGATCGTCCTGCGAAGTCACGGAGCGCCATCGGCCCAGTCCGAGCCGAGCAGCGGCGGCGAGAAGTGCTCGACGGTGGGAAACGGGTCGTAAAAGTGGTGCAAGAGGCGCTTCCACTCCTGATACTCGGAGGAGGAACGAAAGCCGCGCGTGTGGTCTTCGAGCGTCTTCCAGCGGACCAGGAGCAAATACCTGGATGACCTCTCCATGCAGCAGCGCAACGAATGTCCGAGATAGCCGCCCATGGACGCGATCAGCGGAGAGGCTCGCTCGAAGGCAAGCTCGAACTCGGACTCCTTGCCGGGCACGACGTCAAGAACGGCTACCTCGAGGATCATCAGGCTGTCGAGGGTACCCGAGACCACGCTCTCGGGCTCCGTGCCAGGGCCCTGACGGCTACGCGGCTCGTTCGGCGCTCCGTGGAGCATCCCGTACCCGGCCCCACGTGCAGCACCCGGCGCCGGCGCGTGCGCCGACAGGACCTCCTGGAGCGCGTGGTGGGCGAAGTACTCGCCACCGCATCCCCCGCACCGCTCGAACGGCTGCCCCTCGACAGTCGCTGGCTTTAGCGGCAGGTCACACGTGGGGCACCGCATCCAGTAGAAGGATATCCGGTTCGGGGTGCTGCGAAACTCGCATCAGAAGCGAATGGGCCACGCTCTTGCCGGCCCCGAAGGCCCTCGAGTGGCACCTCGTGAACGCGTCCCGGCGGGCATCGTAAATCGTCCAGAGAGTACCCGAGAGGTCATGACCCATCCCAACGATCCCTTCGCCCGCGGCGCAGGTCTCTTTGACCGTGGAGAGTTTTTCGAGGCTCACGAGTCGTGGGAGGACCGCTGGAGGGTCGCGACGGACCCGACGGAGCGAGCCTTCCTCCAGGGGCTCATCCAGGTCGCGGCCGCGTTTCACAAGCTGCTGGTGATGAACTCCGAGGAGGCGGCTTCGCGTCTGCTCGCGAAGGGCCTCGCGAAGCTCGAGATGTGTCCGGCGCACGTCGAGGAGATGCATCTCGCGTCGTTCCGCGAACTGTTGCGTGGGTGCGCGCGCGATCTGGCGGCGGGCCACTTCGTTCGCGGGGCGATTCCCACGATCGCGGCGTGCCATGAGCCCGAGCGTCTCCCTGGATGACGTATCCTCGTCGGAGAGCGACTAGGCCTACGCTTGACCGGTGCGGAGTTTCGAACCGCCAGCGTGTGGAGTACGCCATCGTGCGGGTGACCCGACACGCCACTTCGCCCCGGGCGGGGCTCTCGGCCCCCCCCTTCCTGCGGGCGCTCTGCCGTTACGCCGTTCTACGGCCATTGAGGAATTGGACGACAATGGCGATGAGCGCTGCGAGCAGCAGCAAGTGGACAAACCATGCCGTCACGTGAAAGGCGACGAAACCCAGCGCCCAAAGGATCAACAACACTACGGCGATCGTCCACAACATGACCATCCTCCTGCGAGACTCGTGCGCCCTATTCGCCGGGCAGTTTGCCCACTGGCTTGGCATCAACTCAGCATCAACTCAGCATCAACCGTGCCGACGCTGGGTGCCGACACCGGCCACCTGAGGCGTAGGCACCGAAGGCAAGCGGCCCGGAGCGCTCCCCGATGGCACTGCGTGCCGCATCACCACCGTCGCGCAGCCGACGATCAGGGCCACGCAATACCCGCGACAGTCACCTCACCGGCCGCGAGTTGGATCACGTCGCCGACGCGCGCCCCGGCAACGGCCGCGCCCATTGGCGAGGCGGGGCTCGCCCCGTTGGGAACGAGTCCGACTTCTGCGGGCGTGACGAGGCGGACGAGGCGCTCGCGCCCGGAGGCATCGCGCAAGGTCACCTCGGCACCGAGGGATGCGACGGACGGGTCCTCGGGGGCGTCGTCCTCGCGCGTGAACGCCTTGCTCACGGCAGCACCTTGGCGCCCCGCACGGACAGCAGCTCCCGGAGCACACTCCGATGGCAGCGGCTCTCGTTTTCGCAGTAGCACCCGATGGAGAAGTTTGCTGAATGCGAGAGAGCGGCCAACAAGTCGAGCGTCCGCCGGGCCGGCGGCGATGCCATCTCTCGTTTGAAGTCGCGCACGAATACGGCCCATTCGGCGGCGGTGCGCGCGCCAAGGCCGACCTTCACCATCTTGGCGCTGGGCGATAGCTCGGGGTACCAAACGTCGTACCAATTCCCCGACCCAAACTTGTGCCTGGGAACGCCACGAGGCGGCCGGCGGACGGTGCCGACGCGAAGGCCCTCGTCGGCCGCGCGCGGGCTTCCGAGGCGAACGATGCGAAGGGTCATACGGAAGTATACGTCCGCGCGGTCATGGAGGAGACCCGTGCCGACGGATGCGCTGGGCGCGTCCGCGGCCACCCGGTCACAGTGATGAGCTACGGCGTTCGCGCGCAGCGAACCCCGGGTGAATCGCGCCCGCTCGCCTGGATCCCGAAGCTCCATGTCGGGACCAGCCAAGAGTCGTCCGAATCGGCTTGTCCACCGCGCACCAGCCGGTACACGCCAGGCGTCAGGGAAGCGCAATCGGCGCAAGGTTCGGTGAGCGTCGCCTGATAGTCGAGCGTCCATTCGACGACTTCGCCGGCCATGTCGAGCTGACCCCACTGCCCGACGCCGAGCGTGGCCGTTCCGACGGGCGCGATGATCGCCACGGTCTCGTTCGAGCAATTGCCCGGGCCGTAATAGCAATCGTGAATCGCATACTGGGTGCCCATCCCCGGGTCCGTCGATCCCCAGGGGAACTCGCGCTGCAGGCTCCCTCCTGCCGCCGCGTACTCCCATTCGGCGCTGCTCGGCAGGAAGCCGCCGTCCCAGATGCAGAACGCGTAGGCCTCGTACCAGCTCACGCAATTGATCGGCAGGCTCTCCTGTGTGCCCGCCGTGGTCGTCCAGGTGCTTATCGCGCCGCACGATGCGAGGTTGGTGTCCGTCGGAGCGATCTGCGAGCTCCAGGCCTCGCTGTTCCATCCGGTCTCGTATTCGACTCCGCCGTCGCCCGTGGCGGCACCGGCGACGACGAGCCCCTGGCCCTCGTTCAGATGCGTGTGAATGCCCGAACCTGCGGGCGGTGTGTAGCCTGCGCCGCCATTCCACGCGTTCACGAACTGACGGAACCGCCCCACCGTCACCAGATACTTGTCGAGCTGGAAGCCGCTGACCGTGGCGGGATCGGCTTCGCCGGTCGGCCCGCCGTCCGCGGCCAGCTCGATTCCGCCGTCCGCAGCGGCGGGATCGTAGGTGCGGTCGAAGGTTCCGCCTATCACCTCCAGGCTCGTGCAGCAGCTCTCGCTCGCCGAGCCGCAGTTGGTCGTCCCGGCGCCGCCTGGGGCACAGCTCGGGTTTGACGTGCCTGTCGTCACGCGCGTGATGACCTCCGCGATCGGCGTGTTGCCGTTATTGAACGTTTCGCCCGCAGTGAGCCCCGTTGCGACGTCGAACGTGTCGCCCGCCGCCATCGTGAGGGTGGTCGAGAAGGTCGGGTCGGTGGCGGGAGATTGCTGAAAGAGAACCGCCGACCCGTGGAGAACGGCGCCATTCTTGATACCCGTGTCGCCGGCAAAGAACTGGACGGCGAACGAGTAGGTCCCCGCTGCGGGTGCGGTCCATCGCGCCGTGGCGTATTCGCCATTCGGACCGGGGTTTTCACTGACCTGGCCGGGCGCGACGCCGTAGACGGTCGATCCGGAGAGGTTCTGCAGGAGGCTTGGCGTGTACGCGGTCTCGTTCGTGGGATCGAGCCAGCTGGGAACTCCAGGCAACTGGTCGAGCACTTGCGTGAAAAGAATGAAAGGCGTCGATCCGAGGGTCTCGGTATAGCCGTAGGACCAGACGCAGGACGGATTCGTCGCCGTGGAAAAGTCGGCGGTGACGTCCCAGCTCGATGCGAGATCCGACGCGGCGCAGCCTCCAGCGTCGTCGGAGGCCTCGGTCGGGGCGTCGGGTGAAGCGTCCGTCGAGGCGACGGTTGTAGCGTCGATCGAAGCGTCGGGTGAAGCGTTGGCGAGGCCGCCTTCGGCGGAGGCATCGGGCTGCGTCGTGGCATCCACAAGCGGCTCGCCCGCATCCGCACCCGTCGGCTCGCACACGGGCTGAGAGGTGGTGTCCGTGGCGCAGGTGCCGGACGACATCGCGAGTGTGACCGTGCTCCCAAGCTTGTTGCAGACGCCCTGGGCGAGCTGCACCGTGTTGCCCTGCAAGGTCCAACCCTCTTTCGGGTCATTGGGCAGCGGCACGTAGCACCCGCCCGAGACCAGGCACGCGCCCGCGCTCTGCGTCACGAGCGCGAAGTTGAGGGTCGCCGTGCTCCCGGACGAGGACTGCGACCCGGCGCTGCTGCTTCCCGTCGCGCTGCCCGGCAGCGTGAAGCTGCACACGCGGCCGCCAACGCCGGCGATAGGCGTCGCTCCGGCGAAGCAGCCTTGCACGTCGAAGCACGTCGGGCTCGCGGCAGTGCCCCCATCGCCGAAGACGAGGCCATCCGCGTACGTCGGCAAAGTCGACGACTCGACCACGGCGGCGCCGCACACGCCATTGACCATCGTCTGGCAGTTGGCGTTGCCCGTCTTGCAGAGCTGCATCGGGTCGCAGCTCGACGCGATCGTCGTCGGGTCGAACTCCGTCAGCCCGTCGGGGGCGCTGTCCACGCCTTCCGGGACGTACTGGGGCTGCAGCACCCCCTGGCCCGATCCGTCGTCCAGGAAGTCCAGCGGCAGACGCAAGAGCGCCGTG
>Ga0302326_10022729_pt1 | contig 12806 bp, 11 predicted proteins | sample Palsa_T0_3_FD_202264 | JGI IMG/M metagenome (GOLD analysis project Ga0302326, IMG submission 202264) | Peat permafrost microbial communities from Stordalen Mire near Abisko, Sweden - Palsa_T0_3 | ecosystem: Environmental > Terrestrial > Soil > Palsa > Peat permafrost | place: Sweden: Abisko... | reverse complement strand
CTTGGAATCGTCGAACTCCTGCCGGGTGGAGATCAGGTGAAAAATGATGCGGGCGAGTTTGTGAGCAGCAGCGGTAATGGCCTTGGGGGCGCCTAGTTTGGCGCGCATGCGGCGGTAGAAATCGCCCAGGGCGCTCTTGCTGTGGTGCAGCGATTGTGCGGCCATTCGCAGTGCCGTGGCCGCCCGGCAGCTTACTTTGCGGGTGCCAACCCACAGCACCTTGCCGCCGCTGATGTCATTGTCCGGACACAGCCCCATCCAGGAGGCGAACGCCGAAGCGCTGCGGAACTTGGTGAAGTCCGGGCCGATCTCGCCGAACAACGTCTGCGCAATGCCCGTTCGGATCCCCGGAATTTGGGTCAGATCGACGCCAAAGACGCGCCGAAGTTCCGCCTTCAGCACCCCGTCGGGAGAGGCCTTGGTGGACAGCTTCGCTTTCTCGCCCTCGGCTGGCTGGGGGGGGAGATTGAAAATCCTCCAGTTGCTGACGAATTTCGCGGTCGCAATCGTCGATCAGGTTTTGGTAGCTGCGATAGGCCGCCAGCGACTGCCGCAGGGTGAACAGATGCTCGTGCCGGTAGTCGCCCACCAGGGATTTGGCAATGACTTCCTCGCTGGCCTTGATCCGGTCGTGGCGCAGTTTCGCTAGCCGGAGCGGATCTCGTTCGCCCGCCAGAATCGCATCCATGATCGCCAATCCCGTCTGTCCCACGAGGTCGCTGATCACGTGGTGCAATTGCAGGTTCATCTGGTCCAGCGCCTTTTGCATATGGTTGATGTGGGTCGCCGCCATTTGCACCAGGCTTTCGCGATGGCGCAGCAGAGAGCTGACGGCGCACACTTCCTGTTCGGGCCGATAAGACGCCTTCAACAATCCGACCGAATGCAGAAACTGCAGCCACTGGCAATCGCTGACATCGGTTCTTCGCCCCGGCACGTTCTTTACATGCCGGGCGTTCACCAGGCACACCTCGAAGCCTCGCTCCTCCAGAATCTGGAACAAGGGTATCCAGTACACCCCGGTCGATTCCAGGGCCACAGTCTTGATGCCGCACTGCCTCAACCACTCCGCCAGCGCGTAAATGTCTTGCGTGAAGGTGGGGAAGGACCGGATATTCTCCGCCGCGCGATCGGCGGGAACAGCCACAAAGGTTTCCGTTGCGCCAATGTCGATTCCTGCCGCATCGGGCCGCACCACCGGCAACACGGCGCTGTTGGTCTTCTGGTTCTGCTTGCGTTTTCTTGTCATCGGTCATCTGCTCCTTGGCGAGCAAGTAGACGGCCCGAGCCGCGCAAATACGGGTACTCTTCTAAACGGGATCGCCGCGAGCCAAAATAACAGGCTCCCAATGTCACCACTGTCTTGAGCACGAGACTCGGGATCAGGCTAGCTACCGGGCTTGGCAGCTCCATTGCTCGGCCGACCTTGGCTGCCGCCACTTGCTCGCGACTGTGATCATACCTCGACCCGTGTTCCTTGCCTGCCAGGACCCGTTCAACCGGTCCTCGGGCTAGCTTAGCTTAGCTTAGCTTAGCTAACCTCAACCAGCTGGTGGACTTCTGAAACTTTTCCGTAGCGCTGGTCGATGTACTCATTCAGGATCTTCTTGAAATCGGGAATGATGGTGTCCCCCCGAAGCGTGATGAGCAATCGCCCGTCCACATAGACTGGCGCCTTGGGTTCTTCCGCGGTTCCCGGCAGCGAAATCCCGATGTTGGCGTGCTTGGACTCACCCGGCCCATTTACGATACAGCCCATCACCGCAACCTTAAGCTCCTCAACCCCCGGATACAGTTCCCGCCACTGGGGCATCGTATCGCGCAGGTAGACCTGAATCTGCTGCGCCAGCTCCTGGAAGAACGTACTCGTCGTCCGCCCGCAACCGGGGCAGGCGGTCACCTGGGGGGTAAAGCTGCGAATCCCTAGCGACTGCAGGATTTGCTGGCCAGTCTGCACCTCTTCGGTGCGGTCCCCGCCCGGCTTGGGGGTGAGTGAGACACGAATCGTATCGCCAATCCCTTTTAGAAGCAATGGCGCCAACCCTGCGGCCGAGGCTACGATGCCCTTCATGCCCATACCTGCCTCGGTGAGGCCGAGATGCAGCGGATAATCACAGCGGGTAGCGAGCACCTCGTAAACGTCGATCAGGTCGCGGACCCCACTCACCTTCGCGCTCAGGATGATCTGGTCGTGACGCAGCCCATAGCGTTCGGCGGCAGCCGCCGAGTCCAGCGCACTCACCACCATCGCTTCCATCATCACGTCGCGGGCGTCGAGCGGCTCCGCCCGGCGGGAGTTCTCATCCATCATGCGAGTCAGCAGCGCCTGGTCGAGCGAACCCCAGTTGACTCCGATTCGCACCGGCTTCTGGTTCTCGACCGCGCACTCGACCATGGTGCGGAAGTTGTCATCGTCCTTGCGGCCGATCGAGACGTTGCCGGGATTGATGCGGTATTTGGCCAGGGCCCGCGCGCACTCGGGATACTTTCTCAGCAACTGGTGCCCGTTGTAATGGAAGTCGCCAATAATTGGGACGTGAATTCCAAGCTGGTCAAGCCCGTCGACGATGTACGGCACAGCCTTCGCGGCATCGTCATTGTTCACCGTGACCCGAACCAGCTCCGAGCCGGCCGAGGCCAGCGCTGCAACCTGCTGGACGGTTCCCGCCACGTCGGCGGTATCGGTATTCGTCATCGACTGCACGACAACGGGAACATCTGAGCCCACGCGAACGTCGCCTACGGTTGCTGTGACTGTCTTCCTGCGATAGATTTCCGGCATAAATCCTCGATTCTCTAGTTTACAACCCAAGGGCGAGCCGGGAGAAACCTCGCCAGCACCAAGAGCACCAGGCTCAATCTTTCGGAGGATCCCCCAAGAAACGAGCGCCCCTATACTGAGGCGGTTGAAACAACTCGGAGAGAAAGAGCAGCGATGACCACACCCAAGACAGATCAACCGAATCCAAGGCGTCCCAGGCGAGGCACCTACCGCCCCCAGCCGGAGACACTCGCCCTGCTGAAAACCTCAGGCAATGCCATCAATGGATTGGGCGAGACGACTCCGCGCCAGGCTTCTCCGTTCTTCTGGCATTCGCCCGAGATGCACCCCTTCGGCGAACTGCAAGCTCTTGCGCGGCGGAATTCTCGCAAATGTCCCGGCTCAGACCAAGCCTTCATGGCTGCTTACAACTTTCCCGAACTGGTTCCCGTCAGCGAGGCGCGCAACAATTCGTCACCCCAACAACTCACCGCCCAGGCAACCGCATTTGCCCTCTCCCATGAGGCGGACGCCGTCGGCATGACGCCGATGGACCCTCTTTATGTCTTCGCCGGCTTTACCATCGACGAGCCTTGGGTCATCATGCTGGCCCTGGCCCACAACTTCGAACGCCTCAAGGAAGTCCCCTCCGACGAAACCAACGGCATCGGCGTGGTCGACATCGGCGACCAATACGCGCGCGGCACACGGGCCTCCTATGCGCTCGCCAATTGGATTCGCTCCCAGGGCTATTACGCCAAGCCCTATCCTGGTTCGGGAACGACCGCCCTGCTCCATATCCCACCGGCCATCGATGCCGGCTTAGGCGAACTCGGCAAGCACGGCTCGCTTATCAGCCGTCAATTTGGCTCCGGACTGCGGCTCGCCGCCGTCACCACCGAGATGCCGCTAAACCCCACCGGCCCCGACCACTTCGGCGCCGATGAATTCTGCAAGAGCTGTCAGGTGTGCACCCGTGCCTGCCCACCGGCAGCGATCGGCGAACACAAGCAGGTGGTCCGTGGCAGGGAACGCTGGTATGTCGACTTCGACAAATGCATCCCCTATTTCACCGAAGCCGCGTCTTGCGGCATCTGCATCGCCGAATGCCCCTGGACCCGGCCCGACGTCCGGCCGAAGCTGCTGGCTACCATGGCCCGCAGACTCGGCCAGACATAATCCGGGTATTTGAGCTAAAGGCACGACCATTCGCGACCGCGCTGGCAGCTCGGTCGACCGCACGCCGCTTGAAGGTTAAAGTGGCCTTAACGCGGGGCCAGTCACTCTGCCCGCAAGGCGATCATCGGGTCCGCTTCTGTCGCCTTCCGCGCTGGAATATAGCAGGCCACGATCGCCACCGCCAAGACCGAGAATGCGATTGCGGTAAAGGTCAACGGATCGGTTGGGCTCACTTCATAGATCAGGCTCTTCAAGACGCGCGCTAAAACCAGGGCCAGCATCACTCCGATCGCCGTTCCCGACAGCACAAGCTTTGCCGCCTGCGTAAGCACGAGGCGAAGGACATCGAGGCGTTGCGCCCCCAATGCCATGCGCAGGCCAAACTCCGGCGTCCGCTGGGTGACGGAATAGGAGATGACCCCATACGTACCGATAGCGGCAAGCAGAATAGCCAGCCCCGCAAAAAGTCCCACCAGAATGAACGCAAAGCGAGGCGTGGCGACGGAGCCGGCGACGATCTGATCCATCAACCGAACGCTTCCCAACGCCAGAGCTGGATTCAGTTGAGCCACGCTTTTCCGCACCGCATCGATCAGCAACTCTGGATCCGAATCGGAGCGAACCACCAGCGACATGTTCTCTGCCGTTACCTGTAGAGCCGACCACCAGAAGGCGGGTTGAGCGCCGGGGCTGTTGGGCTGGTCTTTCACATCACCCACCACCCCGACGATGGTCAGCCAGTCCTTGTCCTTCGGATTGTCCTCGAAGGTGATGCGCTTTCCGATGACGTCTTCGCCAGGCCAATAGCGTTGGGCCAGAGCACGGTTGATGATCACCACCGCCGGCGCGTCTTTCTTGTCGCCGTCGTTGAAGAATCGACCGCGCAGCAAAGGTGTACCAAGCGAACGAAAGTAGTCCCCCGAGGCCATGTGATAGCGCGCGTGGAAGTCGTCGTGCGGGGGGGTTGCTTGCCATCGATGTTGAAGCTGGTGTTGTCGTCGTAGCCGCTCCAGGGAAGATCGCTTCCCAGGCCTGCGCTCTGCACTCCGGGTAGAGATTCCAGCGAGGTACCGAGTTGAGAGCAGAACCTCCCGGCGTCTTCCTGTGTTTTATATTCGGTGGGCGGCAATGAGAGGGTGGCGGTCAGAACGTGATCCTGCCGGAAGCCGGGGTCGAGATGCACGATGTTGAGCAGGCTTCTCAGCATCAGCCCCGCTCCGATGAGCAGGACGCAAGCCAGACCTACCTCCGAGACGACCAGCGCATTGCGCAGCCTACTCTGATGTCCGCTGCCGGCCGTAGCTCGACCGCCCTTGTGCAGACCCTGGTTGGGGTCGATTCGCGAAGCCTGAAGCGCAGGCGCCAACCCAAAGAGAATGCCGGTGACGACGCTGACGGCAAAGGTGAATGCAAAGACCGGAGCGCTCACGTGGATGTCATGCGCGCGGGGAAAGTTTGCGGGTAACAGCGAAACCAGCGCCTTGACGCCAACCAGCGCCAGCGCCAGGCCGAAAGCTCCCCCCACGAAGGAGATGAGCAGGCTCTCGGTAAGCAACTGACAAACGACACGCGAGCGGGGCGCTCCCAAAGCCAACCGCACTGAAATCTCGCGCTGCCGGGTCGACGCGCGTGCCAGCAGCAGATTAGCGGCGTTGGCGCAGGCGATCAACAGCACCATCCCAACCGCTCCCATTAGCACCAGCAGCAATCGACGGCTTGCCCCGACGATCTCACTGTCGAGCGGAATGACCAGCACCCTCCAGCCCTGATCGCCGGCATGCTCCCGACCCAGCTGGGTCATCAGCGCGTTCATCTCCGCTCGCGCCTGCTCGACGGTGACATTCATCTTCAGCCTGCCGATACCCTCGATGTAATGCGAGCCACGCTGTGCCGGATTGCCTTCAAAGGTAAACGGCCACCAGGCATCCACGTCCTCGCCATAGGGTAGAGGCTGATATTCGTTCCCCGGATGCGCGGTGCCCGGCGGCATCACGCCTACGACGGTATACGGCTGCAGGTTGAGCGTGATCTTGCGGCCAATGATGTCCGGCGCAGCGTCGAAGCGGGTGCGCCATATCCGGTCGCTCAAAATGATCTGAAGCCCGTTGCCGGGAATTTCGGCCTTTTCATCGAATTCGTGTCCGAATTGCGGCTGCAAGCCGAGGGTATGGAAGTATCCGGAGGTAATGCCGAAACCATTCAGCCTGACAGGATCTCCTGAGCCGGAGAGTTGAACGTCTCCGCGAGTGAAAGCGGCAAGCAACTCGAAGGACTTGTTACGGCTGCGAAAGTCGCGAAGGTCGAAGGGGTTCAGGGGGAACTTAGGGTAGGCGTCGTTGGAAAGGAAAATCCTGACCAGACGGTTCGGCTCCGGATACGGCAGCGTCTTCAACAAGACGCCGTGAATCACGCTAAAGATGGCGCTGTTCGCGCCGATGCTCAGCGCCAGCGTGAGGGTGATGACAATGGCGAAGGTTGGGTTCGCTCTCAGCTGCCGGATGGCGTAGCCAAGGTCCTGCAGCGTGTTGTCGATGAAGCTGGCGCCGCGCGCCTCGCGAATATCTTCCTTGACCTGTTCATGGCCGCCGAAGGACAGCCGGGCGCGCCGCCTGGCCGCCTCGAAGGACATTCCCGACTTTTTATACTTCTCCACCTCATGGTCGAAATGAAAGCGAAGTTCCTCGTTCAGTTCGGTTTCCACCACCTCCCGGCGAAAAAGCGACCGCAGGCGAAAAAGCAAATCATTCCACATAGACTGGTCCTCAGGCGCTCTCCAGAATCTGCGCCACCGCGGCGGTGAGCTTGCGCCAACTTTCGGTTTCGGCCTCAAGCTGCTTCTGGCCGATGCGCGTGAGTTCGTAATATTTAGCGCGGCGATTATTTTCCGATAGGCCCCATTTGGCCTTGATCCACCCGCGCCGTTCAAGCCGGTGAAGCGCGGGGTACAGAGAGCCTTGCTGGATTCTGAGCACGTCGCTCGATACTTGCTGAACCCGTTCGGAGATCGCCCAGCCGTGCTGCGCCCCAAGCGAGAGAGTTCTCAAGATCAGCAGGTCCAATGTGCCCTGTGGGAGGTCGATGCGCTGCGCTTCCAATGCTCTACCCTTTCACTTCTACAAGAAGTATTACTGTATCTCCTGTAGGAGTGCAAGGGGGGGACATCTGTCTCTTCATAGAATGGGAGTTCAAAGAACCGAGCTCAGAAACCTCGAAGCTGCTATAAAGCTTGTGTGCCAATTGATCAGGAAGACATCGAGGCGCCACTTCCCAGGCAATTGCAGCGGCGCTGGTACTACTTTTTGCCCGCGGTCTTTGTCACCTACAGCCTCGCCTATCTGGATCGCGCGAACTATGGATTCGGCGCCGCGGCAGGGTTGGCAAAGACGCTCAACATCAGCAACTCCCAGTCTGCGTTGTTGGGTTCGCTTTTCTTCCTGGGCTATTTCTTCTTTCAGGTTCCCGGCATCGCCTATGCTCGCCGCCACAGCGCTGCGCGGCTTGTCTTCTACTCGCTCATTGCCTGGGGTGGGCTGGCTGCGTTGACCGGAGTGATCCGTGAATTCTGGCTGCTGGCCCTCGACCGCCTGCTACTCGGCGTAGCGGAGAGCCTGATCTTCCCCGCCATGCTGATCCTGATCACCAACTGGTTCACCCGCGCGGAGCGTTCCCGGGCGAATGCAATCTTCATCCTCGGCAATCCGATCACGGTGCTGTGGATGTCTGCCATCACCGGGTACTTGATCAAGGCGGTAGGCTGGCAGATGGCGTTTGTAATCGAGGGCATTCCCTCCGTCTTGTGGGCCTCCGTCTGGTTCTTTGTGGTGCGCGATCTACCCGAGCAGGTCTCGTGGCTGAGCCGGGAATCCAGTGAGCATCTGGAACGCGTGTTGGCATCGGAACAGCTGAGCATTCCCGAATCATCCAACTTCTTCGCTACGCTGCGATGGCCAAGCGTGCAACTGCTATGCGTCCAATTCTTTTGCTGGAGCCTGGGCGTTTACGGTTTCGTTCTGTGGCTGCCGACGATCATCCATACTGGAATGACCCGGGGAATTGAGATTGTCGGCGTGCTGAGTGCGGTTCCCTATCTGCTTGCGGTGGTGCTGATGATGCTTGTGGCCCATTTTTCCGACCGCATGCTCCGCCGCAGGCGCTTCGTCTGGCCATTTCTGGTGCTGGCAGGAATCGCCATGTTCGGCTCCTATCTATCTGCCGCCCACAGCTTCTGGGTAGCATACGGGTTTCTGATCCTGGCCGGCGGCTGCATGTACGCGCCGTACGGCCCCTACTGGGCGATCTTCTCCGAAATGCTGCCGAGAAATGTAATCGGGGAAGTGCTGGCGCTGGTTAACTCCTGCGGCGCTCTCGGCGCATTCGCCGGTTCCTGGCTGGTTGGCTGGCTGCAGGCAATTACTGGCAACTCGCGCGCCGGCTTTCTGGCAATGTCCGCGGCTCTGATCCTGGCTGGCGGAATTGTCTTTGGCTTGCGTCCGGCCGACCAAAGCGCGGTGGCGATACCAGCTAGGAAAATTTGAACAGCCCGGGAAGCACTTCGCCGGCCTTCCCGAGAACAACCTGGCTGAAGGCGTTCGCGTTTGCAGGAGATTCCGGGCCGACGTAGACGGTCCGCACCATGCCCTTTCCTGCCCGATTCCGCTGATTCGCCCAATGGACGAAGTTGGCTGCCGGATACACCACCCCTGAAGTGCCAACCACCAATAGCACCGTGGAGCGGTCGATCTCGCGCTGGATGCGATCCATCTCCATCGGAATCTCGCCAAACCAGACGATGCGGGGGCGAATTCTCGCGCCGCATTCGCAGCCCGGGATCGCGGCCAGCGATTCATACATCTTCTCGTCGGGGAAAATCGGCTGGCCGCAGTCGTCTTCGCAGCGCGACTCAAAGAGCTGGCCGTGCATGTGGATCATTCGCCGCGACCCGGCCTGCTCGTGCAGGTCATCCACATTCTGGGTGCACAGAAAGAACCGGTCGCCAATCGCATCTTCGACCGCGGCCAATGCCAAATGGGCCGGATTTGGCGCCGCCTTCCGCGCATCCCGGCGGCGCTGCGAATAAAACTGCCACACCAACTCCGGATCGGCGCTCCAGCCCTCAGGCGTGGCCACTTCTTCGACCCGATGGCCGCTCCACAGCCCCTCGCTGGCTCGGAAGGTGGCAATCCCGCTCTCCGCGCTGATGCCCGCGCCAGTCAAAACAAAAACCCGATCGTCCCCCGAGATGACGAGCTGCTCAGCCATAAAACCGCGAATCTACATTGACTCCGAGTGTTCGATCCGAAGCACGTAGGCATATTTTCCAGGAAGCTTCGGCGGCAGCGTCACCTTGATATCGTCGCCCGCTTGGGACCACGCGAGCGGCTGGTCATCACCGAGCAAGGTAATCTTTGCACCAGCCGCCGGCTTCAGCGAGGTCAGGATCACCGCCGGCCCGCCGATTTCACCCAGAATCGCTGCATACAAATTCGAGTTGTTTTGCGTGAATCGAACATCGACACCATCTGTGGTCTTGCCCTCCGCGCGTTTCCAAGGATGGCTCCCATAGATCGCTTCGCCATTCTGCCCCAACCACGCCCCGAGCGCCTTGAGCCGCTCCATTTGCACCGCCGCAATCGTGCCATCGGCCTCGGGCCCGACATCCAGCAACAGGTTGCCGTTCTTGCTCACGATATCCACCAGCAGGTAGATCAGCTTATCGGGAGCGATGGTTTGCGCCTCACCCTCCGCGCGGTTGTAGCCGAACGACTGCCCCAGCCCGCGGCACTCCTCCCACTTCTTTGGATTGATGTCTTTGAGGGTTGAGTATTCCGGGCTGGTGAAGTCGGCATGCTTGATCCCAAACCGGTCGTCCACAATGCCATCCGGCACGGCGTTGTAATATTCGGCCTGAATCTCCAGCGGGTGCCCCGACTTTGGATAGTCGATGTCATTCCACAGCACCGATGGATGGTAGCGCGCGATCAGCTCGCGGTAGTGCGCATCTACATACTTTCCATAGGCTGGGCTCTGCGGCTTCGTGCTTTCAAAGGTGGATTGCGAGGTAATGGGTCCAGGAACAAAGGTCCAGTCGAAGCCGCCCGAGTAATACAGCCCCATCTTGAGGCCCTGCTTGCGCACTGCAGCGGCCAGGTCTCCAACCAGATCGCGGGTGGCGTGTTGCCGAGCCGCCGGGAGCACGGGGTTCGGTGTGGCGCTCGGCCACAGCGTGAAGCCCTCATGATGCTTGGTGGTCAGCACTACATATTTCGCGCCGGCATCTTTGAATACTTTGGCCCAAGTATCCGGGTTAAATCCCCTGCTCTTGCTGTCGAATTCCTCGGCAAAGCTGTAGTAATCGTGGTCTGCGCCGTAGTGTTCGCGATTGTATTGTTGGGTGGGAGATCCATCAATCCGCATCGTGTTGTAGTACCACTCGGCATAGGGATTGGTCTTGAAGAAGTCCGTCTTTTGAAAGTTGACCTGCTCCAGCGGCGCCCATCCCGGCACCGAATACAGTCCCCAGTGAATGAAGATTCCCAACTTCGCGCCGTCATACCATTGCGGAAGCGGATGTTGATCCAGCGACTGGATCGTGGCCTGATAATGGGCTGGCGCCTGCGCCGATGCTAAAACCGCCAGCGACCCACTTAGAACCGAACCGACCGCGAACGACCACCCCTTGCGGTACCTCTGAAAAGCCATCGAATCTCCCTTAACCGCTTGCCTCGCCAACCAGTTTATCGAATCCAGCTGCACCATAGAGGGTAAGCTCAAGAGATGCGCGTGTATCCGAAGTTCCTGCTCTCCGCCCTAGCCAAGGAACAGTTCCCCCGACCGACCGTTCCCGAGATCGCGTTTCTAGGGCGCTCGAACGTGGGCAAATCGAGCTTGATCAATGCCCTGCTCGGCTCCGATCAGGCCAAGGTTTCGCAGACCCCGGGACGTACCCGCGCCATCAATTTCTTCGCCATCGCCGACAGTCCGACCCGCCAGCATCCGCGCTGGATCTTCGCCGACCTGCCCGGCTATGGCTATGCCAAGATTTCCAAGTCCGTCTCGGCAGAATGGCCCAGCTTCATCGATCCGTATCTCAAAGACCGCGAAACGCTGGCCCTATGCGTCTGCCTGGTCGATAGCAACATTGCTCCGCAACCCAGCGACGAGCAGTTAATCGAATTCCTCAACAGCGTTGGACGCCGCTTTCTCGTTGTCGGCACCAAAGCCGACCGGCTCTCGGGAAATGCTCGCGTCAAAGCTGAAAAGACTCTGAAGGAGGGACTCGGCCTCCAAAGCATTCTGCTCTGCTCGGCCGAAACCGGACGCGGCCTCAATGAAGTCTGGGCCGAGATCAGTGCTGCCGCCGACCCGGCGCCTAGTGTGATGTATTTGAAATAGGTGGTTGTAACTGAGCAGCCAAAGCTTCCTTGGCCTGGGCGATCTTTCTGAGGATTTCCTCTCCCTTGGCCCGCCACACGTATCGTTTCGGGCATGCGTTACGGTCCGCGAGGTATTCTTCGATAGCGTCAATCAGTTCGCGCACGCTGCGGAAGCTTCCTTCGCGGATACAATCCCCGGTCAGGTCTGCGAAGAAGCGTTCCACCAAGTTCATCCACGAACTGCCGGTCGGGGTAAAGTGCATGCTAAAGCGCGGATGTTTCTTCAGCCAGGCCTTCACGTTGGCATGCTTGTGAGTGGCGTAGTTGTCGGCGATCACGTGGATCGCCAGCGCCTTTGGCGTTTCCTTGTCGATCTGTTTAAGGAACCGGAGCCACTCAACGTGTGTGTGGCTGGACTCCGTTCGGGTGATCAGCTTGCCTTCCAGATAATTCAGCGCGGCGAACAGGGTAATGGTTCCGTGGCGTTTGTAGTCGTGAGTCCGAGTGCGAATATGGCCGATCCCCAGCGGCAATCCCGGCTGTGTTCTTTCCAGGGCCTGACACTGGCTCTTCTCGTCGCAGCAGAGCACCAGCGAGCGATCCGGCGGATTCAGATACAGCCCTATGACATCCCAGAATTTCTCCTCGAACTTTGGATCGTTGGAGATCTTGAAGGTTCGCACAAGGTGCGGCTTCAGGTCGTTTCGCCGCCAGATCTCGTGAACGCTGTGGTGTGAGATTCCTACTTCGGCGGCCATGCGGCGCGTGCTCCATTTCTTTCTTCCTTTGGGGGGCTGAGTCACCCGGGAGATCACCTGCCGCACCTTTTCTGGAGGGAGCCAGGGCTTGCGTCCCCGCCCTTTCCTGTCGCTGAGCGCCTCCAGTCCGCCAGCCTCAAAACGCTTCGACCACAGCGACACCGTGTTAACGTTTGTACCAAGCTCCTTTGCCACATCGGCCTCTTTCCTGCCTTGAGTTCGCAGCAAGACGATGCGGGCTCGAAGAGCGTCGCGCTGTGTTGTGGTCGGCGATGCGGCACGCCGCCGGAGTTCGGACTTTTCTTCTGGAGTGAGTTCAAGAACAGCAACGGGACGCGCCATGATTTAGTATGGCACGAATCCTGAATTAATACTAGCTATTTCAGATACACCACACTAGCGTGAGTTCCGTTCACACTCGAAGATTGTCGTCAACACATAGGCCGAGTGCTGCGGCTTTCTCTCTTGAGCATTGAGTCTCGATTGCACGTCTCTCATCGAAGACGCAGGTATATCTTATCTCCATGGAACCGTTACAAGAATCCGTGTCATCATCGACTGGTCCGGATGCTCGCCGGTCGAAGTTAATTCGCGCAAAGTCAGCGGAGCGGTCAGCTTTCGCGCTTGAGTCCGCGATCTTACGTCGCCTCAAAACTTCCTCGAATGTTCCGCCGCCCAGCGCTCCACTACAATCTTCTTCTCGGTATAGAACTCGATCGCATCGAGACCCTGTGC
>Ga0302326_10022727_pt1 | contig 12806 bp, 13 predicted proteins | sample Palsa_T0_3_FD_202264 | JGI IMG/M metagenome (GOLD analysis project Ga0302326, IMG submission 202264) | Peat permafrost microbial communities from Stordalen Mire near Abisko, Sweden - Palsa_T0_3 | ecosystem: Environmental > Terrestrial > Soil > Palsa > Peat permafrost | place: Sweden: Abisko... | reverse complement strand
GTGGATGCCGAGTATATCTGGAAGTACACGCACGAAGCGTACGACTTCAGCGTGCTGGGCGCCACGCCGATCACTTTTCCCATCGAGTGGGACAGGTCGAAAATCCCCGGGTATGCGCTCCGCGCCAGCGTCCCGAGCTACCGCGGTTTCACTGCGTTCGTAGTTCTCTCCAGCGTGGCGGCGCGCTTCTTCGAGCCGCAGATCAGCGGCATTGGCGCCACGCCGGTGGGGAGCGAGGTATTCCGCATCGACCATGACGAGCATTTCAATCAGACCACTCACCTGCAATACCAGCCCTGGAAGAACGGACCATGGCTGGGCTTCAACTGGCGCTACGACAGCGGCCAGGTGGCCGGGCCGGTACCGTGCGCCGGGGGCAATTGCGCGAACGGGCCGAATGGCACCGACTCCATCGTGGACGTGTCCGGTATCACGCCGGATCAGCAGTTCGAAGCGGGACTTTACTGCGGAAGCGTGCACGCCACCCCGACCACTCCGATCAGCCCGACGGGCTTGTGCCCAGCAGCCCTTTACGGATCCTCACTGCTGCAAATACCCGCGGCCGGCACGGAGAACGACGACCACAATCCGCCTCGGGTGGCATCCCGGAACCTCTTCGACATCGCCCTGGGGCATGACAATATTTTTCATGGCGACAAGCATAAGTTCAGTGCTCGCCTGACGGTGGTAAACCTGACCAACAAAGAGGCGCTCTACAATTTCCTTTCGACCTTTAGTGGGACGCACTACGTCTCACCCCGCGCGCTGACCGCTACGATCGGTTTCCATTTTTAGTTCAGGCGTGCGGTTCCATACAACCACGCGCTTTGGCGCGAAAAGTGTTGGTCCCGCGGAGTGATGGCCGCCTTCGCACGACAGCTCTTCGTATTCTTCGTCCACCTCGGGGGCCTCGGCCAACTCATCCTGGGCGTGCTCGATTCTTCTTTCCTGTTCATGCCCCTGGGCAACGATCTGCTGATGGTCGTTCTCAGTGTCCGAAATCACGCATGGACGATCTACTACGCCGCCATGGCCACGATCGGCTCGGTGCTGGGCTGCCTGGTGACGGACCTGCTGGTCCGCAAGCATGGCGAAGACGGTCTGAAAAAGTACATGTCCAGCAGACGCCTGGGATATGTCAAGAAGAAGGTGACCAAGAGCGCCGGGTGGGCGCTCACCATGGCTTCCCTGATGCCGCCGCCATTCCCTTTCACCCCGTTCGTCGCGGCGGCGGCCGCCTTGCAGTATCCCCGAAAGAAGCTGCTGACGGTGATCGCGGTCACCCGCATGATTCGTTTTGCGGCTACGGGATTCCTCGCTATCCTGTTCGGACATCGAATCCTGCAGTGGGGCCGCATGCCTTACGTGCAGTATGCGGTGATTGCCCTGATCGTGATCTCCGTGGTGGGCAGCGTGATTTCCGTGATCGGCTGGATCAAGCGCAGTAAGTCCAAAGCCGTCGCGCAGGCTTAGCCGCCTGCTCCGGCCCGCAGCATCGCCGGCGACGTCTCGGTAATCTTGCGCCGGACCAGGTGAGCCAGGATCGCAATGAAGCGCTGCGAGGCGTTCAGTCCGGGCATCATACGGTAGTCGTGAATACCCAGGCTATGGGCCTGGGCGCGGTGCTCGATGTCGATCTCGTGCAGCGTCTCGACGTGGTCCGATACGAACGAGACCGGGATCACCAGCACGTGCCGGCTGCCTTCCCCGGCCAGCCGCTTGAGGGTGGCGTGCATGGAAGGCTGCAGCCATTTCGACGCGCCCACTTTGCTCTGGTAGCAGAGGTGGCGCCGTCCCGGCCAGCCTCCCTGCCGCCAGACCAGATCGACAGTTCGCTCGATCTGCCGCTGGTACGGATCGCCGCCCGCGATCACCGACATCGGTACGCTATGCGCGCTGAAAACCATATCCACATCGGCCGGATTCTCGAAAGCCGCCAGGGCATCCTCGACAGCTTGCGCCAGCACCTCTATATAGCCGGGGTCCTCATGAAACTCCGAAACCGCGTGTACCCGAGGATTCCAGCCGTTGGGATGGAACCGGCGATTCCATTCGTTCAAACTGCTGCCGGTAGTGGTGCGCGAATACTGCGGATAAAGCGGCAGCAGCACCACTTCATCGGGCGCCCAGGCTTCCAGCTCGCCGATGGCTTCCGCAGTGAACGGACGCCAATAGCGCATGGCCACCACCACGCGCGCGTCCAGGTCCCGCCGCAGCTCGGTCTCGAGCGCCTGGGCTTGGCGCCGGGTGAATTCGAGGATAGGCGAGCGTCCGCCGATCTCCTCATAATGCTGCCGCACGTGCCGCGCGCGAGTGGTCGAAATCAGCCGGGCCAGCGGCTGGCGCGCAATGCGGGCAAACGGAAAATCGATAATATCCGGATCGCAGAAGAGATTGTAGAGAAACGGCTCGATGGCATCCAGCGAATCCGGGCCGCCGAGTTGAAAAAGAACAATTCCTATTTTGCGCCCCGCGCGGTAGACAGACATCCCGATCAACATGAGTGTACAACATCCGCGCGGTGGGGCGGGCGGCGGGTAGTCAGATAAATCTGTGCGCCTGGCACTTTTCAGTTGAAGGCCGAGGTGTCGAAGAATTCGACGCGAAGGCCCGTAGCGTTTGGGTTGCCCGTGGAGGGACTGTTTATAACGAGAACATACAGGAACAGATCCGAGTCGGGTGTGATCGCAATGGGGCTTGTGAAGCTGAAATCTGTCCACTGGCCGAATTCATTATTGGTATTTAGGGGAGCTGGCAAACCTGTCACAAAGCCGCACGAGCCGCCGTTCGCGTGACTCGCCAGGACAAACCCGTAGGTCTCATTGTCGGAGGCTAGGCGGCCGGTAATGGTCAGACCCGTGGGCAGAGTACCGCCCGGCAGAATAATGGGGACGTGGAATCCAGTTAAGTAAACATACCAGCCCTGAGCTTGGTTGCCCTCTCCATCGTAGGGCGTAATCCACTCCGACGCGGTGCTGGCGCTGTTTGGAAGCCACGAATCGAAAGGAGCTTGCAAAAGCGGTGTGTCAACCCATGCCCTGGTAAATTCCTTAAGACCACACGGTCCGAGGGTTGGTGAAAGAGTCGTTGGATATGGGTAGGCCAATCCCCAATTGCCATCGCGGTCAGGCCCTCCACCTGTTGGATTGGGCGTCACCAGGACGCCAGTGCATCCTAAAATGGTTTGAGGGGTTTCGCCGGTATTGCAGAGACCTTTAATCTGTGCAGTTGCCGTGGAAGTGAACAATAACATCGCAGCGATTGGCAGCAGAAACAGGTAGGGTTTCATCGTTGTCCTCCAGTAGCAGAAATTATACACTTGGCGGCCCGCACTCGCGAGGCCGCCACCAAGAGGCGCACAGATTTAGCTGACTACCCGGCGGCGCCCGATTACACTATGAGGATGGCCACCCTCCGCCTGTTGCTGCTGGCCGGCATCGGGCTGCCGCTGTTTTCGCAAACGCCGTGCAACGGTACACCGGCCTACACGCCTTGCGAGTTCCTGTTTGAGCTGAACCCGCAGGAGGCGGCCGCGCACCCCAATCCATACTCGAGCGTCGATCTGCATGCCGAGTTTCGCTCGCCGCGCTTTCACACCTATAAGATGCCCGCCTTCTGGGATGGCGGCCAGCGGCTGGTCATCCGCTTCACTCCCACGGAAGCCGGCGAGTGGCTCTATCGCGTCTCGAGCAATATACAGCGATGGGAGGGCCAGGCCGGTACGTTTACCGCGGCTGCCTCCGAAGCGCCCGGATTTGTCCGCACGGCCAACCTGCATCATTGGGCCTGGACCGAGGGAAACCAGCCGCACCTATGGATGGGAGACACGCTCTACACTTTCGGCTCCCTCGATCAGGCGCTGTTCCAGCGCATCGTGGATACGCGCGCGGGCCAGAAGTTCAATCACATTCGCGGGCAGGTGCTGGGGTCGCCCCCCGAAACCGCGCGGGCCGTGTTCACATCGTCCGGCCAGCCCGACCCGGTCTATTTCCAGCGCGTGGATCAACGCGTTCGTTACATAAACCAGAAGGGCATGGTGGCCGATCTCATACTGGGAGGCGGCGAGGGGCAACTGGTGCGCTTGTTTCCAGACTGGCAACAGCGCCAGCGCTACATCAGCTACATCGTGGCGCGGTATGCTCCGATGAACGTCACCTGGCAGGCCGTGCGGGAGTTCGAAACCTACCCGAACGGGCGCGCGCTGATGAAGGAGATCGGCGGGCTGCTCAAGGATATGGATCCCTACCAGCATCCCCGCTCGAGCGGCTCTACGGCGACTTCGGGGCCGCTGCTCGACGATGGCTGGATGGATTTTGTGGCGCACCATTCAGGCGACAATCAACTGTGCGCCATCGAGCACCAGCTCTTCGCCACGCCGCTGGTGAACCTGAAGTTCGCGGGCGAGGATAGCGGCGCGGGCAAGGCCGCCCCCGACGACGTAGACAGCGACGGGTTCCGTCATAGGCTTTGGAACGCCGCGATGGACGGCGATTACCCGACTTACTTCAATACCGGCACGGCGGGCGCGGGCGGTATCGCCGTGGACGCGAAGTACCTGGAGTCGCCCGGCGCGAAGGCCATGACGGTCTGGTACAACCTTTTCGCGGGTGAACGCCACTGGGAGCTGGAGCCCTATTTCTATGTGGACGGGGGCCGGGCGGTAGCGCTTGAAGATGTCGAATATATTGTCTACGTGGAGAAGCCAGGTCCCGTGGAAATGACGATCGAACATCACGGCTATGACGTGACATGGATTAACCCGATCGACGGCGAGGAGTTCACCGATAAGAAAGGCTACCGGGGCGAGCACTTTACGGGCGAGCCGCCGGACCGGACGCACGATTGGGTGCTGCGCGTTTCGCGGGAGAGCCACAAGGACGGCATGCTGAAGTCTTATAAGTTCGAGTCGCGCCGCATCGAGATGCAGGTGGTGGAGCAGAGCACGGAGAAAGTGCCCTTCGAGATCGTGCAGCCGTCGGGCGCGGCGATGGCGCAAGGACAGCCTCCGGCGTTTGCGGTCAAGATCAAACGGGACACCCGCGCTACGCGCAGCGTGATGTGGCTGTGGACCGGCGAGGCCACCGCCGACAGCCAGGGTTATCGCGTGATCGGGACGGGCGAGAAGGGCACGCTGCGGATCCCGCCGCACATCGCCCTGACTTACCCGGCGGTGATGGACATGCGGCTCTACGGTATGAACGCCAACGGCAAGGTCTATAGCGTGGACAAGACTTACCAACTCAACAAGTGAACGAACTGATTTTGGCCGTAGACACCACACACGAATTCGGCAGCCTGGCTCTGCTCGAAGGCACCGAGGTGGTGGAAGAGGTGTTGCTGCATTCACCCGAGGGTTTCGGCCAGGTGCTTTTCGGGCGACTGGCGGAGTTGATGGATCGGCGCGGCTGGAAGATTCAGGAGATCGATTGCCTGGCGGCCGCGTCCGGTCCGGGATCGTTCACCGGTGTACGCATTGGCCTGGCGTGCGTGAAGGGTCTCGCGGAAGCGGTGGGCAAGCCCGTGGCGGCGGTATCGAACCTGGAGGCGCTGGCCACGTTCGGTACGGCGCCGCTGCGCGCCGTAGTGATGGATGCGCGGCGCGGCGAGGTGTACGGCGCCGTCTACAATCAGCGTGGCCAAGCCATCCTGCCGGAGACGGTCATGCCATTCACCGCCTGGCTGCGAAGTCTGCCGGAGGGTGACATCGAGTTTGTAGCGACGGACTTCAGCCCGTTTGCTGCGGCGCTGGACGGCACGCGTTTCGAGGGGAGTGGAATCACGACGGCTCCGCGGGCACTGGCTGGGGCGGTTGGCCGGATTGCGTGCCATCGACTGCGCGCCGGCCGCGCGACGGACCCTGACGCGGTCGACGCGAATTATGTGCGCCGATCGGATGCCGAGCTGTTCTGGAAGGAATCATGAAGGAACCTAAGTGGCTGGGCTGGGCCAGGCGACTGCAAGCCGTCGCGCAGACCGGCCTGACTTACGCCGCGAACCAATATGACGTGGATCGCTATGAGGCGATGCGGGAACTTGCCGCGGAGATGATGGCCGAGGGCTCGGACGGCGATATTGCGCCCATTCGCGAGCTATTTGCCCGCGAGGCCGGCTATGCTACGCCGAAGGTGGACTTGCGCGCGGTCGTGTTTCGCGAGGAGAAGATACTGTTAGTGCGGGAGCGCGAAGATGGCGGCTGGTCGCTGCCTGGCGGCTGGGCGGATGTGGGGGAATCGCCGGCGGATGGCACGGTGCGCGAAGTGCGCGAGGAATCCGGTTATGAGACTCGCGCGGTGAAGCTACTGGCGGTCTACGACCGCAAGCGGCACGGACACCCGCCCATCCCCTTTCACGCCTATAAGCTGTTCTTCCTGTGTGAACTGCTGGGCGGTGCGCCCGTTCGCAGCCATGAGATTGACGACGTGGATTGGTTTGCGGAGGACGGCTTGCCGCCGCTTTCGATTTCACGGGTCACCGCGGCGCAGATTGGCAGGTTCTTCGAACATCGGCGGAATCCGCTATGGCCCACGGACTTTGATTGACGAAGAAGAACAGGCCAGGAGGCCTATTCCACCTGCCTTTCATAGCGGGCCGATTTGCCAGGCGCTGGGTATCGGAGTAGCTCCCGGACATGCGACGTATAGCAATTGATTGACAGGGTCATAGCCGCCGCCCATACAACCATTGGCTTGTCCGGCCGGCCTCTCGGCCACATCCCACCCGGACGGATCGGATAAGGCATGAGAGGCGTGATGGCGCACGTAGAAATTTCCATAGTCGGCGACGAATCCGACGATAGGGTCCGCAGTGTTGTAGTCGTTCAACCAGGTGAGCTGGAACCCGCCCAGCGTCAGTTGGTCAGTCAGGGGGCTTGGTGGCGTATACAGCGGTGGATATGCGAATCCTCCGGCTATCCATGCCTGGTTGGTAGCCAGATTGGCGAGATCGAAGATTTCCCAGGTCGACGTGGGAGCTGTGATATCGAGGGCCGTGAAGGTCCCGCTGCAAGCCTGTGCTCCGGGCGTGCCAGGGCTACAGGTCGCGACGGGCACGCGCAGTACGTTTGAACTCACGATGGTATTGGCGTGCGAGGACAGGCCTGGGTTGGCCGCGAAGGGAGCCAGGTACAAGTACTCAGTAGCGCCGGCAGGGTTCCACGCCACCTGCGCGCCGATGTAGTCGTTCTGAGTATGGATGGCCTGGAGGTTGCCGTTGCCGGTCACCTGGGGATAGGTGCCGGAGTAGAGATAGAACTGGCCGACGTTGGTATAAGTTCCGTCTCCGCCCGCCGTAATATAGAGCCGGTAATAGGCGTAGGCCGCCACCGGGGCGGCGGGAGTGTAGGTATTGAGGACTCCTACTGTCCACCCTGTCTGGCCCGTCCGGGTGTCTACCGTCGTCCACGTGGTGCCGTTGTTACTGGCTTCAAGCATCCAGGCCGTGGGCGCTCTGGCCGTCGACGAAACGACTATGGCGTAGGACTGGATCGGCCAGGGGGAGCCGAGGTAGATCTGCAGCCAATCGATGCCGTGGTTAGTCCCGGTCCACCCAGGCACGCCCAGTGTCCCGTCGAAAGCATTCCATGGCAGGAAACCGTTTGAGGCGTAATTGGTTGAAGCGGAGGCGAGATAGGGCGACGGCGCCGTGTTGCCGGTCATGGCGGCTGGAGCGATATTGGTCACCGCGGATGTCCCCAGGTTGGCCAGGTTCAGTACCTTGTAAGACGTGCCGCCGGCGTTGGTGAAGCTCTGGGCAGTGTCGTAGACCACCAGGTTTCCGCCGTTGGTCGGGAGCAGGTAGACCTTCTGACCGTCAAAGGCGCTGGACTCAAAGCCGCCATTCAGTGCGCCTCCAGGAAGTCCCGAAAGGTTGAAATTCTGAAAGTTGGCGATCACGAAGCCGCCCGCGCCCGTGGTGTTGTAACGGATGAAGTTGGTGTTGCTGTAAGTGCCGGCGCTGGTGGGAGTGTAGTAAATATACTGACCGTCAAAGACAGCGGTGCACCAGCCATAGCTGGCTCCCAGCGGGCTGCCCGAGGTTTTGGCAGGAGCGGAAAAGTAACTATAGTTGGCAGCGTTCGACACACTGGTGCCGCCCGATCCGGCGGAGCCGGACGGATTGAACCTCATGAATACCGGATACTGATTGGCCCCGTCCGGAGTGTAGTACACGAAGCCGTTGTTATCCCGCGCCAGGCCGACATAGCCGGTCGCGGAATCCTGCGAAGGGCACGGCGTATAGGCGGACGGGCAATTCAGCGCCAGAGTGGTCATATCGAACCAGTCCCAGTTGACCGCGCAGCTGGTCGAGTTTGTGCACGTGAATGTTCCGGAGGGCCCGCCCCGATATGCCAGGAGCGTGCCATGCTGGATCGACGCCTCCCATTGCCAGGGTGTAAACAGCGCCAGGCCGTTGAGGTACACGCCGCCCTGATAGCCCTCCGCCGGATTGCCGCCGGCGACAGTTGGGAATCCGGGAAAGAGGCCGGCACTTGGCGCAAGCGGGTTTTGCGTGGTCAACGTCAGGATGTTGAAGGGGGCCGATTGAGCTGCCGACATCTGTGTAGTGCCTGCTGTCGATACCTGGCCGGTGGCACTGGCTTGAGCGTATAGGGACGATAGAAACACGAGTGACAGGATTAGAGTTTTCATTTGCGCCAAGGCGGCACCTTGCTTTCCACTCGGACTATAGCAGCCGCTCCGAATCTATCGGTCCTGGGCCGGCCGTCGACGATCAGTTTCCAAGTCTGTTAGCGGACCCTTTTCGGGTAAGCTGCGTAGCTTCTCAAACTATTGTTGGGGCTAAGGTTAACGTGGGGCAGGCTAGAGAGCTTAGCCGGGTGAACCGACGCCGATACAAATTTTGGCAAAGCGTGTGACTGGTTACCGGCTGGCCGCGGGCCACTTTCCTTCGAACAGACGCCACCAGCTAGTGTCGCCCAGACCCAGTTCGTCCCACCAGCGCTCCAGCATCTGGGGGTCGGCGCGCAGGATGCCCTCACGGCTTACGCCCGCAGGCGGCGGCGCGAGCGCTGCCAGTACATCGTAGACGTGCGTTGCCTGTCCCGGCTCGCAGCGCGTCAGCAGATGCCAGAGGGTGAAAGCGTCGTCCTTTTTGGCTTCCTTCAGTAAAGTGGCCAGCGCGGCGTCACCCCCGTGGGCGAAATCGAAGTCCGCCAGCGCTCGGCGGAAGGAAGGCGAGGCGTCTTCGCGGTAGGGCGTGCCGGGACCGGCGTCCGGGCGCGTCCGGCACAGGGCGCCCGCCGGAATGAAGGACTCGCGGCCACTGCGCTCGAAGCCTACCCAGCCGCTGATCACGGAAATCAGCCCAGTGCCGTCGCCGGCCACTTCCAGCGTGTAGGAGCAGCCCAGATCGACCGCCGCCGACGGCATATCCACTACAAACGATCGCGGCGGCGCCCAGATGGTGGCGTGGATGAGACCGTGATCGAGGGCCATGCGGTGTTCGTTTTTGCGCGCCCCGATCAGGCGCAGGCGGCTATTCGGCTCCACTTCGATCACGCCGATCTCGCCGACGTTCACGGTGGCATGCCCGTCCGGCCCGGTTTCGTGCGTTTCGCCCACCGCCAGACGGCTCGTGCCGGAGCCGGAGCGGTCCACTTGCCAGCCTTCGGGGCGCCGGACGGCTAGCGCGAAACTCGCTCAGAAGACGCTCGAGCCGCTGGATTTCAGGGTCCGGCCGGCCCGCGCCAGCCCCGCGATCCCAGAGATAATCATTGTCCGTGAGCGTCCCTCAAATCCAGTTTTTGCCGGAGCTGCTTCATCCCGCGATGCAGATTCACGCGCACCGACGCAGGCGTCATGCCGGTGCGCGCCGCGATTTCGTCGCCGCTCATGCCTTCCACCAGACGCATCAGAAGAGGCTCGCGACAGGCTTCCGGCAGCATGCGGATGGCTTCCAGCGCAGCCAGCGCGTTGGGTGAGTGGCGATCGCGCGCGGGCACGTTCTCCGGCAGCTCGGTCCACTCGCGGGCGCGCCGATGATAGTCGTGGGCGCGGTTGCGGGCGATGGTCCCGAGCCATCCGCCGAACGCACCCTCGTCACGCAAGCCAGGGAGACGGCCGAGAGCCGCCAGAAAAACCTCTTGCACCAGGTCGTCCACTTCACCGCGCGGCACACGCGCCAGCAGGATGGCATGCACCATCCCCAGGTAACGGTCGTAGAGCCGTTCGAATGCCGGTTGCCCTGGCGCGCCGCGCGGGCCAACTCGGCGTCGTTCGCCTCATCGTGCGCACGATGGGAGATCGAAACAACCGGCGAGACAGGCACGCATGCCCTCGTTGGGAACCCGGGGTTCAGAGCGAAACTCGCGTCCACACTCGGTAACCTTCCGTCTATAAGATGCCGCGGCGATCCGAATGTTAACCGCGGATCCAAAGATCTACACCATCCAGCCGCTCCGAGCGCAATACCTGGCGGCGCTCCAGGTACTCCAGGTGCGCCAGCACTTCGAAGATGGCGAAGCGGTAGTGGAACGGCGAAAGCGACCGATTCCAAAGCTGTTCGGCGATCTGACTGGCCGTGCGGGCGCCCCCATCCACCAGCGATACGATGCGGGCGCAGCGCTCGGCGTGGTGTTCCTGGGTTTTGCGGACCCATTCGCGGTGGCCCGAAAACGGCGCGCCATGGGATGGCAGGATGAGATCGACCTCCAGACCGGCGATGCGATCGAGCGAGGAAAGAAACTCTCCCAAGGCGTCCCGGCTGGGCTGCCATCCGATGTTAGGCGAGATGTGCTCGAGGATATGGTCGCCCGAGAGGAGCACGCGGCGCGCCCGGTCGTAGAGGCAGATGTGGCCTGGAGAATGACCCGGCGTCCAGAGCACTTCCAGGCAGCCATGCGGCGTGGCGAAGAACTCGCCGCCCGAGAGCAGCCGGTCCGGCGCGAGGCGCTGGAAGCTCGGCTGGATGTCGAGGGTGGACGCTTCGACCAGCGCACGCATTTCCAGGGAAACTCCGGCGGCGGCCAGCACCTGCCGCAAAGAGGCGCGATGCAGCTCCGGGTCCGCAAGCTCGGCGAGGAGCTGGTTGTCCGCCCAGTGCAGATCGAGCGGCGCGCCGGTCAGCGCCACCAGCTTCGGCGCTAGTCCCATGTGGTCCGGATGGATATGCGTAAGCAGGATCCGCCGTATGTCCTTCCACTCCAGCCCCAGGCCTTCGAGAGCGCGCGTGAGCGCCTGGAAGCAGGCGTCGGTCTGCATGCCGCAATCGATGAGCAGGTACCCGGCCTCCAGCTGAACGAGGTAGACGTTCACCAGTCCGAGCGAGAACGGCAGCGGCAGCTCCAGCAGGTGAATGCCGGGGAAGACTTCGCGATAGTCGCCGCCAATTTCAAGATAGGGGGTCAAGGAGTGATCCTAGCACTTGGGTTGGATTCAGGCGGAGACCACCTTGGCGTGTTTGTATTTCAACAGCAACCGGTCGCGGGTCATCAGCCGCGCGCCCATGTTGCGGGCGGTCGCCACCAGGATGCGGTCGACGGGATCGCCATGGAGATTACCGGGCAGATGCGAGCTTTCCACGGCGATTTCGGGGGTCAGGGGAACGAGGCTCAGGCCAGGGGTTTTGAGGGCTTGGCTTACCCAATCGAAGCAATCCATCTGTAGATGGATTCGCCGTTTGGATTCCAGAAGCGCGACCTCCCAGACCGAAATGATCGAGAGCAGCAGAATGCCGTCGGAAGCCGCGCGCCTGAACAAAGATAAACCGGCCGCCGAGAACTCGTGATCGAGCCCGAACTGGCTCCATATCCAGCAGTGGGTGTCGAGCAAGAGCGGTTGGTCTTTAGAAATCAAGGCCCTCGCCCTTATCCGCGTTCCAAATTTCGCCGGTGGGTGAAACAATATCGCCCAAAATCTTCCCGGTACCCTTCATTCTTCCAAAGACATCGGGCATCTCGTTGTCCAGCGGAACCAGGCGTGCGGCGGGTTTGCCGCGTTTGGTGATCACGATTTCCTTGCGCTGCTGCTGGACCTCGTCGATGAGCTTCAGGCACTTGGCCTTGAATTCCCCAGCGGGGACTTGGACTTGTTGATGTTGGGTATTCATGACTATGGTCAGGTTACCATGGTTAGTATTTTGGAGTCAAGTTGTGGCCGAACATCACCTATTGCCTTCCCATAGAAAAGTTGCTACACTTCCTATGGTTAGCCAATAGGAGGCATGTGGGAGATAAAGCGGATGTATGGCAAGGTACTTTGGCGTTGATGGTGTTGAAGACCATCGAGGCGCTGGGGCCGCTTCACGGATACGGGATTGCCCGCCGCATTGAGCAGACCAGCGGAAATCTGCTCTCCCTGAACTATGGAACCTTATATCCCGCGTTGCTGAAATTGGAGCAGGAAGGATGCATCGCCTCCGAGTGGGGCGTGTCGGAGAACAATCGCAAGGCCAAATTCTATAAGCTCACGCACGCGGGCCGGAAACAACTCCAGAAGGAAACGCGAAATTGGGAACAGACCACCGCGATCCTGGCGCGGTTCCTCGCTCCGTCGGAGGATCCGGCGTGAGGCGGCTGCGTGCGTGGATGTTGAGACTGGCCGGGATGCTGCCCAATGAGCGGCGGGAGCGGGAACTTACCGATGAGCTCGAGGGCCATCTGCACATGCATATCGACGATAACATCCGCCGCGGCATGACGCCGGAACTGGCGCGACGGGACGCGCTTCTGAAGTTAGGCGGTGTGGAGTCTACCAAGCAGGCTTACCGTGAGAGGCGCACGGTCCCGGTCCTCGAAAACCTCCTGCGGGACGTTCGGTTTGCGATCCGGCAGCTGCGCAAGAATCCGG
>Ga0302326_10022724_pt1 | contig 12808 bp, 15 predicted proteins | sample Palsa_T0_3_FD_202264 | JGI IMG/M metagenome (GOLD analysis project Ga0302326, IMG submission 202264) | Peat permafrost microbial communities from Stordalen Mire near Abisko, Sweden - Palsa_T0_3 | ecosystem: Environmental > Terrestrial > Soil > Palsa > Peat permafrost | place: Sweden: Abisko... | reverse complement strand
AGCCACGTGCGCAGGAGCTGCGTCGCGGCTGCCGGATCTTTGCGAACTTCCTGCCGCAGGTACTTGGTCAGTGCTTCGTTTTTTGTCGCAGAGAGCATGGGAGCTTTAAGCGAGTCGATCAGCTTTTGCTCCTCGTTTATCGGTTCATCCGCGCCCGCGGAAAGTTCTGCGGAGGGCTGGCGGGGAGCGGGTGGCGTTAGCGCGGCGGCAGACGCGGTTTCGGTCACGTTGACACGCTGACGGCGGCCTCGGGTTGCGAACCAGATGCCAGCGCCGATGATCAGCATCGCGCCCGCTGCTTCTCCTCCGATGATTTTCGGATCCTGCTTCAGATACCACGGCCCTTTATCCTTGCCGGCCGACGAGCCGTTCTGGGTACTCAGCTCGTTTGGCCGTTCCTCTCGAATGGCTCCGTCGAACGGCAGAGTTTCGACAGTCACCTGATCGCCTCGCGCGGCATTGATGCCGGCGACGTTGGTGACCAGATTCTTGATCACATTGATTTTTTCAGGCAGCGGCGCGATGAAGGTGCGGGTATAAGTTGCGCCTTTTTTCTCCCACTTCATTTCCTGATCCAGCAGCACGGCGACGGTGACGCGCTTGACCGCGCCTCGTGGATGTTCCACATGCCGCACCAGCCGGCTGGTTTGGTAGTTAGTGTTCTCGGTGCGGCGCGTGGTGCCGGTGCCGGCCGGAGCGGTGGGGGGTGGAGGATCGGGAAGATTCGCGGCTACCCCAGGAACTCCCGCATTGAGGCGGCCGGCAATGGATTCATCCGTGCGCTGCGACGAAACGATGGCGGATTTGGCCGGGTCCAGTACTTCTTCACTTTCTTCCTCGCCCGAGAAGTCGCATTCGACCGAAACGCCGGTTCGATAATTTCCGGCGCCCAGGATGGGATCCAGCGTTTCATTGAGCTTCTTGGACAGCTCATGCTCGACATTGACTTGATATTCGAACTGGCCGTCGGAGGCGGAGCCCAAAGGGTCGCTGCTGCGAGGCTTATTGAGCAGATTGCCGTGCGAATCCACAATGGTGACCTGCTGCGGCGACAGGCCTTCCACGGCGCTGGCGACCAGATGAGCGATGGCTGCGACGTTTTCCGGCGCCAGTGATGCCTGGCGGCGTAGATTCAGCAGCACGCTGGCTTTGGCGGGCTGGCGAGATTCGACAAACACGGAATCTTTTGGGAACGTGAGATGCACGCGCGCTTTTTCGATCTCGCCCAGCGCGGAGATGGTTCGTTCGAGTTCGCCTTCGAGCGCGCGCCGGTAATTCACCTGCTCGGCAAAATCCGTGGTGGCGAAATTGGTTTTATCAAACAGCTCGAAGCCAATGCGGCCCGACTTCGGGAGGCCTTCCCGGGCGAGCAATAAGCGCGCTTCTGAAGCTTTATCGGTGGGTACGAGAATGGTATTGCCGTCGTCTTCCAGCCGGTACTCGATGTTGCCCTCTTTTAGTTTCTGGACGACTTGCGATGCGTCTTCCCCCGCCATGCCGCGATACAGGGCTTTGAAATTGGCATCGTGGCGCCAGTTTGAGATCGCCAGGAACGCGCCTCCGGCAGCCAGAATGGCCACCAGGATGGAGACCCTTTGAAAGGCCGACATTGCGTTCCAGACTTTTTGCAATTGATCCAAGCTGCTTCTCCCGTCCTACTCGAAAACTAATCCGGCATCTTCATTACTTCTTGATACGCTTGCACGATTTTGTTGCGAACCTGCACGAACATATCGAAGGCCAGGCTGGATCGCTGCACGGCGAGCATCGTGGTGTGTGGATCGTCCTGCTCTCCGGAGACGAACTGGTTGACGGAGGTCTCGGCGCCGGTTTGTAATTGCGAAACATTCTGGATGGATTGCTGGAGAATGGAGCTGAAAGCATCGGAGGCTGAGGCGCCGCCCGCTGCCGGCGCGATTGCTTCCGGCAGGGGAATATTTTGAATCGGTTGAAGCGATGGGATAGAAGGCATCTGTCAAAAAGTCCGTTTTACTTGAGAAGATCGAGCGACCGCTGGATCATGTCTTTCACGGCCGTTATGGCTGCCACGTTGGCTTGATAACCTCTGGAGGCCGTCATCAGGTCGACCATATCCTCGGCCGGATTGATGCGCGGGAAAGCGACATACCCATCCACGTCCGCGTCGGGATGTCCGGGCAAGTAGCGTTTCTCGGGATCGCGCTGGTCCACTGAAATGTCGGCAACCCGAACGCCTTGGCCCTCCAGCGCCGACTGAAATTCGCTGGCGAAAGGCGAGTCGACGGTACTGCTCGCAAATATGACGTCCTTGCGGCGATAGGCCCCTCCTTCGGGGGTGCGGGTAGTTTCCGAGTTGGCGAGATTCTCAGCGAGCACTTCGGCGCGCGCGCGTTGCGCCTCCATACCGGAAGCGGAAACGGAGATACTTCCAAACAAACTCATGAGGTGCGTCCTTCGGTGATGGCTTCGCGAATTTCGTGAATGTTTCCGCGCAGCAGCTGAGTGGCAATGTTGAAGCGGATATCGTTTTCGGCCAGCAATCGCGCCTGGTGGTCCAGATTGACGTTGTTGCCGTCGTTCTTGGTAGGCAGGCCTTCCGGCTCGACGATCGCGGGCTGTGAACCACCGGCGCGGGTTAGCTCGCTGTGAAAATCGATGTCCTGGGTCTTATATCCGGGCGTATCGGCATTGGCAATATTCCGCGCCACCAGTTTTTGGCGCGCGCTGAGAGCGTCGAGATACTGTTCCAGCTTGGATAATCCATCCACCATGAAGCTTGACGAGGGCAATTCATTTGCCATTCCGAACTGCCGCTAAGTCAAGGTCAACTTGAGAGCAGCTCCAGCCCCCGGAGCCAACATTTTGGATTAGGTAGTTAAGGTGAGCATGTTTTCGGCAGTCTGCATCATCGAGTTAATGACGCTAATGACTTCCGAAGAGGCCTGAAAGGCCTCCTGATACTGGATCAGGTGGACGGATTCGGCGTCGAGGTTGACGCCCTGGATCTGAGTCCGATTGGCTTGCGCCTGCTGGAGCAGTTGGGTGGACATATTGAGTCCGGACTGCTGTGTGTCGATTGCGCTGGCAGCATTGCTCTCGGTGGTGTTGAGAAACGCGGAGAAGCTTTGGCCGTTGATCTGAGTGGCGGGCGTGGCGCCCGAGGTGATGCTGGCCAGGGTCTCGGGGGCGTTGGGGTTGGCCGCAATAGCGCTGGCAAGATCGGCGGAAGTGTAGGAGGAGTTCACCTGGAGCGACCCCGCGATCCCGGTGGCATTTCCGGACGCATATTGAAACAGCGGCGTGGATCCACCGACTGTAGAATTGACCGAATCCGCGAAGCTCTCGGCTATTTGATTTAGCGCGCCCTGCTGGCTTCCGTTGCCGATGAGCGTTGGGGCGAAATTGTTCAGAAAATTAATCTGGCCGCCGAGCTGGCCTCCCGTGATGGAACTGGTGACATTCTTGCCTTGGCCGTCCAGGATCTCCAGCGTGGGATTACCACCGGGATACGCCGAACCTGCCGTGGGCCCAACCAGCGTAGCTTGCAGCTTGAATTGCTGGACTCCGCTGAGCAAGGGCGTAGAGCCGTTCGTAAAGATCGAAATGGTGCCGTTGTTGCTCAACTGGGTGTTTATGGGAACCAGGTTGGAGAGCGACTCGAGCGCCGCGTAGGCCTGTGCCTGCGTCGTCGCGCTGGGCGTAACTCCCGTCGCGATCTGCTGGTTGTACTGCTGAACCTCACCTACCAGCTGGTTGATTTGCGACACCGTGTCCTGAGCGCCCGATTGGGCGTTGGTCACTGCCTGCTGCACGGTTTGCGCCGCGGTGGCAATGCTGGAGGCAAACGCCTGAGCGTTCTCGATGACGCCATTTTGCGTGGCGCTGGAGTGGGGTGAGGCCGCAAGCGTGGTAAAGCTTTGCAGCAACGTCGTGAGGGAACCGAGAATGCCTGTCGATCCGGTGACGTCGTTCAAATCCATTACCTGCCCGACAGCGGTAGCGTTGTCGGTGAAGGCCTGATATTGTCCCGATTGGCTCTGCTGATACCAGACGGCTTGCTCGGCGAACTGGCTGCGGCTGTTTCCGGTATTGATGGTGACACCGCCGGGCTCATTCCCGCTGAGGTCGAAGGCGTCGCTCAGCGGTTCCACGGTCTGTACCGCGTACCCGGGCGTGGTCTGATTGGCCAGGTTCTGGCCCGTAATACCAATGGCCGTCGAGTCCTGAGTGAGCGCGTTAGCGGCCACCTGCAGAGTTGCGCTTAAAGGGATCATCGAATTTATAACGTCCGTTCCAATCCCTTGGAAGTGTAGCCAACGAAGGATTCGGCTTCGAGCTGTATGCGGGCTTGTTCGAAAGCGGCGGCTTGGCGAAGCATGGATCGAACCAGGGTCAGCCGATTCCGCAAGCTCTCCAGCCGAGGCGCCATTTCGGGCTTAGCGGCCAAACGTTCGCGTTCACGGCAAGCCCATTCCATTTCGTAAATAAACCGCAGCAGGTCGCCGCGCTTCGGACTGAGCAGGAGGGCCCGGGCCTTCTCAACGGAGGCTTCCACGCGATCGAGCCAGGCATTTGTAAACTCGGGCGTGAATTCCGGAGCTTCCGCCACCGCCGGTGGCGCGCTAACGGCTACTTCAAGGGACATGCGTAGGATCCGTGTCCTGATCGACGATGGCTTGACTCAATTTGGCCGGGTTGACGCTATATTGACCCGACTGGTACACCTGTTTCAGCTGGGCGACTTGCTGCGCTCGCTGGTTGCCGGCAGTTCCAAGCACCGATGCGGCGGTTTGCGCGACATCGGAGACGTCTACGCGATCCAGGCCAAATTGCTGCGGCTTCAGGTTGGGGGGCGCGCTCTGCGTCTGCCCTAAACGCGCAGCCTGGCTAGCGTTCTGCGCTTGTCCGATGTTGTCTGATGTCCCTGGTCCAATTTTCATGCGAATCCCTTAACGCACCGCTGAGAATACACTTCCAATCATGTTTTCGGCCGTCTTTTGCATTTTAGGCAAACTTTTTTGGGCAGCGGCCTATAACTTGGGGCATGAGCGATCAATACTTCATCCTTCTAGACCCTGTGCAATCGATGTACCATACCAAAAATATATTCTGAATCCCGCGAATTGCGGCGATACACTCACTGAACGCAAGTGGGCCCAGAACGGGCAGCGGCGCTCTGAAACATACGATTCATAAAAGGAGAATCCAAATGGGTAGCAGTGCAGTATCTTTAACGTCCGCGATGCAGTCGAACCTGTATTCACTGGACACGATCAATTCACAGATCCAGACGGCGCAGGAAGATTTGTCTACCGGCAAGTCGGTCAATTCGGCCGCGGACAACGCCACGGCATTTTTTGAAGCGCAATCGGCCACCAATGAAGCCAGCCAGCTGGGCAACCTCAAGGACGCGATGGGACAAGGTCTGCAAGTTGTGCAGACGGCGCTCACCACCATTACCAGCGCCACCGCCCTCCTACAGCAGATGCAAGCTTTGGCCCAACAGGCGGAATCCACCACCAACACGACGCAAATCGGCAACCTGCAGACCCAGTACAACCAGCTGCAAAGCCAGTTGAGCGAACTCACGCAGAACGACGCCAACTATCAGGGCACCAACCTGCTGAGCGGCGTGGCCGGCAACAACCTGACTATCAACTTCAACGCCGATGGAACCAGCAATATCACCATTTCTTCAACGGATACTACCGCGGCCGCCTATCAGCCCGTGGCAGCCACCAGTTGGGCCTCCGGCGCCAGCAATATCCAAGCATCGGAGACTGCGGCTGCAACAGCGGTTACAAATTACAACGGTCTGGCACAGACGCTGGGTTCGTACAGCGCTCTAATCACGACTCGTCAGAACTTCACCACGCAGCTTGCCAACATCTTTACCACGGGTGCGAACAACCTGACGAACGCGGATATGAACGCGGAAAGCGCGGACCTGTTGGCCTTGCAGACACAGCAGGGGCTGAGCATCAGCGCACTCAGCATCGCCAACCAGTCGAATCAGTCGATCCTGCGTCTTTTTCAATAACGAACTGAGTGACGAACTGAGTTCGGACAGCAGTATCCCGAGTAGCGGAGGGGGGGCGTTAACCGGGCCCTCCGCTTCAGGCGGTTCGGGAATGAACCAGCAGAAATAAAAATAGGGGACGGATAACCAATCCGTCCCCCTTTTTTTGAGCGTTCAGCGCAAAAACTACGGTTGAATGATGGTCATGAGCTGCTGGATCATCTGATCCTGGGTAGTGATGACACGAGAGGCAGCCGAATAGCCGCTCTGGAAATTGATCAAATTGGTGAACTCAGTGGCGATGTCCACGTTAGAGGATTCCAGCGACTCACCGATAATCTGCCCCTCGCCGCCCGCGTTTGCAACCGACGCCGGAAGGGCCACGGTGTTAGCGCTGGCAGTATAGTTGTTGTCGCCGACGTTCACCAGGGAATCAGGATTCTGGACGCCAGCGACCGCGATCTGCCCGACCTGCAGCTGCTCCCCATTGGTAAATGTACCCATAATCAACCCGCCGTTGGCGATTTGGACGCTCGAAAGAGTTCCAGCCGCCAGCCCATTCTGCGTAACGTTGGTTACGGCTGAGGTTTGGCTGAATTGCGTCAGGCCGGAGACGCCGCCGGTGGCTGGAGTGCCAGACGGTGGAGTAGTCCAGGGGCTCATGGTAATTACCGGTTGGGCTGGTATTCCGCTGGCGGTGCTATAGGTGAGGCCAGTAATGGTGATGGATGCCGGTGTCGAAGAAGACAGCTGTCCGTTGGTGAAGCTAAGCGAGGTTGTGGACAGCAGAGAAGTTAAGTTGGAACCGTTCTGGATGCTTGGATCGGCGGAGCTGAGCGTAAGATCCCATTGGTTGGGGGTGGTTGTGTCTTTGGTCATCGTCAGCGTAAGCTGATGGCTTCCGCCTTCGGAGTCATAGACCGTCAAAGGAACCGAGAGCGAATCGCCGGCCGCGGCCGCAGCGTTCAAATTCGCCGAGATGCTTACCGTACTGGTGGGGACCGCCGAAACCGTGGTTCCTAGCGGAATATTGATGTTTCCGGCGGTGGCTGAGGTATCCACCAGTCCGGTTGCCGGGTTCATGCTCCAGCCCTGTACGTTCAAACCGTCCACGGTCTGGAGCGTGCCATCGGAGCCGATCTGGAACGATCCGTCGCGCGTGTACTCATAGCTGGTGGGCGAAACCGTACCCGTGGCGCCGGCGGGCGCCAGCAGAAAGAATCCGTTGCCTTGGATGGCCGCATCCAGAGGATTGTTGGTGGTGGTGATGGCGCCCTGGCTGAACTCGCCTTCGGTGGTGGGCTCCTGCACGCCGTTGCCGATCTGGGTGTTATTGTTCGTGACCGTGCCCATGATGTCCTGGAAATTAATTTCCGAGGTCTTGAAGCCGGTGGTGCTCATGTTCGCAAGGTTATTGCCTACCGCGTCCATGGCAGTGGAAAAAGCCTGCAGAGCTGAAAGTGCTGTACTAAAAGATCCCATTGTTGCCTTCCTTATTTTGAATTATTGCTGCTGTTTGACTTCCGCCGGCTCGTTTCCCTGGGCCGAATTATCTTTGAAATGCGAGACCACCATCTTGGCCAGCCCCAGGCCGCCATGTGCCGCAAGCGCACTGGCGAATTGCTGTTGGGCAATATCCATGGCTTGGTTATTGGCCTGATCGTCATCGTCTTTTGCCCCTGTGCCGAACCAGCTCTCGTCCGGATCACGCCCTGCCTGGAGCATTTGCTGCATCATTAGTGCTTCGAACTGCTGGGCCGCCGAAGCCAGATCTTTGTGGCCACCGGCCGAAATGTTCGAATAGCCTCCATCGAGACTCCCGGCGGAGGACGACGCGATGCTGAGAGGAGGAATTATGCTGCCCATCTAAATCACCTCAAGTTCCGCGTCCAATGCACCGGCCGCGCGAAGATTCTGGAGAATGGCGATGATGTCGCGTGGGGTGGCCCCGATGGCGACCAGCGCTTTGGCGAGCTGTTCGACGGTGGCGCCTTTGTCCAGCTGAATGCTCTTGGCTTTCTGTTCGGTTGCGTTGAGGGTCACTTCCGGCACCACTTGCGTGGTACCGGTTTTCGAAAGCGCGCCCGGTTGCGATACCACATACTGGGTCTGGATTTCGACGCTAAGGTTGCCGTGCAGGATGGACACAGGCGCAATGCTCACATCGCCTCCAATGACGATGGTTCCGGTGCGCTCATTCACGACAACGCGCGCGGCCACATCGGTATCGACTTTGATGCCCTCGGTTACGGCGATGAATTCGCTGCTGCGCCCGCGGTAGGCCGCCGGAACCTTCACCAGCACGGTGCCGCTGTTTTCGGCTGTGGCGATGGACCCGTCACCGCGTTGGGCGGCCTGTTGATTAATCTGCTCGGCGATGCGCTCAGCGGTGGTGAAATCGGCATGATGCAGCATCCAGCGCATGCTGTCGCCAGGAACCACGGAGGGGGCCAAGCGCTCGACAATACCGCCTTCTGGAACGCGGCCGGCGGTGGGGTGATTTACGACCTTGGAGGTGCCGCCGCCACCGGCGACGAATCCTCCCGTCACAACCGAACCTTGCGCGGTCGCATAAACTTGCCCGTCGAGACTGCGCAATGGACTGACGATCAGCGTGCCTCCCTGCAGCGTTTTGGCGTCGCCGATAGCGGAAACCAGTACGTCTACCTTCATGCCGGGGCGCGCGAACGGAGGCAGCATCGCGGTAACCATCACGGCCGCTGTGTTCCTCACCTGAATGAGGGTAGGCGAAACGGTGACGCCCATGCGTTCCAGCAGATTCGCTAAACTTTGCGCCGAGAAGAGCGTCTGCTGGCTGTCCCCTTTGCCGGCCAAGCCGACCACCAGGCCATAGCCGACCAGGTGGTTATCGCGGACGCCTTCGATACTGGCGAGATCCTTCAGGCGAGCCGCGCGGACCGGTGCGGCGCTAGAGTACAGCAGCACGAAAGCAATCAAGATCGGCAGAAGCTTATTCATGGGAAATTAGATCGGCAGAATGCTCATCAGCAAACGATACAAGATGAATGGACGATGAATGGCGTCGCCCACCACGCCCTTGCCGTTCACCTGAACTTCAAGATCCGCCAGGTTGCTGGAGAGGACGGTGTTGTTGGCGAGATCGGCTGGACGCGCAACTCCTCGCACTGTAACCACTTGCTTCTCGGAGTTCACTTGAATCTCCTTGGTGGCTTCAAGCACCAGGTATCCATTGGGAAGAACATGCGTCACGCGAGCCGCCAGCATGGTTGTGATGGTGGCTGTGCGGGTAGTAGATCCGGCCCCCGCGAGTGTGCTGGCAGAAGTGGCTCCGAGCAAATTCGCGAGCGCGCCGGTGGGCGATTTTATTCCGCCAAGTTGAGTGATATTGGCCGATAAACTGGACGAGCGGCTGGAAGCCAGCTGGCCGCCCGACACCGCCGAAACGCTTTCCACTACCTGGATCGAGACCAGATCGTTCACGCTCCGGGAGCGGACGTCGCTCGCCAAATCGCCTAGGGGGGACGAGACGATCCACAGGGAGCCGGCCGATTCGGGCTTGATGGTATCGCTGCCGTGCAGCGCCTCCTGGATATACTTGTCGAGCGCGGACGGCTGCGGCTGAGGTGTCTTTTTCTTTTTGCCATTGTCATCCCCGGCCAATAGCAGGCTGGGTAAGAGAACGGTCACGATTAATAATTTCATCGCTGATCCCCTGCGAAAGGAGAAGGTGCACTATACGCGCTTTCAATCAAGACTTTACCTTCGCCGGTCACCTGCGCGAGGAAGGTCTTGTGGGTTTCCGGATTAAGGACGCGTATCACCTCACCAATTCTTCCGTTGCGCTCGGCAATGACGGGAAGGCTTAGGCGCACGGCGTCGCCGCGATATTCCGCCTGGGCCTGTTCACCTTTCAGTACGGAGGCCGGAGGCAGAAGCATGGCTCGCACAATCGGGGTATTAGCCAACAGAGTGCGCGTTGCGACCTTTCCGAGGACGCTAGCGATCGTGTCGGCGCAGCTTTCAGAAGGAAATCCGAGATAGGACTCTTCGCGAATCTGGGAAGCCGTTATCGGTTCGTCCTGGCGGATGTTCTGAACTGCGACAATCCTGGTGCAGGGAACGGTGATCCGCACCACGGCCCAGATGGAAAAGCTGTGATCCCCATCGTGCCGCAGCATACCGCGCCAGCGCTCGGTGGATTGTTCAGTGGCCGGGGGAGTGAGCGCCTTCCAGTCGAATTCCACTTCGCCGTCCGGAACCGGAAAGCGGCTCAGATCGAGGATTTCGATGTTGGCGTCCCGGCTTTCGGGACTGGCGGCAAGGGCTTTCTTCATAGCGCTCATCACGGCATCCCGATCCAGCGGGTGCGTGGCGGGAAGCTCGGCGGCAAGCAGAAGGAATAGAGGAAGGTAAAACATTATCGTTCGATGTTGTTGACGTCCTGATACATTTCGTCGGCGGCCTTCACCACTTTTGAGCTGGCTTCATAGGCGCGCTGCGCAACGATCAGGTTTACGAATTCGTCGACTACACTGACGTTGGATTGTTCTACATACCCTTGCATGATGGTGCCGTTGCCTTCGTTGCCTCCGGGATTGCCGACGATGGCATCGCCCGAAGCGTCAGTGGGCTGATAATCGCTGGCTCCGAGGCTGTTCAATCCGGCCGGGTTGGCAAAATTCGCAAGCTGGATCTGCCCCGCCTTCTGCGAGTTGGTAGACCCGGGAGCAAGATAGCTGACCGTGCCGTCGGTAGCGACGGTGATGGACTGGGCATTGGACGGAATCACGATATTGGGCTGCAGCAAATTGCCGTTGCTATCCACGATGTTGCCGGTGGCGTTGAGCTGGAAGCTTCCGGCGCGCGTATATGCCAGTTCGCCATTCGGCAACTGAATCTGGAAAAATCCGCTGCCCTGAATGACCAGGTCTAAAGGATTGTCGGTCTCGGTGAAGCTGCCCTGGGTGAACAGAATGGAGTTGGCCGCGGTACGCGTTCCCAAACCCACCTGCAGGCCCGATGGAATGACAGTCTGTTGCCCTGCGGCGGCGCCCGGCTGCACCATGTTCTGATACATCAAGTCCTGAAACTGAGCGCGGCGGGATTTGTATCCGGTGGTGCTCGCGTTGGCCAGGTTGTTGGCGATGTTGTCAAGATTGGTTTGCTGAGCGTTCATTCCGCTGGCGGCACTATAAAGAGCTCGAATCATTTAGGTTCCTTTGTTTACGGGGTGACTTTCGCGACTTCCGCAATGGCTGCTTTATCCATATCCGCGCCAAGCGTGATAGCCTTCTGCAACATTTCGAACTGACGCATGACGGAGACCAGGCGCACTGCGCCTTCGGCGGGTCCTGCGTTTGATTCCTCCACTTGGCCCTGGTGAATTTCGGTCGCAACAGCAGGGGTGGCTATGTTTTTTGGACTGCCGGCTTTGAAATAGCTTTGACCGGCCTTGACCAAATCGTGAGGATCCGTAAACTCAACTACGGCGAGCTGAGCGACGAGATTGCCATCCTGGGTCAGATTGCCTGAGCTGTCGAGTTGATAAGGACGCGTCGGGTCGATCTTTATGGGGTTGCCGTTCGGGTCCAGCACGGCGCGGTCTTCGGCCGCGAGGAGATCGCCTTTGGATGAGACCTTCAGGCCGCCATTGCGCGTATAGAGCGTGCCGGAGGGACCGCGGACGGATAGGAATCCTTTGCCTACCAGAGCAAGATCCAAAGGATTGCCGGTGGGCGCTGTGTTTCCCTGAGTAAAATCCACCCAAGTGGACTTGATCCAGGGTTGCGTCTGAGGCGCGGCGTCTTCGGAGCCCGAGGCGTCGCCAGCCGAATAGAGACTGTACATTTCCTGATCGGACTTGTAGCCCTGGCTGGACGCATTGGCTAAATTGTTAGCAAGAATGTCGAGCTCTTCCATGCGAGCTCGCAATCCGCTTGCGGCAATGGCAGATAGTGAATCCATCTTTGAAATGGAGGCAGAAGCACGCCGTGTGCCAATTGCCGATTGCCGGAAAGTTCCAATGTCTGCGCGATGAGCGTGACCGGGAGGCGTGATTCGGGGACGGGAATCGGACACAGGAATTCGCGCGAAAGCAAAATTCTGTCCCGCAATTTCCCTGAACGTGCCGATAATTAAACGATTTTGTTTTGGCGCGGGGCGTGCACTCTGGGAAGCGTGCGAATCTCGATGGCAACAGGTGTGCATTCGTCCGCCGCCCCCGAGCGGGCGTCTCGGATCGGGCAGCAGAGCGGCGACAACAGTGATTCCAAGCAGCCGCAGTGGGACAGTGCGATGAAATCGGCGACGCACGCGACAGCGACGCCAAATCAAACTTCGGGAACGAACTCGGGCCAAAAGCCGGCGTCGAAATCGAGCAAAGACGGCTCGGCCGAATCCGAACCAGCGGGAAATTCAGCGCCGAAGACCGCAAGCGGAAAGAACGCCAACGGCTCCGATAGCGGGGACGCTGCGTCGGCAAAATCGAACATAGCGCCAGTCGAAGCGGCCATCGATGCGCCGCGGGCGGAGGATCCAGCATTGATGCTGAAGACCGCTGAAACGGCGACGGAGCAGCCACACTCGACTCCAGAGACAGCCGTGCCCGCGGTGGAAGCTTTCGCCCTGCCGGATGCGGCGGCATTATCGGCTTCGGCTTCGGCTAACAGTCCAGCGCCTGCGGCAACAGCGCCAGTTCAGGACGAAACGCAATCGCCGGCAGGTCCTGGCAGCTTGGTGTTTCAGTTATCGCTGAATACCCCGGGATCAGGGCAGAAAACGCCAATTTCTCCGGAAGCCCAGGCAGAAGCGGCGGTGTTGGCGAATGGG
>Ga0302326_10022723_pt1 | contig 12808 bp, 10 predicted proteins | sample Palsa_T0_3_FD_202264 | JGI IMG/M metagenome (GOLD analysis project Ga0302326, IMG submission 202264) | Peat permafrost microbial communities from Stordalen Mire near Abisko, Sweden - Palsa_T0_3 | ecosystem: Environmental > Terrestrial > Soil > Palsa > Peat permafrost | place: Sweden: Abisko... | reverse complement strand
CATCGAAACCCTCTCGCGTATATCCGGTACTCTCAGTGAGGCTGGGTTGAACGGTAATAAAGCGGATTGCCCCGGCTTCGGCCGCCGAGCCAAAGTAGGTGCCTTGGGGTCCGCGCAGAATTTCCACTCGATCGAGATCGAATATTGCAGGTACGGCTGAGCCAGTAATGAAGATTGGAAATCGTACTTGTATGGGCACGTCGTCAATATAGATGCCTGTGGTGGCCGCGCCCGTGGCGGAGGAAATCCCACGGATCGATAAGTCGTTAAGCGGCCCAGTCGCCTGGTAATTAACGCCGGGCGCCAACTGAAGAACGTCCACTAAATCCCGCACCCCTTGACGGTCCATCATTTGTTGATCGTAGACACTTATGCTGATGGGCACTTTGTCGACGCTTTCTGCACGCCTTTCCGCGGTGACCACAATCTCAGATAGAGCGCCCTCATCCGAAGCCACTTGCTGTGCTACGAGGTTAAGCGGCTGTACAGTGCCTACGATTGCACCCGCAATTACCAGTGCCTGGGTCCCTTTCATTGTGTCATCCCTCAGTTGTTTAGCGCCCTAGTGTCGCCGGAATCGTTTCTTATCTATCTCCTGCGCCTGGCCAAATGACTCTGTCACGATGGCTTTGGTTACAGCGCCCAAGATACTCGAAGCTTTGCCACTGACATCGGTCCGGCATTGCGCCGCACGTCTTACCAATCGCCCCAGAAACATGGCGTCGTCGAAGCCTTCGTCAAAACCTTCAAGACGCACTACGTCCGCATTAATTCAACGCTCGGCGCCGCCACAGTTCTGGCGCGGTTGGGAGCATGTCTACCGACTACAACCTCGTGCATCCGCACGGTGCCCTGCAGAATCTTTCGGCGGAGGAGTCTCGTGAGGATCAACAAAGTGCTAAGTCCTGTCCGTTTTAATGGCGCCAATTACGCTTGCTACTTTCTGTGTCCCATCTGATGGAACGTGCAACTCATTTTATGGTACTACAGGACATCGTGAATGCAAACACTTGGCTCGTTCAATGCGATAATTAAGGACTTCCGGCTTAGGACCATCCGTGGAACACCTAGGTTGTCGTCCCAATTTATGAGATGATTGTGCTACGTTGAGAGACGACGATGGCCACGAGAGCTTTAAGGCTCCGCCGGACATCGCCGCTCCAGGGGTAAACGTGAAGACACGCAAAGAGGATCACGTGGGTGCTTTGGACACATCTCGGTCTCAGCACTACCATGACTTGGCAAAAAGGCGGATAGCCGGTGGCGTAAACAGTAATGTACGCCTGGGTAGCGCTCCGATTTGCTTTGCCAGCGGCAAAGGGGCCCGATTAACTGACGTGGATGGTAACGTCTACTTAGACTATGCACTCGGGATGGGGCCGAACATTCTCGGTCACGCGCCGGCCCCTATCGTGGATGCAGTAGCCCGCACGTTGGCCAAGGGCCAGCTGTTTGCGGGTCAGCACGAACTCGAACTGAAACTCGCCGATAAGCTACTTAGCTGCGTCATTTCTGCCGATCTCGTGCGATTCGGTACGAGTGGTTCCGAGATGGTGCAGGCGGCGATTCGGGTGGCGCGCGCCTACACAGGCCGGTCTGAGGTGATAAAGTTCGAAGGACACTATCACGGTTGGTTCGACAATATCTTTGTCAACGTCAGCGGACCTCCTGCCGCTCTGAGGGCATGCGTACCGTGCTCGCGGCATCTGCAATCTGCCGGCCAATCACCACTGGCCTCCGACGACGTGACTGTGCTGCCATGGAACGATTTCGAGGTCCTCGAGGAGTATCTGAGGGCAAACCCGTCGAAAATCGCTGCGATCTTAACCGAGCCGATAATGCTTAACACCGGCGGTATTCTGCCGAAGCAGGGTTATCTTCAGCATCTGCGGCGCTTGGCCACGATGCACAACGTGGTACTCATATTCGACGAGGTAATCACAGGGTTCCGGGTGGCGCTCGGTGGTGCCCAGGAGATCTACGGCGTGCAGCCTGATCTCACCGTTTTCGCGAAGGCTCTCGGAGCCGGCTTCCCAGTCTCGGCGCTTGCTGGACGTGGGGACATTATGAAGTTGTTCGCTTCGGGCCGGGTAAATCACTCAGGCACTTACAACGCGAATCTCTCCAGCATTGCAGCGGCAGTGGCGGCCCTGGATGAGCTATCGGCTAATGGTCGTGCAGCCTATGGTCGGATAAACGCGCATGGGCAGGCGCTCATGGACGGCATTGCCGACACCGCCCGACGCCTTGGTATCGATATGCAGGTTACCGGATTGCCGGCGGCGTTTCACACCTGCTTCGCGGACCACCCAATCCATGATTACGTGACCTATATGCGGGCCGATCACCGGCGCCTTAGCGCATTCCTCGTAGCATTGCTCGAATGCCGCGTTAGACCAACGTCGCGCGGCACGTGGTTTCTGTCGGCGGCGCACACCGAAAATGACGTAGAGCTTACGCTCGAGGCGGTCGGTCGCGCCCTGCAGCGGGTGGACTAATGGTTCTGGTCGTCACTGGCACAAGCGGCAATCTCGGAGGGAAGCTCGCGGACGCTTTGCGCGCTGGCTACACACTGCGCTGCGTCGATGTGCGCGGCGGCACAGGCTGTATTGAGGCCGATCTTGCTACCTACGAGGACTCGTGGGCCCGGCACTTCGAAGGCGCCGAAATGGTGCTGCATTTTGCTGGGGAGCCCCGACCCACCGCCACCTGGGCCCAAGTACAGCGTGGCAACATGGTCGCTACCGGCCACGTACTGCGCGCAGCGCGGTGCTACGGCCTGCGTCGCGTCGTCTTTGCCAGCACCAACCAAGTGATGGGTGGTTACCGATTTTCCGACAAGAATATAACCACAGACATGCCGCCCACCCCCCTTAATCCCTATGCCGTCAGCAAGCTGTTCTGCGAAGAGGCGGGGCGCGTGTTTTCATCCGAAACCGGCATCTCTTTTATTGCGTTGCGAATCGGGAACATTCAACCGGGTGAAAACATACCGCACACCGGGATGGGCCTCGGACTGTGGGGCCAGCAGATGTGGTTGTCCAATCGGGATTTCATCGACGGCGTTCGCTCAGCGATCGAAGTGCCCGAGGTACGGTTCTCAATTCTAAATCTCGTCTCTAACAACCCAGGAATGCTTTGGGACCTGACGCACACGCAGCGGGTGCTCGGCTTTTTTCCTCAGGACGGCTTCACTCCTGATCTGTCGCCAGAGGATCTTGCCGAAGAGGAAGTAGCCCGGCGCGCACGCCTGGTGCCCGGACAGTGGCTCGATCAGAGTTTCCGACCTCTGTCTTTCTGAGATCGCCCAGATCGCAACGGTTCACCAATAGTCGAAGCTCAGCTCATGCGCATCGCCATCGGACAGTTTTTTCAGGAAACCAACACTTTCTCTCCGACGCCGACCACTGTCGAAACATTTCGGTCCGTCTATCTGCGGCGGGGTGAGGAACTGCTCTCTGCGTTTGGCAGCTCACGGGTAGAGGTTCCCGCATTTCTTGCTGTGCTCAGGCGAGCTGGGGTTGACCCGGTCCCACTAGTCGCAGCCAATGCACTTGCCGGCGGCGCTCTGACCCGAGCGGCATTCGAAAGCATAATGCGCGAACTTGAGGCCCGAATCGCCTCCGCGGGCAAGCTGGACGCGGTATTACTGGCATTGCATGGCGCGATGTGCGTTGAGGATGAGCCGGACGCAGAGTCCGAAATAATCGAGCGAATCTCCAGAGCGCTACCCCCCGCCACCCCAATTGGAGTGACCCTTGATCTGCACGGTCATGTCACTCAGCGGATGCTGAAGCCGAACGTCGTCTATGTCGGCTACCGGGAGTACCCGCACATCGACATGTACGAAACCGGAACGCGTGTCGCCGAGACAATGCTCCAGGCGCTGGCCGGCCACGCGCACCCGCGCATGGTGCTCGTGAAACTCCCCATGATAGTGAGTCCGTCGAAAGCCCGTACCGGAGACGAGCCTCTTCGCAGCATTCTGGCGGTGGCGCGCGAGATGGAGGCGGCCGGCGAGATCCTGCATGCCTCACTGTTCCCCGTGCAACCGTGGCTGGATATACCCGATCTCGGTTTCGCCGTGCTGGTCTGTGCGAACGGCGATGCTGCGGCCGCGCAGCGAGCCGCCGACCGACTGGCGAGCCTAGCCTGGGAGCGACGACAACAGTTCGACCCCAACCTGGTGAGCCTCCAGGAAGCCATCGAGACTGGGCTCAATGGCGAAGGCATCACGGTCGTTGCGGACTCCGGTGACGCACCGAGCGGTGGCGCGGCCGCCGACAACGTGAGTGTCCTGGGTGCTCTACGCGTCGCGGGCGCCGACCGAGCCGGCCGCCTTAGCTACCTGACGCTCTGTGACGCTGAAGCGGCGACGGCGTGTGCGAGATCCGGAATCGGGGCAACTCTAACTATAGATGTCGGGCACAAGGTTTCACGCAACGACGGACAGCCAATACGAATCACCTGCCGCGTGCACGCCCTAAGCGACGGGAGCTTTGTGATGCTCGGCGCCGGGGCGCAGGGAACCCGAATGGAGCAAGGACTCACGGCGGTAGTCTCGATCGGTGCCATTCGGCTGGTCATCCGTTCGCTGCCCGCGATGGAATGGGACACCGGAATTTACACGGCTTTTGGACTGCGGTTGGAGGAAGCGGCATTGGTCTTCGTCAAATCGCCATCGCACTTCCGTGTCGCCTTCGCCCCCTACGCCCGTCGTATCCTATACGCGGACACACCGGGGCCAACCTGCCCCAACATGCGTCGACTAGTCTTTCACCATGTGACGCGGCCCCTCTACCCGCTCGACGACGCGCAGTGGCCGATTCGGACGTGAGGCTTTTGCGCTCGGGCGCGATAGGCCCCAAGAAGCGGGGTGTCCTGGACGCGCAGCGCCATATCCAGTACTTATCATCGATGGTCGCGGACGTTACGGGCGACGCGCCGGGAAAGCTGCGAGGATTGGGCAACGACCAAGCACCGCCGCTGGTATCGGGAAGACGCAACACCTCATCACTCGTGATTGATAACACCACACCGACCGGACCTCCGGACGCTGGCCTGCCGTCTGCCGCAGCGGCGAACGGCTGTCGTTTACGTCTGGTTTCGTTGTTGCTACCAACTATGAGAACGTCCTACCAAAACTGCTTATCACGCCAGCCACCTGAGCTTGGTAACGGCGAACGGGGTGGTGCCTAGTGAAGATCATTGCGATCGAGACCATCCGGCTGGAGGAGTTTCCAAACCTACTCTGGACCCGTATCTTCACCGACCAAGACTGCACGGGCATCGGTGAGACCTTTTACGGCGCCCAAGCCGTAGAAGCACACATCCACGAAACGCTCGCGCCGATCCTGCTGGGCGCGGATCCGCTGCGCATCGAACATCTCAATGCGGCGATGACGGCACTACCGGTCGCTCAGGCATCGACCGGCGTCGAGTATCGCGCCGCTTCCGCGCTCGACATAGCATTGTGGGACTTGTTCGGCAAGCACTGCGGACAGCCCGTGTACCAGATGCTCGGTGGACGCTGCTTCGATCGCCTCCGCGTCTACAACACGTGCGCCGGTTATAGGTACGTGCGCTCCGGCGACTTCCGGGCTTTGGCGAACTGGAGCCCGAACCACGCGGCGGGTCCGTATGAGGATCTCGACGCCTTTACCAACCGCGCCGACGCGCTCGCCGAGAGCCTGCTCGAAAGCGGGATCGGCGCGATGAAGATCTGGCCGTTCGACACCGTCGCGCGAGAGACGGGCGGTCGTCACATCACCAGCGCGCAACTCAGACAGTGTCTCGAACCCTTTGAGAAGATCCGCAAGGCGGTCGGGGATAGGATGGAGATTATGGTCGAGTTCCATAGCCTTTGGAACCTGCCGACTGCCCTTCGGATTGCTCACGAGCTCGAAGCGTATAAACCGCTTTGGTTTGAGGACCCGATTGTGATGAACTCACCGCAGGCGCTCGCCGAGTACGCGCGTGCGACAAATGTGTGGGTATGCGCAAGCGAAACGCTGGGAAGTCGCTGGGCGTATAAGGAATACCTCGATCGCGATGCGATTCACGTGGCCATGGTCGACCTCTCCTGGACGGGGGGTCTTACAGAGGGCCGCAAGATAGCCAGCATGGCGGCGACTTACCATCGGCCGTTTGCTCCCCACGATTGCATCGGCCCGATAAGCTTTGCAGCGGCAGTGCACATGGCATTCAGTCAACCAAATACCTTGATTCAGGAGACCGTGCGCGCATTCTATACCGGTTACTACCGCGAACTCGTAACCGTCGTACCGCAAGTGATCGATGGTTTTATCAGCCCGATCGAAGAGCCTGGCTTAGGTACCGAACTGCTGCCGGAAGTTTTTCAACGGAGCGATTTGCGGCGACGTCGTACAGAGTTGTAACGGCGCGGAGCTGGCGATCACTATTCAGGTAGAGTGAATCACCAGACAGGCGCCGTTGGCGGTCTGTGCTACGCATTGAGAATGCCCAACTGGCCCTGAGCCACGACTGGCGCGATGCGTACTCGAAAGTCGCCGAGACGCAGCAGCGACTCTATAACAGCCGGGACGCTAAGGAAGGGGTTCGGTCCTATCGGACGGCGTCGCTACAGGTTCTGTGCTCGGCGGGTCGGTCATGGTGCCGCGTTCCCGCTTCCACATCGACGATCACGCCAGCCCGAACATCAATTAGGTAGTTCGTCGAGTAGGCGAAGAAGGCACGGCCTCGCGGAGCGCACGTCCACTCTGCCGCTGGATCGGTGATCGAGATGTTCCTGCGCATCGTTTGCGGGCACCCGTCGACGTCTATGCCCTCAAGGTACTCGCGCACTGTGCGACTCGCCTGCGTAGGATCGAAAGCACGCTCGTCAATGGCTGCAGCGGGGATAGCTTGTCCCCGGGCGGCATCCGCTCGTGCTGCGAAGGGCTTGCTGAGTCAATGACGGTGCCGGGGCACTCCCACTATCTGCGCCAGACGCTGGTATTTGACGGCCGGTTCGAGCACCGCACCGGTTTGCAGCTGGCCGACGATATTGCGCTGCAGCTCCTGCCAAGGCGTCTGGTTCTCTGGGTAGTGGTAGCCGCCGGCAGCCTGCAGCGCCTGCCGGCGCCGCCCCAACTCATCCTCGGGCACGAGCATATTCGCGTTACCGCGACGCAGATCGATGCGAATCCGATCGCCCGTTCGCAGCAACGCAAGGCCCCCGCCTGCGGCTGCCTCCGGCGAGGGGTTCAGGATCGAGGGAGAGCCTGAAGTACCCGACTGTCTGCCGTCGCCGATGCAGGGCAGCCCGTGAATGCCGGCCTCGATTAGCGCCACTGGCGGCTGCATGTTGACCACTTCTGCAGCTCCCGGGTAGCCGATCGGACCGGCGCCTCGAATCACGAGCAACGTGCACGCGTCGATCGACAGCGCGGGATTGTCGATGTTGGCGTGGTAATCCTCTGGGCCATCGAACACCACCGCGCGGCCTTCAAAGGCGTGCGGATCGGCGGGGTTGGACAGATACCGCGAGCGGAACGAATCCGAGATGACGCTGGTCTTGAGGATCGCCGAGTCGAACAAATTGCCGCGCAGGACCCGAAAACCTGCGGCGACCATGAGCGGCTGCTCGAAACGGCGGATAACGTGCTCATCGCTGCTGCGCGCCTCACGGCAGTTGTCGCCGATCGAGCGTCCGTTGGCGGTGAGCGCCTGATCGAAGATCAGGCCGTGGCGCAACAGCTCTCCCACGACGGCGGGCACGCCGCCGGCGCGGTAGTAGTCCTCCCCCAGATACTCGCCGGCGGGCTGCAGATTCACCAGCAGCGGAATGTCGTGACCATGGGTCTGCCAGTCGTCGATCGAGAGTTCAACGCCGATGTGACGCGCGAGCGCATTGAGGTGTATAGGTGCATTCGACGACCCGCCGATCGCCGAATTGACGCGGATGGCGTTGAGAAACGCTTCGCGCGTCAGAATGTCCGACGGCTTGCGGTCCGCGTGCACCATCTCGACGATCTGCTTGCCGGTCAGGTAGGCGCATTCCTGCCGATCGCGGTATGGCGCCGGAATGGCGGCCGAGCCCGGCAGCGACATACCGAGTGCCTCGGCGAGCGAGTTCATTGTCGTCGCCGTGCCCATCGTGTTGCAGAAGCCGGTCGAGCGCGTCGCGGCCGTTACCATGCGCATGAAGCCGCGGCGATCGATGTCACCGGTGGCCAGCAATTGGCGCGCCTTCCAGAGGATTGTCCCCGAGCCGGCGCGTTTACCCTCGTACCAGCCGTTGAGCATCGGCCCCACCGAGAGTGCGATCGCAGGAATGTTTACCGTGGCCGCAGCCATCAGGCACGCCGGCATGGTCTTGTCGCAGCCGATGGTCAGCACCACGCCGTCCAGCGGATAGCCAAACAGCAGTTCGACCAGGCCCAGATAGGCGAGATTGCGATCCAGGCCGGCCGTCGGCCGTTTGCCAGTCTCCTGGATCGGATGCACCGGAAACTCGATCGGAATGCCGCCCGCCTCGCGAATGCCATCTCTGACGCGCTCGGCAAGCACCAGGTGATGCCTGTTGCAGGGGGCCATGTCGCTGCCGGTCTGTGCAATGCCGATGATCGGGCGATTCGATTGCAGTTCCGCAATCGACAGCCCGAAGTTGGTATAGCGCTCCAGATACAGCGCGCTCATGTCGGCCGACGGACTGTCGAACCAGCTGCGCGAGCGCAGCCGGACAGCTCCCACCGCACCGCCTGCGTCTTCCAGACCTGAATCCTTCACTGCTTTCGACATAAAGTATTACCACCGTGTCAGCTGCGCCGAGCACCTAGAGGACCAGAACACAAATCACAGATTGCCGCCGCATTCACCGCGACAGCCCTGCTTAATTCAAAGTCGTAACGATCAACAGCAACCACGACTGTGGAAGCCGCCAGATAGCGTGCTACCGCTACCGGAATACGATCAGATCCGTTACAGTTATCTCAAATCAGAAGCTCTATCGAGGATCGGAAGCTCGTTTTGAAAAAGCCTAAAAAGCGTGAGATGCCCCGCGACGACGACTCCCGGTCGATCACCGGCACTCGCTCCATCCGAAGAACCTGCCTGGTCCTGAATGCTGTCGGCGCCACGGCGAACGCGGGCGCGTCGCTGCCACAGCTGGTAGCAGCCACTGGAATGCCAAAGAGTTCTCTGCACCGGTACTTGGAAGTGCTGGTGCAGGAAGGATTCCTGGAGCGCGATTCGCATTCAATGACATATCGCCTCGGACCGCGCTTCATGACGCTCGCCGGTGTCGAAGCGCAGCTGCTGGTGCTGCGTGCACGTCCGTTTCTGGAACGGCTGCGCGATCGCTTCGACGAGACCGTAAACCTTGGCACGCTGTCGGGCGATAACATCCTTTATGTCGACATTGTCGAGAGCGCAAAAACGATTCGGCTGGCCGCGCGCATTGGGGATCGGGACATGGTGCACTCGACCGCCCTTGGGAAAGCCATCGCAGCGCACTTGCCCGAAGGCGAGGTCCGGTCACTGCTGCAACGGACCGGGCTGCCACGAAGAACCGCCAATACCATCACGCGCGCGCCCGATTTCATGAAGCAGCTGGAACTGGTACGCGGGCACGGATTTGCGCTCGACGACCAGGAGAACGACCTTGAAGGGCGTTGCGTCGCGGTGGCTATTCCCGCGTCGCGTGTCCAATACGCCATCAGCGTCAGCGGCATCACATCCCGCTTCCCAGTCTCAAAAACGGCCGAGGCAGCGCGCGAGCTCCGCCAGGCCATCTCGGAGCTCTCCGGACAGACGCTGCCTCCGATCAAGCCTTACTCGTAAGACTGAAGCCGCACGCACAGGTCTGGTAGTCATCCAGTGCACGCTCGATGGCGCGCACTGCGACCCCTGTCGTGCGACTGCACCCCGCCCTGGAATTTGCGCCTACCAGATCAACCACCCGCCATCCACCGCCAGCGATCGACCGGTGCAGAACGACGCACCGGGCAAGGCCAGATACACGACGGCAGCACGCAGGTCATTGTCGTCGCCGACGCGCTTGACCGGAGTTCAAGCTTGTTTCGTGCAGTCTTCATTCGCTATCTGCTTGACGACCACGTTTCACTGGAAACCTGCGAGTTCCGTCGTGGAACGATCCGAACAGCTTGTCCAAGGGAATCAGCAGCGAATCGCCGTAGTTCACCTTAAAAAACTTGTGGTGCAGGTAATGAGGACCGACGGCTCCAGGTGTTGACATACACCACGCCGTTCGGCGCGACTGCCAGGTGTCGGGCGTGCCCCAAGTTGTCAGCGAAGACCGTCGCGCAAAATCCAGGTGACAGCACGATGCCGGCATTCTCCGGACAGTTCGATGTCGCCTGAGAGGAGCCGGTTGCTGCGGCGGCACGATTGACCGGACTCGAAACGACAGCCACGAGACCGAGAAGAATCGCCGACAACTGAATAAATGTGTCACGCACGCGCGCACTCCAGGGTTTCACTGCTTGGACGGCAACGGAACCGAGTACACCCGAAACGGCAACCTCGGCCCGTGATCCGTATTGCTGGCGCCAGAGAGGGATTGCAGCTGACCCTCGCTCACCCAGGCCGCTTTCCCGACTTGCGCGACTGCGGTGGGCCCGGCGAATCCGTCCTTGATTGTCTCGACGGAAAACGCATCGCCATCGATCCTTATTCGATCGAGGCGGCCCGCTCCCTCGATGATCAGGAACGAATTCCTGCCAAAGGGACGCATCGCGTCTGTCAGCATCATCTGGCGCGGCGCAGTAAGCCGGGTAACCTTGCCCGGCTTCCCCGCCTCGATTGCGATCCGAAAAATCTCCCCCGCTGAAAAGGTATCGACGTAAAGGTTCCCATCGGTCCCGAAAGCGATGCCGTCCAACCCCGCTTTGCCTGGGGCCGGCTCCCACTCGGGACTCGACACGAACACCTCGAACTGTTTCGAACCCGGCGCGAGCCTCAGGATCTGGGGGTTATGGCTATCGGTGACGAGTACCGAGCCGTCCGGGCCAACCACCATGTCGTTGCAGAGCGGATGCGTACCCGGAAGCGGTACCGTGATCTTACCTTTGCCTGTTTTGAGATCGAAACCGGTCAGTGAGCTGGGCAGCCCGGAGCCCGGTACGATGACGCCCCTCGCCGACAGGTCGTTCGAACACGTCCACAGCGTATCCGAACGATCATCGGCATACACCCCGAAAATCGAACGGCTCCCGAACTCTCCGGGCTTGATCCACTGCTGAGCGGCGCCCGATTTCGGATTTATCCGAATCACGCCGCCTGCGCCCAGGCTCCCTACGTACAGCGTTCCGTCTCGCGATGCTGTGATGTTCTCGGGAAATACCCGATCGCCCGGCAGATCTATTGACGACGGCGAGGCAGCACTGGCAGCCACAGCCAACTCGCTGGCAGCCAGAAGCAATGCGAATTTAACTGAAGCATGTAGCACGATTAAATCTCCGCGACGTTCTACGTCTTAAGGGCGCTCCGGTACAGGAGCATTTTTTGATAAAGTGTCGCTTTGCGCTGCCAGCTCCGCTGCGCACGCGACCCCGTCAGCTCGGTGAGAGAATCAGGAAACGCAATGAATCGGCGCGCACTCATAATGGCAGCAGCGGCTCTAGCGGCGACAACCGCGGTGAAGGCAGCGCAGTCGGATGACGTGCTCGATGCGCTCGCGAAGTGCACCGAGGTGGCAGACAGAGACGCCCGTTTCAATTGTTACGAGCGCCTAGCGCCCCGGATAAGGGCCATAGCACAAAAGCCCGCACCCGAACCTCAGCCCATCGAGACTCACCCGCCTGCGATCACGGCCTATCAACCGATGGGCGGCGAGATCTTGCCGATGCAGATTGGCGTCGCCAGCTACACGGTTGCGCCCAGCGGTTCTTTCACAGTTACACTCGACAACGGTCAGGTGTGGCGGGAGCATGATCGGGACTTCGATACGCCACGCTTTGCCAAGGATAGAAAGAATATTGTCGTCATAGAGCGTGGACTCCTCGGCGGCTACGATCTGCACATCAAGGGCACAAGCACATTCTTCAAAGTCGTCCGGGTGCAGTGATTCGTCTGGGGCAGCGCGACCGAACGCAGCCCGAAATCTAAGGCGCCTTCCCAGCTTCGGCAGGCGTTTCCGGATTCGGAATATCGCGCGGCGCCTCGCGTGTGAGGAATCTCCACTTGCCGTCCTCTCGCACCAGCGCATCGTTGTAATGGCCGGCCAGCCGGGGAACCAGTTTGTTGTCGTCGGTTCGCGAGAAATTCGTCCATCTCGATGTCGCCGTGGCCCGATCCCCGTCAACGTGGATCAGGAAATTGCTCATCAGATGGAAGCTTCTGACCTTATCGGGGTCATAGGCCGGTGCGCTGCCCATAGATTTCTGGAGCATCGCCAGAATTTCTTCAGGACCTTTTGCCGTGCCGAGGCTGCCGGTCCAGGTGCCTTCCCTGGCAAATAGTTTTGAATAGCCGACCAGATCGTGCGTATCGAGCAGGCGCCCGTATTCAACCAGGAGATCACGGATAGCCGCTTCGTCTTCGAGCTTTTGCACCCTGGATTCCAGCGCCGATTGGGCGCCCGGCGGCCGAGCTGCGAGGCTCACGGCGCTCGCGGCAATGACCACCAGCGCGCTCATGGCGAGCGCGCCACGCAGGACCCAGCTCCGTAACTTTCGCTGCGCCATGATCGGCGCCAGCCGTTCTGAATTCACTTGTCTGGGCCCTCAAGAATCCCCGGAACCTTCAATCGAATCTTATACACGGCATCGCACGCGGCGACATAGAGCGTCTTCGCGTCCATATCACCAAATGCGAGATTAGTGGC
>Ga0302326_10022718_pt1 | contig 12809 bp, 8 predicted proteins | sample Palsa_T0_3_FD_202264 | JGI IMG/M metagenome (GOLD analysis project Ga0302326, IMG submission 202264) | Peat permafrost microbial communities from Stordalen Mire near Abisko, Sweden - Palsa_T0_3 | ecosystem: Environmental > Terrestrial > Soil > Palsa > Peat permafrost | place: Sweden: Abisko... | reverse complement strand
CAGCGACGGCGCTGTCATCTGGCTGGCCGGCGACGGTCCGGGCGCAGCGCGGATCGAGGTGTTCACCACCCGGCCCGACACCCTGTCCGGCGCGACCTACGTCGTCCTGGCGCCGGAGCACCCGCAGGCCGACAAGCTGATGCCGGAGGCCTGGCCGCCGGGCACCCCGGTCCGCTGGCGCGGCGGGGAAGCGAGCCCGCATGCCGCCGCGGCGGCCTACCGGGCGGCTGCGGCCCAGCTGAGCGACCGGCAGCGGACGGCTGGCCCGGCAGCGAAGTCCGGCGTCTTCACCGGCGGCTACGTGCGCAATCCCGCTACCGGGGAGCAGCTGCCTGTGTTCCTGGCCGACTACGTGCTGATGGGGTACGGGACCGGCGCGATCATGGCCGTGCCCGCGCATGACGAGCGTGACGCCGACTTCGCCCGCGAGTTCGGGCTGCCGTCCCGGCCGGTCACCGACGCAAGTGGCGCGTACCTGCCGGCGCCTGGACCCGAGCTGGCCGGGCTGGACGCCGGGGCTGCTGTCGACGCCGCGATCTCCTGGCTGGAGCAGGGCGGCCACGGCGAGCGGGACCGCCGCTACCGGCTGCGGGACTGGCTGTTCTCCCGGCAGCGCTACTGGGGAGAGCCGTTCCCGATCGTCTATGCCGGAGACGGCCAGCCGGTCGCGCTGCCCGCCGAGATGCTGCCCGTGCTGCTGCCGGAGATGACCGACTTCCGGCCGGCGGCCGATCAGGGCGAGGACAGTGAGCCGGTGCCGCCGCTGGCGCGCGCGGCCGGCTGGGCGGACGCCGAGCTGGACCTGGGCGATGGCATCCGCTCGTACCGGCGTGAGCTGAACACCATGCCGCAGTGGGCCGGCTCGTGCTGGTACTACCTGCGGTACCTGGACCCCGCCAACGACCAGGCTTTCGTCGATCCCGCCGTCGAGCGGTACTGGATGGAGCCAGGCGGCGTGGACCTGTACGTGGGCGGCGTCGAGCATGCCGTGCTGCACCTGCTGTACGCGCGGTTCTGGCACAAGGTGCTGTTCGACCTCGGTCTGGTCTCCACCTCCGAGCCGTTCGCGCGCCTGGTGAACCAGGGCATGATCCAGGCGGACGCGTTCATCGACGAGCGCGGCATCTACGTGCCCGCGGCCGACGTCGTGACCACGGCCGATGGCTCCCCGAGCTATCGCGGCCGCCCGGTAACGCGCCGGTCCGGCAAGATGGGCAAGAGCCTCAAGAACGGCATCAGCCCGGACGAGATCTACCAGCACTACGGCGCGGACACGCTGCGCCTGTACGAGATGGCGATGGGACCGGTCGAGGTCGACAAGCCGTGGCGAACCGATGACATCGTCGGGGTGCACCGGTTCCTGCAGCGGCTGTGGCGGTGCCTGGTCGACGAGCGGACCGGTGCGCTGACGGTCAGCGACACGCCGCCGGACGACAGAATGCTGCACGCGCTGCACTCGGCGATCGCCGCGGTCCGGCACGACTTCTCGCAGCTGCGGTTCAACACGGCGATCGCCCGGCTGACGGAGCTGACCACAGCGGCCGCCAGGCTCAGCAGCGCTGACGGGACGCTGCCCCGCTCGGTGGCGGAACCGCTGGTGCTGATGGTGGCGCCGCTGGCACCGCACATCGCCGAGGAGCTGTGGTACCGGCTGGGGCATGCGGAATCGCTGGCGTACGCCCCCTTCCCTGAGGCAGATCCGGGCCTGGCCCGCCAGCGGACTGTCACGATCCCGGTGCAGGTCAACGGTCGGACACGGTTCCGTCTTGAGGTCCCGGCCGGCCTGGACAGCGCCGGCCTCAAGCAGGTTGTCGCCGCGCACCCGGACTACGGCAGGCTCACGGCGGACAGCACCGTCGACCGCATGGTGATCGTCCCGGACCGGATCGTCAACATCATCGCCGGCCCGCGCGGCGGCGGACCCGCCACCGGGCACGAACCGGCGCAGTCTCAGTAGGATCGCCGCCCATGGGATTCGCCTCGCCGCTGACGCACACCAGCCTGCCGACTGTTGCCCCGGAACGAGAGGCCCTGGAGGCGTGGCTCGATTACTACCGGGTCGAGCTTCTCACCAAGCTGACGGGCCTGGATGACGAGCAGGCGGCGCGCAGGGTTCTGCCGTCGCTGACCACGCTGCACGGCCTGGTCAGGCACCTGACGAAAGTGGAGCACGCCTGGTTCGTGACGGTACTGGCCGGCCTGGACGACCCGGCCCCGTTCGGCTGGCCCGCCGTGACTGACGGTGACTTCCGGCTCGACGACAGCGACGGCCTGGCGGCCGACGTCCAGCGCTACGTCGATGCCTGCGAGCGCAGCAGGCAGATCCTCGCCGGCCTGTCGCTCGACGATGTGGGCGTCCACTGGCGCCTCGGCACCGTCGATGCGCGGTGGGTGATGCTGCACATGATCGAGGAGTACGCACAGCACAACGGGCACGCGGACATCATCCGCGAGCTGATCGACGGCACCACCCAGAGCTAACGCCTCTATCCGGGAAGTTTCCGTTACCTATACCATCCGTGCCATGAATCCGCTTTCCGGAGTTCTGGGGCAGGCGTGGCAGACCTACCGGGCGCACGCCGCGCATTTCCTAACCATCGCCTTCGTCATTTACCTGGCGGCCGCCATCGTCGCGGCACTGCTCGCGCTGGTCGGCGGCGTTATCGGGGCGCTGCTCGGCTCCATCGCGGAGTTGTTCGCCGCTTTCCTGGTGCAGGCGGCACTGGTCAAGGCGGTGCAGGACGTGCGCGACGGGCGCACTGACCTGTCCCTGCGCGAGACCGTATCCGCGGCCAGTCCTTACCTGTGGTCCGTCGCCGCAGCGTCCATCCTGGCCGGCATCGCCATCACGATCGGGCTCGCCCTGATCATCGTTCCCGGCCTGTACCTCATCACCATCTGGGCTGTGATCATCCCGGTCATCGTGATCGAGCGGTCAGGCGCCCTGGCCGCCTTCGGGCGCAGCCATCAGCTTGTCCGCGGCCGTGGCTGGCACGTCTTCGGGACGCTGGTGCTGGTGTTCCTGATCCTGCTGGTCGTCGATGCGGTGCTCGGAGCCATTTTCTCGGTGCTGCCGGACCTGCTGCGCAGCGGCCTGAGCACCATCATCTCGGGAACCCTGGTCGCGCCGTTCCTCGCGGCCGTGGTGACGCTGATCTATTACCGGCTTTCCGGCGAGCCCGCGTAACCGCCCGGGCGCCATCCTGAGCGCCCTGCCGCTCAGTGCGGCGCGGCGAGAGGTCAGCCGGTCACGGGCAATGTGGTGGGCACCGGCGTAGGAACCGGAGCCGGCTTCGGGTGCTTGTGCCGGTGGTGCTTCACGCTGGTCGGCGACGGCGACGGCGACGAGCTCAGGCTCGTTCTGGTTGGGCTCGGCGTCGGTGTCGGGATCAGCGTGAGCGTCGGAGTGGGCGTCGGCGCCGATGACAGCGTCGGCGTGGGGAAGGGCGTCGGCGTAATGGTCGGCGTGATCGTCGGCGTGATCGTCGGCGTGATCGTCGGCGTGATCGTCGGCGTGATCGTCGGCGTGATCGTCGGCGTGATCGTCGGCGTGATCGTCGGCGTGACAGTCGGCGTGATGCTCGGTGACGGACTCGGGCTGCTTGACGCGCAGGACGTGGGCGCGACGATGCTGTCGTCATCGAGAGTGACGGCACCGTTCCTCGCGAGCATCCGCCCGGCGATGGTATTGCGACGATCGACCGTGATCGATGTCAGCGCCATAACGGTCCCCTGGAAGGTGGTGCCCGTCTCGAGGACCGCAGAAGAGCCGACCTGCCAGAAGACGTTGCACGCATTGGCATCGTTGATGAGAAGAATCGTGGTGCCCACGTCGGTCGTGAGCCCCGAGCCAACCTGGAAGATAAATACCGCGTTCGGATCGCCCTGACCGTCCAGAGTCAGCGCACCTCCGACTTCCAGCGTGCTCGTCGCGTCATAGACGCCGGGCGTCAGCGTCTGGCCGGCACCGATGAACGAGACAGGCGGAGCCGTCGGGGTTTGCGCTGCGGCAGCGTTGTAGGCAGTGGTCAGGTCATTCTGGGCATCCGCCGCCAGGGCGTTGGTGATCTGCATGCTGCCGTTGATCACGGTGCCGGGAGGGAAGCCGGTCACCGAGCTGCCCGGGCTCAGGCCGAGGTCTCCACTGACGATCGTCGCGCCAGTATTCGTGACCGTCGACCCCGCCAGGACGCCAAAGGCCCCGGCCGTGCCGAGGTCGACCGGCGTCACAAGGGCGCCGGCATTGGATTGCATGGCGATGAACACGGCAACAGCAGTAAGTAAGGCGAGCGCCACCGTAAGTAAGGCGGCGCGGCCACGCACGGCGCGGTTGCTAATGTCCGTCATTTGCCGATCCTTTCGCTAAACCGCTCCTGTCAGAGCATCAGCGATGGTCGTGCGTCGCCGAACGCAGCTGCCAGGCGAGCAATTGCGTGACTGATGAGGAATGGCCGCTAGATCATCCGCAATTCTCAGCAGCAGACTCAGTAATTTTGCGAGCACGCTACACCTGATTACCGATCGCCGCGCGCAGAGCACACCGTTCAGCGCGAAGTTTCGCAGCCGAGTGACTAAGACGGTACAGTCAATAATCGCTGATGACGGAGAGAAGGCCCTTCATAGATTGAGTCCGTTAAGCTGGGCCACGCTCCGGAAAATGCGTTTTTGATCCGGGGTCCGCTTCAGCCGCTCAGCCTGCTCCCTGGCAAGCGCGACCGGAAAAATCGTCGTGCTGCCAGGCGGGATGCCGTTGCTTACCAATGGCTGCAGGCAATATTCTAATCGCCAGTCAACGACCGGATGCAATGCGCAGAATTTTTCGCATTATTTCCCCGGGAGGTCTGCCAATGCATTGTCGATCTCGCTATTCCCGGCAATGCCGCGCTTCAGCAAAAACAAAGGCTGCCCGACGGCTGATCGCGGCGGCAGCTACCTCGCTGGCCACCGTGCTAGCCACTGTGCTGACCGCCGCGCTGGTTGCTGGTTGCGGAGCCAGCACGCCGCGCACTGCAACGCCAGTCGTCGCGCCCCTGCCCGTACGCGTGTCGGCGGCGCAGCTGGCACGATTGCCGATGGCGACGACATTCGGCACGTCGGCGGCCGCACCGCAGGATCCAGATCCATTTGCGCCCGAGACGGGGACCGTGCTGCATCCCACCGCGACCCAGGTCGTGTACGCCCGGCCGGGCGGGCCACCGGTGGCGGCGCTCCCCGTCACCGAACTCGGAAGCCCCACCTGGGTCCCGGTCGTTCAGTCTCAGCTGGACTGGGGCCGGATTCTGCTGCCTACGCGACCGGACCGGTCGACTGGCTGGATCTACCTGAAGACTAAAAACCTCGTCACCGCCTACAGCGCCTACCGGATCGAGGTCAGCTTGCCCGGCTACCGGCTCACCGTGCTCGACGCGGGCCGCAGGCTGGGATCCTGGACCGTGGCCGTGGGTGCACCTGGCACGCCGACACCTGCAGGGCGGACGTTCTTGCTGGCCTCGATTGCACCGCTGCATCCGACCTATAGTCCGCTGATTCTCCCGCTGGGCACTCACTCAGACACCCTGAGCACGTTTGGCGGAGGGCCGGGCACGGTCGGCCTGCATGGCTGGCCGGATCCTGCCGTTTTCGGCCACGCGATCAGCCATGGGTGCGTGCGAGTTCCGGCCGCCGCTCTGCGAGTCCTGTCCCGTGTCCCGCTGGGAAGCTCGGTCGTGATCACGGGCTAGGGTGCCCACGATCCGCGCCTAACCCGGCCGGGCGGCAGGCCGCTGCTGCTGAGCCGTCTGGCCGGGCGGGCCCGATGGGGCTGAGCTGGGCTTCGCCGGCGGGGTCAGAACGGTCAGGATGCCGGTGATCAGCAGCACGGCCGCGAGCGAGCAGATCTCCAGCCGGGTCGCCAGGGCAGGCCCGGCGCCTGGCCGGGCAGCACGCCGCAGCCACGCCCGTCCCGCCATCGCGAGGCCAGCCGCGACGCACACGATCACCGCCTTGGCGATCAGGAACCGGCCGTAGGTGGTCGTCAGCAGCGAGCTGACCGGCACCAGCACGAGTGCTGAGATCAGGCCGGTGATCAGGACCAGCGCGAACAGCCACGCCGCCGCCGTGGCGTACAGCCGGATGATGCCCTGGGCCGCGGCCGGGTGCTCGCGCCACGCCAGTCCGGCACGCACCGCATAGGCCAGCATCCCGGCCCACAGCACGGCCGGGAAAAGATGGCAGTACGTGACGAACGCGCCCGCGACCGGGATGACTCCTTCCGGATGCGACCGGATGCCCTCGGCCAGCACGACCCCGCACAGCGCGGTCGCCGCCCAGCCGGCCTGCCGGAAGCGCAGCAGGATGGCGGCAAGCGCGAACAGCACCGCCTCGGCGGCAGCGATCTGCGCCGTTCCGCCTGACCGCAGGCCTGGCGGGGGTGGCTGTGCCAGGCGGGCCGCGATCACCGGGCCGGCCAGGGCGGTAATCAGGAGTGCACAGCTCGCCGCCAGTCCGGCGAGCGAGCCGCGCAGCGCCCATGGCGCGGGCAGCGGGGCGGGCCGCGGGCCCCTGTACTGGCGCGCAAGCCCGCGCCCGGCCAGGCCGCCCAGCGCGAGGGCGAGGCTCGCCAGCATCACGCCGCGCTCCAGGCCGGTCAGCCAGAGCGCCGGAGTGGCCAGACCGGGCGCGCGCAGCGCGAGACCGGTCAGCGGCAGGTCCGCCGCGAGGCTGCCCATAACCGCCTGGCCTGCACCGGACGAGAAGGGAGGAGTCTCACGGCTGCGACCTTAGCCTCGGCAGCGGCCGGCAGGTGCCTTTGCTGCTGATATGCCGGAATCTTTACCGGCCCGATAGGTCACGGCCGCTACTGCGCCGCTGACGGCAGGACCAGCGTGTGCGCAGCGCCCGCGTGCCGCGGGCGCGAGCCGGTGAAGATCCAGGTCAGCCGGCTGAAATAGTCCGTGTCCGACCGTCCGGCCCAGTGCTCCGGCCGCCACAGCACGATGAGGATCGGGTACTTGGTGTACTGGCTCGGCCCGCAACTGGAACTCGGCGTGCAGTTGTTGACCTCCAGGACACCGTGACCAAACGCCGCCTGCCCCCAGCTCGTCCAGCCCGCATGGCCGATGAGCTCGCTCGAGGTCATGCAATCTGGCAGCGCGACCGTGGCGGGGCGGACCTGGCCCTTGCCGGTGCACTGATTGACCAGCACGACTCCGCTCGCCGCGGGCACCTGCCCGGCAGCCGAGCCGGCTGACGCCGGCGTTGCCGCCACGACCATTCCTGCCACTGCTCCCGCTGCCGCCAGTCCCCCGGCCGTCAGCACAATTCGCACTCGCTTCAGCATGACCGTCAGTCCTCTCTAGGTGCGACGTCACCCAACGGTGACGTCGTCATCAGAAAGGACGCTGTTACGGCGGCGGCGGTTAGAACAAAATGGCAGCCCGCCGCCGCCAGCCCGCGAAGCTGGCCTAGCTGCTCTTGCCGAGCAGGGACCGCAGCACGTACTGCATGATCCCGCCGTGCCGGTAGTACTCGGCCTCTCCGGGGGTGTCGATCCGCACGACGGCCGTGAACTCCTTGTCGTCGGCCTTCACGGTGACCTCCCGCGGCGTGTCGCCGGAGTTCATCGCCTCGATGCCGGTGATGTCGAACACCTCATGCCCGGTCAGCCCGAGCGACTCTGCGCTCTCCCCCGCCCTGAACTGCAGCGGCAGCACGCCCATGCCGATCAGGTTGGACCGGTGGATCCGCTCGAACGACTCGACGAGGACAGCCCGGACCCCAAGCAGCGCGGTGCCCTTGGCCGCCCAGTCACGGGAGGAGCCAGAGCCGTATTCCGTGCCACCGAGTACGACCAGGGGCGTTCCCGCCTCGATGTACTGACGCGACGCGTCGTAGATGGACATCTGCTCGCCGGCAGGGAGCTTCAGCGTCACGCCGCCCTCAGTGCCGGGAGCCAGCTGGTTGCGCAGCCGGATGTTCGCGAACGTGCCGCGGATCATCACCTCATGGTTACCGCGCCGGGAGCCGTAGCTGTTGAAATCCGGCCGCTGCACGCCGTGCTCGGTCAGGTACTTCCCGGCCGGGCTGTCGGTCTTGATCGCGCCGGCCGGCGAGATGTGGTCGGTAGTGACGGAGTCCCCGAGTACCGCCAGCACCCGGGCGCCGTGAATGTCGGTCACCGGGCTCGGCTCGGTCTCCATCCCCTCGAAGTACGGCGGGTGCCTGACGTAGGTCGACTCCGGGTCCCAGGCGAACGTGTCGCCCGGCGGCACGTCCAGGTCCTGCCAGAGCTCGTCACCGCTGAACACGTCCGCGTAGTCACGGGTGAACATCTCCGCTGCGACGGCGCTCTCCACAATCGACTCGATCTCGGCCGGGGCCGGCCACAGGTCCTTCAGATACACGTCCTGCCCGGACGAGCCGGTGCCGATCGGCTCGTTGACCAGGTCGATGTCCATCGTGCCGGCCAGCGCGTACGCGACCACCAGCGGCGGCGAGGCCAGGTAGTTCATCTTCACGTCCGGGTTGATCCGGCCCTCGAAGTTGCGGTTGCCGGACAGCACGGAGACCACGGCCAGGTCGTTCTCGGCAACCGCGGCGCTGATCGCCTCCGGGAGCGGACCGGAGTTGCCGATGCAGGTCGTGCAGCCGTAGCCGACCAGGTTGAAGCCCAGCTTGTCCAGGTACGGAGTGAGGCCCGCGCGCTCGTAGTAGTCCATGACGACCTTGGAGCCGGGCGCGAGCGTCGTCTTCACCCACGGCTTGCGCTCCAGGCCCAGCTCGACCGCCTTCTTGGCGACGAGCGCGGCGCCAATCATCACCGACGGGTTGGACGTGTTGGTGCAGGAGGTGATCGCGGCGATCACGACCGAGCCGTGGTCGACCGAGGTCGTGGTGCCATCCTCGAGGGTGACCTCGGCGGGCTTGGATGCCCGGCGCCGGGCGGCCTTCCCCTCGTCCTGGCCGGTGCTGCCGCCGTTCTCGCTGTCGGCCACGAACGGGTCGGAGGCCGGGAACGTGTCAGCAATGTCGTCGTCGAGCTTGTCCAGCTCCACGTAGGTGCCGAGCGCACTGCGGAATGAGGTCTTGGCGTCGGACAGCGCGATCCGGTCCTGCGGGCGCTTCGGGCCCGCCAGCGACGGCACCACCGTGGACAGGTCGAGCTCAAGCTCCTCGGAGTAGCGCGCGTGCACGGCCGGGTCGTGCCACAGCCCCTGCTCCTTCGCGTAGGCCTCCACCAGCGCGACCTGCTCGGCGGGACGGCCGGTGAGCCTGAGATAGGTCAGCGTCTCCGCGTCGATCGGGAAGATCGCGCAGGTAGAGCCGAACTCCGGGCTCATGTTGCCGATAGTGGCCCGGTTCGCGACCGGCACGGCGGCGACCCCGTCGCCGTAGAACTCCACGAACTTGCCGACCACTCCGTGGTGGCGCAGCAGTTCGGTGATGGTGAGGACCAGGTCGGTAGCGGTGGCACCAGCCGGCAGCTCGCCAGTCAGCCGGAAGCCGACGACTCTCGGGATCAGCATCGACACCGGCTGCCCGAGCATTGCTGCCTCGGCTTCGATGCCGCCAACCCCCCAGCCCAGCACGCCGAGGCCGTTCTGCATCGTGGTGTGCGAGTCGGTCCCGACGCAGGTGTCCGGGTAGGCCGCCAGCACGCCGTCGGACTCCAGCGTCATGACGACCCTGGCCAGGTACTCGATGTTGACCTGGTGGACGATGCCGGTTCCGGGCGGCACGACCTTGAACTGGCGGAGCGCCTCCTGGCCCCAGCGCAGGAAGGCGAACCGCTCGCGGTTGCGCTGGAACTCAAGCGCGACGTTCCGGTCGAAGGCGTCCGGGCGGCCGAATACGTCGGCCACCACAGAATGGTCAATCACCAGTTCGGCCGGCACCAGCGGGTTGATCTTTCCGGCATCGCCGCCGAGCGCGCGCATCGCCTCGCGCATGGCGGCCAGGTCCACCACAGCGGGCACGCCGGTCAGGTCCTGCATCAGCACGCGCGCCGGGCTGAACGGGATCTCGGTGTCCGGCTCGGCCGTCGGATCCCAGCGCGCGAGCGCGGAGACGTGGTCGGGCGTGACGTTCAGCCCGTCCTCGGTCCGCAGCAGGTTCTCGAGCAGCACCTTGAGGCTGTAGGGCAGGTCACTGGCACCGTCGACGGCATCGAGCCGGTGTATCTGGTAGCTGGTCCCGCCGGCAGCGAGATCAGCGCGGCTGCCGAAGCTGTTCCCGGTCATGATCATGGCCTCCTGGATCGTGCTGGTCCCGCCGGACCTGCCCTGCGTTGTGCCCTGCATGCATCTTGCCGCTTGCCGCGCCGGCAGCGCGGGCTGGCCCCGGCACTCGCGCAGACTGCCGGGCTCCGGCGGCAAGTATCTCGATATCAAGCTATCTGTTCAGCAGCCTAATGACGAGATATCTCGACGTCAAGCTATCAATCCGGGCGCGGCCGGCGAGGACACTGGCCAGGACCTGCCAGGCGTAGTATTCTGATATCAGATTGATAGCGCCCAGTTTGATACGCACAGATTGATGGCGTAGAGCCGGAGTCCTCCGGCAGAACGCAGCGAGAGGCATACGCGATGAGTCAGCCCGACCGTTCTGCCGCCCCAGTCCGCGAGACCGCCGCGTCAGCAGCCGCGCCGGCGTTACCGCCGCCCGCCAGGCGCGACGACCGGATACCGCTGCTCGCGTGGGTGATCGGCGCCGCTTTCGTGGCGGTCGAGCTCGCCGTCAGCAGCCGCTACGGCTTCATGCAGGATGAGCTGTACTTCCTGGTCGCGGGCCACCATCTCGCCTTCGGATACGTGGACCAGCCCCCGCTGGCGCCACTGCTCACCCGCATCACTGACCTGATCGGGGTCAGCCCGACGGCCATCAGGATCGTCCCGGCGCTCGCTGGCGGGGCGGTCGTGGTCCTGGCGGCCAGGCTCGCGGCACTGTTCGGCGCCGGCCGGCTCGGCCGGGTGCTCGCGGCCCTTGCCACGGCGTGCGCCCCGGTCCTCATCGGCGCCGACCATGTCGCCAACACCACGCCCATTGACCTGCTGGCCTGGACCGTGGTCGTGGTGTGCGTCTGCACGGCGCTGCTGCGGGACCGGCCGCGATTTTGGCTCCTGGCGGGCGCCGCCGCCGGAATCGGCCTGCAGGACGACAACATAGTCGTGCTGCTGCTCGTCGTGCTGCTCGCTGGCATTGCCGCCTCGGCCCAGCGCGGGGTGCTGCGTACCCCGTGGCCGTGGCTGGGCTCCGGCATCGCCGCCGTGATCTGGGCGCCGGATCTCGCCTGGCAGGCGACGCACGGCTGGCCGCAGCTGGCGATGTCGGCCGCCCTGCACCAGGAGAACAGCTCGCCCGCCGCCTATGCCGCCGGCGTGCCGGCCCAGTTCGTCTATGCCGGGCTCCTGGTCGCGCCGCTGGTCATCGCCGGCTTTGTCCGGCTGTGGCGGACGCCGGAGCTCCGGTTCATCGCCATCGCGGCCGGCCTCGTCGTTCTGTACGTGCTGGCCTGGGTGCCCGGCAAGGCGTACTACGCCGATGGCATGCTCGCGCCGGTGCTCGCGGCCGGTGCCGCCGCCGCCGAGGCCTGGGTCAGCCGCGGCCGCCGGCCCGGGCTGCGGCGAGGTCTCCTGCTCGCCGCTCCCCTGACCGGGCTCGTCCTGATCGCGCTGGAGCTCCTGCCGCTGGTCCCGGTCACGGACGTGCACTCGCTGCCGGCCTCCGCGCAGCAGAGCGCTCAGGTGGGCAACACCATCGGCTGGCCCCAGCTCACCGCGGCGGTCGCCAGTCAGGACGCGGCCCTGGTGCACGCTGGCGAGGCGCCCACCTCGATCTTCACCGGGTACTACGCAGAAGCGGGTGCGCTCGGCGTCCTCGGCACCAGGGACCACCTGCCGCCCGTGCTCTCGGGCCAGAACGCCTACTGGATGTGGGGACCGGGCCAGGCCTCTGACCGCACGGTGCTGGTCGTGGACGCGCTCAGCACCCTGCGCCCGTACTTCGCCAGCTGCCGCCTGCTCACCACCTACCGCGCGCCTTACGGCGTGCAGAACCAGTGGACTCCGATCCAGATCGGCATCTGCACTCACCCGTCAGCAGCGTGGCCGGCACTCTGGCCGCACCTGAAGTACTACGGCTGACCAGCCGGCGAGTGCCGCCAGGATTAGCTGAGAATGCGCAGCCGCTGCGGGTCGTAGAACGGCGCGATCTGCAGGCGCGCCGACAGCTCGCGCCCGGTCCCGGTACGGACGGTGAACTCGCCGCCCGCGAGCCAGCCGGCCGTGACACCGTCGGGACACGCCACCTGCGCCAGGCCGACCGGGCCGCCGAGAGTGTAGCCGTAGGCGGCGGCACGGACGTAGCCCACCCGGACGCCGTCCCGCAGGACCGGCTCGCTGCCGAACAGGTCAGCGCCCGGGTCGGGGACCAGCACGCCGACGACTCGGTTGCGCGGCGCCCCGGCTGCACGCGCCTTCAGCAGCGCCTCCCGGCCGGTGAATCCGCCTGGCTTGTCCCACGCGACGGCGAATCCCAGCCCCGCCTCGATCGGGTTGTCGGTGCTGTCGATGTCGACGCCGAAGTCGCGGTAGCCCTTCTCCAGCCGCAGGCTGGTCATCGCGGCCAGCCCGACTGGCCGGATGCCGAGGTCAGCCCCGGCCTCCATCAGGTCGTCGTAGACCCCGGCCCCGTACTCGGACGGGACGTGCAGCTCAAAGCCAAGCTCCCCGACGTAGGTGACGCGTACCGCGAGCGCGGGGGCGTAACCGACGTGCACCGCCCGGACCGCCAGGTACGGGAACGAGGTATCCCCCATCTCAGCGTCCGTCAGC
>Ga0302326_10022717_pt1 | contig 12809 bp, 11 predicted proteins | sample Palsa_T0_3_FD_202264 | JGI IMG/M metagenome (GOLD analysis project Ga0302326, IMG submission 202264) | Peat permafrost microbial communities from Stordalen Mire near Abisko, Sweden - Palsa_T0_3 | ecosystem: Environmental > Terrestrial > Soil > Palsa > Peat permafrost | place: Sweden: Abisko... | reverse complement strand
GCATTTGACCCCGACGGCCTGCTCGATGATCTGAAGAAGGCGCTGGCTGAGCGGGTGCTGAACGCCGAGATGGATCATCATCTTCGTAGCGATGAGCAGCCCGGCAATCGGCGCAACGGCTACGGCAGAAAGACCGTCATCACCGACACCGGGACGATCGAGCTGGAGGTGCCCCGCGACCGCCAGGCGAGTTTCGATCCGCAGCTGATCGCCAAGTACCAGCGTCGGTCCCCGGGGTTCGACGACAAGATCATCTCGATGTACGCCCGCGGCATGAGCACGCGCGAGATCGTCGGGCATCTGCGCGATCTCTACGGTATCGAGGTCTCGCCCGATCTGATCAGCGCGGTCACGGATGCGGTGCTGGAGGAGGTCGCCGCCTGGCAAGCTCGCCCGCTGGAGGCCATCTATCCCTTGGTTTTCTTCGACGCTCTGCGGGTCAAGATTCGCGATGAAGGGCTGGTCCGCAACAAGGCGGTCCACATCGCGCTCGGGGTGCGCGCCGACGGCACCAAGGAGATCCTGGGCCTGTGGCTCGAGCAGAACGAAGGGGCCAAGTTCTGGCTGCGCGTGATGAACGAGCTGAAGAACCGCGGCGTCGAGGATGTGCTGGTCGCCGTCGTCGACGGCCTCAAGGGCTTCCCGGATGCGATTACCGCCGTGTTCCCGCAGGCGACGGTTCAGACTTGCATCGTCCACCTGCTGCGCCACAGCCTGGACTTTGTTTCCTGGAAGGACCGCAAACCCGTGGCGGCGGCTCTCAAGGACATCTACCGAGCTGTCGATGCTGCCGCCGGCGAGGCCGCGCTAGCCGCCTTCGACGATGGCATTTGGGGCAAGAAATACTCGGCAATCGGCCAGAGCTGGCGGCGCGCCTGGGGCGAGGTCATCCCGTTCTATGCCTTCCCCGGCGATGTCCGACGGATTCTTTACACCACGGATGAGATCGACAAGCTTTTCCGACGCGAGCTGCTATCCTGGTATGGCACGGGTGACCGCGCGGCAAAGAGCCGGGTTGGAGGATGCGAGCCCGACCACGTAGCCTTCAGTGTCGTTCCTCGTTTGCGGCACCCGTGCGCCGCTTCGGACGCCCTCGCGGCTGCCATTGGCTGACGAACCGCTCGTAGGCTTGCTCGGCATGACGGGCAAGCTCGATCTCCCGATCGCGCAACTCCTTGATATTGTAGGCGTAGGCCGCGCCGGGCTTGTTCCCTTTTCTAGCCGGTTGCCCCGCTTGCAGCTCCATCGCGCGCAACTTGTTCGCGACCAGCGCCGGGCGTGCCCACTGGTAATCTGCGCCCTTGGTCAGTAGATGCCAGCACAGCACGGCCAGCTTGCGCGCCACGGCAACGGCGGCGATCTGGTGACCGCGACGGGCGCGGATACGCAGGAAGAAGGCGCGGAGCGGGCCCGGTGCTTTGGAGGCGGCCCAAGCTGCCTCGACCAACATGGCACGGGCGTGAGAACGTCCCCGTTTGCTGATGCGACCATGCTGGGCAAGTCCGAGGCCGGATTGCCGTACCCGCGGGTTCAGGCCGACGTAGCTGACCAATTTCTGGGGATCGGGGAAACGGCGCACATCGCCGATCGCTGCCACCAGGCCGGCAGCAACGATCAGGTTGATGCCGGTGACGGTGAGCAGCCGCTTCACTGCCGGATCATCGACCGCCGCCTGCGCGATCTCTCTGTCGAGGACACCGAGATCCTCGCCCAGCCGATCGAGTTCGCGCAGGTGCCGCTCGATCGCGGCGCATTCGTCATCCGGCATGACCTGTTTCGCCAGCCAGATCCGCCCCAGCCGCCCGAACAGGTCGGCGTGGGGACAGGGTGGAACAAGATAAGCATGCAGGATCGCATGCACCTCGTTCTTGATCCGCGTGCGGTGCCGGACAACCTGGTTGCGGCGCGCCACCAGTCGCCGAAGACATTCCGTGTCTGCATCGGGTAGCCAGATCTCGGGCAGGAAATCGGCCGCCCGCAGCGATGCCAGCACGCCGGCGTCGATCTTGTCCGTCTTGACGTGCGCATGGGCGATCGCCTTGACCTGCAGCGGATTGGCCACGATCACGCGCGCCACATACGGCGACAACACGTGGACCACGGCCATGGCATTCCCGGTCGCTTCGATGACGACTTCGTCCTCCTTGCCCAGGCTGCGGCCGAAGCCCTCCAGCCCGGCGCGGGTCATGCTGACGCGTCCGGTGGGACGCAGCTTCCCATCTTCCCAAAACACCACCTCCGCAAACGTTCGGTGGATGTCCATGCCGATCACACGTCGCATTCTCTGCTCCTCTCTTTCGATGTGGCGGGAGCAGTGGGCAACACGACAACTACGGATCCGCGCTCTCGGCGCAACCGGGTAGGTCGCAGGGGCGGCCAGCTACTAACACGAGCTCTCGGCTCATCGTGTACATCGGCCTGCCCACTTTGCGCGCTCCCGGTGCCCCTCGTCCCGGATGGTCGCACCATACGCCGGAACCAAGATGATCCCAGCCGAGCGAGCGGGCACCGCGATCTTCATACCGGTTACCAACCCGCTCGAACGGCTGAACAAGGAGGTCAAGCGGAGGGCCGACGTCGTCGGCATCTTCCCCAACGAAGCCAGCATCACCCGCCTCATCGGCGCGGTTCTGCTCGAGCAAAATGATGAGTGGCTGCTCCAGTGCCGCTACATGCAGATCGAAGGGATGGCCGAACTTAACACCGCCGATGATCGACGCCGATCCGGCGAAACTTCCACCCATGGCGGCCTGACCAATGGCCACCTCAAACTCCACCCCGATTTACACCACCTTGACGGCCTAAGAGCCTGATATCGGTGATTGGCGATATCAAGCGACGCCCGCCCAAGATCGTGGATCTTTCATTGGGTTGCAGCGTCGCCTAGTAAACGTCTCGGCAGTGACCCTCGATTAGCTATAGCCTTGTTGCACCGCGGCACCCTAGATCGTAACTCTGAGCGTCGAGCGCCAGAAATCGGAGCGCCTTTTGGGCGACCGGCGAAGCGCGTTACTTAACTGCGATCTTAGGCGGACTGCTGCGATGCACTCAGGGCTTTGCGACGGGCGGGGGTTCGGTAAAGCCCGAACTCGATGCCGGTGTCGCCGCGGGTGGTGGTTCGACAAAAGCGCTCTTGTCGTCAGTGGGCGGCTTCGGTTTTGGACGCGTCACTCGTCGTTGCGGCAGGGGCTCGCTCACCTCGTACCCCGGAACGGACTCTCCCTTCGCATACATGCAGGCGGAATAGGCAATGTCCAGTTGCTGTTGCAGGGACGCGGTATTGGTCTGCAGAGTCGCCGAAGTGGTGTTCGGGTCAGTCATCAGTGCGGCGGCGATAACCTGGTTATTGGCCTGTGCTTTTGCTACCGAGATTTGTTGATTGGCTTGCGCCGAGCAGAAAGAATTGTCGGCGGCGAAGTCGACGGGCGATTTGCCCATTCCCGGTCTCGCAGCCACGGTCGGCGCCATCGTCGTTGGGACGCACGCCCCAAGCCCTAGAACCGACAAGCCTGCCGCTACCGACAGCCAGATGTGCGTCTTCATTGTTCTCTCCGATGCTGTCGAGCCGCTGTCGTCATGGTTGTCCCCAAAGACCTCGTTTCTCCTCGCGTGCGGTCATCTCGCGTTCGCGGTACAGGGCGCTGGCACCATCGCCCACTCGTGCCGCGCCGTTTAGAAGGGCCGCTTCACCGACATCCACGCCGTTGCTGGTGAAGCAGCGGTAGGCGCCAGTCACGACGGCAGGCTCGCACTCCAGCAAGCCCCGCCCTTTTGTCCAGGTCTCGAATGGACCCAAGGTGGAGGCTGGACCAGGGTCGAGGCCCACCAGTCTGACCTGGCGGTCGCCGACGATGAGGGTCGCGGCATTCGGCACCGCGGAGACCGCGCCAGTTATCTTTTCCACCTCATTTAGCGGCTTGCCGTTCGCGTCGAGCGCCGTCGCCGAGCGCCGAACATAGGCGGTATTGCCGTTGGGCAGCTCGATCTGTACCCATGCGCCGCCGATGACGATGCCTATCGCCCTGAGCCGGACGCCGGCACGAATACGACCCAGCGGCTCGCCGTCCTTTTCCGGACGATCGAACGCTTGAGCTGTATCGAGGAAGCGTACCACGTCGTTTACCGGCGTTTCGATGACCGGCTTGGCTGGACCCGTAGCGCCTGGGGTAGTGCTAAGGGGCGCGGGAGCGTCAGGCGCTAGCGCTACAGCAGGCGCAGGTGGAGTCCCAGCAGCCGGGACGGAGGGCACGGCGGCTGCAGGCTGACCTACGGGCGCCGTTGGTTGACCGGGCGGGCTTGGCTCATCAGCATTACCGGGGACTGCGGATATCAACAAAAAAGCAAGCATTACCGGCCTCGGCACGCAGTACCAGCGCCGGGCCATTGTCACGCCATACTCGCGGTCGCAGGCATTTCGCGCATTTGGCGCGCTCCCTCGTCGAGGCCCCCCTAAACGTTGAACAGCAGGATAAGGGCTGATGTCGATCGGGATCAAGGAAAAGGCAGCGCTGAACCCCTTCAATGCAGGGAATCGTTGCTATGAACAATTGATAGAGAGAATGTTGTATAAATTGCAGCGGGAGGTATCATTTCAGCTGCGAGCTTGTCCCCCGGCTAGCGGTAGCGATGCGTGCCACCCTCTTATTGCTCTTTCTGTTGTGCCTCGCGCCCGACGCCCCGGTATTCGCCGACGATCGCGATATCCCTTCTCGTATCGGTCGCCTCGATCTCGTTTCAGGCGAGGTCAGTTTCCGCCTGCTCAACGACTCGGTCTGGTCGGAAGCAGGCTTTAACTATCCGGTTTGCACCGGCATGACGTTATCGACGGACGGCAAGGCCCGTGCGGAGATCAACATCGGCCCAAACGCGCTGCAAATGTCGAGCGACACGCTGCTCGAGGTAACCACGCTCAGCAACCGGCTGACTGACATCGCGCTGCATCGTGGCCATATCCATTTAAGTCTGCACCAGATCAGGACCGGCGAGACGATCCAGCTCGAACTGCCCAACGGTTCTATCTGGGTTTTGGAGGCGGGCCGCTACGAGGTCGACCTGAGCACCGGAGACACGCCGACGCGGATAGGCGTATTGGACGGCAAGGCGCGCTTTGTCGCCGCCGGTAAGGACGTTGATATCGCCACCAACCAGCAGGCAGTGCTGCACGAGGACGAGACGATCACGGTGAACGACGCGAGCAAGGCAGTGCCTTCCGCGTTTCGCGCAGGGACGCCGGTGCCAGCGGATGACGGGTTCATCAACTGGGCAGCCGGTCGGGACGCCTTGCCGATCTCCGAAGCGCCCAACAACCTGGCGCGCGACACGAGCGGCTATGAGACGCTCGACGCTTATGGGGAATGGCAGAATTCTGACACCTATGGCCGGGTCTGGTTTCCCGGCGGTCTTCCGGCTGATTGGCAGCCATACCGCTTTGGCCACTGGGTTTCGGTGCAGCCGTGGGGGCCAACCTGGATCGACGATCAGCCCTGGGGTTTCGTGCCGTTCCATTATGGGCGCTGGGCGATGATCGACGGACGGTGGGGCTGGGTGCCCGGCAATGCAGAGAAGCGCGCGGTCTACGCGCCGGCGCTGGTCGCCTTTATTGGATCCGGCGACGATGCTTTGGTCATCGACGATAGCGGAACACCGGCGGTTGCCTGGGTCCCGCTCGCCCCAGACGAACCATTCGAGCCGTGGTATCCAGCGGACCAGGATTACATCGAGAGCGTCAATGCGGGCAGTGTCCGTGATTTCCACGGTCTGTCGCGGGAGCGATTGACTGAAATGCGCCGCACTGAGCGCATCGACGGTTTCGGCAACGGCCATTTTACCACCGCCGTCAGCCGCGCGGCCTTTGCGAGCGCCCGCCCCGTAGCTGCTGCCATGCTACACGCGACGCCCGAGCGTCTCGGCCGAGCGCCAATGATGGCAGGTGCGCCGCGCTTCGGCCTGACCGAGGGCAGGCGCGCCGCGCCGGACCCGGCCACGCGCATGGGAGAAGCCCACGCGCCGGCCAACGCGCCTTTGGCAAACCATCCAGCCCAGATGCCCGCGGGAGCGCGACCGGAAGGTCCGACGCGGCCCGCAGCCGCTCCAGGGCCGGGCTACCACCCCATCACACCGGCTGTGAGGCCGACGCAGGTCGCACAGCCCCGGATGACGGCTCCCGCTTTCCGCCCGCAACCCGCGCCATTTCGGATGCCGGTCCCGTCGCGACCGGCTTTCGTAGCCCGGGCGGCCCCAGCGCCACATATATCGGCGGCGTCCGGTGGGCGACATCGATGAGGGGCGCATCGGCTAAGGGCGCTGCCGTTCGCGCCGGTGACGTCTTGGCCCGCGCGGAAATTGCGCTCGACTCAGAGCACTCCGCGAGCGGTGCGGGCGGCTGGGACGAAACGAGCGCGTCCATCTTCATTAGCTATGCCCACGCTGACCGTGAACACGCCGATCGCCTTGCCTCAAGACTGTCCGCCGTCGGTTATTCGGTCTGGTGGGATCGTCACATCCGTACTGGTCGCCATTTTGATCAAGTAATCGAGACCGCGCACGCGATGGCAAGGCTGGTAATCGTGCTGTGGTCGAAGCATTCGGTGTCATCGGATTGGGTCCGCGCCGAAGCGAGTCGGGCGCTGGAGGACAACAAGCTACTGCCAGTCAAAATTGACGAAGTTCGACCCCCGCTCCGTTTCGCCCAGATACAAGCAGCCAACCTTGTCGGCTGGGACGGCAGCGCCGATACCGCGGGGCTTGCCGCGTTGCTGCACGAAGTGAGGGAGCAGTTGGGCCCGCCGGAAAACGCGCTGGGGGCGTCTGCGAACAGCACGCCACAAATTCTCGACCAACCCAAACCGGGACATCGGTTTCACTTTGCTTTTATGCTTCGCTTGGCGGTTACGATGTCGGTCCTCGCAGGGGTAGGCATGCTGACTGTAGATTGGTACGTCAGTTCGCATCGGTCTGGGGTGCCGTCTCAAGTTGCATCGCCGGCTCCGCAGAGCGCACCGCAGCCGCCCAGTCAACCTCCGCCGCAACCGCGGCCAGCGACAACCTCCCGGCAGATCGGCGCGCTGATCACCTTTGACCGGGGCAGCGTCGCCCTCTCTGCAATGGCACAAGCGGCGATCAGGATCCAAGTCGCCATCCTCAAGGATAACCCTGGTATCGTTGCAGTGATCGACGGCTATGCGCTCCCCGGCGAGGGGCCGCGCGGAACCTTGCAAGCGCTTGCCGAACTGCGGGCGCGCAACGTGCAACGCGAGTTTATCGACGGCGGCGTCGACACTACCCGCGTAACCATCGTCGCGCACGAAGAATCCAGCACGGCCGACGACGGCCAGTCCTCACCAGCGCCACGGGTGATCGTAAGCCGCCGTTGAGGCTCCTCAATTTTTTTACGAACGTCTTCATCTAGTCGACAAGTGTGCATGCGCGGTTGCTTGCGAGGCAGATTGTCCTGGCGATCTGTGCGGCAGTGAAGGCGCCCGATAGCGGCAGGTTGACATCCGGCATGACGGCTCCTTTTGCATGGCGAACCCTGTTCATCTTACACGTCCGGCGCAAAGATGAGCCGGGTGCGACCGGGGAGTGAAACCTGAGCGTCTCGACGACCCGTCACCCAAAGAAAGTAAGGGGGGTCACACTTTGGCCACGGCTCCGGGACCACCATCTCGAGCTCCACAGTTGCCCACCGATGCGCCTTCTGCTGCGCGCGTCACGCTTCCGAGCGACCTCGCGGGGTCGCTCAAGCACCTCGACGATGCTCAGCTTCAAACATTGAGCGAGGCGGTAAGCGCAGAGATCGATCGCCGAACTCGTGCCACACCCCAGAATAAAGCCGCCGCAGTGGCCGACCACACGGCATCATCGGGTCGGTCCGCAGTATCCCGTAACGAAAAGGTCAAGGCGGCCGGCGACATTCCTGCAGGAAAGGCAAACCTCATCCAGGCGTCGTTCAAAGCGGGATTAAAGCCCGCAGCCATCGCTCGCACGCTGCGAATATCTGAGGCGCTGGTGCGTCGCGTTCTCGCTGCCGAAAGACCAAAAAGTTGAGCTGCCAACGCGGCAGTAGCCGCGCCCGCTGTTAGAGCAGCCCGACGGACGCCGGCCGTCGCGCGCGACCCGGTCCCTGTGGTCAGCTCGCGGCCTGGGACGCCCTCTCCAGCGCCTCGACTGTGCCGTCTCGCTGCTCCGCACCTCTTGCGTTTCGGGGCCGAGCGTGACCACGGCGCTCGCGTACACGACGAGCTCGCGACGAGGCCGCCGCTCGCGTCGGGAGCCTGAGGCCTACCGAGGTAGCCGCCGGCTCGACCGTGCACCGGAGGTCCTCTCCGTCGGCCGTCGGGCCCCGACGCCCTGTGCCGGTCGCTCGTGTGCCCGACTACTTGATCAACAACTTCAAAATCGCCTCGAAATGCTCGTCCGCGAGCGCTCGCAGTTCGTCGTCGGTGCGGTCCTGCACGGGATGCGGGATGAATACCAGTGCAGGGTCGGTGCCGAGCGCCTTGGCCTGGGCTTCGGCACCCTGGATGAACTCGGTCGTCGCCACGCCTACCGTTGGAATGCCACGCGCCTCAAGGTTCGCCATGTCATGCGTACAGCACGATATGCACGACCCTCAGTCGCTAAGGCCCTCGATGACGAGGTTGACTTCGGTGGCGATCTGCTGCTGCAGCGGCAGCGGCGCCGGCCGGGTGTTGGTCGGCTTGGCGTAGTGTTTGTAGGCAATGCCGCGCTCAGCCAGCCGTTCGCCGAGCCGCTTCAAGAACACGTCGCCGCGCGCCTTGGCGATATCGAGAATGCCGATCGTCAACCCCTCGAGCCGCTCGGGCCGAGGGAGGCGGGGTCGGATCGTCGGGCTTTGTTCCGACGTGGGATCGAGTAGGACCGTCAATTCCTCACCTCCTTGGTTATCGGAATGCTGCCGCGGGGACCGCCCTGCGACCACCCGCCGATGATGCCAGAAAACATCCCGGCCCCGCCGCCGGCGCGCACGATCATCAGCCCGCCGGGACGAAACTTGTTGACGGTCTTGCCGGCGAGCGATGCGGGCCCGCCTTCGGCAATACCCTTGGCGCCGGCGATCAGGTCCTCGCCGGGAATTTCGCACAGCTTATAGAGTTCTTCATAGAGCCGCGCCTTCGACCAGCCGCCGTTGCGGAACGTGCGCTCGTGCTCGGGGCAGATGACGAGGAGTGCATCGCAGGACGGCGCCAGCTTCACATTGTGGATCGCCTTCAAGGATTCAGCAAAACTGCGCGCCAGGCTCTCCGGCTCGCGCGACTTCTGATCGACCATTCCCTGCAGCCCAAACCCGGCGAACACGGTAACTGCCGACTGACCAGATTTCATGCCGCGCTCAACCGAGAGCGGTTCCCAGCACGAACCCTCCTCGTCCTCGGCAAAGCAGTAGGTGTACTTCCCGGGGTTGCCGAGCGTCGCGCGATCGACTTCCTGCGGCCGTCCGCCTCCGATGTTACGGATGACGAGCTGCAAGGCGCGGCCGATCGCACCGTTGGCGCGGTTGCCCTGGCCGAGCACATTGCCCTTGGCGTTCATGCCGATGCGGCGGCGGATCGGGCCGTTGACGACAACGACCGGCCCGACGAACATCGTCGTCGCCAGCACGCCGTGCATTGCGAAACCTTCCTCAAGCACCGCCTCGACCGCAGCCAACACGACTGGCAGATATTCGGGCTTGCACCCGGCCATCACCGCGTTGCTCGCGATCTTTTCGACCGTCGCTGGGGCTAGGCCGGGCGGGATCAGGCCGACGACCTCCTGCGGATCGCGCGTCGTGCCGTCGAGCATTTTGAGGACGCGCTCTTCGGTTGGAGGCACCAGCGGCAGACCGTCCGACCAGCCGCGCTCATACATTGCCTCCTGCTCATCCTCGTCTTCGCCGATCTCGATGCGACGCGATTTCAGGCCGGTTTCGTTGAAGCGAATCTTTAGCCGTTCAATGATGCCGGGCTCGATGTTCTTGGCGCCGCAGCCGGGGCGCGACTCTGGCAGATCGGGGCCCAGCCCGGCGACCCCAGTAACCCGCTCCCACTCGCCGCGGTCCCAACCATAGGTGCGCGCGACCTCTTGCCCGTTCTCGAGGCGGATCAGGGTGGGCACGATCTCGATCTTCAGCCGATGCGAGATGTCGAGCGCGGCGTCGTCGAAGCGATCTGGCACCGTCTCGGGAAAACTCGGATCGTCCTGGGTATAGACCTGAAGCCCGCCGCGTCGCGCCAGCTCGCCGAGCACCGGCGCGGTCAGTTCGCAGGTCGGACAATCGCGCTTGACCACTGCAATCAAACCATTATGCGGTGTGACGCTCATGCTGGGCTCCCTGCTTGCTTTAGTCGCATGTTTGTCTCTGCCGCGAAAATCCATCGGTCTGCCCCAATCGCTTCGTAGCCACCATTGCCCGCTGTGGCACCAAGCTGCCGAACCACTGCTTCAAACAGGCCGTTGTATTGCCCGACGCACTGCTTGGCCGTCTTGCCGGCGAAGAGCGGTGCGTAATGCTTCGAAATCGTCGCGACGTAATCGGTCGTGGCCACGAGGTACACCGTGTTGTCCTCCGCCAGTTCGCGTTCGGCATTCCCGCTGATCACGAGAAGCCGCACTAGTTCCGTGTTCGTATGAATGGCCTTGAGCCCAGCAATCTGCAGAAAATCGCCGTGGCCCTCGGCGCCGCCCGCCGAGCGAAGCTCAAAACTTTTCCGCAGGATCTGCCACAGCTCGCGGCCTGAGAGCTCGTAGGTTTCTACCGTATTCTCGAAGAATAACAGGTCGCAGATGGTCCGCGCCGTGATCGCCTCGCCCGCCGGCAATTCCCGGTCGATACGCAGCGAGCCCGAGTTTAGCAACCCAATTGGTGCTCCCGGCGCCTCGGCAAGCAGCGCGTCTGCTGCCAGATTGCCGATGTTCGTGGATTTTCTGCGGACATGACCATCCCGCGCGTCGAACGCGACGGGGAGGACAAGGATCGGCGCCCGCGTTGCCCCGGGCCGATCGTCCCACAATTTCTCCCAGCGATCGATGCATGCCCGGGTTTCCGGATCTTCCGGAATGTGCTCGATCAGAGCAGGCAGGAACGTCTCGATCGCGAAGCTGTACAAACCGACGTCGAAATCCCCGAATTGCGTGATGCCCGACCGCAGCCTCGTGTCGTCAATGAAACCGCCCGACTCGTGAGCGTCTCGGGGCCTTATATCCCCCGGAGGGACGATCAGGTCCCGCACGGACTGTGGTGCAGCGGCAACGGCTTCCTCTGTTTTCGTCTCGAATACCCGATTGAGGATCATCGAGCGGCTGTTTAGCCACAGCCTCCTTAGGTTCGGCTGCCATGTCTTGTGCGGCCGATGCAGAAGCACGTTGAAGCGCAGCGTTCGCGCGTTGGATGCGGCCTTCACGATCATCGGCCGGTTCTCGCCAATGACGTAATCCTCGTCATGGTCATGTCCGCCCATCACGAGGACCAGCTCGCGGTGACGCCGCGCGAATTTCAGATCGTCGGCTGCGTCCTGATGAGTCATGGCCATAAAGACGGGCATATCCGAACCGCTCTTGATACTCGGTTCGGATTTTCGAATACCATTCATGACCTTCCGTGCCCTACTAATCGGCTTCGACGCCGTACCGTAGGATCTATAATCATCGGGTAGAGTCATCCCGAACAGCACTGCGACGAGACCTTCTCGAAGCCGTATCGTTTGATGGGTCCTTACCTTGTCGCTTGCTTCAAACAGTACAGTTAGCTCAGGAGCCGTGGGCTTGAAGTTGGCGCATAACCATTTGAAATCCGATCCCACGATGTTTTCGGCAAGCGTTGCTGGAGTCAGAGGACGCTGCTCAAATTCGTGATTGCCGAAGGCGACAAGGTCGACGCCGATGCAGTTGAAGACCTCAACCATATGCCTCCCCCGCGATTGCTTGCCGAGACAGGACGGGGCCAGGAAGTCACCGGGCACGCAGACTGTCACTTTACCGGGGAGCTCCGCTTTGAGCCTTTTCACGATCGTTGCGATCCGCGGCAGCAAAAGCCCGTCGGGCTTCGAATAGTCCGACCGCGCGTCGAGGAAATAGACGTCGTTCAGCTGCACGAACACGTGGAAATCAAAGAATTGCAGCGGCGGCATTCGAATCGTCTGCGCCAGCAACTCGACCAGTGAAGTTGGCTGGCCAGTGACTCCTGTCATCGGCGTTCTTCCTGTTGCTGGCCCGCTGCTGACGGACCTTGCTAATTTGCATCACTGGGTAAGGAACCGGAAGGAGGATTGCTAATCGCGGTGGCCTCTTGAAAGAAAGGGCGGGTCCGCACAGCGCGTCGAATCTCTAAGCGAGTGCCACCGATGCTTGCGCACGGACGGATGCCCGTCCACCGCTTTCAGCTTCGGCGCGGTGCGTCAGGCGCTGACCAATAGTTTGATGTTGGGGGTCGGCGTGGCGAGCGTCGGGGTCCCGATCATGGTCGTGCTGGTCTGGATCATCTACCGCTCCGCAGAGCCGAACCATCCCGGCGAAGGCCGGGGTCCTTGATGGACATGGGCCTCGAGCTTCGTCATGGGCCCCATGAAAGTAAACGGCGCCACGATTTGTATCGTCTGGCCACCATCAGGATTGGCCCGATGGGGAGAAGAAGTATGAAGACGTCTTGGGCATGGGCAGCAATTTTGATCGTCGGCGCAACTCCGGCATTGGCTGCGGAGGGCGATCTCTGCGCCTCGCCGAACGAAGTGCAAGGTATCAAGACCTGCGCCGACGTCGCCAAGGCAGAAGCCGAGGGCGAGCTGGTGGTCTACGCAACCAACCCTGAAGCC
>Ga0302326_10022713_pt1 | contig 12812 bp, 13 predicted proteins | sample Palsa_T0_3_FD_202264 | JGI IMG/M metagenome (GOLD analysis project Ga0302326, IMG submission 202264) | Peat permafrost microbial communities from Stordalen Mire near Abisko, Sweden - Palsa_T0_3 | ecosystem: Environmental > Terrestrial > Soil > Palsa > Peat permafrost | place: Sweden: Abisko... | reverse complement strand
CCCGGGACGCTGGGTCCTGGTCACGATCACGGCCACCTCGAGCGCCGCCTCCAGGCTCGGGATCACCCAGATCGGGCCGAGCACGATGCGATGCGGGAGGACGACCTGCAGGCCGATGGCGACCGCCACGGCGAGCTCGGCCGGCCATCGCGGCTCGGCGCGGGCCCGCTCACCCCACTCGGCCGCCAGCTCCGACTCGGTTTCGGCGTCGGGCGCCCCGGCATCGGGCGTCTCGGGGTCGGGCGTCTCGGGGTCGGGGTCGGGCACGAATCTCCTCGTGGTGGGCCAACGGGGCGGTGCGGGCCCAATCTTCACACCGCATCGACCCTCGTCGGGGTGAGGCGGGGCGCCCTTAGGTGCGCCAGGCCTCCGCGAGCACCCGCCGGACGTCTCCGAGGTGGTGGGTGCCCTCGTGGACGGTGTGGCGGCCGACCCAGCGCAGGTCGCGAACCGAAGTGGTCGGCCAGTGGTAGATCACCTCACGGTCCCAGTCGGTCGGCGTCAGCCCCTCGAACACCAGGGCGCACAGGTCGGCCGCCATGGCGAGCTGACCGAGCACGTCTTCGAGCGGCTGGGAGGTGTACCGGCACAGCTCCACCCGCTCGTCGCGGGACATGGGGGCGAGGCTCGGGCGCTCGACGACCCGACCCAGCACCGCCCGCTCGCGCTGGATCAGGAACACGTCGCGCACGTGGGCTGCGTACTCGAGGGCCGACCAGACGGTCGGCTCGATGCGGGCGACCGCCACCTCTGCGTCCACGCCGGCCAGGGCGTCTCGGTAGGTCGAACCGAACGCTCGAAGCGCATCGGAAACCCGGTCGACCGGGAGCTCCTCGTAGACGAAGCCGCACTGGCCGCAAGAGGTCACGGGTCAAAACTAGAGGACCAGGCCGCCGGCGCCGAGGCCCGGCCAAGGTGGTCGGCCCCGGAGCCGTCCCCACTCCGAAGACCTGGTCAACGGTAGTTTCGTGCCACCCGATCCCGATCGGCCACCGAGATCACGGGCCGAGCCGACGGGGGATCGACTCGACTCCGAACCCCACGGCGCTCCGCGACCGGGCACCACATTTGGGTTTATGCTCCTCCAACGTTCGCCGGCCAATGGGGGTGCCCAAGATGATCATGCGTCGCGTCGCGTCGGGAATCGGTGTGTTGGTGCTCGGCCTCGCCTTGGCGACGGCCCCGGTCATGGCTTCGCCGGCCGGCGCGAAGACCAAGCATCACAAGACCTCCAAGCCCTCGACCAAGGTCAGCCTGGGCGCCTGCTCCGCCTACACCAAGCAAGAGACGCAATCGAGCAAGCTGGCCAGCAGCCTCGAGCAGGCGTTCGCATCGGGGAACTTCGCCACCATCAAGGCGGCCATGCTCGCCGAGTTCGGCGATCTCAACACCGACGTCTCCAAGGCGAACGCTGTGCTCGGTTCGGCTCCGGCCAACGTCAAGGCGGCCTTCGCGACGATCATCCAGGCGGTCGAGCAGCTGAAGACGGCGATACAGAACTCCACCAGCCTCACCCAGCTGGAGGGGTCGTTCCAGTCGCTCGGGACCAACACGAAGTTCACCGCGGCCGGTCAGGTGTTGGCCAGCTACTTCGGCACCAAGTGCGGGATCGTCACGCCCACGACGTGACGACGCGGGGTCGTTGCCTCGGTTCGACCATGAGGACCGTCACCGTTCGGACGTGACACAGCGTCGGTGGCGCCTGCGGCACGGGGCGCGCGGGTAGAGGCAGATCCGCCGGGAATGGTCTCGGCGGTGCCCGAAACCGGGTGCCAAGCGGAGATCGCTCGATCGCCTCCCGGTCTGCGCTACCTCTGATCGATCGGCAGCTCCTCGACGGTGCGGCTCGCCACATCGACCCGGTAGATCACCCCGTGGGGGTGGCGCGAGGTCAGTGCCGTGGCCCGATCGGCCCCGATCAGATTGCGCAGCAGCATCCGACCGATCATCTCGTGCGACACGATCAGCGGACGGCGCCCGCCGGCCGCCGCGACCCTCCCGAGTGCGACGGCCGCTCGTCGGTCGGCGTCGGCGTAGCTCTCCCCGCCAGGAAAGCGCCACTCATACCGGTCAGCCGCCCGACGGTCCATTTCCCCGGGGAACGCCTGTTCGATCTCGGCCGCGGTCAAGCCGGCCATCGCTCCGTGGTGCACCTCGGCCAGTTCGTCGACGACCACGACCGGGCGCCCGAGTGCCTCCGCGCACGATCGGGCCGTCGCCACCGCTCGACCCAGCGGACTGGTGAACACGCCGTCGATGCCGAGACCGGCGAGCGCCCTCACAACGTCCCGGGAAACGCGCAGTCCGTCGGCGGTGAGTGGCGAATCGAGCTGTCCCTGCCGGCGCCCGAGCCGGTTCCACTCCGTCTCGCCGTGGCGGGCCAGGAACACCACCTCGAGATTCACTGCCCATTCCGGTCCCTCTGACGGACCTCGTTCGTCACGTCTCATCCTCGCCGGGTGGCGCCCAGCGCGAACACCCGTTCGACGAGTCGCCCGGTGCTCGCCCATCCGATCGCCCTAAGAATCCTCCGGCAGATGGGATCCGGCGCGTCCCATTGAAAAGGAATGAGGGGGCCAACTGGCCCCCTCATTCCCTTCGTCTCTTTGCTCAACCGAGCGGGGTCCCGTGAGGGTGCGCTCGGGTGGTGGCTCAGTGAGCCCCCACCGGTTGGACGAAGACGGCCTGGATGTACCCGTCCGCCTCTTCCTCCGACAGCGCGTTACGAACCGCCACGACGTAGATCGCGACGCTGAAGACCGCCAGGACCAAGAGGTCATACCAGAACGGCAGGTCGCCCTGGCCGCCGATGATGTCGTGAGCGGTCGCCGCCAGGCCGAAGATGCCACCGGTCCCGAAGTTGCCGAAGTACGAGATCAGGGTCATCCCGACCAGGTAGGGGAAGATCCAGATCCCCGCCTTCCAGTCCATCTTGGGCATCTTGTCGTTCAGCTTCAGCGCCGAGGACAGCGCCATGATCAGGTAGCCAACCAGGAGCACGGCCATCAGCAGCGACACCGTGTTCCAACCAGACCAGTACACGATGAAGTTGGCCAGGATGAACGCCAGCGGCGCGAGCCAACCGGCCTGTGGGAGCCGGTAGGAGCGAGGCTGGTTGGGCTTGCTCCGGCGAAGCGCCCCCAGAGCCAGCGGAGCTCCGGCGTACATGAGCACCGAGGCGCCGGTGACGATGTCGACGAGCGACGCCCAGCTCGGGAACGGCAACAAGAACAGCAGGCCGACGATCGCCGACACGATGACCCCGATCACCGGGATCTTGGTCTTCCTGCTGACCTTCTCGAGCTGGACGGGCAGGAGACCATTCCTGCTCATCCCGAAGCTGAGGCGCGACGCCGAGGTCAGGTAGATGAGCCCCGTCCCTCCGGGCGACACCACGGCATCGATCCGGATGATCCATGCCAACCAGGCCAGGCCGGCCACCTTGAGCAGGGTGTAGAAGGGTCCCTGACCCAGCACCGTGTCATTACCCAGTTGGGCCCAGGTGTGGTAGTGCGCGATCGTCGCCGGGTTCAGTCCGGCGATGAACACCAGCTGCAACAAGATGTAGACGACTGCCCCGATGATGATCGAGCCGATCACCGCGCGTGGGACGTCGCGCTGGGCGTTGGCCCCCTCACCACCGAGCTGAATCGCCTGCTCGAAGCCGAGTAAGGCGAACACGATGCCCGCTCCTGGAAGGGCCCTGAAGATTGCCTGTGCGGCGGCGTTGGTGCCGCCCGGTGCCCAGAAGCCGCCACCCGCGCTGAAGTTCGACGAGTGGAAGTGGGTGAAGAGCAGCACGATCACCACAAGGATGGGAACGACCACCTTCCACGTCGTGATCCCCGTGTTCAGATTGGCGAGCCAGCGGATGCCGATGAGGTTGACGATCACGAAGAAGACCATCAACACGACGGCCGCGAAGATTCCCCAGCCGCTCAAGGTGCCGAGCAGGGCGCCCGGCGCCGGAGGCTTGTACCAGCTGTGGGCCCACGAGACGATCGAGAAGTACTGGATGGTCGCCAGCACCTCGATGGGCGCGACCGTGGCCGCTTGGATGTAGGCGAACCAACCGAAGGTCGCGCCGGCCAGGCTCCCGAAGGCGTAGTGCGGATACCGACTGGTGCCCCCGGTGATCGGGTACAGCCCGCCGAGCTCGGCGTGGACCAAGGCCAAGATGATGACGATGACCGAGGCGAGGACCCAGCCGAGCAGGGCCGACGGCCCGGCGGCGATCAATGCCGCCAACGCACCGAAGAGCCACCCCGAACCGATGATCGAGCCTTCCGAAGCCCACATGAGCCCCAACAGCCCGACGTCCCGCTTCAGACCTTCGTCAGTGGGGGCTCCTCCGGCCGCCGGTGACGGTGCTTCTTGGACTGTGGTCAACGTTGAACCCCCCTACTCGGCGCTGATGTCCCGAATCCCGTGGGCTCGGTCCCAGCGAGTGGTTGTCCGGTGATCTCCTCAATTCCCCACCGAGGCGTTGGGGCGCCCCGTCCTCACCCTCCCCGGCCGCGCGTGGGGCGCGACCGGAACGGCGGAAATATATCCCTGCGCCCGGCTTCGCGCTCGGAATACACACCAGGGCCCGGTGCCCGAACTCTGGCGCCGCGTCGACCACCGCACCGCCACCTCGGCACCCCGGCCGGAGCCGTCCACAAATACCGGGTTGAGCAGCCCGAACGGGCCTGAGCCACCCCTTCGCCAGGGCAAGGGCGGCCGATGTGGGCAACCCTTTCGGCGTCGAGGAAGCAGGGCCCAGGCCGGCGCCAACCTCCGCGGCCCGGCCGATCGGAGGTGGATAGCCTGCGCCAAATGTCGCGTCGTGGTTGGGTGCTCTTCGCCGCGCTGGGGTTGATCTGGGGCATTCCCTATCTCTTGATTCGGATCGCCGTGCGCGACATCGCGCCACCGACGCTCGTGTTCTTCCGGACGGCCCCGGCAGGACTGGCTTTCCTCCCCCTCGTCTTGAACAGACAGACGCTGAGCGCCCTGGCCAAGCACTGGCGGGCCGTGGTCGTCTACACGGTCAGCGAGGTGAGCATTCCGTGGCTGCTGTTGTCCCGCGCCGAGCAGCGAATCCCGAGCTCGCTGGCCGGGCTCCTGGTGGCGACCGTGCCACTGGTCGCCATCTCGATCTCGTGGCTCACCCGGAACGAGCGCCACCTCGGGTGGGTTCGGGTGGCCGGCCTTGTCATCGGCTTCGCCGGTGTCGCCGTCATCGTCGGCGTCGACGTCCACGGCCCCAATCTGGTGGCCGTAGCCGAGATCGGCGGCGTCGCGATCGGCTACGCGTTCGGCCCCTTCGTCGTCTCCAGGCGCCTCTCCGACGTGCCAGCGATCGCCGTGGTGGCGGCATCCTTCGTCTTGACTGCGCTCGTGTTTGCACCCATCGCCCTCACCCACCTCCCCGAGCACATCTCCTCAGAAGAGCTCACGTCGGTGATCATCTTGATCGTGGTGTGCACCGGTCTTGCGTTCTTGATCTACTTCGCGCTGATCGCCGAGGTGGGGCCGGCCCGAGCGACGGTGATCACCTATCTCAACCCGGCCGTCGCGGTCGTGCTCGGGATCGCGATCCTCCACGAACACTTCTCGATCGGACTCGCCGTCGGATTCCCGCTCGTGCTGGTCGGCTCGATTCTCGGCACCCGAGGTAGTCGTCGTGCCGGCTCGCGCGGTGACGAGAGCGATGCTGCCTACCCTCTCGAGGTGCCCCACACCGGATAGCGCGGCCGGCTCACCCGGAGCGCCATCGGTTCACAGGGCGCGGTACATGACGTGGAGCCCCACCAACCCCAGCGTCGGATGCGCGAACCCCTCGGGGATGGTGGTGAGCACGTCGAAGCCCAGCGATCGCCACAGCGCGACGGCGCGCGTATTGGTCTCGACGACGGCGTTGAACTGCATGGCCCGGTAGCCGTCTGAACGGGCCCGATCCAACACGTACGAGCCCAGTTCCCGGCCCACCCCGTGCCCGGCCTGCCCGGGGTCGACCATGAAGCTGGCGCTGGCCACGTGCGATCCGGGTCCCGATTGGTTGGGGTACATCTTGGCCGAGCCGACGACGACCTGGTGCTCGTCGAGCGCGACGACCGTTCGCCCCGGAGGAGGGACGAACCACACCCGGCGCCCCTCCTCGTAGCCGATGTCGCGGTCGTAGCAGTAGGTCTCCCCGGCCGAGACGATCGGCTGAAAGAAGGACCAGATGGCGGTCCAGTCCTTCGGTTCGGCGTCCCTGATCAGCATGGTGGCAAGCATGCCCCGCGCCCCGCCGGTACCGCTCGCTACCCTGGCTATGGTCACGACGTGGTCGAGATCGCCTCGCTCCTCATTGGCGACCCGCCCGAGCTCTGGGAAGACCTCGGGTTCGTGGTCGAAGACGGCGCGTCGTGGATCAGTGGGATCGGCCATCGGCTCGGCGCGGCCGGCAAGGGGGTCATCGCCTGGACCCTGCGGGACGGCGGCGGCATCGATGAGCTTCCGCTCGATGATGGGCCCGCACCCCCGGCCCGCCCGACCCCAGTACACCGCAACGGGGTGGTCGCGCTCGACCACGTGGTCATCGGCACCCCCGACCTCGCCCGCACGATCGACGCGTTCGAGTCGGTCGGCGTCCGGTTGCGGCGCACCCGGGACACCGGGACCCCCGATCGGCCGACCCGCCAAGCCTTCTTCCGGTTGGGCGAGACGATCGCGGAGGTGGTCGGCCCTCCCAACCGGTCGTCACCCGGTCCGGCCGGTTTCTACGGACTGGCGTTCACCGTGGCCGACCTGGACGCCACCGCTTCGTTCTTGGGTGAGCGGCTGCGTCCGGCCAAGGAGGCCGTGCAACCGGGCCGGCGCATCGCGACCCTCGACCGCGCCGTCGGTTCGACCGTGCCGCTGGCCTTCATGTCTTCGGGGCGCTGAGATCTCCGACTCGAGCCGGCCGGTTCCGCAAGCCCGGAATGTCTGTTCTGGAAAAACTTGTGCCTGACCTACAAAAGCCCTGGTGAGGGCAATTGGATGGGCGGATAATCGACAGCGGACCGTGTAGCCTTGGGGCAACTCAGCTTGGGTCAAAGCGCCTCCGCTTACGGGGGCAAGAACTGTGAATCGTGGTTCGTCGACCCAAGGCCATTTCCGCGGGACCGTGGCATCTTCTGCATCTCGAGCCCAGCGCTCACACGGACGGTCAAGAAGGACAAGAGGGGTCCGTCCTCCTTCTCCCGGCGCCCCGGACGGCGCTGCGCCACGCGTTCCCCATCGTTCTCGAGGGCGTGCTCGGGCCCTTGGCGCTGTTTTATCTGGTCCTCGTGCTGGCCGGCTTTCGGGGCGCCCTCATCGCCGCGCTCAGCTGGTCGTACGTGGCGCTCGGGCGCCGGCTGTTCAAACACGAGCGGGTGTCGATGTTGCTGTTGCTCGGCACCATCTTGATCACGGCGCGCACGGTGATCGCTTTTGTGACGGGAAGCGCGTTCATCTATTTCGCCCAACCGACCGCCGGGACCGTCGTGATCTCCCTGGTCCTGTTCGGCTCGGCCATCATCGGGCGGCCCTTTACGCAGCGGTTCGCCCACGACTTCTGCCCGATGGATCCCGAGATCATGCGCCGACCCCCGGTGCGCCGCTTCTTCATCCGGATCTCGGTGCTGTGGGCGACCGTGCTCATGCTCAACGCAGGGTTCGTGTTCTGGCTTCTCGTGACCTCCTCGCTGCGCTCATTCGTGCTCGAGCGCTCAGCGGTGACCTACGGACTCACCGCCGTCGCGATCTTCTTCTCGATCACCCGATTCGTGGCCACCATGCGTCGCGACCACGTCACGGTCGAGTGGGCGAGCACCAAGGCGCTCGCCCCCGGGTAAGCGCGGCCCTTCCCGGTCCCTCCGGCGGGACCCTCACATCGTCGTCGAGCACCACCTGACAGAAACGACCAGACGGCTCAGGCCGGTGCGCGGTCGACCGTCATGACCGAGGACCGGGCGAGGACGAACACCCCGACCATGACCAGGGCCAGTCCAAGCACCTCGAAGAACGGCCTCACCCCGTGAGAGTCGATGTGCTCACCGAAGATCGACAGCCCGATGGCGCCGGCCACCAGGGGCTGCGCCACCGTCAGGGTGGGAAGCGAGAGGCGGAGCGCCCCGGCGTGGTACGCGCTCTGGGTGAGCAACAGGGAAGCGATCGCCCCCACGACCAACGCGTAGGGCACCCACGTGGTGAGCGTGTGGACCAACCCGAAGTTGAGGAGGTGGCCGGTGCGCTCGGTGAGCGCGGCCACGTAACCGAAGGCCGTCCCCGACCCGGCGGCCAACAGCACGGCCGCCCGAGGGCGAGACGATCCCCGGGCGACCACCACCGCGACCGCGCAGAGCGCCACGATCGCCACCGTCAACAGTGTCCAGGCCTCGCCCGACGCGTGGGGGTGACCCAGACCGGGATGGGCCGCCCCGAGGAACAGCGCGACCCCCCCAACGACGCCGGCGGTCGACAGCCACCCCGCAGCCGAGACGCGCTGATGGTCGAGCCACGCGGCCAGCGGCAGCGCGAGGGCCAGGCTCAAGATGAGGATCGGCTCGACCAGGATCAGTGAGCCTCGCCGCAGGGCCAGGAACTGGAAAAGGAACCCGACACCGTCGAGCGCGTTGCCGATCAGCCACCTCGGCCGGCGGACCAGCCGGATGAGAAGCCCGGCCCGCATGGACAACTCCGGAGGTTCCCGGATCGCCGCTCGGTGTTGGAGCACCGCCGCCAACCCGTAGGAGGCGGCGCTGGCCAGGGCCAACAGGACAATAGAGACGAGGCTGCGCCCGACGTGGTGGTGGAACACCGCCAGTCCCTGGGCCACGATCGCCAACACCACGACAGCTTCCCTCGCTCACCCCGACCGTGGAGCCATGTCGAGGGTCCGCCCGACCGGCACCCCCGCCGGCCCCGCACCCTGCGCTCAGGTCCCGGGAGCTCCCGTCCGCGCTGCCCGTTCGAACGCGTCGGCGCCGACCGCCCAGGTCCGATCGAGATCCGAACCGGGCGGGTAGCGCCGGTCGAGCTCGAGCGTCACCATCCCGTGGGCATAGGACCAGAGGGCCTGGGCCAAGAACTCGTCGCCGGTCACGACATACCAGGGGTTGCCCGCCCACTCCTCGAGCCCGGGAGCCAGCTGGTCCCTGGCCAGGCCCCCCCGGGTGGCCAGGCGGTACAGGTTGGGGTGGGCGAGCGCGTGCCGTCGGTAGGCGCTCAGCAGGCTGACCAGGGGCCCGTCGGCGCCCGGTTGGTGAATCGCCCGATGCCCGACCTCGCCGCTCTCGAGCAACGCATCTTCGATGAGCGCCAGCTCGACGGCCGCCTTGGAGGAGAAGTGCTTGTAGAGAGACGGCGCCCGGATCCCGACCCGGGCGGCCAGCCGACGCATGCTCAGTGCCTCGGGTCCCTCGTGCTCCAATAGGTCGTGGGCCGACGCGACGATCTCCGCGACGCGCGGCGCCCGGGCGGCGGGCAGCCCGGGCCGACCGATCTCGCCGGGGAGCAGCTCGCCGGCGATCATCTCAAGTCCCCGCGTCGCGGAGCACGAACACCGGGTGGTCGTGGGAGATCCGCAGGACTTCCTCGTCGCTCGAGTCGGCCGACACACCGTCGAAGAAGACCCCGACCTCCATCTTCCAACGGCGCAGGTACGCGCGCAGGACGGGTCCCTTCTCGGCGTCGGTCAGCTCCTCGGCCACCATCTCGTCACGCCGGTGGCCGAGGCAAAGGGCGAGGCGCCCGTCGTCGGCGCGCACGTTGCGGACCCACTGGGCTTCGCCGCGGGGTGCCACCAGATACTGGCGTCCCTCGTGGCGGAGCGGGTTGACCGGGGTCCGACGGGTGAGACCACTCCGGCGCCCCGTGGTCTCGAGCACCCGGCTCCCCCACACGCTGATCCCCGCCCGGGTCAATCCCTGCACGAGGGGGTTCAAGACGCGGCGGGTGATCCGTCCCGGCGGGCGGTACTGCACGGCTGGCTCGGTCATTGTGGCGCCTCTCATTCCGTGAGCTAACACTGTTAGCTAGTATGCCTAACGGTGTTAGCCATGTCAAGGCCCCGGGTCAAGACCCCGCAAAAGACGCCCGACGGCCACCCAGAGTGGGCACGGGCGATGAATTAGCGAGTTCCTACCCACATTTCACCGACTCCTTATGAAACCCGGCTCTACTGGGAGTCACACAAACCGGACCCATCGGCGGGATCCAGGCGCAGAAGGTGATCCGAGATGAGCAACCACTACGAAGACGAACAAGGAGGAGAGCCCGGGAATCCCTGGGCGCCCGCCCTCCCGACCGAGCCCACCGCTCCGTCGCCACCCACGCCCCCCGCCGGAGTCGCTCCGGTGGGCCCAGGCCCGGCCACGCCCTTCGGCGGGTGGGCGGGCTCGGGCGGCGGGTACCCCCCTCCCCCGCCGGCCCCCGGATCGTGGCACTCGGGATGGGCCGAGCCGAACTGGGCCCCGCCTCGCGGGTCCGACCCGAAGAACCGAAACACGGGAGCCAGGGCGCTCCTCCTGGTGGCCCTCGCGGTCCTCCTGATCGTGGCCGGCGTGGCCCTGGGCCACGGAGTGTGGCGCCAGGCGTCGGACCCGGTTTCCGCCCTGCCGCCCACGGGCGGTTCGTCCCGGGCCACCCAGCCGCCCAGTTCCACCACCCCGGGCTCGGGCGCACCGTCGGACGTCTCGGCCATCGCATCCAAGGTCGACCCCGGCCTGGTCGACATCAACACCACCCTCAGCTACCAAGAGGAGGAGGCGGCCGGGACCGGAATGGTGCTCACCTCGTCGGGAGAGGTCCTGACCAACAACCACGTGATCGACGGCGCCACCAGCATCAGCGTCACCGACGTGGGGAACGGCCAGACCTACAGCGCCACCGTGGTCGGTTACGACATCGCCCGTGACCTGGCGGTGCTCCAGCTCCACGGGGCCTCGGGGCTCCAGACGGTCTCGATCGGCAACTCGTCGAACGTCTCGGTCGGTGAATCGGTGGTCGGCATCGGCAACGCCGGCGGCACCGGCGGCACCCCCAGCGCGGCCGGTGGATCGGTCACCGCCCTCGACCAGACGATCACGGCCAGCGACGACGGTGACGGCACCACCGAGCAACTCTCCGGCCTCATCGAGTCCAACGCCGACATCCAGCCGGGCGACTCGGGCGGACCACTCGTCGACACCAACGGACAGGTGCTCGGCATCGACACCGCGGCGTCGGCCGGCTACTCCTTCCAGTCGGGGGGCCAGTCGGGCGGGGGCAGCGGCTACTCCATCCCCATCAACGAGGCCACCACCGTGGCCAAGGAGATCGAGGCCGGCCAGGGTTCCTCGACCATCCACATCGGCCTCACCGCCTTCCTGGGCGTCCTCGTCGCACCGACAAGCAGCTCGGGCGGCGGCTACGGCGGCGGCTATGGCGGCTCCTTTGGCGGGGGCGGGTCACAGCAGAGCGGGGTGAGCGTGTCCGGCGTGGTGACCGGTGATCCGGCCAACGAGGCCGGGATCGCCACCGGCGACGTCATCACCGCCTTCGAGGGCTCCTCCGTCGACTCGCCGTCCGCCCTGACCACCGCACTGGTCCCCCACCACCCCGGCGACAAGGTGCAGATCACCTGGACCGACACCTCAGGGCAGTCCCACACCGCCACGGTGCAGCTGGCCAGCGGCCCGCCCGCCTAGCCTTCGGGCAACTCGCTCCATCGACCAGTCGGGAAGACAGCCCATGAGCCAGACGCCTCCCAGCACCCTGACCTGCCCGGTCGGGCACACGTTCCCCTACGAGCAGCTGACCACCCGCAACGGGCTCGCGGTCTGCCCGGTCTGCGACGGGATGCAGTGGGAAACCTCTCGCACCAAGCGGCCGTGGTCTCGCGCCGCGCTCGGCCACCCGCTGCTGCTCCTTCTCGGCGCGTCCGTCATGTTCCTCGTCGAGATGATCAGCGGCATCGGCATCGGGGTGACCTACCAGAGCGACCACGTGGGCGGAGCCGGGTGGCTGGTCGCGGGGTCGTCGGTGGCGGTGGTCGGGATCGTGGTGTTGGCGGTGGGAGTCATCCGCGTCATCACGGCGCTGCGATCGGCCTCGTGGTCCCGGGCGGCCCTCTCCACCCCGCTGATCGTGGTGGCGGTGGGCCTCGGCCTGATGACCGTCGGGGACCTGCTGGAGCTCGGGTTGAACATCGCGTTCATCGACGCGTCCGGTTCGGGTGCGGGGTGGCAACTGGTGGCCCAGATCTTCGACACCCTATACTTCGGCGCACTGGCCGGTGTGGTCGCCTGGGTGGCCGTCTTGACCAAGCGTCCCGACTCGGCTGCGGCGACGGCGACGGCGACGGCGAGCACGACACCGGCGATCGAGCCACCGGCGGTTGGGCCACCGGTCGGCGCCTGAGCAACACCACCCGTCAACGCGGGCGGGCCGTCCCGAGAGTTAGTCAGACCGAGGGTCAGCCGGACCGAGAATCGGCCGTACCGGAGTCGGCCGTACCGGAGTCAGGGGGCCGCTTTATCCCGCTGCGCCGAGCGCGACACGGGCATCTTCCCAGGTGAACCGGGTATCGAACCCGGCCGCGGCGGTGATGGCCTCGATGTAGGACACGACGCTCTCGCCCTTTTCGTCCCGTCCGAGCGGCACCGGCCGGGCCTCGTCGTCGATCCAGCACGGCACCAGCCCGGGGCCGACCACCCCGGCCGAGGAGATGAGACAGTGGGCCACGGCCCCATTGCGGCTCTCGGGGTGGAACGGATAGGTGGGCATGGACGGGTCCGGGGCGAAGCCGTAGAGCTGCCGGCGCCGTTCGGCCCACG
>Ga0302326_10022712_pt1 | contig 12812 bp, 10 predicted proteins | sample Palsa_T0_3_FD_202264 | JGI IMG/M metagenome (GOLD analysis project Ga0302326, IMG submission 202264) | Peat permafrost microbial communities from Stordalen Mire near Abisko, Sweden - Palsa_T0_3 | ecosystem: Environmental > Terrestrial > Soil > Palsa > Peat permafrost | place: Sweden: Abisko... | reverse complement strand
CCGTGAGGGGGCCGGCCTGCCTGCTATTACATTGGTCCCCCGGGCCGTAGGGGTTACAAAAATGGCTCTCTCCTCCCCAATAGGGAATGAGATGCGCCATTGCGCAGACGGCACGGTTTCCTTGTCCCCGGATAGGGTCTTCCTTGCTCTCAGCCAGTGGCCCGGGCGCCCGAAAACTTTTAAAAGGCGGTGAAGGCCACGGCCACGGATCTGTTAAAAGATCCAACCCGTGGCCTTCGCCGTTTAACGAGAACCAACCGCAAGAATCGTCTCCAGCGACGGAGTCTGTTTTTCGCGGTCGACGATCCAGCTCTGTACATCGCGGAACTGCGCCTGTTCCAGGAACCCGCGCAGCTCCACCTCGGAAAAGCCGAGCCAGGTATCCGCATAGAGCTCCCGAGCCTGTTCAAACGTATGCCTCTTCAAATCCAGAATCACAATCCGGCCCCCAGGTTTCAGCAGCCGGAACGCCGCATTCACGGCCGCCTGCGGATGCAGCGCATGATGCAGACTCTGACTAAAAAACGCCAGATCCAGACTCTCCGCCTCGATAGGCGGAGCTTCCAGATCCCCCAGCCGGTATTCCAGATTTCCGATCCCGTTCTCCAGCGCCAGCCTCGCGCCAAACTCCACCATCTTCGCCGAGTTATCCACGGCAATCACCTTAGCCGCGCGCTGGGCCAGCAACTGCGAAAACGTCCCCTCGCCAGCCCCCAGATCGCCGATCGTCATCGGAGGCATCAACTGCAGCAGCGTTTCCGCCAGGCCTTTCCACGACCGGCCCGGCACATAATCACGCCCGAACTTCCCGGCCAGCTCATCGAAATAACCGCGAACCTTATCGCGCCGCTTATCCAGCACCAGTTGCAAAGCCCGCGCGTCCTCCGCAGCTTCGGCAATCTCGCCCGCCGCCGCATGCAGAAGATCCACCATCTGCCGGTCCTTCAACCGGTACAAACTGTTCTTCCCCTGCTTGCGGTCCTCAACCAGCCCAGCCTGTTTCAATTGAGCAAGATGCGTCGAAATCCGGCTCTGTCCGGTAGCCAGAATCTCCTGCAACTCCGCCACCGACAACTCCTCGCGCTCCAGCAGCAGCAGAAGCCGCAACCGGTTCGGATCCGCAAGAAGTCGTAGCGATTTCAGAACTGACATGCTAATGTATCAATATATCGTGATTTGTTGATTTGATCCAAGGAAATAAAATGTCTACTGCCACCCAAGAACTGTTAACGAGCAAAGTTGCCGACATGAAGCTGGCCGAATGGGGCCGCAAGGAAATCACCATCGCCGAGCAGGAAATGCCCGGCCTGATGGCGATCCGCCGCAAGCACGAAAAAACAAAGCCCCTGGCTGGCGTGCGCGTCACCGGATCGCTCCACATGACCATTCAGACCGCCGTTCTCATCGAAACGCTCGTCGCCCTCGGCGCCAGCGTCCGCTGGGCCAGCTGCAACATCTTCTCTACGCAGGACCACGCCGCCGCCGCCATCGCTGCCGCGGGCATCCCGGTCTTCGCCTGGAAAGGTGAAACGCTCGAAGAATACTGGTGGTGTACCGACCAGGCCCTCTCCCACCCCGGCGGCCTCGGACCCGAACTCATCGTTGACGACGGTGGCGACGCTACCCTCTTCATCCACAAAGGCTACGAACTCGAAAATGGCAGCGACTGGGTCAACACGCCGTCCGGCAACAAAGAGGAGCAGGTCATCAAAGACCTCCTGAAGAAGGTTCACGCCGAAGACAAAACCCGCTGGCACAATGTCGTAAAGGACTGGCGCGGCGTCTCCGAAGAAACCACCACCGGCGTGCACCGTTTATATAAGATGCACGAAACCGGCTCGCTCCTGATCCCTGCCATCAACGTCAACGACTCCGTAACCAAGTCCAAATTCGACAACCTCTACGGTTGCCGTGAATCCCTCGCCGACGGCATCAAGCGCGCGACCGACGTCATGGTCGCTGGCAAAGTCTGCGTCATCTGTGGCTACGGCGACGTAGGGAAGGGAAGCGCCCAGTCGCTTCGCGGCCTCGGCGCACGCGTCATCATCACCGAAATCGACCCCATCAACGCCCTTCAGGCCGCCATGGAAGGCTACGAAGTCACCACCCTCGAAGACACCCTGGGCCGCGGCGACATCTACGTCACCACCACCGGCAACGTGGACGTCATCAAGTTCGAAGACATGGAACGTATGAAGGACCAGGCCATCGTCTGCAACATCGGCCACTTCGACAGCGAAATCCAGGTAGAGCGCCTCAACACCCCGTCCGTGAAGAAGATCGAAATCAAACCGCAGGTCGATCAGTACACCTTCCCGAAGGGCAACAGCATCTTCGTGCTTGCCGAAGGTCGCCTGGTGAACCTCGGCTGCGCAACCGGTCACCCCAGCTTCGTGATGTCGAACAGCTTCTCCAACCAGACGCTGGCGCAGCTCGATCTGTGGGCCAACAAAGACACCTATAAGCCCGGCGTTTACGTACTCCCCAAGAAGCTCGATGAGGAAGTCGCCCGCCTTCACCTGGAGAAAATCGGCGTGAAACTAACCACCCTGACGCCCGCGCAGGCCGACTACATCGGCGTGCCGATCGAGGGCCCGTACAAGCCGGATCATTACCGTTACTAGACTAGAGGTGGATGTCCCGCCTCCCTGTTCATCTGAAGGTCGTTCGCGACCTTCTTCGGCGGCTGAACTACCATCTGACTCCGGTCGGAACGGAGTCAGCCGCCGAACCTTTTGATGCTGCGAAACTGAAGGCGGCAGCGGAAGCGCTACGCCAGCTGCAAATGCCGGATGAAGGCGGGCGTCAGTATCTGCTGAAGCACATCCCGCGCCTGTCCCGCACTCTCGCGCTGGTGCCTCCGCCCGCCGAAACCGGACGCGTCCTGGAACTCGGATGCTACATGCAGATCACGCCCCTGCTGCAAAGCCTTTGTGGCTATCGCGAAGTCCACGGAGCCTATTACGGACCGGCGGGCAAAACCGACCATAAAGTTATCGGCGATTTTTCTTGCGACATCGCTCACTTCGATGCCGAACGCGATCCGTTTCCTTATCCGGACGGCTATTTCGACACGGTTATCGCGGGCGAAATCATCGAACACATGGCTTACGATCCGATGCACCTTCTGCTCGAATCGCGCCGCGTTCTGCGCGAAGGCGGAACCCTGATCGTCACGACTCCCAACGTGGGCAGCATTACCAGCGCCGCCAAAACGCTGGACGGCCGCGATAACCCGCAGATCTTCTTCCTGTACGAACGCCCGCGCGCGGGTCACGCGCCCGAAATCGGGCATGTTCGGGAATACACAACGCACGAAATCGGCGAAATCTCAAAGTCGGCGGGCTTCGAAGTCCGGCAGCTTTTCACCACATTTATCGAGGAATTTTCGTCGCACCTCCCGCTACTGCGCTTTCTGGATGAAAATGGGTATAGTACAGAGAACCGCGGGGAACAGACGTGGTGCGTGGCAGTGAAGCGAAGTACGCTGCCGACGGACCGTTTTCCATGGTTTATTTACAGCTGACCGTATGATCGCCAGGCCAAAGGTATTAGTATTTATCGTCGCTTATAACGCGGAGAAAACCATCGCGGAAGTAGTGCGCCGCATCCCCGCGACTTTGCTCGATACGTACGAAGTCGACGTCCTCATCATCGACGACTGTTCGCGCGACGCCACCTTCGACAAAGGTCATTTGATCAGCAAAGATGAATCGCTGCCGTTCCGCGTCACCGTACTTTTCAATCCGGTCAATCAGGGCTACGGCGGCAATCAGAAACTCGGCTATCGCTACGCCATTGAAAACGGATACCACTTCGTCGCGCTGATCCACGGCGACGGCCAGTATGCTCCCGAATGCCTGCCCGACCTTTTAGAACCGCTCCGCAAAGGTGAGGCTGCGGCCGTATTCGGATCTCGCATGCTGACCCCATCCGGAGCGCTGCACGGCGGCATGCCGATGTATAAGTATGTGGGCAACAAGGTTCTCACCTGGATCGAAAACAAGCTCCTGAAATCGAACCTGAGCGAGTTCCACTCGGGCTATCGGATCTATTCAACACACGCGCTCGCGGCCATCCCGTTCGAGCGCAATTCCAACGTCTTCCACTTCGATACCGAAATCATCATTCAGCTCCTGACCGCCAAACTCAAGATCGTGGAACTTCCGATCCCGACCCATTACGGCGACGAAGTCTGCAACGTCAACGGCATGAAATACGGCAAAGACGTCGTAATCGCCGCGCTCAAGGCACGCTTGCAGGACGCCGGCCTTTTCTACGACCGGAAATTCGATTGCGCCGCGGCGGACGATTCCCCGTACAAACCGAAACTCTCCTACGACAGTCCGCATTCCAGCGCCTTTAAGTACATCCCCGCCGGATCAAAGGTTCTCGATATCGGCTGCGCCGGCGGGTACATGGCCGCCGCACTGGCATCCGAAAAGCAGTGCACCGTCGATGGCGTTGACGCGATGGTTGCGGTCGAACCCGGCCTCCGCGCGTTCTATCTCCACGACCTCAACACCGGGCTGCCGCAACTCGACTTCAACCAGTATGATTACGCGCTCATGCTCGATGTCATCGAGCACCTCGCCAAACCCGAGCTGTTCCTCGACCAGCTGCGCGACGCCTTCGGCGCCAATCCATCGGCCGAAATTCTGATCAGCACAGCCAATATCGGCTTTCTCGTCACCCGGTTTATGCTGCTGATCGGTCAGTTCAACTACGGCCGCCGCGGCATTCTCGATGTGACGCACACACGCCTGTTTACCTTCAAATCTTTCGCTCGAGTGGTCAAGCAGTCGGGCTTCGACATCCTCGAAACGAAAGGCGTGCCGGGACCATTTCCCATGGCCCTTGGCGACAACTTCTTCAGCCGGTTCCTGCTGAGTGTGAATCGCCTCCTGATCCCGTGTTCGCACGGCATGTTTTCGTATCAGATCATGCTGCGGATCAAACCGCAGCCCACGCTGGAGCGTCTGCTCAAAACAGCCGTGGAACATTCAAAACAGCGCGTAGATTCCATCGAGGGACATGAAGCGAACTACTCTCGCCGATAGCCTCTTAATCGCCGTCCTCGCAATTATTCTGATCTGGCCGCTCTTCCGTTTGAAGTACATGGATAACTGGCCCTCGATCGAGAGCACGTTTATCTCGGACGCGCGCATGCTGAGCGATCATCTGCCCCATCCCGGCTGGCAACCGCTCTGGTATTGCGGGACGCGCTACGACTACATTTATCCGCCCGCTCTCCGCTACGGCCCCGCGCTCATCGCGAAAGCCGGACACCTCACCACCGCGCGGGCCTATCATCTCTACACGGCATTCCTGTACGTATTCGGCATCCTCGCGGTCTATTGGCTGGTGCTGACAGGAACCGCCTCGCGCATGGCCGCGCTGATGTCGGCAGCCGGCACCGCGCTGCTCTCTCCCTCGTTCGCGCTGTTGAGAGTCATCCGCGCCGACAGCGGGTATTGGGTGCCTCAGCGGCTCCACGTCCTGATGGCCTATGGCGAAGGGCCTCATATTTCGGCTCTGTGCATTCTGCCGGCAGCACTGGCGGCGAGTATGCTCGCCCTACGGAAATGGCGACCCGGCATGTTCGCCGCCGCTGCAGTTCTGTGCGCCCTGGTGGTTTCCAATAACTTCTATGGCGCCACGTCGCTGGCGATCTTTTTCCCGATACTGGTCTGGGCGGTCTGGACTCAGGAACGCGACTGGCGCATCATCCCGCGCGCCGCCGGAATCGCCGCGCTGGCATGGGGACTCTGCGCCATCTGGCTCACACCGTCCTACGTCAAAATCACCCTCATCAATCTGAAGTGGGTGGCGCAACCTGCCAGCACACGTTTCCGGATTGTCACGTTCATCGTGATGGCAGTCTACTGCGCAATCACATTCCGCCTGCGCTCCGGTCGCGCGTGGCAGGTCTTCGTGACGGGCGTGGCGCTCTTCCTTAGCCTCGATATTCTCGGCTATTACTATCTCGGCCTGACCCTGGTTGGCGACCCGCCGCGCCTGATACCAGAACTCGATCTGGCCCTGATACTGGTCGTTGTCGAAGTCGCGCGGAGGTGGCGCGCCGCGACGGTTCTGGTGGCTGCCGCGGCGATGCTGCTTTCAGTGACTTATCTGCGCCACGCCTGGACGCCGTTTCCCAAGTCCGGCTCGATTGAGAGCCAGTATCCCTTTCAAATGTCGAAGTGGGTTCATGATAACCTGCCGGGGCAGCGGGTTATGCCCACCGGAGAACTGCGGTTCTGGTTCGACGCCTGGTGGGACAATGCGCAGTCAGATGGCGGATCCATGCAGGGAATGCTGAATCAGATCATTCCCGCCGCCAACTGGCAGATCATGGTCGGGGACAAGCCTGGCCCCGCCATCTCATGGCTGCAGGCTTTGGGCACAGACGCCATCGTGGTCGTCAATGCGAACTCGCGCGAACATTATCACGACTATAAATATCCGGGTAAGTTTGTCGGGGCACTCCCTGTCCTCTACGACAATGGGCAAGGCACTGTCGTGTACCGGATCCCGCGAATCTATCCGAATATCGGGCGGGTAGTGGATAAAGTCGCGATCGGTTCAGTCGGAGAGATACGCGGCGGCGAGGATCCGGAAACCTTCGCAAAGTACCTCCCGATCGTCGAGAATCCGGACCAGCCGCAGACTACCGTCGAATGGAAAGGCTTCGATGAAGTCGACATTCAGGCGAAGACCGCGCCGGGTCGCTCCGTGCTGCTGCAGGAAACCTGGGACTCGAGTTGGCACGCATTCGAGGGCGACAAAGAACTCCCCGTCCGCCCGGAACCGGTGATGGGATTCATGCTGATCGATACGCCTGCAGGCGATCACGCGATCCGCATGCAATTCAAAACGCCGCTCGAAAATCGAGCCGGTCAGTTGCTGCTGGGCCTGTCGTTGCTGGTCGTCGCCGGGCTCGTACTCGCGGGATTCGGAGCCGCTGGCGGCTTGGGGGTCTTCACGGGCGGCGCCTGAATCTGCGTCTTCACCGGACTGATCAGGATGTGGGCGTTGCGGCCTTCCATACGCGCCGAACCATCCGGAACGCCATAAGCGGTCAGGTCTTCGGCGAAGCGCATCAGGAGTTTGCGGCCCAGGTCGGTGTGGGCGATCTCACGTCCGCGGAACTGCACCACCGCTTTCACGCGGTTTCCCTCCGTGAGGAAACGAATGGCGTGGTTCTTTTTGAAGTCGTAATCGTGATCGTCGGTATTGGGACGGAACTTCAGTTCCTTTACCTGCACCACGTGCTGCTTCTTCTTGGCCTCGTGCGACTTCTTCTTCATCTCATACTGGTAGTGACCGTAATCGATCGCTTTGGCGACCGGCGGTACGGCGGTAGGAGACACGACAACGAGATCCAGACCCAGTTCCTGCGCCCTCCTCAAAGCGGCGGCAGTGGGCATAATTTCGGCGGTTCCGTCCGGAAATACGGCACGGACCTCTCTGGCACGGATTGACTCGTTTACGTTTTCGCGGCGATTGGATTTGCGAGGCGGGAAGTTACGGCCTGGAATCATGCGGTGGGGAGGGTATTTCCGATCATATCTCCAGTGTACCGGTACCAGGCGGAAAAGTCCAACGGGGCTGTCCTCGATGCTACATACGGAGCGCCTGCAACGCCCGGAAGCCCGCATGCCGCACAGCGGGCGTCTTGTCGAGGATCAGGGGTTTGAGCAATCCCCGCAATTCAGCCGATCCGGTCTTCCGTATCAGCCAGGCCGCTGCCGCGCGCGCCTCGGGGCGCTCACTTGCGATGAGTTTCCCGATCATGGGAATTGCTTTGCCCGAGTCGAGAAGATATAAGCCATAAATCGCATTCGCGACTACCCGGTGGTGGCTGTCAGAGACAGCGCGCAGGAACAGTCGCTCCGCTTCCTGAGACTTGAGGCCCCACAAACTCTCAATTACACTGGCGCGTACTCTGGCGTTGTCATCCGCCATCAGCTTTTCCACCCACCCCAAATTGGTTTCATGCTGCGCGAGAATCTGGATACATTTCGCACGCAGTACAGGATCGCTTCTCCGCAGGACGGGGCGGAGCACAGCGGCCAGAGCGCACGCTGGCGTGATTACGACAACTACTTCGAGAATCCGGCCGATGGTTTCGAGATCGGGATGATCTTCCGAACATCGCTGTTGAAGGAAGCGGACGACTTCCAGATATAACGACGGAACCTGCAGATCCAGGGTTCTGGCTTCCGAAATTGCGTCCTGGGACGTGTGGCGTGCAGGGTCACAAATGGCTTCAATTTCACGTATTCCGGCAACCATGATGTGTTAATCGGCCGGTGCGCGGGAAAACTTTAGGCCTTGCGGAAGGTGATGCCGTGGGCTTCGGGTCCGAGCCCGATTATCACGGTTCCGATCAGGAGCGATATGGCGGCCAGTCCGCCCATCGCCTGGGCGTAGTTGAAGTGCTCACCTAACAGCGCTTCCAGATAGGGGACAATTCCCGCTATGAGCATGCCGATCTGGTAGGCGAAGCCAGGAAGGAAGCCGCGCAAATGGGCGGGCGACAGTTCGTTCATATGCGCAGGAATTACTCCCCAGGCGCCTTGCACGCAGAACTGCATGAGAAAGCCGCCCGCGATGAGCAGGGCGGATGTGGGGGCTGCGATCCATAAAGGAACGATCAGGAGCGCGGCAAGCGCGCCCCCGATCATGGCGCGACGGCGTCCGAAACGGTCGGAACAGTAGCCGATGACAATGCCTCCGATAATCGCGCCGACCATCGTCAGCATCGTTGTTTCCGCTGCGTGTTCCGGGGTGAAATGGCGCTGCTGCAGCAGAAAGGTGGGATACAAATCCTGTGTGCCGTGGGAAATGAATCCCATCGCCGTGAGCAACAGCACGAGATAGAGGAAGCGCTTCCAGACCGCGGGCATCGATTTCCAGTAGGTGCTCCGGTCGGTGCGATGTTCGCGCCAGGCTTCGGATTCTTTCACGCGCACCAGCACGAAGATGGAAAGCAGCGCGGGCAGTCCGCCGACGAAGAACATAGTCCGCCAGGCGTACGCCGGGTGGGTTCGGGACATTATGGGATACACCGTTAAGAACGCGAGGGCGGCTAAGAGGTTGCCGAGCGAGTAGCCCTGATGGAGCAAGCCCGACAGCATCCCGCGCCATTTGGGGGAGATCGATTCGAGCGCCAGCGAAGCCCCCACGCCCCACTGGCCGCCCATGCCGATTCCGAAGAGCATGCGCAGAATCATGAAGGTTCCGAACGTAGGCGCGAGACCCGAGAGCGCCGACATCACCGCGAAGAAGACGATGTTGATCATCATCGGTAGGCGTCTGCCAAAGCGGTCCGCCATGACGCCGAAGATTAATGCACCGACTGGGCGCATCGCAAGGGTTAGCGTCAGCGTTAGCGCTACTTCGGGGCGCGACTTGCCGAAGGCTTTGGCGATATCGCCGATCAGGAACGTGAGGACGAAGAAGTCGAAGGCGTCGAAAGTCCATCCAAGGAAGCTGGCTAATACTGCGTTGCGCTGGTCGCGCGGGGTTGTCATTAAATCGTTCCTTGTACAGTTTATTCGTATGAGACTTGCTGAGCGAATGTCGCGGATCGGGGCCGAGTCCGCGTTTGATGTTCTAGTGCGGGCGCGGGCTCTGGAAGGGCAGGGGCGCGATGTGATTCACCTGGAGATCGGGGAGCCCGATTTTCCGACGCCGCAACACATTGTGGATGCGGGCAAGAAGGCGCTGGACGATGGATGGACGCATTACGGGCCGGCGCAGGGATTGCCGGAGTTGCGCGAGGCCATCGCTGAACATGTTTCGGAGACGCGCGGCATTTCGGTGAGCGCGGCGAATGTTTGCGTGATGCCGGGCGGCAAGCCACTGATCTTTTTCCCGATGCTGGCTTTACTTGGGCCGGGGGATGAAGCGATTTATCCGAATCCCGGGTTTCCGATTTATGAATCGATGATTCGCGTTTCCGGCGCTACGGCGGTTCCGGTGCCGCTGATTGAGGAACGCGGGTTTTCGTTTGACCTCGATGTGTTTCGCAAGAGCCTGAACTCGCGCACGAAGATGGTGGTGCTGAATTCACCGCAGAATCCTACGGGCGGGATGATTCCGGCTGAGGATATTGCGGCGATTGCGGATGAGGTTCGCGGGCGGGACCTTGTGGTGCTTTCCGATGAGATTTATTCGCGGATTGTTTATGGGAACGAGAAGCCCGTTTCGATTGCGAGCCTGCCGGGGATGCTGGAGAAGACCATTATTCTGGATGGGTTTTCCAAGACCTATGCGATGACCGGGTGGAGGCTGGGTTATGGTGTGATGCCTTCATGTCTGGTGGACCCGGTGAACAAGCTGATGGTGAATTCGAATTCGTGCACGGCGAGTTTTACGCAGCGTGCGGGTATTGCGGCGTTGCGCGGTCCGCAGGAACCGGTGGATGCGATGGTGGCGGAATTTCTGCGGCGGCGCGATGCGTTTTGCGCGGGGTTGAACGATGTTCCCGGATGGAGTTGCACGATTCCGGGCGGGGCTTTTTATGCGTTTGCCAATGTGAAGGGGACCGGACGGGGGTCGAAGGAAATTGCCGATTCGTTGCTGAACGATGCCGGCGTCGCTTGCCTGAACGGCGCCGGTTTTGGTGAATATGGCGAGGGTTATATCCGGTTCAGCTATGCGAATTCGTATGAGAATCTGATGCGGGCTGTGGAGCGCATCAAGGCGTGGAGCGCTCGCGGCTGAGGATCAGCTTTTCCGCCTGGTCGAGTTGCGCCGCTGTGCCGCGTACCGCCAGCGTGGGCGGAAGCGTGCGCCGGCTCGTCTGCATCCTGGCCTCCGCCACGAGGTCGCCCAATTCTTTGGCGGTTGTATTGGCGGGAAGCGCGAATACGCGGAGCATTCCGGAAGGGCGACCGGCGAGAGTGTGGGGCGCGGATGTAGTTCCCGCTTCGAGCGCCTGAAGCAGCCATTCGACGTCTCCGGAATCTACTTCCGCGTCGCGGTAGATCACGGCGTGGAGGGGCGTGTATTGAAAGACCTTCGACACTCCGAGCACGATACCAAGAATGTTGAGTTCTTCCCGCATATTCGAGGCCGACGGGTCGGACAAATAGAAGATCCGAATCACGGAGCCGGAACGTTCCGAGGGCGCGGAAAGGCGGAATTCGCGGGTGGCGGGATTCTTCCTCTCCTGTTCCGATGGCTGCCAGCCGGCGGGCTTGTCAAGCTGGTGGATCACCCATCCGGAGGCGTCCAGTTCCGCAGGGGTTCCCTGGAGGATCAGGCTCGCCGGGTCCGGGGAGATCGTTGCATTCCGGGCGTCGACCACGGTTCGGACAATGGTCACCAGTTCCTTCATTGCGTTGGCTGGCGGAGCATTCAAGAGGGTCACGGTGCGCTCGCTGCCCGGTGCGACGGGGACGCCGCCTGCGACGATCACCCTTTCCGCCTGATCGAGTTGCGCGGCGGCTCCGCGAACTGCGATGGTTGGCGGCGTGGTGCGCTGAAAGAGCTTCGTGAAGGAATACGGCGGCATTCTCAGGTCCCTGACGATTCGGGCCAGGTCGGGTCCTTTCATTTCACCCGGGAGTGCGAAGACACGGAGCATGTTGGACGGCTGACCGCCCAGCAGTTGATAAGGCGCCGAGGTGGTGTTTGTTTCAAGGGTCCGGAGAAGCCATTCGATGTCATCCGAATCGGCGTCTCTTGCGCGGTAGATCAACGCATGAAGGGGCGAGAACTGGAAGATCTTTGAAGTGTCGAGCACAGTGCGAAGGATGGTGAGCTCTTCCTGTATCCCCAGCATTGAGGGATCGGACACGTAGAAAATACGAAGCAGGTTGTTGCCGAGGCGCGGTGCCGGGGCCATGCGGAATTCACGGGCGGCAGGGACTGCCTGTTCGGATTCCGATGGGCGCCAGCCGGCTGGCTTGTCCAGTTGCCGGATGATCCAGTCGGCGGCGGCAACCTGCTCCGGGGTTCCCTGAACGTTCAGGCCGGCGGGTGCGGAAGTAATCGATACTTTCTGGATGTCGATGACAGTCCTAAGAACTGTGAGCATTTCCTGCGCTCCCTGAGGGGAGGCGGGATTCGCCAGGGGCAGGGTGCGTTCGTCCGCGAACGCGGTGGCAGAGAACAGCAGAATCGCGGCGGTGAGCTTCATTGGTTGCCTCCTGCAATTACCTTTTCGGCTTCTTCGAGTTGTTCCTGCGTGCCGCGGACCGCGATGGCGGGCGGGACGCTGCGGGCGAATACTTTCATGTCCGAAACCGGCGGCATCCGTAACTTCGCCAGGGTATCGAATAACTGACGGGCTGTGGTTTCGGGGGGAAGCGCGAAGACCCGGACCAGGTCGCGCGGGCGGCCAACAAGTAGTCGGTGCGGCACCGAGGTGACGTGCGCTTCCAGCGCATGAAGGAGCCACTCGACATCTTCGGTATCGGAGTCCAGATCGCGATAAACCAGAGCCTGGAGCGGCGAGTACTGGAAGGCTTTCTGGACATCGATTACGGCGCGAAGAATAGTCAGCTCTTCCTGCAAGGTCTTGATTCCCGGATCGGACAGGTAGTAGACCCGAATTACGGGGCCGCGCGTTTCGGGAGGCAGTCTGAATTCACGAACGGCGGCGTCGGTTGGCTTAAAACCCGCAGGTTTATCGAGCTGGTGGATCACCCACTCGGCTGCGTCCAACTGTGCGGTAGTTCCCTCCAGAATGAAGTTCGCCGGATTCACTGTGAGTTTCGGAATATCGATTACAGTGCGAAGGACCGTCGCCATTTCCTGCATTGCCTGACCCGACGGCACGTTAACCACCTTCACGG
>Ga0302326_10022711_pt1 | contig 12813 bp, 10 predicted proteins | sample Palsa_T0_3_FD_202264 | JGI IMG/M metagenome (GOLD analysis project Ga0302326, IMG submission 202264) | Peat permafrost microbial communities from Stordalen Mire near Abisko, Sweden - Palsa_T0_3 | ecosystem: Environmental > Terrestrial > Soil > Palsa > Peat permafrost | place: Sweden: Abisko... | reverse complement strand
GCGGGTAAGCGCGAACGCCTTCATCAGCGCTTCGAAATACTCCTTGCCGCCTGTTTCGCGCATATAGGTCGTCGAGAAGTTGCAGTGCATGCCCGAACCGTTCCAGTCGGTGTCGCCGAGCGGCTTGCAGTGGAGCTCGATGTCGACGCCATACGTCTCAGTCAGGCGCGCCAGCAGATAGCGGGCCATCCACATTTCGTCGGCGGCCTTCTTCGAGCCCTTGCCGAAAATCTGGAATTCCCACTGGCCCTTCGCAACTTCGGCGTTGATGCCTTCGTGGTTGATGCCGGCGGCGAGGCAAAGGTCGAGATGCTCGTCCACCATCTTGCGGGCAATGTCGCCGACATTCTTGTAGCCGACGCCGGTGTAATAGGGGCCTTGCGGCGCCGGATAGCCGCTCGCGGGAAAGCCGAGCGGACGGCCGTCCTTATAGAAGAAGTATTCCTGTTCGAAACCGAACCAGGCGCCGGGGTCGTCGAGGATGGTGGCACGCATGTTCGACGGATGCGCAGTCTTGCCGTCCGGCAGCATCACCTCGCACATGACGAGGACGCCATTTGAGCGCATGGCGTCGGGATAGACTGCGACCGGTTTGAGGATGCAATCCGAATTATGTCCTTCGGCTTGCATGGTCGAAGAGCCGTCGAAGCCCCAGAACGGAAGTTGCTCCACGGTTGGAAACGCGTCGAAGTCCTTGATCTGGGTCTTGCCGCGCAGATTCGGCACCGGCTTGTAGCCGTCGAGCCATATGTATTCGAGTTTATATTTTGTCATGGTGATCTCTCTCGGCCTTCTCTCTTTGAGCTGATGCGGAAGACGTCCGGGTGTGCCGATACGTCTACTGCCGCGAAAAGCGGCGGATGCAGCCTCCGGTCGCTTTTTAAGCGTTTAATATGCCAAGCACCCATCGATCGCGCCTCAACCGGCAAACGCGCGGCACCGAAATAATACTGATTGCCGCGAGCTGCGGGAAGAATAAGCAGAAACACGGATGCACATATTGTAGCCATGCGCTGATTTCTTGTGAGGCATGCCGAACAAAGACCGGGCAAAGCGTTATATTAGCGCCAACAGACTCACTGATTGACGCGCGCATCGATTGGCGCGCACGGCGAAGGAGCCGAACCACGATGACAACGAATTTTTCCGGAGCGCCCACTACTTCCGGATCGGCGAAGATCTACCCGTTCCCGGCGCGGGGCCGTTTCGCGGCCGGCGGCCAACGCGACGAAGCCGAGCAGACGGCGCGTGTTGCGTTGCCCCCAGGCGTAAAGATTGCGTCCGGCGGCGGCTGGTATCACGACGCGGCAATTCAAGAAGCGATCAAAGCCGAGCGCGCCGGGAAGAACTAGCTCTCACATTTCCGACCGCTGGTCCCCGCGAACGCGGGGACCCCAGGCTGGATTCCCGCTTGCGCGGGAATGAGCGGAGCTCCAGCCAACGCAAAATCCTTCTCGCGACGCGATGCGCGTCCGAGTTTTGCCCACGAATACAGACTCCGTCACCACCGGGCTTGACCCGGTGGTCCATGCTGAGGCGTGGCTTCCAAAGCCTGTCGATAAATCCGATCAAGCTTCTCGTCCGCATGGATTGCCGGATCAAGTCCGGCAATGACCAAAGAAAAAGGAAGCGGAACGCCGGCAGGCGTGTATCCAACCTCCGCATCTTGCGATGCGGCGCGCACCAGCGGGTGCGCTCGCCTGTCGGCGTTCCACCGCGGCTCTTAGGGGGCGAGCCAACGCCCCTTTCAGTTCCATGCGCACTTCCTGGGACGTGGCTAAGAAACGGGTGCTATCCGCTTCCGCCTGTCCCAGTCCAGCGACATAGTCGCAGACCGGTCATGGTGCCGGCCGGGCGTTTTCCCGGAGCCGCCCGGGAGCGGAGTGCAAATCCGCGCGCCGTCCTTCAGACGGCTATGCCCGGTGGTGACGCTCGTTGAGCGCGCCGCGCGGCGATTCAAACTTCCTTGCCTTCGATGAATCGCCTGAGCTTCGCGCCGTGGGCCTTGACCTCGGCAAGACGTCGCCCGCGGATCCGCCCGCCGTCGACGACGATATCCACGCCGTTGATGAAGGACGAATCATCGCTCGCCAGAAACACCGCGGCGGCCGCCACATCCTCCGGCAGGCCGGCGCGCGGGATCGGCTGGAACGCGGCAAGCTCGATCTTGACCCGCTCCGCGGAGGCCTCCGCTGCGTCGGAGTCGAGACCCATGGCCTTGCCGAAGATGCCGGTGGCGATGCCGCCGGGCGAGATCGAGTTGACCCGGACGTTGTCCTCGCCGAGCTCGACGGCGGCGCATCGCGTCAGCTGGATGAGCGCGGCCTTGGCCGCGGCATAGGCGATCGAGCCGTAGCCGGCACGGTAGCCGCCGATCGAGGCGATGTTGATCATGCTGCCGCAGCCCTGCCGGCGCATGGCCGCGGCGGCGTGTTTCATATGCGCCAGCGCACCGCGGGCATGGACCGCGATCATCCGATCGAAGTCATCCAGCGACAGTTTCTCGATTCTGGAATAGGGCGATCCGATGCCCGCATTATTGACGAGGATGTCGAGACGGCCGTGGGCCTGCAAGGCCGCCACGACGGTGCGCGCCGCATCCTCCTCGCGCGCGGCGTCGGCCGCGACGAAAACGGCACCCGTCGCCTTCGCCACCTCCGCGCCAAGCTGCGGCCGGCGGCCGCTGAAGATGACGCGCGCGCCCTCTGCCGCGTAGCGCTCGACGATGCTCCGTCCGATCCCGCTGGTGCCGCCGGTCACGACGGCGACCTTGTCCTGCAACCGCATAGCTGTCTCCGCAATGAGGGCTTCGAGCAGATGTTTCGGTGTCACCCGCCGAGCTAGGCGCGATGGCGTTTTCGATGTCGCCGATGGTCATGAATGCCGTATAGGACAGTATCGTAGCCTGGGAATCGTGACGACCCCATGCAAAGCATTTCCATCGGCCCGATCGCGTTGCCCAATCCGGTGCTGCTGGCGCCGATGTCCGGCGTTACCGATGCGCCGTTCCGGCGCCAGGTCGCGGAGCAGGGCGCCGGTCTCGTCATCTCGGAAATGACGGCTTGCGCGGCGCTCGCCGAGGGCCGGCGCAACGCCCGGCGCCGCATTGAAGGGCAAGGTTCGGGTCAAGCCGCCGGACTGCATGTCGTCCAGCTTGCCGGCTGCGAAGCACACTGGATGGCCGAAGGGGCACGCATTGCCGAGGGCGCCGGCGCCGCGATCGTCGACATCAACATGGGTTGCCCGGCCAAGCACGTCACCAACGGCGCGTCGGGGTCGGCGCTGATGCGCGACCTCGATCATGCGCTGACGCTGATCGCGGCGGTGGTGCAAGCGGTGCGCGTGCCGGTGATGCTGAAAATGCGGCTCGGCTGGGATGATTTTTCACGCAACGCGCCGGCGCTGGCCCGGCGCGCCGAAGGCGCCGGCGTGCGCCTCGTCACGGTGCATGGCCGCACGCGCTGCCAGTTCTACAAAGGCCGCGCCGACTGGGCCGCGGTGCGCGCCGTCAAAGAAGCCGTGTCGATCCCCCTCGTCGTCAACGGCGACATCGAAAGCTTCGCCGACGCCGACGCGGCGCTCGCGGCTTCGCATGCCGACGCGGTGATGGTCGGCCGCGGCGCCCAGGGGCGGCCGTGGTTTCCCGGCCAGCTCGCGCGTTATCTTAAGACCGGCCAACGCGAGACGCCGCCGGCGCTGAGCGAACAGCTGGCGCTGATCAGCGCGCTCTACGGCGACATGCTCGCGCATCACGGCATCGCCATCGGGCTGCGCCACGCGCGCAAGCATCTTGGCTGGGCGCTCGACACCGCTGCCGCAACCGCAAGCGCGCCGGCGCATCTGCTGAAAGCGCAGCGCAGCCGTGTGCTCACCGCCACCGAACCCGCGCTCGTGCTGCGCCGGCTCGCCCAAGCGTTTGACGTGTTCGGCGCCTTCGGCGGGCAGATGCAGCGTGAACTTGTCGCGGCATGAAACGGAGCTTAAGAAGGCCATGAAGAGAAGCCTGAGCAGGAGATCGTTTGCGTCCGCACTGACGATAGCGGTGCTGTTCTGGAGCGGCGCGTTGCTTGGCGCCGAACAACTCGGCACAGCGGACGAAGCAAGAGCCATGCTCGAGCGCGCCGTCGCCGCGCTGAAGGACAACGAAGCCGACGCGTTGAAGGCCTTCAACGACGAGAAGAACAAACAATTCCGCGACCGCGACCTTTATGTCTACTGCTTCGGCATGGCCGACGGGAAGTTCACGGCCTACAAGGAGCCCTTCCTGCTCGGCGCCGATATCCGCAAACTGAAGCTCTACGGCGAGCCGATGGGGCAACAGGCCTTCGACCTGGCGCATGACGCCCCGGCAGGGAGCGTCGTGACGATCGAATACAAGCTGCCAAAGCCGGGAACGAACACGCCGTCGCCGAAGGAAGCCTTCCAGACGCGTCTCGGTAATCAGGCCTGCGGGGTTGCCTATTACAAATAGTAAGTAGCTGCGTAGGGTGGGTTGAGCGAAGCGAAACCCACCGTCTGACCCGACGTACCGGTGATGGGTTTCGCTACGCTCTACCCATCCTACGGGCTGCGCTCAGGTGATCGCCATCACCACGCCGCCATCGGCCCGCACCGGCGAGCCGGTGATGGCGCTGGCTTCGCGCGAGCACAGGAAGGCGACGACGTCGGCGACCTCCTCCGGCTTGGCAAGGCGTTTGATGATCGAGCTTGGCCGGCCCTTTTCGATGAAATCCCGCTCGGCCTTGGGATCGTCCGCCGACACGCCCATCGACTTGAACATCGCCTCGACGCCTTCGGTGCGGGTCGGTCCCGGCAGCACGGCATTGACCGTGACGCCGCTCGCGGCCAGCGCCTGGGCGAAGCCGCGCATCAGCGCCAGATCGGCGGATTTGGTGAAGCCGTAATGGATCATCTCGGTGGGAATCTGCACGCCGGATTCCGAGGAGATGAAGACGATGCGGCCAAATCCCTTGTCGCGCATGCGCGGCCCGTAGTGGCGGGTGAAGCGGACGGCAGAAAGCACGTTGGTGGCGAACAGCCGCTGCCAATCGGCGTCGGGGATTTCAAAGGCGTCCTTGATCTCATAGACGCCGGTATTATTGATCAGGATATCGACGTCGCCAGCACTCTCGATCACGGCGGCGACGCCGTCCGCTGTGGAAACGTCACCCGGCGCTGCCACCAGGCGGCAATTGGGCAATTTTCCCCGGATCGCCCCGATCGTCCGCGCGACGTCGGACGCCTTGCGGCCGTTGATCGCAACCTCCGCGCCGTTGGCGGCGAGCGCTTCCGCAATGGCGCGGCCGATGCCCTTGGTGGAGCCCGTGATCAGCGCGCGCAGTCCGGACAGATCGACTTGCATGAGCGAAACCCGCGATGAAAGCGTCCGCTCTGACATGGGGTCGTGCGCAACGGGCGACAAGGCAGGAGCGTAGTTGCGTAGGGTGGGCTAAGGCGCAAAGCGCCGTGCCCACGTCGACCGTCCGAAACCACGTGGGCTTCGCTGCGCTCAGCCCACCCTGCAAGAGCTTCATTTCAGCTGGCCGCAAACCGTCGGCAGGGGCGGCATCGGGCTGGCGTCCCGGCCGATGGGGGGCCAGCGAAAATTTGAGTAACGGGTCGCCTTGCAGCGGCGAACACAGATAGGCGTCAGTGCCTTTTTGCAAAACCAGAACGGGCGTTCCCTTTTCGACCATATAGCTCGCACGCACTTCAAAGCCGTTGGCCATAAGCTGGCGTACCGTCACGCTTGCTGAGCGACTCCACGATGCGGCGCCATCAACAACAAAGCGGCGAGCGCCATCACAAATCTCATTCTTTGCCTCCGTCGATTGCCAGAACAGACTTCGGGCCGAAGCCCCGCCCGCGGCGATCGTAGGCCATTCTCTATTTCCGATAGAATGGTCCGTATGCGGTCAACCTCCCCGAGGCGCGCGTGAGCGGGTTCAGTCATCCATGCGTTGCGGAATTCTTCATCGCGCGGACAAGATTGTCGCGGATTTCTCTTATGGCCTTCGTCCAGACTTGAGCCACCGGCGAAAGAATTTGATTTTTCAGAGGCATTCGAAGATGCCCTCATCTGGCTCACAGCTAATGCTACTTTTCTCCCACAAGGGGATAAGGAAGTTCACTCCGCCGCCTGGACGCGCTTCCTTCGCTTGCCGCCCCCGCGCGCCAGCACCGGCTTGAGGAACGCCCCGGTATAGCTCCGCTTCTCGCGCACGATGTCTTCCGGAGTGCCCGCCGCGACGATTTCGCCGCCGCCGTCGCCGCCTTCGGGGCCGAGGTCGAGGATCCAGTCGGCGGTCTTGATCACTTCGAGGTTGTGCTCGATGACCACGACGGTGTTGCCGGTCTCCACCAGCTCGTGCAGCACTTCCAAAAGCTTCGCCACGTCGTGGAAATGTAACCCCGTGGTCGGCTCGTCGAGGATGTAGAGCGTGCGGCCGGTGGCGCGCTTGCTCAGCTCCTTGGCGAGCTTAACGCGCTGCGCCTCGCCGCCAGACAAGGTCGTCGCCTGCTGGCCGACATGGATGTAATCGAGGCCGACGCGGCGCAGCAGCGTGAGCACGTCGCGCACCCGCGGCACCACCTTGAAGAATTCCAGCGCCTCCTCGACGGTCATGTCGAGCACGTCGGCGATGGATTTACCCTTGAACAGAACCTCGAGCGTCTCGCGGTTGTAGCGCTTGCCCTTGCAGACATCGCAGGTGACGTAAACGTCCGGCAAAAAGTGCATCTCGATCTGGATCACGCCGTCGCCCTGGCAGGCCTCGCAGCGCCCGCCCTTGACGTTGAACGAGAAGCGGCCGGGCGCGTAGCCGCGCGCCTTTGACTCCGGCAGGCCGGCGAACCATTCGCGAATCGGCGTAAAGGCGCCGGTATAGGTGGCGGGATTGCTGCGCGGCGTGCGCCCGATCGGCGACTGGTCGATGTCGATCACCTTGTCGAGATGCTCGAGGCCTTCGATGCGGTCGAAGCGGGCAGGGGCTTCGCTGGCGCCGTTCAAGCGCCGCGCCAGCGCCTTGTACAGCGTATCGACGAGCAGCGTCGACTTGCCGCCGCCGGACACGCCGGTGACGCAAGTGAACAGGCCGAGCGGAATTTCGGCGGTGACGTTTTTCAGATTGTTGCCGCGGGCGCCGACGACGCGCAAGACGCGGTGCGGATTCTTCGGCCGCCGCTCGGGCACGGCGATCTCGCGCACGCCGTTGAGATACTCGCCGGTCAGCGAGGCGGGGTTCTCCATGATATCGGCGGGGGTGCCTTCGGCGATGATGCGGCCGCCATGCACGCCGGCACCGGGACCGACATCGACCACGTGATCGGCGGCGCGGATGGCGTCCTCGTCGTGCTCGACCACGATCACCGTGTTGCCGAGATCACGCAGGCGCCGCAAAGTATCGAGGAGCCGCGCATTGTCGCGCTGATGCAGCCCGATCGAGGGCTCATCGAGCACGTAAAGGACGCCGGTCAGCCCGGAGCCGATCTGCGAGGCAAGCCGGATCCTTTGGCTCTCGCCGCCGGAGAGCGTGCCGGAGGCGCGCGACAAGGTGAGGTATTCGAGGCCGACATCGACCAGGAATTTCAGCCGCGCGCGGATTTCCTTAAGCACGCGCACAGCGATCTCGTTCTGCTTGGCGTTGAGCTTTTGCGGCAGCTCGCCGAACCATTGCGCGGCGGCTTTCACCGACAGCTCGGAGACTTCACCGATATGCAGCGCGCCCACCTTCACGCATAACGCTTCCGGCTTGAGTCGATAGCCCTTGCAGGCTGAACACGGCACGTCGGTGAAATAGCGCGCGATCTCCTCGCGCGCCCAGTCGCTGTCGGTCTCCTTGAAGCGGCGCTCGAGATTGGTGATCACGCCTTCGAACGGCCGCCTGGTCTCGTAGGCGCGGATGCCGTCGTCGTAGGACATGCGGATATCGGTGTCGCCGGAACCGTGGAGGATGGCGTCCTGGGTCTTCTTCGGCAGGTCTTTCCACTTGGTGTCGAGCGTGAAGCGGTAATGCTTGCCCAATGCCGTGAGGGTTTGAATGTAATAGGGCGACGACGATTTCGCCCACGGCGCGATAGCCCCTTTGCGTAAAGTGCGCTCCTTGTCGGGAATGACCAGCTCGGGGTCGATGTGCTGCTCGACGCCGAGGCCGCCGCATTTCGGGCAGGCGCCGAACGGGTTGTTGAACGAGAACAGCCGCGGCTCGATCTCGGGAATGGTGAAGCCCGACACCGGGCAGGCGAATTTTTCCGAGAAGACGAGGCGCTCGGGGCCGCTCTTGTCGTGGATTTTCGCGACTTTTGCGGACTTGCCCCCTCCGGTCGCACTGCGTGCGAGTCCCTCCCCCGCTCGCGGGGGAGGGTTGGGGAGGGGGCCCGGAGGCGAATCCGCCAGCTCCGCGACCGCCAGGCCATCGGCGAGCTTGAGCGCCTGTTCGAGCGAATCCGCCAGCCGCGTGGCGATATCCGGCCGTACCACCAGGCGATCCACCACCACGTCGATGTCGTGGGTGAACTTCTTGTCGAGTGCCGGAACCTCGGCGATCTCGTAGAACTTGCCGTCGACTTTGACCCGCTGGTAGCCCTTGCGCATGAAGTCGACGAGCTCCTTGCGGTACTCACCCTTCCTGCCGCGCACGACCGGCGCCAATAGATAAAGCCGCGTGCCTTCCGGCAAAGCGAGAATGCGGTCGACCATCTGCGAGATGGTCTGGCTCTCGATCGGGAGCCCCGTGGCCGGCGAATAGGGCACGCCGACCCGCGCCCAGAGAAGCCGCATGTAATCGTGGATCTCGGTGACGGTGCCGACGGTCGAGCGCGGATTGCGCGAGGTGGTTTTCTGCTCGATGGAGATGGCGGGGGAGAGGCCGTCGATCTGGTCGACGTCCGGCTTCTGCATCATCTCCAGGAACTGGCGCGCATAAGCCGACAGGCTCTCGACATAGCGACGCTGGCCTTCGGCGTAGATGGTGTCGAAAGCGAGCGAGGATTTGCCCGAACCGGACAACCCGGTGAACACCACCAAGCGGTCGCGCGGAATGTCGAGATTGACGTCTTTGAGGTTATGCTCGCGCGCGCCGCGGATCGAAATCACCCGCCGATCGTTGCTGCGACCATTTTGGCGGCCGGGGCCCTTCTCCGCGCTGTCGAACAAGTCGTTCATGGAAAAATCGGGCCCAAGCTTTAACCCGAACATAGTGAGAACGCGACCGCTTCGCCAGTGCGCGCCTCACGTAATTCCCGGGAAAAAACAGCGGAATAGCCGGCGCCATCGCCGTCGTCGCGGCCGGCGTGCGCGTTCACGCCGTATCCGCCGCGATGCTATAAGGGGCGCGATTTTCCATCAATGCGGCTGACTTTCGCTGGCGGGATGATGCGATTTCTCTGTGCGGTCGGAACGCGGCCCGAAGCGATCAAGTTGGCGCCGGTTATTCTCGAACTGGCGCGGCATGCGCAGGTCACGACCCTTTTGTCGGGCCAGCACACCAAGCTCGCACAAGAGCCGCTCGCATGGTTCGGCATCACGCCCGACGACCGCATCACGATCGCGGCAAAATCCCGGACGCTGGCGACGCTGACCGCCGCCATGCTCGTTCCCATGGAGCGCATGATCGCCAAGCACCAGCCCGACGTCGTCGTTGCCCAGGGCGATACGATGACCGTCCTGGCCGCGGCGCTGACCGCGTTCTATGCCGACGTCCCATTCGCGCATGTCGAGGCCGGGCTACGGACCGGTAATCTGCGCGCACCGTTTCCCGAGGAGTTCAATCGCATCGCCGCCGACCGCGTCGCGCGCTGGCATTTTTGCCCGACGCGCCGCGCCGTCGGCAACCTCCGCGCCGAGGGCATCGACCCGTCGCGGCTCTACCTCACCGGCAACACCGGCATCGACGCGCTGCGGCTGGCGCTGGAACGCGTCGCGCCGGTGCCCGCCAGCGCAGGCGGCTTGCGGCGGGTGTTGTTGACGGCGCACCGGCGGGAGAACCAGGGCGTCCGCATGGAAGCGATCTGCCGGGCGGTCATCTCGCTGGTCAAGGAATTCGCCGACATCGAGTTCGTCATTCCGGTGCATCCGAGCCCGGCCGTCCGCGCCACCTTCGAGCGGCTGCGCGTCGCCGATGACCGGGTCCGGCTGCTGCCGCCGTTGAGCTATCCGCGCCTGATCGCCGAGATGGCGCAGGCGCATCTGATCGTCACCGATTCCGGCGGCATCCAGGAAGAAGCGCCGTTCCTGAACAAGCCGGTCCTGGTGCTGCGCGACGTGACCGAGCGGCCGGAAGCCGTCGAGCTTGGCGTGGCGGGGCTCGTCGGCACCGAGACGACGGCGATTGTCAGCGCGGTGCGCGAGCTGCTGACGGACAAGGCGGCCTACGCAAAAATGGCCGCGGGCGGTTCGCCCTACGGCGACGGCCATGCCGCGGAGCGCATCAGCGCGGCATTCGGGTTGGGCAAACGCTCGGCGAGCGCGGTCGGATGAAAAAAACCGCGTCGGTCCTGCTCTTCTCCTTCGTGAAAGCGGCGATTACGATTTCGTTGATCGTCATCATCTGCACGAAGATCGACTTTTCCGCCCTGGCCCAGCACCTCGACGGCAGCGGTACGGTTTATCTTTTTCTCGGCGCTTTGCTGTTCCCGGTCAATATTCTTATTGTCGGCGCGCGGTGGTGGCTTCTGCTGCGCCGGCTCAATGTCGAGACCATGTCGCTCGGTTACGCGATGGCCGCCGCCTATGCCTCCGCTTTCGTCGGCCAGGCCACCCCCGGACCGATCGGCGCCGACGCGGTCCGCGGCTGGCTCTGCTATCGGCGGAAAGTCCCCTTGCGGGCGATCGTCATGTCGCTTCTGACCGACCGTTTGCTCGGGATGCTGGCACTGATCGTCGTCGCGGGCGCGGTCTGGTATTGGCAATTCGACGCGGGCAAGCAGAGCCTTGGCCGCGAGGCTGCCATACTCGGCCCGCTCGTCGCGGGCGCGGGGGCGGCTGCGCTGTGGCTGATGCCGGCGCTGACGCGCAGTCTGGCGAAACGCTGGGGACGGTTGCGCGCTTTGCACGAACTGCTGGAGATCTTTCGCTTCACCGCGGTCTCACGCGCCGGCGCGCTCGGCATGGCGCTGAGCTTCATCGTCGTCGCGCTGAACGTCGCTGCCGTGATCTTGTTCGCCCGTGGCTTTGGCGTGCCGCTCATGCCCTCGGTAGCGTATTTGATCGTGCCGGTCGCCGTCCTTCTCTCAACCTTGCCGATTTCGATCGGCGGCTGGGGCGTGCGCGAGGCAAGCCTCTCCTACGGCCTGGTGCTGTTCGGCGTGGCGCAGGCGGACGCCGCCTTGCTCGGGCTCGCGCTGGGCATTGGGATGTTGTTGGCGGCACTGCCCGGCGGCATCGTCCTGCTGCTGCTTGGCGGGCAAGTTCGCCCGGCGCTGCGCCGTGCCGGCAGCGGGCTTATAGAATAACGCCGCGCCGATGGCAGAAACCCGCCGGGTCTTTATCGGTCTGCCCGCCTACAACGAGGAGATCGCGCTGCCGCGGCTGCTGACGCGCGTGCAGCGCCTGAGCAAATCGTCGGCGGAAGCCATCACCGTCGTGCTATACAACGACGGCAGCACCGACGCGACCGTTGCCATCGCCCGCGACTGGCAGGCGCGGCTATCCCTCGTGATCCTCGACGGCGTGATCAACAAGGGCCTGGGCGCGGGTTTGCGCGCACTCGTCGACTATTCCATCGGCAACGCCGCCGCCGACGACGTCCTCGTCATCATGGATTGCGACGACACCCACGATCCCGCGCAGATCGCCGACATGCTGGCGCGCATGGCCGAGGGCGCCGACGTGGTCATCGGCTCGCGCTACATGCGCGGCGCGCTCATTCGCGGCGTGCCGCCGCTGCGCCGCGTCACCGCGTTCGGCGCCGCGGCGTTGTTCAAGCTCATTCACCCGGTGCGCGGCGTTTGGGATTACACCTGCGGCTATCGCGCCTATCGCGTCGGCGTTCTGAAACAAGCGGCGCACCTTTATGGCGGCAAATTGATTGCCGAGACGGGCTTTGCCTGCATGGTCGAGCTGCTCTTGAAGCTCAATACGCATGACGTGAAGTTTGCCGAGATACCGCTGCAATTGCGCTACGACCAAAAGCCGACCGCGACCAAGATGGGGGTCGGCTGCCACACGCGGCGGCTGTTGGCGCTGCTGGTGCGCTGGCGCCTGCGCGGCTTCATGTAAGCAAACAAAAGCCCCGGGCCTTTGCCCGGGGCTTCGTTGTCTGGTCGGCGTTTGTGCCGTTGCTAGAAGCTGAATTTGTAGTTGACGCCGACGCGCGCCATACTCTCGGTGAATTTGGCGGACGCGCCCGCAGCAATTGACGCGTTGGGGATATCGACGAAGAGGTACTCGGCCTTGGCCGTCAAGTTTTGCGCCAGGGCGAATTCGACGCCGGCGCCGGCCGTCCACCCGGTTCCCGTCGTGGTAATACCCGGCGCTTGGAGATTGGCGAAGGCGCCGCCGCCCGTGACATAGCAGGACGCGGTCGATGGCATAGCCGGCGCGGCCGCGCGCTGTGGCAATCCACCTGCTGTTGAATGTGCCACCCCCGTCCGCGGCTGGCATAGTAGTCGTGACTCCGGAATAGTCGATGTCACCCTCGAGGCCGAACACGAAGGCGCCAGCCTGGAAATTGGCGCCGAGCGTGCTGCCGACAAGGAAGCCGCTCGGGCTGAGGGCGACAGAACCGGCCGGCGACGGCGTCACGGTGCCGAAGCCGTAGCCGGCGTTGACGCCGATATAGATGCCGCCCCAATTGTAATAGGGGACCGTGGTCG
>Ga0302326_10022708_pt1 | contig 12814 bp, 10 predicted proteins | sample Palsa_T0_3_FD_202264 | JGI IMG/M metagenome (GOLD analysis project Ga0302326, IMG submission 202264) | Peat permafrost microbial communities from Stordalen Mire near Abisko, Sweden - Palsa_T0_3 | ecosystem: Environmental > Terrestrial > Soil > Palsa > Peat permafrost | place: Sweden: Abisko... | reverse complement strand
GCCGCCACCCTGATAATCAGCCTGGGCAGCGGTGTAGGGATAGGCACCCTGAATGTAGGTGTCGTGAATTTCGAGTGGTTGGTTGGGGGTTCCACTCGAGCTCTTGATGGCGATGTTATCGGCAACCAGGCTACGGCCGGGATAGTTGATCACTTCATTCCAGCCCAGGTCAACGCCCGGCACAGCTTGCACTTTATCCAGTTCGATAAAGCTGGAGACGCTGGAGTTAGAGCCTACTCCAGGCTGGTAGCCTCCGTTGCCATCGCTAAGCAGGCCATTCAGGTTGCGCGCGCGGTTGGCCCGGATCACGATGGTCTGTTGTCCATCGCGATTGCCGGAATAGCCGTGCACCAGTACTCCACCGCCGGCATTCTCAACGTAGTTGTTTTCTACATCGAGCCGGGCCGGGGAGGAGGCGTCGAGGAAGACGCCGTTTGCCTGGCCCTTTACTGCCGGGTTCAGCGCCAAAGCGACACTGTTGCGGACAGTCAAGTCAGCTCCTGCAACGCCGGTCTTGATCAAACCCGCGACACTGCGGATGTGGGCGTTCTCGATGACCACGGGAGCGGTGGTGGCCACCGTGACCGCGGGCGTTTTGCTATCGGTGCTCTGCCAGTTTCCAGAGTAGGTGCCGGCCTCTGTGATGACGATCGGACCGCTCCAGTTCACCTCGCCGATGCTGCTCACTGCCGGCACCGAGGCTTGGCGTCCCTGGTAGCTACCAGTGATGGTTGCCTTCCCGGAGGCCAGTCCTGAAAGCAACCCGGAAGAACTTGCGGTGATGGTCCGTGTGTCCGACGAAGCCCACGCAAAGTCTGTGGTGACGTCTTTGGTCGAACCATCGCTGAAGGTCGCGATGGCCTTCAACTGGGTGTTGCTGCCAATGGCGACGGTGGCTTGCGCAGGAACAACGGCTATGGAAGCCAACTCTGCTCCGGCGGCGGCGGCTCTGCCCGCTGCTTCTGTAGCTGCGACAGTATCCGTCCCGCTCACGGCAGAGCGGGCGTTCCCGCTTGGCTGCTTGACCGCCGGGGAGCCGGCGGCGGTAAAGCTGGCAGTGACGACCGCGCTGGGTACATAGCCATAACCGGAAGGATAGGAGTACGGCTGGTTGAGTGAACCCCACATGCCAACGCATTTTACCGTGGTCGTGGAAGAGACCGTGAGCGAGCCGCCATTGTAATAACCAACCGCCGTCCCGCTGCCCGGGGTTGGTGTTGATCCATCGGTGGTACACCAGTCTGTCGTGTTCAGGTCGCGATTCGCTCCCGTGTTGGCGATGGTGACGACCTGCGAGCCTGAGAGGGTCCCGCTGGCCGGAGAAATGGTGGGCGCAGCGCTGGCGTAGGTGCCCGTAATGTTGTTCGAGAATGTATTTCCCGTGCATGTCGGGGTATATAAGGGAACATCGCTGCCACCGTTGGTGTTCCAATTCCAGAACCCGCCACTATGGTCTAGGCAGTTGGTGTCGGTGCCATTGTTCACAATGTTAAAGGTGTTGTTGTTTAGTATTAAGTTGCCGGCAGCTGACCACGTAATGCCGTCGTACAGGTAGCCTTGATAGAGGTTGTAATTGGTCGTCGTGCTTGTTGCGTAATTCGTCGCTGCGGGGTTAGTAGCGCTTCCGCCCCATATCTCATTACCACTGTTGCAGCATGAGGTTGTTTCAAGAATAACGTTGTAGTCGTTGTGCGTGATGCAGGTTGCGGTTATTGCGTTGGAACATCCGTTAGCAATGCTCCAATTATCCTGTTGAAGATTGGTACTGTATTTACTTACCGTGTCGTTATATTGAACGTTCATCGACACTGAGTTCCCGGTATAGCACTGCGTTTCAAGAGCGATACGATAACCTTGATTGAAATGATTCTGGTTAATATTGATATTCGTGCAAGAAGACGAATTTGACGAGTAAACTTTCATCTGTTCTTCAAGATACGTAAGGTTGTTATTCGTAATATTTATTTTGCTAACCACACTATTTATCCCAATACCATGACAATAGCTACCGCCGCTAATTTCAGTACCCCCGCTATCTGAAAAAGCTCCTGAACAATCTCCGAAACTAGTTCCTCCTAATTGATTCCACGTGATGTTAACGTTACTAATAGCAGTAGACCCGCTACCGTTAAACCATATCTGGGAACTTTGAGGGCCTACAGACCCATTGTCAGCCCCAATGGTGTCCGCGCCGTGCAGGTAGTTGTTTGTGATCGTAAGGTTGCTGGTTCCTGCGACGATATCTATAAACCCACCACCAGTTGTACTAGTGTTAGCGTGTTCTCCGTTCCACTGTAGGTACTCGATGGTTTGCGAAGCCGAGCACCCTGGCGTGGTTTGAAACGCCCAGCTGGTAAAGCTGGGAGAGCCGTTGATGATCGCTGTCTGGTTCGGCGTTTGCGAATAAGGAACAGTTGGACCGGTCAACGACACGCCGCAGGGAATCGTGATCGTTGACGTGATCGGGCCGTAAGTGCCGGCGGCAAAGACGATCACTGCGCAGCTTGGAGCACTCGCAATTGTGCTGCTCAGCGTGCTCGGGCTCATGCCGCTGTTCACGTTAATGGTCGGGCCTCCACACCCGGTCAGGGGTGGATTGGTCGGGGGAGTTGGAGTCGGACTACCGGTCGAACCTACGACGAGGGTGTTGTGCACCGGGGAAACCGCGTAGTCGGTGCCGTCGGTTGGAGTAAAAGTGGCTGCCAGTTGCAGAGTGCCGGCGGGAGGAACGTAGCCCGCGGCAGGGTTGTAGGAGAACGTACCGGGCACGTTGGCGGTGGCGTCCAGCTGGGTTGCGCTGAGGGCTGTCCCCGTCGCGATAGCAGCAAGCGGAGCCCAGGTGATCACCGGGGAGGCCTGATTTACGGTGAGCTGCACCGTGGCTGTTGCCGAAGAATAAGTGTTTGAGTCTGTCGGGGTAAAGACTACGGAAAGTGTCTGAGTTCCTGCTTTGAGGACCGTGCCGGCAGCCGGCGTGTAGGTGAAGGTTCCGGGCACGTTGGCCGTCGCGTTCAACTGTGTGCTGCTCAATGCTGTGCCATAGAAGACCGCCGCGGGCGCACTCCAGCTGATGGCAGGAGTGTTGGTCGAGGGCGTCGTGCTGATGGTGATCTGCGTCGACGCGCTCAGGTTCTCCGGTGACGCGCTCGTCGCCGACGGCGATGTGCCAGCCGGTGTTGCCTCTACATAAGCCGCCTGCACTGTCACGGTGCCCGGCGCTTTGGCGGTGACGGCTGAGCTCGTCATTGTCGCCAGAGCAGGGTTCGATAGCGTCCACTGCGTACCTGACGTTACATCCTGCGTCGTACCATCGCTCAGATGGGCCACTGCCTTCAACACAGCCGAGCCACCTACGCTTAGGGTGGAGGGCGTTGCGGTCACGGTCAGGGAGGCCAGGGTCTGGGACGAGGGGTTACTGCATCCAGTAATCAAAATTAACAAAACGCACAGGAGGCCGAAACACACCTGTGGCACGGGGGGAATACGCATTTGGAGCCTCGTCTTGTAGAAATTTCGAAGCACCGCGGCCTGGGGATAAAGGTCATTTCAAAGGCACGAACGGCCGAGCGCGTCCTTGTGACACGTTGTGCCGACGGCGAATTTTGCTGTCCTATGGTTGTTACTTTCGCGTATGACCGGATTTGGGACAATCACACCGATTGGCCATTACATTAGTTTTATAAAACGCTGATTGCAAAGGCTTTGAAGTGAATTTTTTGCTCGCCAGGTGGGTATTTTGGGGGCTGATGTGTGGAATTTTGGTTACTTTCGGATGAGAGGACCCTCAGACTTGGATTGCATGCTGATGGCGGAGTTTGGTTGTGGCAACGGGAACCCAGGCGACTACCTTCGCTAACCGCTTTTATCGAGAGCGTGCCTCGGTCATGGACTTGCTGCGGTCAGAGACTCTATTGGCGGGGATTTCTGAACGCTCCCTACAGTGTGCGGCGGGGCGGGTGAAGATTTCGGGAGAGCTTGGTTCGGGCCCATACGCTTCGCTCCCAGGGCGCGTGCCACGGCAAGCAAGGCGGGAGCGGCAGGCGTGGCAGGCGGGAGAACAAAGCGGCGGAAGACAGACGGCCATGCCGGCCGTTTGCCGCTCGAGAACACGAATGGGTGAGTGGAGAGATCAGGGCGCGGGAGCTGTTGCGGGGAACAATGCTCGCTGTGAACATCCTTCCTGGTATTGAATCCGGTATCTGGCGCAACCTGTTTGCTGCAACTAGCCTGGCAGGCATCGTGTTATGCGGCACCGGGACGAGTTCTAAACTAAGCGCACGGACATTCCTCTTATCTGGGCCGATCTCGTGAAGCTGGCCTCCAATGGAAAGGTCGAAAAAGATGGAAACACGCTCAGTGTGAGCAGCGCTATACTACCCGATCTCCAAATCTCTGCCGATTGGGCTACGGGGCTTCGTGCGCTTCACGGTGGATGAGTCTAATCCCCTCTCGACGCCTCAAAAGTTTGCACGCATGCAGGGGTTCCCTGAACTAAACCTCACCAGAGAATGCACCGCAGGTCTTACGCGAACTCCAGGCCAAACGCCAGTCTCTTTCGGACAACGATCCCGGCCTTCCAAAAATCATCGTTCAAATTGCCTGGGTAAAGAAATACCTAGAAGCCAGTCTCCTGACTGCGGGCTTGTCGGGCTAGGGTCGCCTGAGCCTCGCATACTGCTCAGGTGACAGTCGCAGATACACACCGCCCTCTCCCTTCGCTATTGCATAGTCCAGCAGTTGCCGAATCGATGTGCTCATATTCCCCATGCCTGGCGTTTCTAATTTCACTTGACTGCTTCAGTTAGTTCCCGGTATGCTCCAGCCTACAACTTATCTCGAAGATCAAGTTGCGTGTCTATCCGTCGAGCAGTTTTCCTTCGGGCACTAGCGATCCGTTTTCCTGCCGACGTAATTTGATAGAGGCCCCGCCCCCCCGGGCCGGTACTAATCCCGGTAATCTGAAAGAGGATGAGGCCCCATGATACTCCACGTCGGTTCTGTCATCGGCCGTCTTTCTGCAATGCCTAACAGCAGCCCCATCAAGCGCCTGCTGCGCACGCCACTCCACTTAATCCCTCCCGGTCTTAGCGTTCCAGTGGTGGGCGGCCCGCTGCAGGGCAAACGCTGGATCGTAGGGTCGAGCGTTCATCGCTGCTGGATTGGTACTTATGATCCCGCGGAATCGCTGCTGATGAAGCGCCATCTTCACGCGGGAAGTATTTGCTTTGATATCGGTGCACAGGCCGGCTACCACACCTTGTGCGCTTCCTCGATGGTAGGTTCGACAGGGCGCGTCTTCGCTATTGAACCCGCACCCAACAACGTCGCCAACATCAAGAAACATTTAGCCATGAATCATCTGACAAATGTCACGGTGGTAGAGGCTGCCGTCTCCAACTTCGACGGAATTTCTAGTTTCGATTGCTCGATCAGGGCGGTTTCCGGGCGTCTCTGCCCTGGGGGCCCCTTAGCTGTGCGTACCATCACCCTGGATCATGAAGTCGACTGTGGTAATTTGCCTGAACCCGACTACATCAAGATTGATGCCGAGGGCGCTGAGTTGCTTATTTTAGAGGGTGCGCGCAAGTTGCTGATGCGCTGCCATCCGACACTCTCTATTGAAACCCACCAGTGGCTGCCCGAATTCGCCACCGTGCGCCAGGACTGCCTTCGTTTTCTGTCACAGATTGGCTACACCGTGGCTGAGCCGGATTCGAGTGATCCCGATGGAGAGAACCATCTCTGCGCCCTATCTCCGTCTCTCGTTTGCTAGGGCAAGGCAATTTGTGAAGCGGGTTTCATGGGGATGTGATACCCCTTTCTAAATGCCTTACGATCCCCCTCATCGCTGCAACGACGGACTGCGGTGAAATCCTGTGAATTAAACTTAACCGCATCTTCCATTTGAGGTGCTGTTCATTCGGGGCGGTCCCGGGCCGAGCTGACTTTCGCCGCAGGCACCGAGCCGGCGGTATAGCTTGCGCTGACGACCGCGCTGGGCACGTAGCCGTAGCCTGACGGATAGCTCTTGGGGTTTGCACCCCGGCCCCACATGCCGATGGCCTTCACCGTGATTCCCGCGTTTACTGCGAATGGAACGGTATATAGCGTCGAAGAAGTAGTGGGTATGCTGCCGTCTGTCGTGTAATAGATGGAATGATTCGACCCGGTGTCGGCGAGGGTTACCGTGGTCGCGGCGGAGATCGCGCCTCCCGCGGGCGAGATGGTGGGAGCGATACTGGTTACTGGTGTGATGGTTGTGCTGGTGACGTTTCCGCTCTGGGTTGGGATGTTGGTTGCACCCTGTTTTTCGTCGCAAATGTAGCAGCCGTACGGACCGGCCATGTACCGGCCTTGAATGACTGAGTTGCGTACTTCCCACGGACCACCGCCCATACCCCAAACGATGCCGTTGGCCCAATATCCTTGAATCAGATTATTATTCGCCTGCGCACCGTTGCCCCACCACTCGATGGCATAGGCGATGTACTTGCCCGCCTCTTTTACGTTCGCCAGCAGGACATTGTGGTTGACGAAGGGCACAGTGGCGCCGCTGATGCCGGCGCAGCACGCCGCGGAGATTCCCATGGTGAAGGTCGATGGGGCGAAGGCGTTCTCATAGGAGTTGAAAGCGACGATGACGTTGGAAGCATTCTGGGGCTGCATCTCCATCGCAATGCGGTGAATGTTATTGAAGTCATTCCATCGCACAACGAAGTTGTTCCAGGTCGGTGAGCCGCTCCCGGTGCATTTGTCTCCCGCAAAGCAAATAACGTGAAAGCCTTCCTCCAGGTGGGTGAAGATGTTGTTCTCTATCGCGATGCCATCCAGGTCGCCCTGGAAAAAGATCCCATTGCAGACACCGCCCTCATCGCGATCAACCGACATCACCGCAGAACAGGACGACGGATCACCGAAGGTGTTGTTGGTGATGGCGGCGTTGCTGATCGTCCCTCCCCTGGTTCCATCAAAATAGATCCCCATGTCCGTCCACTGGTGGAAGTTGGCGGGAAGGTTGGTGAATTGATTGTGGGTGATGGTGATACCCGACATCGGCGCAATCACATAAATGCCGCCTGTGTTCTCGAAATGCAGATAACCGATGGTGACGGGACGCGAGCATTGGCTTACGGCGAATATCACGTTGCCGGTGTAGGCGGCAGCCAGGATCGCAGTTGCCGGTGATGCCACCGGGCCGGTGATCGTGACCCCGCAAGGTATGGTGATGGGCGCGAGAATGTTATAGGTGCCGGCGGCAAAGACGATCAACGCACAGTTGGGAGCACTCGAAATTCTGCCTTTCAGGGTGCTCTGGCTCATCGCGGCGTTCAGGTTGATGGTCGGACCTCCGCAACCGGTCAGGGGTGGCCCCGTGGCTCCGTCGGCCGGACCACCTGCAGGGTAATTCGCAGGCGCTGGGGCGGACCCGTCGTCGGAGGTATCGGTGGAATTCAACGTGGCTGTGAGTTGCAGAGTGCCGGCTGCAGGAACGTTGCCCGCGCCAGGATGGTGAGAGAACACCGCGTTCAGCTGGGTGTTGCGCAATGCTATGCAATAGGAGATCGCCGCGAGCGTACCACCGAACAAGAAGACCACAACCCACTTTGTCCAGTTGTCTAAGCCGAGAAACTTTCTAAACATTGGGCCGTCTCGGGAAGGGCATTCAGGGTCTAAGGAAGTGTACCTTACCGTCCGGGGTCTCATCTGCGAGCTCAGCAGGTGTGTCTGTCGAAGAAAGCCAAAAAAGAGCCCAGGACCTGAGTTCTGGGCTCTTTTCGCTCATTGGAGAAAGCAAAGGCGTGCGCCGCCTCGGTCTATGTGATCACGGGTATCGTGATTTGCTGGCCGACCTGGATCTTATTGGGATCAGGAATATTGCTTGCGGTGGCAATATTGGAATAGTGGTTGGGCGAACCGTAGAAGCGGTTGCTTATCTTGGAGAGGTTGTCGCCGCTCTTCACGCTGTAGCTTTGATTCGGACCGCCGGTGGTGGCGATTTCGTGGTGCAGGTCGGAGTATGTCGCGTCCACCTGCTTAATGACATCCCACACGCGATTCGCCACCACTTCTGAGGGCACCGAACCTTTCAGGTATAGCTTTTCTCCGTCCAGGCTTACCGAGTCCACCTTCGCGCCTAAGTCGCTAAACCCCTCAATCGTCTGGATCACGGGCGAATATTTTTGCTTCAATTGATCGAGATCGGCCATAACGTTTTCTCCTTTTTAGTAGCGGTTGATTTTATTCACACACAGTCTATTGAAAATGTTTACGCGGCATGCTGGTCGGCGATTTTCTTCATGGCAATGGTCAAGGCAGCTGCGCCGAGGCTTTTGATAAGCACTGGATGCTGGGCATAGATTGCGCTTACCTGGTCGATGATCGACGGGTCTTGATTCTGGGCGTGAGCGGTAAGAGCCTGAACCTCAGCGGGGTTGACGCTCGCCGCCTGCGCCGGCGTAACGGAACCGGACTGCAATATCGCCGCCAGAGGCGAGTTGGGAGCGCTGCCGGCGAATTTGGCAATCACTGCCGGCCCAAGAGTGGCCATCAGACCGTTCAGCACGCTCGCCTGTTGTTGGCCATTCCCATTGGCGAATAGCTGGGCGGCCATCTGTGGAAACGAAGCGGTTTGACCGGAGCGAAATGCTTCGGCCAAGCCGCCGGCAAGCGTAGAACTGGGTACTGCCTGGGCAACCTGGTCGAAATGCTGTTCTACCACTGGAGTGGTACCTGGAGTGGCGCTGTTAGCCGAATACTGTTTGAGCAGATCGCCTATTCCTGAGAGAAAGCTCATAGAGTCTCCTTGATGCGAACATGACGGTGGTGCTATTCAGGAACCGGGCCCGGAAGATGAGAAAACCTTCACCCTGGATGGTCCGCTGCAGGTTTGAAAAGTAAAGCGTCCCCAAAATGGGCAGAACGCCCGCCTACCCCGCAGCCGGACGGTTTGATGAATCTCTCACGGAGGCGTTGCCGATGTCTATGGTAGGGAGAATAAAAGGTTTCTGCGGGGCAGTGAATTTTTGAGGACGTACACAACGTCCCCCAAACCGGGGACGTCTCGAGGAAAACGGAGGTACCCAGAGACGGTAACCATTTCTGTCGCACCTTGGCGTACTCCAACCAGCCGAATTTGTTGACACCAGGGGTCGCTCCCGCTAGATTACGGGAAGTAGGCACTGCGCGAGACATGTGATGGATGCGGCGTCGTCCGCCCAGACCATCGAAGAGCCCTGTACCCCCCCCCAGCGGCTTTCGCTACATGAGATTCAGCTTCTGGTATTTTGCAGTCCATGTGACTGAGATGGCGAAGCTGGGTCCAGAGTGCCCTTCGGCGAATCACCAGTAGACCCAACCAGTCAGGCCTTCTTCAAGCGCAGAAGACGAATCGCTGCGCCCCTGCTGTGTCCTGTGTCATGGTGGCGATCCGGTTCTTGGTTGGCAAAATTGCCTTAACGATTCCTATGCGAAGCACATCGAAGAATGAATACCGCGTAAACCGCGCCGTGGTGATTGGAGATTAGGGAAATGCACTATACCGAAGTGGAACCTGAAAGCCTGCCAATGCGAAAGTGGGATCTCTGGTCGAAGTGGGTTCTATTCTTGCTGGTCGGCTATTCCCTGACTGGGCGGAGCTTCTCCTACCTCGGGATCCCACCCGCCAAGTTGTTCATTGGTGACCTGACGCTGGCGGCGTTTATCTTCCTGCGCCCGCGCCAGATCTTCGATCCCTGGATCAAAGCGCTTACCAAGGGCGGCCCATTGGGCCCGTTAGCGTGGACTCTGCTGATATCGATCTCGTACGGCATTTTCCAAGTCATCCGCGGCGTGTTGTTGGGCTTCCCGCCTCTCACTGCCATGGAGAACCTGGTCTTCAACATTTACCCTCTCTATGTGTTCCTGGGTATATGGTTGGGCAAGCGCCGGCCTGACCTTCTGCTGCGGTTTGTCCAGGTCTTTGCCGTCCTCTTTTGCATTTACTCTCCAGCGTATCTCGTGTTCCTGAATAAGGTTTACGTGGCGATGCCCGGATCGGGCGTCCCGATTTTCGGCCAGGCAGGCGGTGGCGGCTTTATTATCCTGTCGCTGCTTTGCCTTGACCCCAAGCCGGCCCGCTGGTGGCCTGCGATGGCGATAGCTGCATTTGGTTTTCTGGCTGCCCAAGTCCGCGGCGAATGGCTTGGCATGGTGGTGGGGACCATGATCTGGGGTGTGTTGTCGAAGAAGATGACGCGCGTGGCTATGATCGGTGCAGGCATTTTTGCGTTGCTGGCGGTTGGCGCCATTTTGGACGTCAACCTGCCTTCGCCCGGAGAACGTGGGGGCGCCATCGCTTCCAGGGAAATCGTAGCTCGCGGTCTGGCTGCGATTAACCCCGATCTTGCCCGGGACCTTACCGGCTCAAGCAACGTCAACTTCTACAACGGCACCATTACGTGGCGAAAAACCTGGTGGCGCGCTATCTGGGCTAACTCCCAGAACAACTACACCAATCTGCTGATCGGTCCTGGATATGGATTTGCGCTCAGGAACCTAGTGAGGGCCCTCGTCGCCGAAGCGGATCTGCGCACACCGCACGATGTCTTTTACTACGCTCTCGGCTACAGCGGCTGGATTGGTGTATTGATCTTCTTCTCGCTGCAGACTGGGTGCGCTGTCTTGCTGTGGCGAGTCTATAGGGTGACGGGCCAGGCCTGGGGTCTCGCCGTGTGGGCAGCGGGCCTGACGACCGCATTCTTTGGCAACTTCATGGAGACGCCCGCGGGAGCAATTCCGTTCTACCTGACGATGGGTTTGTTTGTTGGGCCCGCCCTGGCTGCGCTTGGTTCCCCGGCGCGCCAAAGGCTGTCTCTTGCTACGCCCTCCGCCGTCGCTTACCCACAACAAGGGGGATATGCGCCGGAAGGCGCCTATCCATCCGAAGCCATTTGATTGGTTTGGCCACGGTAGGCTCCAGCTCTTGGCGGAACTTTGAGCTTCTCTCGCCGGTTTCTCTCCGCAATAAAGGCCGATGCCAGTGAGAGCTTCCTTTGCCACAGCGACCGCATCTCACCGGGGGTAACAGCGGGAGCGTTTTCCACAGGCGCAACAGGGATCCACCTGCCGGGTTTTCTCTGAGGAGAAAGTGGAATGGCGGCGCGAACCACGTGCCTGTTTTCAGCGCAAATTAATTTTTTGCAGCAGGAGCGGAATTTCACCAGTGGTAACACCCGGAGGCGTTATCCACAGGCACAAGAATTGTTGACACCGATGCTGGCTGCCGCTAGATTACGGGGTGTAGGTGTTGCAAGATCAGCGACGGTCGAGGCATGATCCGCCAACCCCGTTGAACAGCCGCTAATCCCCCTGGTGGCGGTCTTTAAGTCTCGACAATGACAATTGGCTTACTGCACTGGTTTGGTTACTGTAACTGAGACGGCGAAGCTTCTAATGGTTACTTAGGTGACCTTAGTGCCAAATGGAAGTTACTGAAATTCAGTTTTGGTACTCATTCTTGCATGTCGCAAGTTGACGCGGCCATGGCCTGCGGATTGTATTGACACTGGCTCGGGTCTATAGGACCATTTGGTTGACGGGCTGGAAGTTTAGAAGGCGAGAAGTATGTCGCCACTAAACTTGAACTGCAAAAGTCTTTCCAGGCGAAAGCCTCGAATGAATTTCTGTAACCCAGATGGCGGAAGCTCGTCCGGCCGATTACATGGTTGGTTGTAACTTTAAAAAAATCAAAGTTTCGCATCGTCCCCCCTCGAAGCGAAGTGAGATCCCTTAGGGAACAGCAGCACGCAAGCTCACTCTTGTAACGGAGATACTCATGTATCGCGATCCAGGGACAAACGAGTCGAATGAATGGTATGCCTTTCGCGTCCGGCCGAGACACGAGAAGCAGGTTTCGCTTGCTCTGCGGGAGAAGGGGTTTAGCGAATTTTTGCCCCTTTACAAGTCCAAGCGGCAGTGGGCAGATCGCACCAAAGTGGTGGAGATGCCGCTCTTTCCCGGTTACATTTTTTGCTCTACGAGCCGATCGTCGATTGTGCCTGTCCTGATGACCAGCGGTGTGATCGACGTAGTGCGAGCCGGCAACACCCCGCTGCCTGCGGACAAAGCAGAGATTGAGGCACTGCAGCAGACGGTCAGCGTGGATGTGCCCCTCGAAGCTTGGCCGTACACTGAAGTGGGCGAGTCGGGTTCGTTCTCTATCTTGCGCGGCCCGCTGGCAGGCTTGACCGGTATCCTGGTTGAAGTCCGACGTTCCCAACGGTTGATTCTTTCGGTCAATCTATTGCGCCGGTCCGTTCTGGTCGAAGTACATCCTGACTGGGTCTCACCTTATGCTCCCGTGGTTGAGGAGCGGATGATGGCCTAGCAGTCAGTTCGCGTAACATTGATTAACTTCTGTCTATCCCGTTTTTTGGTTCTCCCGTGGTAACGTACGCCAGTGCGCAGGTACGTCCCCCTTGCCGGCTTTGAGTGGTCGGCAGCCTAGGTCTTTTTCACGCCCCCCCGTCTAGAAAAGCGCTCGTGCGGAGCGCGTTCCCCGCCGGAGGTATTTCTCGGCGGCATTCCAGCTACATGGTGAGTGAATTTATGCACAAGTCTCCAATCAAAATGATTCTGTTTTCTCTTTGCTTGCCAGGCATCATGCTGGCTCCGACATTAGCACAGAGCGTAGCAGCAGATGGTCGTATCGATGCAACGACGACCTCGGCTGCAGTTGCCCCAGCGGCGAACCTACCCACTCCGCCGCCACCGCCGGCCGCAGCCGATACGACTAGCTACGTCCTGGGGGCCGAAGACATGATCACGGTGCGCGTCT
>Ga0302326_10022707_pt1 | contig 12814 bp, 11 predicted proteins | sample Palsa_T0_3_FD_202264 | JGI IMG/M metagenome (GOLD analysis project Ga0302326, IMG submission 202264) | Peat permafrost microbial communities from Stordalen Mire near Abisko, Sweden - Palsa_T0_3 | ecosystem: Environmental > Terrestrial > Soil > Palsa > Peat permafrost | place: Sweden: Abisko... | reverse complement strand
GTTTGGAAATCGGGGATGGTGGACTTGGCCTCAGCCATGCGCCGGGCAACCACGGACTGACTGCGGGTGAGCGATACGAGCTCGCGCTCGGGACCGGCGGCCCCTCCCGGTACCGGTTCCGTCGGGGCGACGGACACGCCATGCTGAACGTATGCCTCGACGTCGCGTCGCGTGACGCGATCCCGTGGCCCCGAACCGGACACCGAGGACAAGTCCACCCCGGCCTCGGCCGCGAGCCGCCGCGCCAGAGGAGACGCCCGGCGCCGCTCGCGACCGTTGGCGCGAGGAGAGGAGCGGAGCGCCGGGGCCAGGCTGGACCGAGGTGAGGTCTCGGGGAGAGACGGTGCATTTGGCTTGGTTGCCGTCTCCTCGGATTTGTTGACGCCATCGCCGCCGAGATCGGCGATCGGCATCCCGACGGGCACCGTTTCCCTTTCGGCCACCAGGTGCTTCAAGGTCCCCCCAGCAGGTGCCTGATAGACGGCGGTCGCTTTATCGGTCTCGATCTCGACGAGATCCTCGCCCTCGGTGACCGGAGCACCGTCGGCAATCAGCCATGAGACGATCGTCCCGTCGTGCATGCCGTCTGACAAACGGGGCATTACCACCTGCCGCTCGGTCGTCGCGCCCATCAGGCCAGCACCTCTCGGGCGGCGGCGAGCACGTCGTCGATGTCCGGCAGCAGCACGGCTTGAAGTACGGGGGCCGACGGGTAGCGAACGTCGGGCGATCCGACACGTTTGATCGGCGCGTCGAGCTCATCGAACAGGCCGTCGGCGATCCTCGCCGCGACCTCGGCGCCGAAGCCGCCGGTGACGTTGGCTTCGTGACAGATGACCACGCGATGGCAGCGGCAGACGACCTCGGCGATCGCCTCGTCATCAAGCGGCGACAGCCAGCGCAGATCGAGCACGCTTGCCTGCACCCCCTCCTCAGCGAGCCGATCGGCAGCAGCGAGCACGGGGTCGAGCATCCGGCCCCAGGAGATGATCGCCACATCATCGCCGCCGCGGTGCAGCCGAGCGCCACCGATACCCTGCACTGGCGAGTCCAGCTCGACCGGGCCGCGCCGGCCGTATATCGCACGTGACTCGATCAGTATCACTGGATCGGGATGGGCGATCGCAGCCCGGGTCATCGCATAGGCGTCGGCCGGATTGGACGCCATACCCACGCGAAGCCCGGGGATATGTGCCAGCACAGCTTCCAAGCTCTGCGAATGCTGGGCCACCGACCCTGGCGTGACGCCCTGCTGGCAGCGCACGAGAATCGGAGCCGACCGTTCACCGCGCGCCAGATACCGGACGTTGGCGGCTTGGTTGATCAACTGGTCGATCGCGACGAGCAGGAAGTCGGCCCACATGATCTCCACGATCGGCCGCAGCCCCTCGATCGCCGCCCCGACCGCGCTGCCTAGGATCGCCGCCTCGGCGATCGGCGTGTCGAACACGCGTTGCCCACCGAAGCGGTCACGGAGACCGCGCGTCACGCCGAACACACCTCCGGGAATTGCGACGTCCTCGCCGAACAGCACCGTTTCCGGACGCGCCTCGAGCTCGCGTTCCAACGCCTCGGTTATCGCCTTGGCGTAGGTCAGCTGTTCGGACCCCGATGGCGGGTTGACGACACCGACGACCCGCTCGGGTGCGCCCGGCGCCGCCACCTCTGTCGCCGCGGTGGCAGGATCGGGCGGGTCGGACGCCAGAACGCGCTCGACGATCGTCTCGAGTTGCTTGTCGACCTCCTGCTCGAGCGCTGTCAGCTCGGACTCCATGGTTGTTCCTCGCAGGAGGAGCTGCCGCGCGCTCGCCACCGGGTCCCGGCGCCGCGCTTCCGCTTGGTCGGCCTCGTCGCGGTAGTGCTGGACATCGGCGTTGTAGTGGCCACCGAGACGAGCGACGTGCGCTTCGATGAAGCTCGGTCCGTCACCCGCCCGCGCACGCGTCGCCGCCTCGGCGACAGCGGCCGAGACCGCGTCGACGTCCGTACCGTCGACCGAGACGGCCGGCATGCCGTAGCCAGCGGCCCGCTCGGCGATCGTACGTTCGCCGAGTACCGCCGCGATCGGCGTCATCTCCGACCACCCGTTGTTCTCGCAGACGAAGATCACCGGTAACCGGCGAGTGACGGCCATCACCAAGCCCTCATGGGCGGCGCCCTGACTGGTCGCGCCGTCACCGAATGAGACGACGACGACGCGCCGGCTGTCCTGCAGCTGGGCGGCGAGTCCGAGGCCGTCGGCAATCGGCAGCCCCGCGCCGACGATGCTCGTTTCCCCCATGAAGCGGTGCGCCGGATCCGTGAGGTACGCCGAGCCACCCCGGCCTCCGTTAACGCCGCCGCTTCGCTGGCAGATCTCGGCCATCAGGGCCTCGGGGTCGACACCGGCCGCCAGCGCCCAGCCATGACCTCGGTAGGTGGCCACAATCCGGTCGTCGGGTTCCAGGACGGCTATCGCGCCCGTGGCAATCGACTCCTGGCCGAGGTAGAGGTGGACGGAGCCGGCGATCGCGTCGGCGGAGCGCAGCTCCAGCACGCGCTCCTCGAAGCGGCGCATCATGAGCATCGTTCGGTAGGTGTCAAGCTTCGGGCTGGTGGCGGGGGCGACTGTGTTCATGGCTCCGGATGAGGGTCGGGGGTCGGGATCAGGTCGGAGTGCGCAGTCGGACGGCCAGCGCCGTTGGCTGCGGCGGCGTTCCAGTCGGCCAGAGCCGCGTCGCAGGCGAGATCGGGCGTGCCGACGTAGTCGTCGGGCGCGATCGGAACGATCGCTGAGCGCTCGCCCGCGGTGGCGTTGCGTTCGAGCACCGCCTCGAGCGAGTCGCCGCGGTCGCGAGCCTCGCGGACGGCGTCGTAAACCAAGTCGTGGGCGCGCTCGCGACCCAGCGGGCCGGCCAAGCGCATCATGTAGGCCTCGGCCATCACGTAGCCGTCGCCGTTGAGGTTGCGCCGCATCGCGTCGGGGAACACCTGCAGCCCGTGCGCAATCTCCGCCGCCACGCGCGTGCTGCCCGCTGCAAGCACCGCGAGCTGGGGAAGCACTTCCCACTCGATCTGCCACTCCCCGGCGGCGCGCTCGTGCCCGGCCTCCATCGCCTGGCCGAGCGCCGCGCTCAGCGCCGAGGAGGTAGCCGCCATCCCGATCACCGCCTCCGACCCGATCGGGTTGGCCTTCTGGGGCATCGTCGACGAGGCGCCACGGTGATGCCCGGCGGCTTCGGCGACCTCGGCGATCTCGGTGCGCGCCAGGTTGATGATCTCGCGCGCGAACCGGGCGCAGGTGGCAGACAGCCCGGCGCACACGTACCCGAACTCCGCTTGGGAGTCGCGGGCCACGTGCCAGGCCACGTCGGTCGCCTCCAGCCCGAGCCGGCCGGCCATCGCCCGCCTCACCGCCGGCGCGTTCTCCCCCAGCGCGGCCGAGGTGCCGCCGGCGCCGAACAGGGACACGAACGCGATCCGTGGCGCGAGTTCGAACAGCCGCCGGCGGTGGCGGGTGAGCTCTGCGAGGAGCACTGCGAGCTTGGCCCCGAACGTGGTCGGGACCGCCTGCTGGCCGTGGGTCCGCGCCGCCAGCAGCGTGTGACGGTGGCGGTCGATGAGGAGCGCGACCGCATCCCCGAAGTCGCCGAGCAGCTCGGCGAGCCGGCCGACGCCGTCGCGCAGCTGCAGGGCGAGGCCGGTATCCATGATGTCCTGGGTGGTGGCGCCGTAATGGACACGACCCTCAGCCGCCGGGTCCAACGCGGCGTCGATCATCCGCACCAGAGGAAGGATCGGATACCCGACATTGCGCGCCTGGTCCCACAGCCGCTCCCAGTCGACGTTGTCCAGCGTCGCCGCGGCGGCGATCGCCTCCCCGACGGCCGCGGGCAGGACGCCCGTCTGCACCTGGGCCAGCGCCAACGCCGCCTCGGCATCGAGCCAGCCGGCGACCGTTCTCCGCTCGCTGAAGACTTCGGCCATCGTCTCGTCGCCGTACAGTCGGCTGAGCATCAGGAACGGGCTGGTCATTGCACCCGCGCGCCCGGAGCGGTCACGAACTCGAGCGTGTTCCCGTCGGGGTCCTCGAGGTAGACGGTCGCGCCTCCCCGATTGACCCCGGCGGTGATTGCCACTGGCTCGGAGATGAAGTGCACGCCGTTGCGGGACAAGCGCTCGTGCATCGTGCGGGTGTCGTCGACCTGGAAGGCCAGGTGCGCGGCGCCCGGCTGATAGCGCTCGGGGTGTGTCGGCTCGCCGACGGGGGCGACGTATTCGACGAGCTCGATGACGTGGCGCGAGCTCGGCGGGTGCTCGGCTCCGTTGATCGCGAACTGCGCGATCTTCAGGTGCGCGTCGGGGTAGCCCACGAACGTGCGTGTGTACTCGTTGGCTTGTTCCTGCTCATGGACCAGCTCGAGGCCGAGGTCGTCGCGGTAGAAGCGAATTGAGCGTTCGATGTCGGCGACGGTGAACGAGGTGTGCCAGACGGAGAGGATCACCAGGGCTCCTTGGTCAGATGCGCGTGCGCACGTGGGTACCGCGCCCGTAGGCCGCGACGAGAACGATGATGGCCGCACCGAGGACCGACTGCTGAAGCGCATCGCCGAGCCCCAGGCCGGCGAACACGGTCGTCAACAGGGTGAGCGTGAGCGTCCCGATGACGGTGCCGGTGTAGCCGCCGGTTCCACCGCCGATCGCGGTACCGCCGATGACGACCGCGCCGACCGAGAGAAACAGGTATGAGTTGCCGACGGACGCGTCAGCGCTGCCGGTGAAGCCGAGCTCCAGGATGCCGGCCACCGCGGCCAGCACGGCGCTGATCGCGAATGTGATCATCCAGACGCGCAGCGGGCGGACGAGCGCTAGCTCGGCCGCCTCAGGAGCGCTGCCCAGCGCGTAAGCCTGGCGCCCAAACACGGTTCGGCGCAAAATGAAAATGAACACGACCGCGAACCCGGCCCACAACACCACGACGGGCGCTACGCCCACCGGTCCGGTGCTCGCCCCGATCGACACGAACGAACTCAGCCAGTTGGGCGCGCCGCCAACCGGCAGACCCTTGGTCCAGAACTGGACGAGGCCCACCAGCGCCGTGCCCACCCCGAGTGTGACGAGCAGTGGATGCACCCGGCAGCGCACGCTGATCGCCGCGCTGAGCGCGCCGACGCACGCCGCCCCGGCGAGCACGATCACGCAGGCCAGCGCGAACGACATGCCCTTTCCCGATAGCTGAGCGACGGCCACGTTGGCGGCGCCGACGACGTACGGAATCGACAGGTCGATGCCGCCGATCAGCACAACGAGCGTCTGGCCGGCGGCAGCGATCCCCAGGAACGTCGACAGCAGCAGCACCGCTCGGATCGTGCTCGAGCCTCCGAAGCCATCGATCTCGGCGACGCCAACGGCATAGATGATCAGCATCAGCGCGATGCTGATGGGCAGCGCCGGAGCGCGCTGCAACCGTCCGGCGACCCGGGTCATGCTCTCCTCCGGCGTCGTGTCAGCAGTTCGTTGAGCTGTCCGTTGAGCGCCACCGCGATCACCAGCACCGCCCCGTAGGCGACGTCGAGTAGGAACGGCGAGACGTTGAGGTAGGTGAGGAAGTTCTGCAGCAGGAAGAGGGCTAGTGCGCCGACCAGGGCGCGCAGAATGCCGCCGCGACCGCCGGCGAGGCTGATGCCGCCGAACGCCGCCGCGGCGATTCCGGTCAGGGTGTAGCTGGGGCCCACGGTCGGGTCCGCTGAGCCGAGCGCCGCGGTGAGCGCGAGGCCGCCGACGCCGGCGATCAGCCCGCCCATCATGTAGGCCACGATCCGGATGCGCGCCGTGTCGATGCCGCTCGTGTAGGCCGCGCGTTCGTCGCCGGCCGTCGCCATCAGCTGCGCGTAGACGGGCAGCCGCGTGAACAGCCACCAGCCGCCAAGGACGACCAGCACCGTCACCACCGACGCGCTGGCGGCCAGGTCAGCGAGCCAGCCCGGCAGTGAGCCCCCGGGGGAGGACAGCAGCGACAGTGACAGACCCGAGCAGACGAGATATGTACCCAAGGTCGCGACGATGGGCTCGATGCGTACGTAGGCGACAAGCACGCCATTGACGAAGCCGATCGCCAAGCCGACGACGAGGGCCACCAGCACGACCACGACGGGATCGCTGATGCCCGCTCGGCCGATCACCTCGTGAACGACGACGACGTTGACCAGCCCGATCAGCGGCCCGACGGAGAGGTCAATCCCCCCGTTGCCCACCAGCAGTGTTGGCGTCACCGCGAACGCGGCGAGGATGGTGGGCGTCGCCAGCCCGAAGGTCTCGGGCAGATTGCTCGGCGAGAAGGATGCGGGGGTGGTCGTCAGATTGACGACCAGCAGCGCCAGCAACAACGTGGCGCCGAACACACTGGTGGGATCGACCGTCGGGCGACGCCGACGGATGCCTACCCTCGGGCCACGAAGCGTCGTTGCGTCATTCATCGTGACCTCCGAACATGGCCGACAGGATCCGCTCGCGGGTGCGGTCCTCGCCTCTCAGGTGCGCGGAGATCGTCGCATCGCGGAACACGACGATCTCCTCACCGACCGCCAGCACCTCCTCGAGCTCGGTCGAGAGCACCACGACCGCGGCTCCTTCGGCGGCCACCTCCCGGTAGATCTCGTAGAGGGAAACGCGTGTCGGATGATCGACGCCACGCGAGGGGTCATTCAGCAGGAGCACCCGCGGTGCCGCCGCCAGCCAGCGCGCCAGGAGCACCTTCTGCTGGTTGCCGCCGCTCAGAGAACGGATCGGACTCCCGGAGTCAGCGGCGACGATGCCCAATCGGTCGGCGAACTCCGCGTAACGCCGGCGCAGCGAACCTGGGCGTACGATCCCGGCGGTCGCGTAATCAGAGAGAGTGGCGACCGCGAAGTTCTCCAGCACGGACAGACTCGGAAGAATTCCCTGGGTCTTGCGGTCGCGCGGGACGTAGACGATCCCCTTTGCGTAGGCATCGCGCAGCGACCGAGAGACGCCGGAGACGCTCCTGTCGCGCGCATCGGCAATCTGGATCGTTCCGGCGGCAAACGAGGCCTGGCCACTGAGCACCTCCAACAGCCGCTGCTGTCCGTGGCCCTCCAAGCCCGCCAGGCCAATCACCCGACCTGAGTGCAGATCCAGGTCGAAGGGCTTTGCGGTCTTGGTCAGGCGCAGGCTCGCCATTTGCATCACCGGCGACGCCACCGACGTGTTCACCGCCGCTCGCCATCGGGGTCGAGATAGCTCAACAGCCGCGCCGCGCTGAGGTCGGCCTTCGGAAGCGTCGCGATGTGACGCCCCGAGCGCAGTACCGTGACCTCGTCAGAGAGGGACATCACCTCATCGAGACGGTGGGAGATGAAGATCACGGTGCAGCCGGCCGCCACGCGCCGTCGCACAGCCGCGAACAGGCGGTCACGGTCCTCGATGTCCAGTGCAGCAGTGGACTCGTCGAGCACCAATACCCGCGGCTCGCGCAACAGCGCCCGAGCGATGGCGATCTGGTGACGGATGACCAGCCCGAGATCCTCCACTTGCGCGTCGGGATCGACTCCGTCGCCGGTGAGCTCATCCATGATCGCCAACGCCGAGTCGCGGCGGTGTCGTCCTCGGGCACCCCAGCGCAGCCATCCGTCCTGTCCCAGCCAGATGTTCTCCTCGACAGTGCGGTTGGGCGCCACCAGAACCTCCTGGAACACGGTGGCGACCCCGAGCTGCTGGGCACGGCGAGGAGTACACGGGCGCAGCCCTTGGTCTCCGATGGTGACGGTCCCCCGGTCAGGAGGCAGAATCCCCGAGAGGAGCTTGACCAGCGTTGACTTGCCCGACCCGTTTTCCCCGAGGACGGTGTGGACCGTCCCCGGGGCGCAGCTGAGCGATACGTCGTCGAGCGCTACCGTCTGGCCGAACGTACGGCGCACGCCGACCAACCGCAGCGCGGGCTGCCCGTCTCGGACCGAAGCAACGACCGTCTCCATCGACATACTGCGCGCCACCGCAGCGCTCATGAACCCTTGCCGCACGGGTTCGGAATGTCGGCGTAACTGTAGGGGCCAACCTCACCGCCCTTGGTGAAGTAGGCATTCATGAGCTTCTCCGGCAGCGGGTCGTTCGGCGACACCGGGAACACCGACGATGAGGTCGGCGTCATGCATGGCTTGTAGAGCGACGCCAGGTCCGACTCGGAGACCGTGGGAATCGGCACCATGATCGGATCGATCTTGGGGCCTTCGCCCGCCAACGTGCGCATACCGACGCGCCACCCGGTCTCCGCCGTCCACGATGGGGCGATGTTGACGCCGGCAAAGCGGAAGCTCGGATGAGCCTTCCAGTAACCCAGCGCATCGCCCGAAATGGAAGAGGTGATGAGCGGGGGCTTGCGCCCGGCCTGGGCGAACGCCTGCGCGATCTCGGCCGATTCCGACCCCGTCGACCAGACCGCGTCGACGTTGCCGGGATGGGTGGTCAGCGCAGTGAGGACGGCCGACTTGGTCGTCGATGGAGTCCAGTTGCCGTATACCTGGTCTACGACCGACGTGCCGCTCGTCTTCCATTGCGAGAGCGCTCCGTCGTTCTCCAGATTCGCGATCGGCTCACCGGCGATCCCCTTGACCATCAGAACATCGCCGGCTTCACCCGTGACTTTGGCCATCTCCTGGCCCATCACGTAGTAGTTGGAGTCGACGTTGACCGCATCCGGGCTCGTCACCGAACCCGCCATCGTCACGAACGGGATGCCTTTTTGATAGGCGTACTGGATTGCGGCGTTCAGGCCGGTCGCCGAACCGGCGACCGAGAAGATGATTGAGCAGTTCTCCTGAACGAATTGCCGGATCTGCTGGCTTTGACGCGCGACGTCGTTGTCGGACACCGACATCGTGAAGCTCGAGACCAGCCCCGCCTTCTCGTACTGCGCCGCCCACGCCTTCATACCGTCGGCCAGCGCGACGCGCCACGGGTTACCGAGGAAGCTCTCGGAGTAGCACACCTTCCACGGTTTCTTTACTGCAGCGAAATCGGCGTATTTGGACACTGTCGGCGCCGTCGGCAGTCCGACGTACTGTGAGCCCAATGGTGCCGGGAGCTTGGCCGCCAGGCCGCTTGTGGGCGTGGCGGTCGGCGTAGAGATCCCAGGCGTGCCGGTGCCGGTTCCGCCGCCGCTCGGCGCGGCGGCGGTGCTGGAACTGGAGCCGCAGGCCGCGACCGAGAGGGCGATCACGGCGCAGCTGATCACTACCGCGGCTACCCGCGGGTTGACGATCTTCATCTGTGCATCTCTCCTCGTTCGTATGTGACGAATCAGGCGACGCTCGGCGTCACGAGGCCCATTTCCAGCGCTTGACCCCATCGTCGATCGACACCAGGCATTCCCCGCGGCGTACCAGTTCGTTGAGGTGCTCCGCGGTGGTGACGTTGATCTGCAGCGAGACCGCGTGCTCCGGACGCGCCTGTGAGACGGCCGCGACGGCTTCGCGGAGACTCAGCGAGCCGGATGCGCGCAGAATCTCGCGAACCTCCTCGGTGAAAAGCTCGGTCCAGGCGCGTGATGCCTGCACGGCACTGGCGACGTCCGCGCCTGTGAACGCTCGCTGGTGAGCGGTGCACAGTACCTCGGGTTTGAGCGCTTCCACGCGGTCAAGACCCGCCAGGTACTGGCGCACTGTGCGGTACATGGGAAAGTCGCGCTTGCCGGACTGCGCGTTCATCGCGCCCGCGCCCTGGAGCGCGTCTCCGGTGAATACCGCGCCTGTCTGACTGTCACGCATCAGCACCTCACCGGGGGAGTGCCCCCCGACGTGGCTGATCCTGAGCTCGCGGCCGGCGCCAAAGGTAATCGTCTCGCCGTCCGCGAGGATGTGATCGATCGCCACCGGTGAGCCGCAGCCATCGCGTATCGCCTGCTCGGTCGCCTCGTCCAATGTCCACGCCTCAGGCTCGCCGAACGCGTAGAGCTGAGCAATGTGGCGATCGAGGTTCTCGGCCCAGCCCAGGTCGGCCTCGTGCAGAGCAAAACGGACATGGGGCGCCATCCCCTTCAGCGCGCCATTGCCGCCGATATGGTCGACGTGCCCGTGGGTGAGCAGCACGAGCTCCAAGGCCCCCAAGCCACCGTGGTCGCGCATGAACGGCTCGACGTAATCGCCGGGAGTGCTACTGACGCCGGTGTCGACCACCGCCCAGCCGTTGCCGCTGCACAGAAAGTAGAGGCTCAACGGATATCCCCAGAAAGGTGTCTGAACCTCGAAGATGCCGTCGGCTACCTCGTTGCCGGAGGCGATAGCGGTGCTCATCGTTCGCTCCTTTCCCTAATGGAACTCGAGTCCACCGTCGACGTTGATGGCCTGCCCAGTGACGTAGCCAGACAGGGGCCCGAGCAGAAACTGCACCACCTTGGCGACCTCGTCGGGCTCACCGACGCGCTTGAGCGCCAGCGTCTGAGCCACGCTGCGGTAGTGCTCGTCCGAGGAACTCCCCACCAGCTGCTCGCGCTCCTGGGCGATCTGATCCTGCATCGGAGTCGCAATCACCCCCGGGCACACCGCGTTGACACGCACCTCGGGTCCATAGGCCATCGCCGCCGACTGGGTCAGGCTGATCGTGCCCGCCTTCGACGCTGCGTAGTGTGCGGCCAGCGGGCGCCCCTTGCGGCCGGCGACACTGGAGAACAGAACGATGGCTCCTGTTCGACCGGCGGCGCGAATCGTCTTCGCAACCGCCTGGGTGAGGAACATCGCGCCACGCAGGTTGACGTTCAGGACCCGGTCCCACTCGGACTCGTCGAGCTCGTCCATCGGGAGTGTGCGCATCAGCCCGGCGGCATTGGCAAGCCCGGCAAGCGAGCCGGTGCGTCGCTCGACATCAGCCACGGCGCCGCGCGCGGCGACGGTGTCGGCAACGTCGATTGCCTCTGCCTCAGCCGAGCCACCTGCCGAGGTGATTTCGCCCGCCACCGAGCGGGCCGCTTCGCCCGCGATGTCCCACACGACGACGTGATCGCCCTCGCCGGCCTGGCGCAGGGCACAGCTGCGGCCGATGCCGCGCGCGGCCCCGCTGACGATGATCGTTCGTGCCGTCACGTCGGTGTGCGTGTCCTCAGCCTCTCCATTGACCGAAGAGCGCGGTCAATCGTTTGATCACGCTTCCGCGGCAGTCTATGCATAGCCATCGCCGCTTGTCAAACGATTGACCAGCGATTCGCGAGCAGAAGCATGGCCAGTTCTAAGCGAACCTCGAAGACTCAATGTCGCGGGGCGACTACCGAGGAGCGGGAGATCAGCTCGGGGGAGGCCGGCACCACCATGCTCTCCACGGACTCCCCGGCGATCACCGACTCGAGCAGACCCACCGCCATCCCCCCCATCTGGTCATGGGGCATCGCCACGCAGGTCAAGGGGGGCTGGGCGACAGCAGCCAGCTCCCCATCGTCGAAGCCGACGACCGAGATGTCGGACGGAACCTCGACCCCGCCCTCGGCAAATCCGGCCAACGCTCCGAGCGCCATCGTCAGCGCTGCCACCACCACGCCGGTCGGCCGTTCGCATGCGCACGTGAGCAGCTCCTTGGCCGCGGCGTAGCCGCCGCCCGCCGAGTAGGGCCCCGAGACGACGACCGCCGGCGGCAGCCCGGCCTCATGGCACGCGCGTTCGAAGCCCGCGAGACGGCGCCGGGCGGTGTCGATGTCCGGCGGCCCGTTGATAAGGCCGAGCCGCCGGTGTCCGGCATCGATGAGCGCGCGCGCGCCCATCGCGGCGCCCGCTTCGTCGTCGTTGATTACCGACAACGAGCTCGCCGTGCCCCGCCGGTTGATGAACACGTGGGGCACTTCGTCATTTTCGAGCAGCGACAGGATCGGGCTTTCGGAGCGTGCGGTGGCGATCAGCAGCCCGTCGATCCGCTGCTCCTCGACGAGCCGCAGGTACACGTCCGGCGAGTGGCCGGGGTCCAACTCGGCCAACAAGATCACGCGGCCACGCGTCTCGGCCTCTCGCATCGCGCCACGGACGATCTCTGCGTACACGGGATTGGTGAAGTCCGGCACGAGCATCCCGAACGCTCCGGTCTGTGACATCCGCAGCGAGCGTGCAGTGGCATTGGGACGGTAGCCGAGCGTCGTCGCCGCCTCCACGATTCGTGCCCTTGTCTCGGTCCGCACCGAGATGTTCCCGCCACTGAGCACCTTGGACACCGTGGAGGTGTCGACGTTCGCAGCCGCCGCGACGTCGCGAATTGTTACGCCGCGAACGCGACCGCTCCGGCGATCCTGAGACTGTCGCTCTGCCGAGGCCACCGTCCAGCGAGCCTAGAAGCCCCTGAAGAGGTTGGGTTGAGGAGAGGCGGGATCGCGACGGTGAATGAGACGGCTGGCCGCGTTTGTTGCACGATCCAGAGGTGATGGTCGATCGAGCCGGGCCGCGGTTGGCCTGTCAGACGGTCTGAGCCGCGACCCGGCGTGCGATCGCCGCGGCCCAGGCGGCCTGCAATCGGGATTGCTCGGTGGCCGACGTAGCGGCTTTCGGCAAGCGGGGAAGCTCCCCGTCTCCCAGGTACCGCGCGTGGGTAACGAATCAACTGAAAACAGCGTCGATGTCGAGGGGTCTTCACAGACGAGTGGCCCAGGGCGGCTTGCTGGATTGTGGGTCAGCCGGCTGCGTTTGCGAGAGTCCGGCGATGAGCACCCTGACCATCCGACGGGCGTCGTAGCGCGAATCGCCGCCGACACCAATGCAGAGGTTGCCGACGGCGCGCAGGAGCTCAAGAGCGTCCAGGCCGGGGTCGATTTCGCAGGCGGCTATTGCGGCCTCGAGCAACTCGGCGCACA
>Ga0302326_10022704_pt1 | contig 12815 bp, 16 predicted proteins | sample Palsa_T0_3_FD_202264 | JGI IMG/M metagenome (GOLD analysis project Ga0302326, IMG submission 202264) | Peat permafrost microbial communities from Stordalen Mire near Abisko, Sweden - Palsa_T0_3 | ecosystem: Environmental > Terrestrial > Soil > Palsa > Peat permafrost | place: Sweden: Abisko... | reverse complement strand
TCAGCTTCGACGAGAGCTATTGGACGGGCGTGTTCGAGCCGCTGCGCGACCCGCAGCGCTTCGCAAAGGTCTCAGTGGAAGGCGGCACGACCGTCTGGCCCGAGGACGGCTTGGATATGGCGCCCGAGCCGCTGTACGCGGAGGCTCGCGAGGGGCGCGTGTCTGGCGCCCCAACGCGATAGTGGCTCTCACAGAGGTAGCACGCGATGACGCTGAGGGATGCGGACACGTGGTGACGGCGTTCCCGAGGAGGTCCATCCCATGACGATCACCATCGGCTCAACTACTTTCGAGAACGTCTTCTATGACGCCGAGGTCGACGTGCTCTATTTGCACAAGGGCGATCCCTCGACGGCCGTCGATTTCGACGAGTCGCCAGTGGGACCGCCTATGCGACCAGTACATCTCCGACGCCGTCCAGGCGATCGTCTTCGACACGATCGAGGAGCGCTTCGACGAGCGTGCCGTCGCCCACGCGCGGGGCCGGCTCGACATGGTCTACGGCATGCTTGAGACACAGCTCACCCAGCACGAGTTCCTGGCGGGGGATACGTTCACGATCGCCGACTGCGCCGCCGCGCCGGGCCTGTTCTACGCCCTGGCCGTTCACCCCTGGAGCGAGCGCACGCGCCCGCAGCTGACGCGCTACTACCGGGCGCTGGCGCACCGGCCGTCCTTCGCCAAAGTGATCGCGGACGCGCAGCCGTACCGGCACCTGTTCCCGCTGCCCTGGCCGGCCGACTTCGACCGCTACCACTAAGCAGAGAACGCGTCAGTAGCGGATCCGCACCCGCCACGCTTTGTCGTTGCAGGCGGAGCCGCTGCCCGTCACCTTGACCTCGATGTTCTCACCGGGCGCCGCAGAACCCGATTCTTTGGCGTTCGAGCAGCTGTGACTGCTCGTAGAGGTGACCGTGCAGGAGAGGAGCGTCGCCCCCGTCGTGTTGTCGATGACCGACACGAGCACGCTTTCTTTGCTGCTCAGGGTCGCGTTCGTATCGGCATACAGGTTCGTCACCGTCGCCCCACTGGCGGGCGTCGGACCCGCCAGCAGGTCGCTGGGCGAGTAGCCGCTCGTTTTCGCCGGGCAGTAGCCGTTGCCCTCACCTGCGAGCTCTGTGTAGTTCAGGCAGTAGCCGCTGCGCACGCCCTGCGAGCTTGCGAACGTAGCGATCGCGGCATTGCCTGCCGGGCCGGTGGCTCCGCTCGCGCCGGTTGGCCCGCTCGCTCCGGTTGCCCCCTTCACCCCTTCCCTGCCGGTGGGACCGGTTGCTCCGGTTGCCCCCTGGGCTCCGGTCGCACCGGTTGCTCCGCTCGGCCCGCTCGCTCCGTTCTTGCCGGTGGCTCCTGCGGAACCGCTTGGGCCTGTGGGGCCGGCCGCTCCGGTCGGGCCGCTCGCTCCGGTTGCCCCCGTCGCTCCCTGGGCTCCGTTGCCTCCGCTGCTGCCGGTCGCTCCGGTCGCTCCCTGGGGTCCTGTCGCTCCCGTCACTCCCTGGGGTCCGCTCGCTCCGCTCGCTCCGCTCGGGCCCGTGGCTCCGGTCGCTCCCGTTTCGCCCGTGCTTCCGGTGGGGCCCGTTGCTCCGCTCGCGCCCTGCGGCCCCGTGGCGCCTTCGAGCCCGGTGGGGCCGGTCGGCCCGGTGGGACCGGTGATCGTGTAGGTGATCACCACCTCCTGCGGTTCGCCCTTGCCCGAGGCGAAGCTGCCGCTGGCACCGGCTTCTTTGTCGATGTAGCTCGAGCCCGCCCCACCGCCACCACCGGCCGCGATGGCCGAGCCCCCGCCACCACCGCCGTAGTAGCCACCGCCCCCGCCCCCGCCACCCGCATAGATGCCGGGGGAACTGCCCGCCCCACCTTTCCCCAGACCACCGCCTTCTCCTTCAGTGAGGGGGCCCACGGTGCCGGCAGCGCCACCTTTCCCCCCGGAGTGTTCACCCCCGCCTTCACCCCCGCCGGCCACGTTGGATGGAGGAGCGCTGCTGGATCCCGACGTGCCATTGCCGCCAACCGGGCCGGCGGCGCTTCCGCCGGTGCCACCGGTGTTGTGTTCCCCCAGGCCCGGAAACACTTCCCCCTCTCCAAGTCCGCCGCCACCACCGCCGCCCGCCACAACCAGTCGCGATTCAAGCGAGCCCGGTTCGGTGCGCACGTCGGAGGCGCCACCCCCGGCGCCGGCAGGTTCGGACGAGGTGCAGGTGCCTCGGGCGCCGGTCCCGCCTCCACCGAAGTCCACATACAGCACCTGGTCTTCGCTCACAGGCAGCTGAGCGGTCACCTTCGCGCCCGCGCCCCCGGCGCCGGACCCTCCTGGGCTGCACGTCCCGCCTTGACCGCCGGCTCCGCCGATCGCCGTTACTTCGACCTGTGTAACGCCTTCGGGCACTTTGAATGATTCATGGCCGGGTTCCCCGGGCTTGAACGTCACCATTTCCGCGAACGCGCTCGCGCTGAACCCGAGCACCGCCGCAGTCACCAGCACCAGCAGAACACCCAAACGCACGAAACAAGCCTGCAGCCTCATTAGGACTCCGTCCCCTGTAAGACCCCGAGCCTCGCTCTAGGCCGGTAGCGCCCAAAAAAAGATGCCGTCAAGCGTATCAAGCGGCACAAGCAAGGGCGAGCGCACTCGCCGTGCGGCAATAGCCACCGCAGCGCCGCTACCGGGCCCCGCTTCCAAGCGAGAGCTGGGACAGCGAGGCGGCGCCATCCACAGCGATCGCTTGTCCGCTGATCTGGGCCGTCTCCACCCCGGCAAGAAACGCGACTGCCGCAGCGATCTCCGCGGGCTCGACGAGTCTGCCCGTCGGTACGGCCTGCAGCGCGCGGTGGAGCACCTCCTCTGGCATCGCGAGGACCTGCTCGGTCGCGACGAGACCTGGAAGGACCGCGTTGACCGTAATCCCGCGGGCCGCGTTCTCGCTCGCGAGCGTGCGGACCATTCCCAACAGGCCCGCCTTTGATGCCGCATAAGCGACCTGACCCGGCAGTCCGCCCAGGGCGGCGATGCTCGAGATCACGATGATCCGCCCGTAGCCACGCTCACGCATCCCCCCGATGCAGGCCTGCACCGTGCGGAAGGAACCCGTCAGGTTGACATCGATGTCACGCTGCCACTGCTCGAGCGTCATCCTGTGCGCCGGCGCGATCGTCGTTGTGATTCCCGCATTGGCGACGCAAACGTCGATATCGGCGAGCGCCGGGAAGGGGTCCAGGGCGACGTCGATCGCGATGTCGCTTCCGGCCTGCAGATCTAGGGTAACAACGTCGAACCCGTCCGCGGCCAAGCGCTGAACGATTGCTGCGCCGATCCCGCGCACAGCGCCGGTGACCAGCGCCTTACGCCTCTCGGTCACAATGGAGCCCCAACCATCATCGAAGGAGGAAACGATGACAGACCGCTGGTTTTCCGAGCGGGAGCTCGAACTGCTCTCGCGCCCGACGATGGACCGCGCGGTCGAGGCCATCGACGCCGGCGAACTCGACGAGGCGCGGCGCCTGTGCGGCGAGATGAAGCACGAGTGGCAGATGCTGCACGACCTGATGGCGGCCGGCGTACTCGATCTCGTCTCGTTCATTCAGCAACGGCTGGGCGACGAGGGCGTCGCCGAGGCTTGGACCCAGAGCATGAGCCGCGGGTGGCGGCGTCACCACGATGCGATCGTGGCGCTCGACCGACGCGAGCTGGTTGGTCTGCTCGCCGCCACATGGCGAGCACACTCCTGCTCGGGGGTGGGGCCCAACCCGGGCGACTTCACGATCACCGAGGACGATGAAAAGGTGACGTTTACGATGAATCCGTGCGGTTCGGGCCAGCGGCTCGTGCGCAACGGGGCCTACGAGGGCCTGCCCGATGGCGGTGGTACGCGCGAGGCGCACGACTGGTCCTTCGGCCGGAAGGGGTTCCCGCTCTACTGCACCCACTGCAGCTTCATGAACGAGTCGCTGCCGATCCAGTGGTCGGGCTATCCCCTGTACCCGTCCGATCCGCCTGAGGATTACTCGAAAGATCCATGCACCTGGTATTGGTACAAGGACCCCGACGCGATCCCGGAGCGCCATTGGCGACGTTACGGCGCAATCAAGCCGGACCGCACTGCCACTGCCTGACGAGCTAGTCGGGGCCGCGCGGTGATCGCTTCTGCTGGGCGATCCAGGAGCGGATGGCTCGGGAGTGAGTGATGACGGTCCCATCGGGCAGCTTGAGCGTCGGCAGCTTCGTCGCTCCGGTCGCGTCGCGCAGCTCGTGACGGGAACCTTTGCGCAGGAACGGAAGCGGACTGCCGTGCGCGGCGATCACCCTGTCGTACTCGATGTCTGCCTCGTGGAGCGCTTCCTGCACGCGGCGACAGGGATGCATCCGCGGGCCACCGTCATCCCCGTGACAGACGAACAGCGTGGGGGTCTCGGCCATCTTCGTCCTCCGGTTCGTGGGCTGGCCCTGAAAATGATCGCGTGAGCCCAGGGTTTGGGCTGACATGCACGGCAGTATTGCGCGCTGGAACCGATCCCAGCATCTCGCTCGAGCGCTTCCCCGGGGAGGCTCCGTGCTCGCCGCAGGTCAAGCGCCCGTCGGTTACGATCTGACGATGTCGACGGTTGCGGTGCACCGAGCCGGCAGCGGCTCCCCGATGGTGTTGATCCACGGCTTCTCGGCGAGCTGGGGGATCTGGAGGCCGCTGTTGCCCGCCCTCGCGGGACATCATGACGTGCTCGTGCCGACCTTGCTGGGGCACTCAGGGGGCCCCGAGTACCTCGCCGGGTCGCCCGCAACACCCGATGCGATGGCCGACGCGCTCGAGCGCGAGATGGACTCGGCCGGCGTCGAGCGCGCTCACCTCGTTGGCAACTCGCTCGGCGGCTGGCTCGCCCTCGAGCTCGCCGCGCGCGGCCGCGCGCTCTCGACGAGCGCCCTGTCACCCGCCGGCGGGTGGGACCATGGGGGGCCGGAGACCAGGCGACTCGGGCGGACGTTCCGACAGAACTACCGGCTGCTCAAGCTCCTGGGCCCTGGCGGAGCGCAGCTTATGCGGCGCCGGCGCTTCCGCGCGCTCGCGCTGCGAGAAGTCGCCATGCGCCCGGCCGACCTGCCGGCCGCCCTTGCCGTGGAGATGACCGAGGCCGCGGCTGACTGCGCGATCTACCTGCCCTTGCTCGAGCACCTGACGTCGACGGGGTTTGGAGAGCTGGCGGGGATCGACTCGCCCGTGCAGATCGCGTGGGGCACGAAGGATCGCATCCTGCCCTGGCCCGCCTATGCCGAGCGCTTCCGTCGCATGGTGCCCGAGGCGCAGTGGGTCCCGCTTGACGGTCTTGGACACTGCCCGATGCTCGACGACGCACAGCTCACGACGAACACGATCCTCGAGTTCACCCAGCGAGCGGACGTTCGCGGCGGCACGCAGCAGCCCGCAGCCGTCGCGGCATCCTCCTGAAGATCTGAGCCATGCGGCGCCTGCGGGGCGCTTGGTCAAGACGGTGGACGCCAACCTCTGGGCAGGGTCGTCTGACCCACCTCGATCAGGTAGCCGTCGGGATCGCGGATGTAGCAGCGGATCTCGGTCTCGTGCTGCTTGGGCGGCGTCAGGAAGTGGGCGCCCCGCGCGCTCCACTTGGCGTACACAGCTTGGATGTCCGCAACCCGGATGTTGAGGAAGCTGCTCACCCGATCCGGGCCCGGCTGCGTCTCGAGCGTTACGGTCGGCTTGTCGTCGGTCGGACCTCCGCCCTCGTTGATGATGATCCAGCTGTTGGCGAGCGCGACGTACGTCACCTCGTCACCCGCCTCGCTGGAGACGACCGTCTTGCCGCCGAGCACCTCGGTGTAGAAGCGCCGGGAACGCTCGACATCATCCGAGACGATGAAGTGCGCCAAGACCATCTCCTCGTCGATCGTGCTCATGCTTACCTCCGTTGTTGGAATTGACTGCATGGTCGCGCCTAACCCCGGTGGGCGTAGCCGGGACTACCCCACCGTGGTCGCGCCCGCGAGCCGCGCCGCGGATTCGGGGTCATGCGACGGCAGGTAGATCGTGGGGTGCCGTGCGCAGTGAGCGAGGATCGTTTCCAACGTCGCCACGTGAACCTTCGGGTCCGGGCCAATCGCATCGGCGCGCAGGGCGTGCAGCTGCTCGAGCGTGTCCGTCGCATCGCCGGCGAGCATCACGTGGCGGCCTGCGTCGTCGACGCAGATCACGGACACGTGGCCGGGTGTGTGCCCTGGAGTGTCGACGGCGACGATGCGCCCGTCGTCGCTGAGCGCACGGCTGCGCCCGAACGCGCCGAAGGGGCCGCCGTCCAGCGCGAATCCCTCGGGACCGAAACCGGGCGGGAGCGGTTGGCGCAGCACGCGACGCATCACGCGTGAGAAGGGGCTGGCGACGAAGCGCAGCTCGGCCTCGTTGCTCATCACTCGCCCGCGCAAGTGGACCAGCCCGTCGATGTGGTCCCCGTGGGCGTGGGTGAGCACCACCTCCGAGACGTCGTCGAGTTGCAGGCCCGCCGCGGCCATGGCCGCCGGCAGCTCCTGCTCGGGCGCGACTTCCATGCGCGCGAACGGAACGTTTCGCGCCGCCGCGGTCTCGCCGGTGTCCACGAGCCGCAGAGCTCCCTCGTGCTCAATCGCCCAGCAGTGGATCGGCAGCGGGTCAGACCAGGCGCCGGGCCGGAACAGATCCAGCTGACGTCGCGCGCCGCTGCTCGGGAACAGGAAGCTGTGCTTTACGCGAACGTTTCCGGTCTGAATGGCATGGATCTTCATTTTGATCTGTTCCTTTTGTTTGTGGGAGGGTTCCCCGCGTGCGGGGGAACCGGTGCGAAGCCGCGCAGGATCAGCTCGACGACGTTCTCCGCCAGGCGCTCGTCGATCCGGCCGCCGGTGATCATCAGGCGATAGAAGAGCGGGCCGCCGAGCACGTCGAGCGCGAGCTCCACGTCGAGGTCTGAACGCAGGTCACCACGCCGCACTGCACGGTCGAACACCGCTCGCAGCGCTGCCCGCCGGCCGCTCAGAAAGCGGTCTCGGGCGACCGCCGCGAGCTCGGCGTTGCGGCTCATCTCATCGACGACGGTGGGCATCAGGCCGGCGGCGAGCGAGCCGCTGTAAAGCTCGACAGCCTCGCGCATCAGCGCCAGCAGGTCAGCGCGCGACGATCCACTGTCAGGGATCTCGATCTCGCTGATAAGCGCCCCGACCGCGTCGGTCACGAGCTGATCCTTCGAGCGGTAGCGCCGGTAGATGGTGGCCTTGCCCACGCCCGCGCGGGCGGCGACATCGTCCATGCGAAGCGCGTGCACGCCATGCTCGGCCATCAGCTCGAGCGCCGCCGTGATGATGGCGCGGTCAGCGCGGGCCTCTCGCGGCCGGCCCACCGCTCGCGCGGGTGGGGCATCGCCGGGTGTTGCGCTGGACAAGTGGGGATCTCCTCGGGTCGGATGGGCCCGGCGCGGGCATATGAGGACCTGCCGGGCTTTACGAAACCAGCGGGTTCCGTAAACCGAAATCTAGCACAGTTTCGAGACTGGCGAGTCTCGGTTAGATGGCGCGCCGGAGAGGTCCGCCGCGACCGGCCCCCTCAGCACGGCCCCCTCAGCTCAAAGCTCGGCGCAGACGTCTGTTCGAAGTTGAGGGTCGGGGTGATCCGCAGGATCAGGTGCGCGCCGCGGTGGCAGAGCGGCTCGCTCACCGAGGCGAGCCCGAACCCTTCCGAGCCCGCGCCCGAGTGGATATCTGTGCAGTCGAACGATCTGTATGTGCTGCGTTCGCACGCGAACGCGTAACTCGGGTCGACCACCGAGTGAAGCGTGCGGTTGGCCCGTACCACGAACGCGGTGACGTCTTCGCCTCCGCACGTGAACAAGAAGCTCACGTGCCCGGGCCGAAGGCGCCTGGCTCTGCCCCGGCACAGGGGCGCGCCGGAGCTGGCGGCCGGCCCGGCCGGGCGCGGGGCGGCCGGGCTGTCGGGCACGGCTAAGCCGAGCGGCAGAAGCCCGGCTGAGACGACGGCGCAGACCCTCGCGATCGAGCGGTGACGGAATCGTGGCGGTGTCACGGTTCAGCTATCGGACGAGGCGAACCTCGGCTGCCGTCTCGCGTCGCAGAACCCTGGCGAGGCGGCCACCGCCCCGGGTGAGCCTGCGGGATCCGAGCAGCACGATGTCGAACTCGTGCTCGCTGACCCACGCGGCGAGCGGAGGATCGGGATGACCGACCAGCACCGTGAATGTCGAGCGGTTGACCTCGGATTCCAGGAGCTTGCGCGCTTCGTTCAGCTCCTCGTCGGCCTGCGCTCGCACCGCGCAGTTGTAGGGACCGGCCCCGCCGCCTCCGCAGCAGCGCAGAGGCTTGGCCTGCGGCGCGAGCGTCACAACCGACAACTCGCTGCCCGCGCCGGCCAGCTCGGCGCCCGCTCGTAGCGCCGCCGTGCCGCCGCGAGTGGATTCGAACACGACGAGCACCCGGGCGGCGTCAGGGCCGGGCGCGCTGGGAGGAACATGGACTGGCGCTGCCGCTTGTTCGATCGTGCCCGTCACCCCGACCCTTGCGCTTGAGGCTATGCGACCCGGTCGAGCAGCACCTCGACGGTCAGCTCGCTGTGCTCGTCGCCGCGCAGCTCGGCGTGTCCGGTGCGGTCCTTTCCCCGCAACCGCAGCCGCACGGGTGCGCCGTCGGAGAGGTTGCGCCACCACAGCTTGCGCTCGGGCCAGAGCACCGGGATCGTCAGGCGCTCGCCGTCCTGCTTGTAGCCGACGGGGAGCGTGTGCTCACGTCCGGTCCGCCGCCCGGTGACGGTTATCAGGGCCAGCTGGCGGCCGACGAGCGGCTGCAGCGGCGAGTTCAAAAGGAGCCGGACGGCCTGGTTGCCGCTTCGGTTCCACAGTGCAAACGGGGCATGACCGGCGGGCACGAGCACCACTGTAGACGCTGGCGCCATCCGGCGCCCGGCGCACGCGGGAGGGCGCGCGCGTTCACGCCCGGGGCCCCCGTTCATCTGCGACGATTGGCGGGTGCGCCGGGCGAACGTCCTCAGCGTCGAGTGCGAGTACGACCGGGGCGACCCCGACGGCTATCGCTCGGCCGTCTCGGACATCGGGCGGGCGGTGGGGGGCGGGGCGCTCGCCGTCAAGGTCTATGAGCTGCCCGCCGGCGAGAGTGCGTGTCCGTATCACTACGAGTACGAGGAGGAGTGGCTTCTGGTGCTCGAAGGCGTCGTGTCGGTGCGCACGCCGCAGGGCGTGCAGGAGCTCGAGCGCGGTGAGGTGGTGTGCTTCCCGCCGGGCCCCGCGGGCGCACACAAGGCGACCAATCGCGGGGACACCAGAGCGCGGATCGTGATGTTCTCGAGCGCGCGGGAGCCGGCGGTCGCCGTCTACCCCGACAGCGACAAGATCGGCGTCTGGCCCGGGAATCCCGACGACGAGGTGATGCTGCGGCGCGCCGACGGTGACGTCCCGTATTGGGAGGGCGAGCGCCGGCCGTAGCCGCCGCCGCGCGACGAACTAAAAGGGCATAAAATCGATAGGCTATTGGGAATTGGCAGGCCAATCCGCTGATGTGAGGAGTCGATGATGAGCGAGCATCCACGTCCCGAGACCATTGCGCTGCACGGCGGCCAGCAGCCCGACAGCGCAACGAACGCGCGCGCAGTGCCGATCTACCAGACGACCTCCTACGTCTTCGACGACACCCAGCACGCCGCCGACCTGTTTGCGCTCGCGGTGCCCGGCAACATCTACACGCGCATCATGAACCCGACCTGGAGCGTGCTCGAGGAGCGCCTGGCGGCGCTCGAGGGCGGCATCGGCGGACTCGTGACGGCGTCCGGTCAGGCGGCGGTCACCTACTCGGTTCTCAACGTGGCGCGCGCGGGCGACAACATCATCTCGGTCTCACAGCTGTACGGCGGCACCTACAACCTGTTCGCCCACACGCTCCCGCAATACGGCATCGAGGTCCGCTGGGCCGACGCCGACGACCCCGGGGCCGTCGCCCGACTCGCCGACGAGCGCACCCGCCTGGTGTTCGCCGAGACGGTCGGCAATCCCAAGCTGAACGTTCTGGACGTCCCGGCCTGGGCTGAGGCCGCCCACCTGGTGGGCGTTCCGCTGGTCCTCGACAACACCGTCCCCACGCCGATCGGCGCGCGCGTGTTCGAGCAGGGCGCTGATGTGGCGGTGCACTCGCTCACCAAGTACATCGGCGGGCACGGCACATCGATCGGCGGGGCGATCGTCGACGCCGGCAGCTTCGACTGGGTCGCGCACTCGGAGCGCTACCCGGGCCTCACCGAGCCCGACCCGTCCTATCACGGCGTCGTGTGGAGCGATGCACTCGGACCGGCCGCCTACATCGGCCGTGCTCGCACGGTGCTGTTGCGCAACACCGGCGCGGCGCTGTCGCCCTTCAACGCCTTCCTGTTCCTGCAGGGGATCGAGACGCTGCCGCTGCGCATGGAGCGCCACAACGCCAACGGGCTCGCCGTGGCCGAGCATCTGTCAGGGCACGAGGCGGTCGAGTGGGTCTACTACCCGGGCCTTGAGTCGAGCCCCTACCGCGAGGTCGCCGACCGCGTGCTGCGCGGCGGCTACGGGGGGCTCGTCACGTTCGGCGTGCGCGGCGGGGCCGAGGCGGGCAAGGCGTTCATCGAGAACCTCAAGCTGTTCAGCCATCTGGCGAACATCGGCGACGCCAAGTCGCTCGCGATCCACAACGCCTCAACGACGCACTCCCAGCTCAACGACGAGGAGCTGGCCGCGGCGGGAGTGACGCAGGAGACCGTGCGCCTGTCGGTGGGCATCGAGCACATCGACGACATCGTGGAGGATCTCGATCAGGCTCTGGCGGCGACCAGATCTCTCGCCACGGCATGACCATGAGCGGCATCGGCCGCGTGTACACGCAGCGGGCGCTGCTGTTCGAGGAGCCGCGACCGCTGGAGCTGCAATCCGGTGCGATGCTGGCGCCGGTGCAGGTCGCATACGAGACCTACGGAACGCTCGACTCCGAGGGGGCCAACGTGGTGTTCGTCTGCCATGCGCTGAGCGGTGACGCCCACGCCGCCGGCCACCATGGGGACCCGCGACGACGTGGCTGGTGGGACACGATCATCGGTCCGGGCCGCCCGCTCGACACCGACCGCTTCTTCGTCGTCTGCCCGAACCTGCTCGGCGGCTGCGCCGGCACGACGGGCCCATCGAGCGTCGATCCGCGCACAGGCCGCGCCTACGGCCTGCGCTTCCCATTGCTGAGCGTTCGCGACCTCGTGACGGTCCACCGGGCGCTGCTCAGCCACCTCGGCGTATCGCGTGTGCACGCCGCCGTCGGCGGCTCGCTCGGCGGCATGCAGGCGCTGCAGTGGGCGCTCGATCATCCCGCGCAGGTCGAGCGCGCGGTGCTCGTCTGCGTGAGCGCTCGCCTGACCGCGCAGAACATCGCCCTGACGGCGGTCGCCCGCGCCGCGATCATGAGCGATCCCGATTTCCAGGGCGGGGACTATCTCGATGGTCCGCGCCGGCCACGGCGCGGCCTGTCGGTGGCGCGCAAGCTCGGGCACATCACGTACCTCTCGACGGAGTCGATGCGGCGCAAGTTCGACCGCCGCCGCCGCGACGGGCGTGACGCTCCGATGTCGATGTCAAGCGACTTCGAGGTCGAGCACTACCTCGACCATCAGGGCGACAGCTTCGCCGAGCGCTTCGACGCGCTCAGCTATCTGTACCTCACGCGGCTGATGGATTACTTCGACCCGTTCGCCGAGCCGGCCCTCGATCTGGACGCGGTCGGCACGCGCTTTCTGGCGATCTCATTCGACAGCGACTGGCGCTTTGGAAGCGAGCACTCGCGCCATGTCATCGACGTGCTGAGCGCCGCAGGTGCCGACGCCCGCCACGCGGAGGTGTCCTCGCCGTGGGGGCACGATTCGTTTCTGTTGGAGAACGAGACCTACCACCAGCTCGTCGCCGAGGCGCTGCGTCAGGAGGTCCGGCACTCGGCCAGCGCGTGAACGGCCTTTCGAGCCGATGAGGGTGCGCTTGCGCGCACCGGCGAGTGCCGGGGCGGATGTCCACGGCGGCCCGTTCAGAGGAACTCGCCCACGTACGCCTCGGCCAGCCGTTTCGGCGCGCGCGCGAGCCACGCCTCGACGATCACCTCATCGAGGTCCTGGTCGCTGATCCGCTCCAGCAGCACGAGGACCGACGGATGGTTGTCGAAGTGGGGCGTGGTGAAGAACACTGCAGGGTCCTCGGCCAGCAGGGCCTCCTTCGCCACGAGGTGCTCCACGCGGGCGCCCAGGATGGGCCCGTCGGGCACGCCGGCGCCGAGAGCCTCGATTTCCCCCCTGCGAAGCGGTCGCTCCCACACGAACAGCTTGTCCTTCACCCGCCACTGGCACAGCTCGCGCGAGAGCCGCTCGCTGGTCTCGGGCAACGCCAGTGCGATGCGGCGCACGTCCTCCCAGGTGGGCATGCCCAAACCGTACTCGCCCGGGTTCCCGCGAGGTGACCCGCAGCGCGAGCACGCGAACATCATCACTAGGCTTGACCCATGATCACGCAGCGGCGTCTGCTGTTGGCCGGTGGCGCCGGGCTCGTCCTGCTGCTCGCCGCCGGCTCCTCGGACTTCGTGCCCGGGTCCTTCTGGGAGCGCCATGCGCTCGTGAGCTCACTGCTGTCCAGCATTCTGGTGCTGGCGGTGACGGTGGTCGTGGTCAACGAGGTGGTCGAACGGCGCGACCAGCGACGCTGGAATCTGCTCGCTCAGAACGTTCTTTTCGCGCTGATCCAGGCCGCCCGCGCAACGTGGACGGGGATGGTCGAGG
>Ga0302326_10022703_pt1 | contig 12816 bp, 6 predicted proteins | sample Palsa_T0_3_FD_202264 | JGI IMG/M metagenome (GOLD analysis project Ga0302326, IMG submission 202264) | Peat permafrost microbial communities from Stordalen Mire near Abisko, Sweden - Palsa_T0_3 | ecosystem: Environmental > Terrestrial > Soil > Palsa > Peat permafrost | place: Sweden: Abisko... | reverse complement strand
AGTTGTAGATCGGAATCCCGGCGATGCGGTCGTTTCCAAAAGGGGTATCGTGACTGAAGTGCGCATCGGTGAGGGTGAAATCCTGGCGCAAGGTTAACCGGTCTCCGGCGCGCGTTTTGTTCCCTTGCGTGAACATTGATTCGAACAACTGGTACTCCAAGCTCGCCTCCACACCTTGATGCATGGAATGGGGAACGTTCAGGCTTCCCAGGTCGAGGTCCGTTTCGGCGCTGTAAACATCCACCAACTCGTGACGAACCCACGAGTGGTAAAGGGCTAGCTCCCATTCCACCCGGTCACTTTTGCCGCGCGTGCCGACTTCGGCCGTCCAGGCTGTTTCCATCTGCAGGGGCGTGAAGACCTGGCTGGTATTAGGCCCGGTGTCAAAGGCAACCATGTCGTCAAACGAGGGAGGCTGCTCGCTGCGGCTGAAATTGGCGAATAATTGGTCTTTGTCGTTCAATTCGTAAATCGCGCCGAACTTGGGATTGATGCCGCGATAGATCAGGTTGCGCGATTGGTCGCCGTCCACGGAAGTGAGAAAAAAGTCCGAGAAATGCCGCTGCGCGTAGATGCCCTGAACGCCCGCGAGCAGGGAAAACTTCTCCGTCAGGTAATGCTGCCATTGCGCGTAGAGCACGCCGTTGAGCGACCATTCTCCATCGGCGCCGGTGAGGGCGCCTTTTTGTCCGTTTAAATTTTGGTAGTAGGCGTCCTTCTCGTCTTCCGCCGTTGGATTGAAGCCGAGCGTCAGCACATTGTCGCCGCCCAGCCACTCGCCGCGGGTGGTGGAATTGAACAAAGCCCCGAAGTCGTCGGCGTAGAATGCGCCGATGCCCGAGAGAGTGTTGCTGGGGATGTAGATATTGGGTTCGTAGGCGTTGCGATGCCACCAATAAACGCCGGCGTCCGCTTCCTCTGCGTCGGTTTTGTAGCTCAGTTTGTCGGCCAAGCGAAAGTAGTACCAATCCTTGCGCCAGTCCTGGGATTCGGCCAGCGGCTGGGCCTGTTTCGGGTCCTGTTCCATTTGCTGGAGGGTCAATGCGCCCGGCAGCTGGCGGTCTGTCTGGTCCACGATGACATAAAATCGGTTTTCAGCGTGGTCGCTGAACTTGTAGCCGAGATCGCTAAAGAGGTATTCGGTGCTTTCCGCGCTGTGGTCGCGCCAGCCGCCGCGGTAGCGGCCGGAAATGGAGGCGTAATAATCCCACGGCCCGTCCACTCCGCCGGTGCTGATCGAGTCGCGCGTGAATCCAAAGCTGCCGCCCTCCACCTTGACGCTCAACGGGGAAGCATCGTAACCGGTGAACGGAACGAAATTGACGGCGCCGCCCAAACCCAAGCCGCCATATTGAAGAGCGTTCGCGCCGCGATAAACTTCGACGTATTTAAACGTCCCAACGTCAAGGTCTTCGATAATCATCTCACCGTCGCCCTGATTCAGGGTCAGGCCATCGATCAAATACTGCACACTGCTCGGCTCATCCTCCTGAATCACGCCATAGCCGCGGATGTAAATCTTGCTCACTTCGACCTCATTCTCCGAGAGCATAATAACGCCGGGCGCGTTCTGGAGCAGATCATCCAAGCTGGAGGCCCGGCTCTGGTTGAGTTCGTCGATGCCTTGGATGGTAAAACCGCCGGGGACTTCCTTCTTTTTTCGAGCTGCCTGGCTGATGGGCGGCGAGGTCAGGGATCCCGCATTGGTGGTGCCAGTGACGGTGACCGGCGGCAAGGAAATCGCCGGCGCAGTCCCGGTTGAAGGAGCGGGCGTGTTGGTCTGTTGAGCGCGCAAGCACGGCACAGACAATGTCGATAGAACAAGTGCGGCGCAAAGGAATTTCCTTCGCCCCGACAGGCATTTTGCGGGCCAGACCGCGCGCGGCCATACAAATGTGAGATGAACAGAATCGGCGATACGAATCCAGTGACGCTTGTGCATAAATATTTCAGAAAACTTTCGGGACGAGCAGAATCCCCCAAGGGCTGGCTCCTGCCGGAATGCGCTGAACTTCCGTTTCCGTGGCCAGATCAATAACTGAAATGTCATTGGACGGGCCGTTGGCGGAATAGAGAAACTTGCCATCGGGCGAAATGATGATGCCCCAAGGGCGTTTGCCCGCCTTGATGGTGTTCAACACTTTGTGCGTTTGCGCGTCCATGACGCAAATCGTCCCGGCCCGACCAGCCCCAGCATAGACTTTCTTCCCGTCGGGGGAAACTCTCACGCACATTGGTCGCGAACCTTTGGGCAGAGCGATGGTTTCCAAGACTTGATGATTCACCGCGTCGATGACGTGCAGTTGTCCCGCCGATTCAGAGGGAATGAACGCTCGCGAACCGTCCGGCAGAAAATCGACCGACCGCGGCCGCCCTCCTACGTTGAAATGCGTGATCACCTTGAAGGTGGAAGCATCCACCGCGAAGATTTCCCCGTCCGTCTCGCAGGTGATGTAAAAGACCTTGCCGTCGGGCCGGACCCCGGCCCCTTCCGGCTCCTTGTGGACGGGGATGATTTTTTCAACCTTGCCGCTGGCAATGTTCAGGACGCTGGCCGTGCAGACGTCTTCATTGGAGATGAAGAGCCGCGCGCCGTCCGCGCTGACGGCAAACTGTTCCGGGTCCGAACCCGCGGGCAATTTCCCGACGAGCTTCCGTTGCGCAACATCAATGACCGCGATGCCGTCCGCAGACTTGTCGGCGTTTTTATCGTCAACGTCATCGTCGTCATGGCCCTTTTGGAAAATGGGATTGCCGTTGGCGTCGAGCTTGGGCGGCGGTTCGGGGGGCGTACCGCTGACGGCAACATACACCGTTTTGCCATCCGGGCTGAGGTGGATGCCGCGCGGACGTTTGCCTGCCGGGATGGTGGCTACCGTCTCGCGCGTGGCGGCATCAATCACGGTGACGTTATCAGACCGCTCGTTGGAAACGTAGATGTAATAATTCTCAAGGGTTTGGCTTCTTGCCGTCGCCCCAAAAAGAACGAAACCGCAAGTCAGCGCCCACCCACAGACTGTCGAAAATCTATCCATAGATCAACATTAAGGGAACAACGGCGGTTGAATAAAACTTCTCGTATCACAATAAGCACTATTCAGGCCAAATCGTGTGAGCCTGCACAACTGTAAGGCAGACAGGAGTTTACATGACTGGAGGGTAAATTTAACATCGTTCGGTTTGGATAATACTTGTTCAATGCGGGGTTGGTTTAGTATAAAATGTATCCATGTATAGGCGTCATTGGATTCGCATTGTCGGGCCACTCTTGCTCTTCGCCGCGGTCGGAACCGTGGGGATGGCGCTATTGCTCAACGCGGCCTTCCAACGCCTATCGCATTCCGAATTTGTAGCGCTGGCTGAGGCCAATGCCGATTTTATCCGCGACAACGTCGAAGTTGGAGATAAAGAACCCGTTCAAGGGCTTGCGGCCAAGGCCAACCCCGATTTTCTGCGCGATGCCCATTCTGTCCAAGCCAAGTTTCTTACGGGCCATCTTAGCCAGTTGCGCGGCGTTGAGGTGCATTTCCAACGTTTGGGGGCGCCGGATGCCCGCCACGAAGCCGTGACGGTCCCGATAAATTCGGGAGCGGAACTGACCTTGATTCGCGAACGCCCGCGTTTGCACGATGTTTTGCTGCAACCGATCTCCCTGGGCGCCCTGACGGCCTTTTGGGCGCTCTGGTTTGCCTTGGCCTGGGCAGTGACGCTTCCCTCTCTCGACGCCCAACGCCTGGGGTTGCTCGGCTCCATCGCAACTTCTCTGGCGCACGAGATTCGCAATCCCATTGCCGCCATCCGGCTTCACGGTCAATTATTGGAACGAACCGAGACCGTGAGCGCGGGATTGATTGTCCATGAAGCCGCCAAGATCGAGGATATGCTCAATCAATGGATGTTTTTGGCCCGGCCCGAGCCGCCCCGGAAAACGGAAATTGCTCTGGTGGAATTGATCGTGCAGACCGTGCGAGTGCTCGAGCCTGCGGCCGATCACGCGAAAGTCCATTTTGCAGTCACCGCCTCGCCCTATCGGCGTGTTCAGGCGGACACTCACCGCCTCGGCCAGGTTTTTCACAACATCATCCTCAATGCCATCCAGGCCATGCCTAAAGGCGGAACACTTACCATCACCGTCTCCGAAAAGGACATCAGCTTTGCCGATACCGGTTCCGGTTTTTCACCCATGGCGCTTCGGCGCGGCGCGGAAATGCTGTATTCGGAAAAGGAAGGCGGGATGGGACTCGGCCTCAGCGTGGCGCGGGACATTGTTCGCGCGCACGGCGGCCGCCTCACCCTTGGCAACCGGCCCGAAGGAGGCGCCATCGTGCGCATCGAGATATGACGAATCCCAAAATATTGATTATTGAAGACGAGGCCGCGCTGGCCACGGCGTTGGCCACGGTTTGTGAGCGCCTCGGCGCCGGCGCCACCCTGTGCGCCTCCGGCCAGCTCGGCCTGCAAGAGTTGGCGAAAGGAAAGTTCTCGCTGGTCATTTTGGACATTGGTTTGCCGGACATAAGCGGATGGGGCGTGCTGGAGACTGTCAATCAATCGGTGGCGCGCCCGCCGGTGCTCATCATCACCGCGCATGGCACCTTGGACAACGCCATCGCCGCGCGACAACTTGGCGCCACAGCTTACCTGGTCAAACCCCTTGACCTCCGCGAGTTGGAAAGGACCATCCGCGATCTGCTGGCCGAAGCCACGTCGGCCGGTTCCACCCCGCCGCCCAGATCGGAGGTTGGCGCGCTGCTCGGCGGCGCCAGTCCGGAGATGCAGCGCGTTTTCGTGACCATCGCCCAGGCGGCCACGACCGATGCGCCCGCTCTTATCACAGGCCCGACCGGCACGGGAAAGACGCTGGCCGCCCACGTCATCCACGCCCACAGCCGCCGTCGTGACGGTCCGTTCGTCACCCTGCTCTGCGGATCGCTGCCCGAACAGCTTTTGGAAAGCGAATTATTCGGGCATGAGAAAAACGCCTTCACCGGCGCGGGCGCCATGCGCCCCGGCCACTTTGAACGCGCGGTCGGCGGCACTTTGTTCCTGGATGAAATTGGTGATATTCCGCCGGCCGTGCAAGCCAAGCTCCTGCGCTTTGTCGAGGAAAGGACCTTCAACCGGGTGGGAGGACGGGAAGATCTCCGCGTGGACTTGCGCCTGATCGCCGCCACCAACCGTGCCTTGCGCGATGAAGTCCAAGCGGGCCGCTTCCGCGAGGATCTTTACTACCGGTTGCATGTGTTGGAAGTCGAATTGCCGCCGCTGGCCAGGCGCTGCGAAGACATCCCGGCTTTGAGCGCGTTTTTCCTGAACCAGATTGCGGCGGGCCGCGAGTTGGCGCTTGGCTCGAACACCAGCCGGTTGCTCTCCGGTTATGGCTGGCCTGGCAATGTGCGTGAATTGCGCAACGCGCTCGAACACGCCGTCGCCGTCTGCTCCGGCAAAATCATCCAGCCGCACCACCTGCCCAAGGCCGTTCGTTTCGCCTCCGAACCGCTCCCGAACACCGAACTCGATGGAGTCCTGCAACGCTGGGCCGCGACGAAGATTCAGGCTGGAGCCTCCTACAAGCAGCTTTATGCGGAGGTGGAATCCACCTTGCTCAAGCATTTGATGCAACACTTCGATCAGAAACCAAGCGTCCTGGCAAGAGTTCTCAAAATGAACCGCGCCACTCTTCTCAAAAAACGCCGGCATCTGGGCTTGGACTCCTGACGTAGAAACTTGTAACTTTGCCGCGTTGGATTCATCCTTGGTTCTGTTTCGCATGCATCGCGCTTCGTTGAGAAATGCCAGTCGTATCGTGGTCAAATTGGGCACCGGCGTCCTGACCGACAGCCGCAAGCAACCGGATTTGGAGCAAATCCGCCAATTGGCCGCCCAGATCGCCGCCGTGCGCGCCCAAGGCAAACAAATCGTCATCGTCAGTTCCGGCGCGGTGGGGGCGGGCATGGGCGTTTTGGGCTACCAGAAACGGCCCGCCGACCTTTCCGAGTTGCAGGCCTGCGCCGCCGTCGGCCAGCCGCGGCTGATGACGATGTACGAAAAACTCTTTGCCGAGGCCGGATTCGGCGTGGCCCAGGTTCTCCTGACGCACGACGATTTGGAGCATCACGAGCGCCACCTCAACGCCCGCAGCACGCTCGTCACGCTGCTCCATCACGGTGTCATCCCCATTATCAATGAAAACGACGCGACTTCCTTCACGGAATTGAAATTCGGCGACAACGACAAATTGTCCGCCTTGGTGGCCTGCCTGCTGCCGGCTGACGCGCTGATCATACTCACGACGGTGGACGGGTTGATCGAAAATTTCGGCAAAGCTAATCCCCGCACGGTCAGTTTGGTCGAGAATCTGGATGCGACGGTGGAAACGATGGGACGGGGCACCGACAGTCAAACGGCCGTGGGCGGCATGGCGTCGAAATTGCAGGCGGCCAAGATGGTGGCGCGGGCCGGCATCCCGATGATCATTGCCTCGGGCAAAAAGAAGGCGGCGCTGGCCCGCATCCTGGAAGGCGAAGAGGAAGGGACGATGTTCGTCGCGCAGCCGGCCAAACTGGCGGGACGCAAGCGCTGGATCGCCTTTTTCCATCACGCCAAAGGAACTCTCTTTGTTGATGACGGCGCCAGAAAAGCCTTGCGCGAAAATGGCAGGAGCCTTCTGCCGCCTGGCGTGGCGCGGTGCGAGGGCGAATTCGCCGCCGGCGACGTGGTGCGCCTCTGCGATCTCAACGGCACAGAGTTCGCGCGCGGGATATGCGATTTTGACTCCGCCTCCGTCAAGGCCCGCCAAATCCGCGAAGTGCTGGTGCATCGCGACAACCTGGTCATCCTGTGAAGAAAAAAAATTCCGCGAAGGCAGGGTCGGCGCAGCCCGCAAGGCGGCCAGCTGATATGTTGTTCCAGATCTGCGCCGGCCGGACACCGCAGCGCGGCGTCCCTACCTTCTCCGATTCAGTGCCCGCAATGGTTGACTTGCTGCAAATCATGGCCACGTTGCGCTCACCAAAAGGCTGCCCGTGGGACCGCGAACAGGACCACCTCTCCCTTCGCTTTCACGCCGTCGAGGAAGTCTATGAACTGATGGACGCCATCGAAAGCGGCGACGATCACGAGATGGCGGAAGAATTGGGCGACTTGCTTTTGCAGGTTGTTTTCCATTGCCAGTTGGCGCGCGAACGCAGCGCGTTTGATTTCGAAGGCGTGGCGCGGCATATCGCGGACAAGCTGGTGCGCCGCCATCCGCATGTTTTCGGCAGCGTCAAGGTGAAAGACGTGGATGAAGTCTGGGCCAATTGGGAGAAGATCAAAACGGCGGAAAAGCACGGCACGCGGCACGCGCGACCGTCGGCTTTGGATGGAATACCCAAACATTTGCCCGCGCTGATGCGGGCCGAAAAATTGCTTAAGAAAGCGCGCAAAGCAAACCTCCTCGAACCCGCGTCCTCCCGCCCCTCACGCAAAGGCAAAGCGACGCTGGCCCGGCAATTATTTGAACTGGCCCGTCAGGCACTAGCTCGCGGCTGGTCCGCGGAAGATTTGCTGCGCCGGGAAATCGCAAAGCAGGAACGTTCACTGCGCCGGCAGGAGAGCGCTGCGCGAGTCACCGGCGCCGTTCATCGCGCTCGCGCCGAAAGGCTTGCTGTCCTGGCGCGACCGACGGCGCGGCGGAATGCCGACCATCCGAGAAAAAGTGGACGCAAAAATCCAATCATGGGTTTTCCACCTTCAGAAAGGCCTCAATTATGACAACAACTCCATCTGACTCGCCTTCGGCGAGCATACTTATCGTGGACGATGTGCCAGAATACATCGATTTTCTTTCCCACATGTTGATTGATCGGGGCTATACGGTCCGCGGCGCCGCCAATGGCGAACTGGCTTTGCAGTCGGCGCGCCAAACGCCGCCCGACATCATTCTGTTGGACATAGAAATGCCCGGGCTTTCGGGTTATCAAGTGGCGGCGCAACTAAAGCAAGACAAACGGCTCAGCCAGATTCCCATCATCTTTCTCAGTTCCCTGGCTGCCACGGATGACAAGGTGCGCGCGTTCGCCGCCGGAGGAGTGGACTACGTCACCAAGCCGTTTCAATTTGCCGAGGTGGAAGCGCGGATAACGACGCATCTGAAGATCCGCCGGCTGCAACTCCAACTGGAACAACGAAACCGCGAATACGAACAAACCAACGCCGAACTGCGCCGTCTGGAGGAATTGCGCGTCAATCTGAGTGCCGCCGCAAAATTCAGCATGTGGTGGACCTATTACAAACAATTCGATTGCCAGTCTGTGGAGCCGGAGTGTTGCCGATCGGCGTTGGACTTCCTTCAAGTCTTCGACAAAATTGTCGCGCGCGACGGCAGGATTATGGCGGCCTTCGCCAACCGGCCTGTGGAAAAGACCGTGGAGCGGCTGCGCGAATGGGCGAATGATCCCGCGAAAGTCCCTCCATCGGATGACGCGCTCAGCCTTACCAATGTTCTTCTGTTCCTCGCGATTTATAGAGGTCAAATCGAGAGCCAGATTAGCTCCGCTTCTTCCAACACGGACCAGATAGTGCATCCTGAAGTGGCACGAAGATTGGAGGGTTATCTCAAATGGAGGGGCCATTTTCCCCGTCTTAAAACCAGGGCGGACCCGCAAGACGTGATGGAAAAAGCGTGCCGTTCCACCACCATCATAGTCGTCGGGGACATCCGGCGTTCGCAAGACCTGATGACCTACGCCATGGATGAACAGGATTTTTCCCAACGGATGGTCCAATTCATCTCCACCACCCGGTCGGTCCTGGACAGGCACGGAGGCTTTTTTGACAAGTTCACCGGGGATGGCTTTATCGGTTACTTTAACGAGTCGATCTGCGATTTGTACGGACTAAATTACGTTGACAGCTTCATCGGGTTCATTCGCGAGTTCACGGCCTTTTCTGGTTCTCATTTTCATGAATGGGTGAAGTTCGTCAGAAAGATTCCAAGTCAGGCGGTCGGTTTGGCCGTCGGAGCCGATCTTGGGCATGTATCCTTTCAGAGCCTGAATTACCATGTGGTCGCGGTGGGCGAATCAATCGTCTGGGCATCCCGCATGGCCTCGGCGGCCAAGGCGGAAGAGGTTCTGGTCAACAACCTGCTCTATCAAACCCTCTGCCGGAGAAATGATCTGGTCTTCGAGCGCCGGGAGGCCAGCACCAAATCCGGCGAGAGTTTTCAAGCTTGGAAATTGGGGATTAAAGGCGCCGGCCAAACCGCTCCCAACGCGGGTGCAGATGTCGTTCAAACCTGATTTGCTCCGTTTAAATTCACGTCAAAGTCCACTGACCATCGTAGCATGATCGCAGATCTCAAACAAAAGAACCGAACAACCAAAAACTCTCAATTTCTTTGGGTGTCAAGTTAACGTCGTGTTTTATATGCCTTCTGGTAGCGGTCGGAGGCGGCAAGGTTTTTGCGGAGGCCGACAAGCCGGCGGTCGGTGAAAGGAAGATTCGGACGGACACGCCGAAGCATCGGGTCATTCTGGAATTCAGATTTGATGAACTCCACTTCGGCAGCGGGAATTTTGAAAGCTTTCGCGACTATTTTGTCGAGCTTGTCCAAAATGCCTCCCAAGGATTGTTCGTAATTCTTCGCGTCAAAGTCGGCGACGGTCTGTTGCCATTGTCGCAACGTGGCGGGCGCTGGAATGGGAATGGTCAGCATGACCTTGAAGGAAAGTGATTCTTCCTTCTGCAATTTCAAACCTTCCAAGAAGCATCGGGCAATCGTTTCGTCGTTAACGGCAATCCAATGCAGCAAGTCATCTCCGGGCTGGATGACGAATAGGCCGTCACGCTCATAAAGGACGGGTTCGCCAATTTTAACGGATTTGCCGGCTTCGATTTCTTCCGACCAATCCACTCTGGCCTTCGCGGCATCGGTCACGATTTCCTGAAGCGTGGTGTGGGCGGCCGCCTCAAGCTGTCCAAGCAACACGTCTTCGCGCTGGTGGAGGTTTTCGCACGCGGTTAAGAATTCCTCGCGTAACTGCACCAATTTTACCTGATGCTCGGCCAGCTTGTCTGACCACGGCAGACGTCGCACCGTCGTGGGATACACATTGCAGCGTGCGCGGAACAATACGGCTTCGCGTTGCGATAAGGCGAAAAAATACTCATATAACCGGGAGAGAACCAGGAAGTCGAAAGGAAATTCCTTCAACTCGGATTTGGGGAAAAACAACGTCGCAGTGTTGAGTACGATACACTTGGCCGGCGCAAATGGCGCGGCGGTCAGAGCAGTGGAGATCCTATGAAAGGCAAAACCGCCTTTCGGCAATATGTCTTCGAACCTCCAAAGACTGGCATCATCCATTTTGCTCACGTCAATGTTTTGATTGACAGGACTGCCTTCCAGCCGGCAAGCGACAATGTTCTCACCTTTGAAAACATCCAAGCCGCCTTTCGTTGCCAGATGGATTTCGCCCCGGAAAGCAGCACCCATGCGAATCATATCTGTCTCTTCCCAACGCAAATCCTCTTCATCCTTTGAACGCCTCAGCGACCACGCTCGAATCGTGTTCTTGGATTTGCCGACCCAAAACTTTTGAGCGATGTCGTTGAATGTCTTCCCGGCAAAGCGGTCGAGAATTACTTTCCTCGCTGGTGTGATTTTGGTGAGGATGCGCCCGTCCGTGGTGAAGACGTCCGCGTAAGGCATCTCGGTCAACGTGGCCTTATTCAGGTCGAATTCAACGTGCTTTTTGTCGAAGCCGGTAAACTTGGCGCATCGTTCGTCAGCCACGCGGAGGCAGATTCTGTCTTCATGGGTCGGCGGACGCTTTTCCGCAATAAGCATGATGGGCACAACATCGGCGCTGAACACCATCGGGCCAATAAGCTCCAAATCCACGATTTCCAGAATCGTCCATCTGCCGCCGGGAGCGAAAAGCTGGCGCAGTTTCTTGTTATCGTCATTGTCGCAAAACGAAATGGGCAGGACAAATCCCGTCTTGCCCGGGCGGTTGTCGCCGTTGGCGGCGCGGCACCACCCGTCCATCGCCTTGAACAGAAAGAGCGAATAAAGATCAATGTTGGCCGAAACCTCAGTGCTGAAATAAGCCTCGTCCTCCTTCGTGAGACTTGCATCACGGCGTTCGGGGCGGACGTAAGGCGGGTTTCCGATCACGGCGTCATATTCCGGCAGATCAATGAGCGAAAATTCGGTGAGGTTCGCGTCGAAGAGTCCCTCCATCAATTGTTGATGACGAAGCGAGTTGTAGCCACCAATGATCGCAGTTTCCGGGAATCCGCTTTTTTTGATGTCGTCGCGGAAAGCAAACAAATGCCAGAGCATCTGGATTTGAGCGACCATCGCGGAGAAAGCGTTGAGGTCATTGCCGCGCACATTGCGCAGGGCCTCCAGCACGTCATCAAAGGAAGCGACCCCTTTGGCGGCGGCATCACCCGCCACGGACTTGAAAGCCTCGATCAGAAACGTGCCGAGCCCGCAGGCCGGATCAAGAACCCTCTGGCCCTTTTTAAGTCCCATCCGGCGGACGATGTAGCGGGCAATGTCCGGCGGCGTGTAATGCTCGCCTAACCGCTTCCTCTGGCTGGTATCGAGAAATTGGCCGTAGATATTGCTCAAAACGTCCTGCTCGATGGTGGCAAAGTCGTAGTGCGAAAGATAAAACAGGGAGCGCTCGACGGCGTTCGATAGGGGTTTGTCGTTGTTGGCCAGCACCCAGTCCAGTTCGCTTTCATTGAAAACCGCCCCGTAGATTTTGGAACCTATGGAGTAGGTATCGCGAATCATGCGCGTATAGCTCAACCCAAAATAAAGCCTCATCTGCTGAAAGGCCTTAATGCCGCCGTTGCACAGATATTTTTTCTCGCCGAAAAATCCGTGGTCCTCGAAGAACCGCAACACCATGCATCGGGAGAGCAAGAGACTGGCGGTTTCGGCGGCCAGCAAATCGAGGGCGATAGAAAGTCGTTTTTGTTCATCTTTCTCGGCCGTTCGTTCCAGAAACTGGGGCAAGGTAAAACAGCCAAGCCGGGCGATAGGGACATCGCGTTTGACGGCTTTGGCGATGGCGTGAACATCCTTCAAATGCTGCTTCATGGTCGCGCGATCACTAATTTCATTTCCAGCCAACCGGAAAGGGTCGAGATGAAACTCGCGGATGCCGTAAGTGCCGCGAAACGCGTCGAGAAGTTCTTTGATGGCCAGCGCCTCTGTCACCATTCCGTTCAGCGCCCGGCGGCAGGCCGTCTGCAAAAGCCAGGCCGAGGTGCGCATGGAAAGATAAAACTCATTGCGGGCGCGCTCCAATGCTTCTTCCTGCTTATGCGTGAGCAGTTTTCCAAAATGATTCAGTTTAACTGCGGCGATGGGATGCCCAATATCATCGCGAAACGCCTGGAGGCGGCGATTGCTCCCGGCGTGTGCCGCTGATATTTCCAGGCAGCGCTGTTTGAAGGCTTCCTCGGTCAAACCGGCCCATTTGATTACGGTATCGCTCTTCGCGTCGTAGTCGGCTGAACGCGTGGAAACCGCGCGCAGCACAAGGCAGGACGGGTCAACCATCGCAAACCACACGGTATCGAGGTCAATGTACTTGGATTTTTCCGCAAAAGTTTCGCCGCGAGTCTTTTCATCCAGAAATATGTCCGCTTCATCCTTGGCTTCCAGGACGAGCCAGCGCGATTTGATTTCCTTTCCTTTGGCATCCACCACGCCCGTCGGAGCGAAAACCGCCAGATCGGGAATATCTCCTCGTTCATTGGCCGTGTCGGTGAAAACGTCTTCAGCTTTGAAACCTAGAAATCGCACAA
>Ga0302326_10022702_pt1 | contig 12816 bp, 11 predicted proteins | sample Palsa_T0_3_FD_202264 | JGI IMG/M metagenome (GOLD analysis project Ga0302326, IMG submission 202264) | Peat permafrost microbial communities from Stordalen Mire near Abisko, Sweden - Palsa_T0_3 | ecosystem: Environmental > Terrestrial > Soil > Palsa > Peat permafrost | place: Sweden: Abisko... | reverse complement strand
GCCACTTCTTTGCCAAAGTTCGCCTCAATGTCATACAGCCGAGGGAGGCCGCCTTCGTCTTCCACCGCATCGTGCAAAAGTGCGGCGATAACCATATCCTCGGTCACCACGAATGGCACATGGCCAATCTCCCCGAGCACCAAGGAAGCTACGCCGATTAAATGCGCCATGTAGGGCACATTTGTGCCCTTGCGATAGTTGACGTGGACTTGCCGGGCGTAATCGACTGCACGTGAGAACCGGGATGTTAGGTGAATCAATTCGCCAGGAATTTCCATCGTGACCTCTCGGGGCAGATGCGCCTTTTGCACGAGTGACAAGCGAACCAGGCTAGCCCGCTGTAACACGAATTTAACACATGGCACTCGATGGCGGGTGCTACGATCTGGCGCCTCTTCGACAGCAAAGGAGATTGCGGCGCTATGGCCACGAATGGTGCTCTTCAACGTGAAGTTGAAAATTCTCCCAACGATGAGCGCGGGAACAAAGTTACAACCATCAAATGTCACGGCAGGTTGATTAGCGAGACCTCCGGTGAAATGAAAGAGCTGGTCAAGCCCCTCATCCCGCAGGGCGGCCGAATCGTGATCGACCTTGGCGATTTGAATTACCTGGACAGCTCGGGACTGGGAGCGCTGGTCGGTCTTAAGGCATCTGCAATCAAGCAGGGCATGTGCATGCTGGAACTCGTCAATATGACGCCCCGCATTATGGAACTGCTGCGCATCACGAATTTGATGAGTTTATTTTCGTCGTAGGCCGGCGTCTCAAATTCTACCCGGGTTAGGTCTGCAGGTCATCGTCGGAGCGCTACTGAGCCACTGCCTTTGCTTCGCCCTTCGCCTCAAATGCTTGCTCATCGGCTTGCTGCGCTCGTAGCAGCAGAACCGGGCAGGGGGCAAGCCGCACGAGCTTTTCCGCTACGGATCCAAAGGCAAGCTTGCGCCAGCCGCTCATTCCGTGCGTCGCGATTACGATCAAATCGACCGCGTTGTGCTCCGCAATCCGCAGCAGTTCTCCGCTCACATCGTTCGCCGTGCCTACCTCGGACCGGGCCGTCACGCCGCGCTGACCAATCGTGCGGATCATCGCGTCCAACTTTTCCACCGCGTCCTTGTGCAAGGCCTCTTCGTATTCTCTTTCGCTGAACAAAACCTCAGGCGAAGGCAACTTGGGGATCGCAGGCACGATGTTGACGAGCAAAAGCTCTGACTTGAAGCACACGGCCCTTTTAACGCCTCGCTGGACGGATCACTGAAATCGATTGGGGACATAATGACTTTTGGTGGCAGCACGATTCAGCCTCCTTCGCTAGATGTGGGTGAGGCCTTTCGGGCAAAGGGCCTGCAACCCGTTAGATCAACGGCGATCAATGGCTCATGCTGCGGAAAGCCCAGAATAGCGTCGCCGACAACATAATTGAAATGGGCAGCGTCAGAACCCAAGCCATCGCCAGGTTTCGCACGGTCGACCACTGAAGCCCGGTGTGGTTGGCCGCCATCGTCCCGGCCACGCCGGATGACAGCACATGCGTCGTACTGACCGGTAGCCCGAACCAGTCCGCGGCGCCGATTGTGAACATGGCCGTAATTTCCGCCGCCGCTCCCTGGCCATAGGTCAAGTGATCCTTGCCAATCTTCTCTCCTACGGTCACCACAATGCGTTTCCAACCGATCATCGTCCCCAGACCTAAGGCCAGCGCTACCGCGACCTTCACCCAAGTGGGTATGAACTTGGTGGCGCCATCGATGTGGGTCTTGTAGTTCTTGATCACCGCGCCGTCAGCGGCTGAAAATTTCGGGGTGCCCGACTTCTGCATCAGGCGCAAGGCTTCGCTGACGACGTACATGTCGTTGCGGAAGTTGCGGACCTTGTCTTGCGGCACAGCTTTCATGTCCTTGTATAAGGCCGTTTCGGTGCCGATGCCATTCACCAATTCGCGCATGGCCAACATCGTGTTTGGTGTGAACTGTTTGGTGCGTATGTAGTTGGTCACCTCGTCGCGTGAGTCGCCCACAACGGCTGCGGGCGATACGTAATGGCTCAAGGTGTTCGCCGTCTGTTCCGAAACGGCAACGAAGTCTTGCGTTTGCTGCGGGGTAAAGGCGTGGTTCACCGCATATGCCGTCGGCACCGTGCCGATCAAGATCAGCATGATGAGCCCCATGCCTTTTTGACCGTCGTTTGAGCCGTGGGCAAAGCTGACGCCCGTGCAGGTCAGGACCAGGAGACCGCGAATCCAGAATGGAGGCGGCTCGGTGCCCTTCGGCGCTTCGTAGAGCTGCTTATTCGGGATAAGCACCTTGCATAGCATCAACAGTGCGGCCGCGCCGAAAAATCCTACCAGAGGCGACAACAGTAAAGACTTTCCGATGTTCGCCGCTTGTCCCCAGTCAACGCCGCTGGTGCCCGTTCTTGGCGACATCAACTGGTTTGCGATACCTACGCCAATGATCGAACCCACCAGGGTGTGCGAACTCGATGCCGGCAGGCCGAAGTACCACGTTCCCAAATTCCAGATGATCGCCGCGATGAGCAGTGCAAAAACCATCGCAAAGCCGGCTCCGCTGCCGACTTGCAAAATCAGTTCCACGGGCAAAAGAGAGACGATACCGAACGCCACCGCTCCGGTCGAAACGAGAACGCCGATGAAGTTCCACATGCCCGACCAAACCACAGCCAAATGTGGTTCCATCGAGTGCGTGTAGATAACGGTCGCGACCGCGTTCGCCGTGTCATGAAAGCCGTTCACAAACTCAAATCCCAGGGCCGTGAACAGCGCGATCCCCAGGAGGACGAAAGGCATGATTTCGGTCGAATGGATCGCCGCAAGGTCGGAAAAAAGTCGACTTCCCGCGTAAATGAAACCGATGACCAAAGCCACGGAGAATATGTAGACGCCGATCCGTCCGGCCTTGCTCGACCCTGTCATCTTTGAATCTAATACCGACGCTCCCGATGCCATGCCTCACCCCCAAGTCCTATTTGCTCAGGCCTGCCCACGGCCGGCCGTTAGCCAGTTCCTTCCATTCGTTCGATCAGTTCCAAGTACTTCGGGCTGAGGCAAACTAGAAGGTTCGTGTTACGGAGATGTGAACGTCAGGTGAACTTCTAGAAGCCTGTGGAAATGCTAATTAGCAGGCAATTTGGCGCCGCATTCTACTCGTCAGTCACGGCCCTTGTTACAGACATCGAAATTAGTTGATCGCATGGCCGCCCGCAGTCAGCTCCCCTAGTAGGGCTCGGTCTCGTTGCTCCAGGGATTCAGGAAGCTTGGCGTAGTAAAGTCCCTCTGCGGCACCCTGACCATCGCTGATCGCGTAGCCAATAAAATCTCTGACGACCTTCTGCTCGTCGCCAGAGGAACGGTCCTTCTGAACCAAAAGAAAACTCAGGCCAGAGATGGGGTACGCGTCCTTCGCGGAAGCCGGTGGATTCACGATAGGCGCTCGAATGTCTTTCTCCAAAGCGTCACTAAACGCCTGAACCGCCGCTGCTGCTCCGGCTGGAGTAGGCCCGACGAAAACACCCGCCGCATTTTGGATCGACGCAACGGGAAGGTTATTTTGCTTGGCATAGCTGAGTTCCGCGTAGGCGATCGTTCCCGGCGTTTCGTTGACCAAGTCCATCATCGCCTTGGTCCCTTGAGCACTTAATCCAGTGGGCCAAGTAACGGTGAGCCCCTGACCGACACGTCTCGCCCAGTCCGAGCTGACCTTTGTAAGATAGCTCGTTAAGATAAATGTTGTGCCGCTGCCGTCCGCCCGATGAGTAACAATCACGGGCGCTTGAGGGATCTGGACCCCGGGATTGTCCTTAGCGATGGCGCTATCCTGCCAAGTTACGATTTTCCCGAGATAGATCCCGGCAAGCGTGCTCCCGCTGAGCCTGAGAGGACTCTTTAGGCCTGGGAGATTGTAGGTCACGCACACGGGACCTGCCGTCACCGGAATTTGCACGGTAGGGAACGTTGCCGCAATCTGGTCGTCCGTCAGTGGCGCCTCGCTGGCCGCCATCTCGGTCATTCGCTTTCCGAACTCGTCGATGCCTTCACCGCTGCCGACCGGCCGGTAATTGACCTCAATGTCGGGACGGGCTTTTTCGTAGCCGGCAATCCAGCTGATCATGAGCGGGTTGATGAATGTGCTTCCAGCGCCGCCAATCGCGTTCGTCGCGGACGACTTTGCGAAATCGGGAAGTTGTTCGACCTCGGATCGATTCTCGCAACCCGCAGTCAGCATCACGCTCAATAGCGCAAGGCCCAGCGTCCCAACGAAAGACTGGCGAAGACGATTCATGGCCATCCTCACTTGACGTTTTCTTTTACCCCTTCGATCCGGGGAGGCGGATTATACGTGGATTCGTACGGATGAATATTAAAGTTCCGTTACAGCTGTTGCACGGACTCGGGTCTTCCACAAGAGGATCGCGGGGATCGCTACCGCATGGTCTTCCCGATTTCCAATCTACCAATGCAGAATGTGGACCGGGCCCTGTTGGTCTTTCGGCGGGTTTAGAGTCAGTGCACGACCATCGGCGTAGGTGATAACCTTCACGACCATGCCTTCGGGAGATCCGTCTTTTTTCTGATGGATCGGAACCTTAATTTCATCTCCCGGCTTGAGAGTATCGTCGGCCCATCCCTGTTGCTTCAATTCTCGCAGAACGCCGAACTCGACGACCCAGTGCACGACACTGCCCTGTTGGTCTTTTACGTCAAGAGCGATCGACGAGTGGGGATTGGCCAGCATTAATTCGGTCACCGTCCCGATCAGAGTGACCGTGTGCTTGGTATCGTAAATCGCGCTGCCGTGGTGAGCATAGAGGGAAGGCGCGAAAGACAATCCTAGGAATAACGCTAGAAAGGATGCAGCCCTGGTATTAGCCATGCGGCCTCCCGGTCAAACCCGAAGCGGCTTTCAACCTCGGGAGTGTGCGGCGAACGCCGGTCACAGCCGCGATCATACCACCGGTTCCGTCTGGGACGGCGATGCGCGTGGCCCTCGGCCGCGTACAGGCGGCATCGCGGAAGCAGAAGCACTAATCCGGCCACTCGCCCTGGCCGAACTTTACAGCCATCGGCACTCGGAGTAACCTGTCAAATGATTCCCATTGTCAACGCTCTTGGTCCACTCGATGCCTGGTAAGCCGACGCCAATTTTCCGTTCCGGGAGGGCGATTGTCGGTATCGCTTGCTGCGTGCTGTTCAGCGCCCTCAGCCTGGCCGCGCAGAACCGGGCATTCAAAGGCGCAATCACCGACAGCATGTGCTCGGGACCCAAAGTCCACGCAGCCATGTTGACCAAGGGAGAAACTCTGGCGGAATGCACCCTGGCCTGCGTGAAAATGGGCGCTAAATTCGTCCTTCTGAATCAGCAGGCCAAAACCGTCTACCAACTCGACGATCAGAACAGGCCCAAAGCCTACGCTGCGCGGAATGTACTGGTGGTCGGGACCCTGGACAAAACTACCGGCACAATCCATGTTGCCGACATCGTCCTCGCGCTGCCGCCCAAGGTCTTGCAGGCGAAGTCGATCTATCTGGACTGCGATGACTGCGTCCGGGCCATGGGTAAAGCGAAACAGGCTGCTCTCGACGAGTTCGTGAATTGGAAGCGCTTCAAACTCGTCCAAGACCCGCAGAAGGCGGATCTGGTCATCCTATTTTCTCCGAACAATTACCTGGGAGACTTTGTCACGCGTAAGGGGCCCGATACCCGGCCGGTCCACATCGACATTACGTACATGAATGTCATCGATCCGCGCACAGGCCAGAGCTTGTGGGGCGATTCCAAGCTGGCGGGCAGTTTCCGCGTGCCGGGAGCAACAAGGGATTTGATCGACGAGCTCCGGGCACACATCGAGGCAGAAGAAAACGGACAGGTCAGCAAGCTGTTGCTCCAGGACACGGCTCCCGTTTCCGTCGCCCCGGGTGGCTCGGCTACGGGCAAGTAGCTTCGCGGCTCGCGAGTTTCGTTCGGAAGTTTGTCTTCGCCTCAAGAAGGCAAACATTAAGCTGTGCTTCCGCTTTAACCGTTTCCAACGAAACACTCAACCCAGATCGGTTCGTGCAGCCTTCTTGAACGCCGAGACATCGCGTCCCACCCTTTCGTCACGGTGCAATTTTCCCACGAGATTCCTAAACTGAATGGCCTTATGGATTACTTATGCGGCATTCATACCTTCCGAATGCCCTGCGGCTTAGGCTACTGGCTGAGAGAGGGCGGCGGAGGCCCTCCACTTTAAAGGAGACAGGCCGTGGCCAAATCTCGCATCTTGATTGTGGATGACGACCCAAAGGTGCTTCGCTCGCTGCGCACCGCTTTACTCACGCGAGGCTTCGAGGTCAACGAAGCACGAAGTAGCGAGGAGGGGCTGGAGCGAACTCGTTCTGCGAAGTACGACCTCGTTATTCTCGAAGTCAATATGCCCGGCCCCAACGGAATCAAGATCTGCCAGGAGATTCGCGCGAGCTCGAACGTGCCGATTATCGTGCTGACGGTCCGAACCGCGGAAAAAGACAAGACACAAGCCTTTGAAGCCGGAGCGGACGGCTATGTGACGAAGCCATTTAGCGTGCCCGAATTGATGGGCCGTGTATGCGCACTGCTCCGAAAGGGAGGTAACCCGCTGGAGTTCCTGCGTACCCGCCTGCGCCTGGGGGACATCGAGATTGACTTCGACGCGCGCGAAATCAGAGGCCGAAAACAGCAAGAAAGGCTCACCCCGAAAGAGTTTGCTTTGCTCTCCTATATGGCCACGCACGCGAACCGAGTCGTTACGCACCGCGAGCTGCTCCAAGAGGTGTGGGGTTCCGAAACCGGCGGCGAGAAGGAGTATTTGCGGGTGTTCATGAATCACCTGCGCAAGAAGGTCGAGCGCGCGCCCGAGGACCCCAAGTACTTACTTACTGAATATTGGTTGGGGTATCGCCTGCGCCTGCCTGTCTGAAATGGCAACGTAGCCAGTCCGAGACAGAAGTCCGCGCCGTCTGAAAACGCAAAGCAACACTCGCGGCCGGTGCCAAGACGGGCTAGCGGCTTAGCCTACCTAAAGGAAAGCAAATGTCCAAGGTGAGAAATCATTTACCTGAATGGCACGCGCTGTCTCGAGTAAGTCATTGAGTCCATGGCGGCTTAGGCTCGCTGAGCATATCCTCGAGAGTCCAACTATATGCATGCAAATATTTTCCTCTCCACACAACATACTGGGAAATATGTAGTTAGCTCAATATCGCAATGAGCTCTCTGATTTATGGTTGTGTCTGCTTTGCGGCATCGGGCGAAATTCCGCGGCCAACGGTCGCTATGGCGAGCCCTGGTCGACGTGCTCGACGAGCTAAAACTTTGGTACTGCCCGTGCACCAGAGCGGTGCAGAGGGCAACGAATGAACGGTCCTTGCACACATCAAGGCCCCCTGTCGCGCTGCAAAGCTCCGGTGCCGGAGGAGCTCGATTCAGTGGGCCTCTGCGTACATCACCTCACGCTACAGATCGAGCAGAACTGCGCCGACTTACATCGTCAACTCGCTCTCCGGGGCGCGACGAGTGAACGCCGCAGCGAAGTAGCCCTCTACATCGGCGAATGCGCTCTCCTCTTAGCCCGCGTGGCCAGCAACCTGTGCCTGTCCGACGAGCTGAAGCGTCGGCTACTCAGCACGTTCCTCTCGCTGATGAATCTTCGAGAGAAGATCGAGCGTGCCGAAAGCTATCCCGAACCCCGGGTACCCCGCTCTGCTCTGGTTCAGGCCCGCGTCGTCGCGGCGAGCTAGGGCTCGACAAAGCGTTTCCCATCCATTCCCTGAACGAGAGTCTGTGCGCTCGTGCGCGCTCGTCGTCGCGACGGCCGAGTGCAGTGTCTACCCTTGTCGCACTGGCAAAATTCCGATCGTCGCAACAGACTCAGCGTCGCTTTGGAAAAATGAGCGGCGTCGCTTGGATTCGACAGCGTGCTGCGATTCTGCGCCTGTTGAAATTCGCTGCGCGAAGGTTTATTGAGAGTTCACGCGTGCGTAACACATGCGTCCTACGTTCAATCCTGGTTGGAAAAAAGCCGAAAGAGGTCCGGTCGCAGTACAAGCCAGGCTGGAACTAACTCCGATGGCTTAGCCCGTTTGTCGAGGCGCCGCGGTGCCTCCGCTTTGTGGAGTGGACCGCGCGGAAAGAGTTGGGCAGAAGAGGCCAGCGATCCGGCATGTCTCTGAAATTTCGATCCGTTCAATCTGACGCTCCTTTTGATTGGGATCGTGCTTTAATAGACTCGCGCGAGGCGTATCTCTGGACTTTGATATATCTCACGACTGTTAAATAAAAATCGCAGAAGGTAACGTCATGTCGTCCCAGCCTGACCCGCACGTTTCCAAATTAACAAAGCCGCCCAACGATTCCGAATTGGAGTGGCTTCTGTGTCTGGCGAGCGCATATCAGGCTAGCCAGCGCGGACTCCCAAAGGGACCTCACCGGTCCTCCTCACCAATCCATCCGGCGCCGCGGACAGTTGCGAAAGAAATAAATGCGGCACTCGCGTGTCCCCGATGCACTTCGAGCGAGATCCGCCGATCAAGGAGCAGGGGGGTTGCCTTTGAACGTTTCCTGCTTCCTCTCCTCAATCGCCGCCCCTACCGATGCATGCGCTGTGAGAAGCGGTTTTATTCGAGGATCGGGCTCGAAAATTAACCTGACGAGCGCAAACGCGCGGCCGGGGCGACCCAACCCACGACATACCTCGCAGGACCTGGAAGAGATTACGCTGAGGAGCTTTTTGTGGATATCCCGGCCTGCTGCCTCGCGCGGGAGGCTTTGGGGGGACAGGCCGCAGGGACGTCCTGGGAAAAATTGGCCGCCGAGGCGGGCTCGGAACGTTTAATCCGTTCTACTGCTCTGATCCAGCCTTGCACATTCTCCGCGTAGGACCAGCTGGCCATCCTCCGGCGCGCGGCCTCTCCCATTTTTCTCGTTTCCTCGTGATTCACAAAGCGCATGGAGAGGATGGCGCTGAGCGCTGGCACATCCGCCAGGGGGAAAAAATCTCCCGTTTCACCCGAGATCACCAAATCCATGCGCGCCCCGACCCGGTCGCTCACGACCGCCGGAACGCCGCAGGCCATGGCTTCATTGACGACGACTCCCCAAGCTTCATGTTCGGAAGGAAGAACGAGAAGATCCGAGGCAGCGTAGACCTCAGGCAGCTCGGCGTAGTTGGCGAAACCTAAAAATCGGACCTGGTCGGTCAAATTCATCGAATGTGCCTGGGCTTCTAAATCTCGCCGCAAAGCACCGTCGCCTGCGAACAACAGATACGCGGAACCTGCGGTATCGGCATAGCGATCGACGAGCGAGGCAAATGCGTGGAGCAGGTCCGCAGGCCTCTTCCAGCGCACCAGCTTGCCACAATAGAGGATCACGAACGCCTGCTCAGGAATCGCGAGCCGCTGGCGAATCAGTTTCCGGGCCGCCGGGGTTGAGCGCTTCGCAAAATAGGCATTGTCCGCTACAAATGGCGTGAGCACGAGTCGCTCGCCCGGTATTCCCAACCGTTCCAGGAAGCGCATGCCCGCTGTGGAAGGAACCAAGACGATGTCCGCCAATCGCCCGTATATGAAGCGGACCACCGCCGGCTTGATCCAGCGCTTCCACCACCACCCGCCGCGCGGATGCTGTAACTGTGTCGCGTCGGTCGAGATGAGAATCGGTATCTTGATGGATTTAGCTGCAAAGAATGCGATCCAGAAACTCAGGTACGCATAGCCACAGACGGCGACCGCATCGAAGTTGCCCTTCCTGATCAGCCCCCACAATCTGAAATTGATCAGGCCAAAGAAACTGCCCAAGCCTGGTTTCAACGAAGAGTTTGGCAGTTGTATGGTCGGATACCGGTTCGCTGCGGAATCGTCCGCGGGGATCGTGCGACCAAATTCGAAATCGTTAATCGGCCCTCGGAGGCAATGAACCACTTGGACGTCTAGTTTCGGGTGCTGCGCCAACCGCTGATGGAGTGGCTCAGCGTACGGAACAGAGTGGGACGAAACCACAAGCAAGCGATGTCGTTGGCTGCCTTTCGCATCCTTTCGAGGCTCGGCGAATTCGGTCTGCTCGGGCCGAATCGTCCCAATGGGCGTTAATTGTTTTTCTACCCGCGCGCGCTCCCTCGTCATCTCGGCTTCCAGATAACCCTGGCAAATTTTGAGAGCGGCGGAACCTTGTGCACGAGTTCGGCCGCCTGCGGAATCCATGTCAGCTGCGCGACGAGTTGCTCTTGGGTCGGCAGGGATGGGATCACTAGCCGCTTTAGCGTGTACGGATCGTCAGCTGCATGGACCGCGCCGACCCGGACGGAAGCAGCGGCTTTGAATCCGGAAGATTTAACGATTTCTATGGCGGCGGCCGAATAGTGGCCGTACGGAAAGCAGAAAATGCGCACTGGTTCGCACAAGATCTCTTCCAGCTCTTCCTTTGCGCTCTGAATCTCGACTCGCTGCAATTCTGGCGCGAGTACCGACAATGGAGTGTGCGTTCGGCCGTGACAGCCGACTCCGAATCCAAGTTGCCGAAGCTCGCGAATCTCGTCTTGCCCCATGGGAGGTAATTTCGGACTATTCGGACCGGATTCGACGTGCGAACGCTTCTTGAGCCATTGCGTCACAGCAAAAAACGTCGCCGCATATCCAAACGCTGTTAGTACTGGGACCGCATTTTGAAACTGGTCTGTGTAGCAGTCGTCAAAGGTAAGCACAACCGCCGGTCGATCCAGCGAGACCGGATAAACCATCCAATCGCAAAGTTCGTCCATGGTGATGACGCGATAACCGCAGTCCCGGAGCCACGTCATTTGTGATCGGAAGGAAAATTGATCCGGTACAGAGTGATAGCAGAGGATGGGAATCGCGCGCTTGTAGAAGCCCCTCGACCAAAAGCTGTTCGCGATTCGTAGCATCAGATTGCTAAATAAATGTTGGCCCATTTTTATCGAGACGCGATTGAACGTTAGACCTTAACACACCGTTAACGAATTCGCGGAATACCGGCTTTACTGGAGAGATTACCTGATCACGATTCCCGCCTTGATCACTAGGAAAAGATTTATACACCCGGGCCGCTACCGAGAGTAACAAAATTGTTTCTCGTCGCAGCATGTTTCAGTTCGGAGCATCGCCGCGCACGCGGAAGGGGCGGCCTCGAGCGCTATATCCTATCTTGGTCACGGTGGATCCTTTGTCAGGGTGGATCGCGAAAGCGCAGGTGAAACGGGTCGCTGGAAGGTGGGACAGTCGCTGCATGAGATTGGGCGGGCCGTTGGGAAGAGCCATGTGGTCATTCAATTTTTGTTGGCGCGTCTAGAGAGGTCGCCCGCCGGGAGCGGAACTATACGGCGGGTCGCCGGGCTCGACGTGGTATGGTCCCCGTTCTCATTGCCGGAGGCTACCTTTGTATCCAGATTTCGAAGCCTCCATTAGCTGGGAGCATTGGGATAGTAGGCCGAGGCCGACTCCCCACTGGTGCTTCGTGCCCGGATATAGCTTGCGCAACCGAATCTCGATCAGATTTACAGAAGTCGGGAGCTCGAGACTCAGGAACGGGCAGCGCCACGCGGCTACTCTGGTCGATATAAGTGAGCCCTTCGAAAAATCGAAAAGATATGCCCAGTGCATGTTTCGAAACAGACAAGAAAGCATGTAATTCAAGCCACAATTAGAACGCTAGACTAAAATTGTGCATCCCGAGCGTGCGGAAAGCCCGGCCACCTGGACTTTAACCGCCAAAGCGTTGTCCATCAGTCTGCTACTCTTCGCGGTTCTGGTCTCGATCATCGGCATCGAACGCCCTCTCTTTGTCGACGAGGCCAACAGCATCCTCATCGCCAGCGACAACCTGCGCGGCGTGATCAGTCACTTGCGGACGGACGATAATCTGCCGCTGTACTACTTGCTGTTGCACGTGTGGATTCATCTCTTCGGACTCTCGGAAGTCGCCACGCGCCTGCTGTCGGTTTTCTTTTATTTGACCGGAATTTTCGCCACCTACTTGTTGGGCAAACAACTTTCTGAAGACAGTTGGGTCGGATTGTATGGGGCGTTCCTCTTCGCTGTGAGCTTGCAAGCGATTCGCCTGGCCCAGCACGTTCGTATGTACTCGTTGCTCGGACTCGTCGCCACATTCTCAACCCTGCTTTTCTTCCGCTCTTTCGCAAATGACCGTCGTGGCAGCCGGCGCGATTTGATCTTCTACATCCTGGTTAATGTTGCGGGCAGCTTTATACACGTATGGTTCGCATTTGTGCTGATTGCTCAACTCCTCTGCTACTTCGCGTTGTTCCCCCGTGCCACCGTGCGGCGATTGCTGGGAAGCTTGACTCTCTCTGCTTTGCCCTTTTTGCTCCTGTGGGGCCGCTTCTTCCTGGAACAGATGGCCAACGGGTCGAGCAGCTGGATGCCCAAGATCGGCCTCTGGTCTGCGCCGGGAGCAGTTCTGGAGTTCTATGGCGGCAAATACATTGGATCCGTAATTCTGGGCGCTTGCGGCCTGCTCCTTCTCCTTAGGTGGCGCGGGCCTGCTCAACTTGGGCCGGAAGAGATACGACCGGAACAGAAGCGAGCGCAACGCGCCCTACTGCTGATTTTCTCGACGAGCGTGGCCGTGCCCTTGCTCGTGAGCCTCTTTAGGCACATCTACTTTCCCGGACGATACACAATTATCGCCCTCCCCAGTCTGGCCGTTCTCCTGGCCTGGAGGTTGGCGGCGAAAATTCCGCGCCCGCTGCTGGCTGGATTCGCTTCCGCGGTGATGGTGCTTGTCTTGTCCGTCCACGTAGCAACGCGTG
>Ga0302326_10022701_pt1 | contig 12816 bp, 14 predicted proteins | sample Palsa_T0_3_FD_202264 | JGI IMG/M metagenome (GOLD analysis project Ga0302326, IMG submission 202264) | Peat permafrost microbial communities from Stordalen Mire near Abisko, Sweden - Palsa_T0_3 | ecosystem: Environmental > Terrestrial > Soil > Palsa > Peat permafrost | place: Sweden: Abisko... | reverse complement strand
CGGTGCCGAGGTCCGCGACGGCCAGCTGACGATCCTGAACCGCGCCCCGGTCGACGGGCTGACCGCTGCCCTGTACCTGGCTCGCGCCCCCTGGCGGCCGCCGGTCATCGTTCAGGTGCCGCGTGACGGCGTGGTCAAGCTTCCGCCCGAGGCCTATGAGGGAGGCCCGCTCCGGGTCCTGCTCCGCGTCGAGGACCCGGGCGCCGTCACGGACTGGCCCGCCTGGCCCGACCGCGACTCCTACGCCTGCGCCGCCCCTGGTATCCCGCTCGGCGCCGACCTGGAAGAAGAGGCCCTGTCCCGGTTCCTGGCCGGCCAGCGGGACCTGCCCATGCGTCCGCGCCGGGTCGACCGCCTGTGGCTGCTCGTCCACCTGGCCGCTGACCTGATCGCGGCCGGCGCCCCCGCCGATCTGCGCGACCGCTGCGCGGCCGTCCTGCGCACCCAGCCCGGCCTGGCGATCACCGGGCTGCTCGAAGCCGACCTTGATGCCGCGGCGTGCGTCAGCGCCCTGATCAGCACCGGCCTGGCCGCCGCGCGCCCGGTCATGCTGGACGACATGCAATCGGCCGAACGCCTCTGGTCCGTCGCCCCGGCCGCCGCCGCCGTCCTGTGCAGCCGCCTCCTGGCCGGCCCGCCCTACCCGGACGAGGACCCTGCCGCCGTCGTCATGAAGGCCGCGCAGGCTCAGTGCGGGCCCGTGCTTGCGGCCATGCTCCGCGGTGACGGCGATCCGCACCCCCAGTCCGCTCAGTTCGGCCCGGATACCGAACGGATGGCGCTGTTTGCCCCCAACCTGGAGGCCGCCGCCGTCCCGCACTCGCTTCTCGACGCCGCCACCAGGGCAGCCGCCGCCAGGCAGCTGTTCGAGGCACGCAGGCACCCCGACCTGGCCCGGGCCGTGCCGGACGCGCCCTCCGTCATCCGCTCCGCGGAACGCCTGGTGGCCAGTTCCCCGTACCGCTACGCGAGGACGCAGATCACCGCCCGGCTCCATCCTGACGGCAGCGGCGGATGGCTCGCGCTGCCCGCCATGTCGGCGTCCCTGGCCCTCATGGCCCGCATCGCCGCGCGTGGTAACGAGGACTGCCGGGCCTTCGAACGCACCTGGCGCCCGCGCTGGATCGCCCTCGCCCGCCAGGCGCCCGCCCTGACCACTATCGACCTAGTCCTCGCCGAAGCCCTCATCGCCAGCGCCGAACGTGCCCGGTTCGCCAAGAAACGGTGAAGGAGATCGTCACCTGGCCCTTTAGCGGCCGGGGGATATCGATGAGTGCCCAGGCCGCTTCCCAGAGGGTGCTGACGATCACGCGGAGCTGTTTTGCCTGCGTGGGCACTGGAGGCCAGAACCAGAAGGAGCCGGTGCCGTCGTGAGCGCGGGAGTGGCCGCTGCCGTCGGGCATGCCCTCGTGCTGCACGCCAGTATCGTCAACGGCGGTGACGCGGAAATACGGCGTGACCATCGGGAAGGGCCCTCGAGGAAACCAGGGATGCCCGTACAACTGGACGGACACCAGGTCCTCGTACGCGGAGATGTTCTCGACCACGGCCATGGCCTGCTGCAGCGGAAGCGGGACCGCCAGGCCAGCGCCGTTGGCGTGCCCGGCCCGCCGCATGCGCTCGCGCGCACCGGCGACCCACGAGTACTTCACGGATAGCTGCCAGTCGGCGCGTGCCGGGCGCCGCTCGCGGTACTGCGGGGCCTCCAGGAGCGCACTGCCGGGCGGCAGGGCGCCGACGGCGAGCAGTGCGCCAGCGACGGCGGCCACTATCTCCGGGGCGTCGAGGTCCACCGAGCCGGTTTCGAAGGAGCTGAGCGACCAGTGATGGACCGGTGCGAGCTCCGCCAGGTAGGCCTCGGCTGGGGTCGGCCAAACAGGCTCGGTGGTGCCGATAGGCACCGCGGCGGGCGGCCGGATCTCGAGGCGGACTGGACCGGTGCCCTCGCCCTGGCCGGATCCGGCCAGGAACTCGAGCCATCGCACGACAGGCCGGCCGGTGCCGGACCAGGCCTCGCCAGAGGCGGGCACGACGAGGAAATCGCCATCGGGGATCCAGAGCAGCCTGCCTGACTCCGAGCGCCGTCCGACCTGCCCGTACGCGCGGCCGCGCACCTTGTCCGGAGATACCAGGTACGTTCGGCCGGTGTCGTCGACGATCGACACCTCAGCGATCTCGTCGGCAACCTCCCCGGCGATAGCGCCTGCCTCGCTGCGGTCGCCCTCCTGAGCGTCACCGTGATAACGCACCCAGATTCCCTCCGGGGTCAGCGTGACCGAGATGATGGTGATGTCATGGCCGGGGAGCCGGAAGCGCACCGGGCCGGCGCCGACCGCCAGCGGGGTCAGCCGCGGGCTATTCGCTCCGCCGGTCCGTGCCTCCTGGTAGGCGCGGGCATCGGCGTGGACGCTCAGTTCCCCGATCGGCAGGCCCACCCGGAATCCGGCGGCTTCTACTATCGGCCGCTGCGCGGCGAGTATCTCCTCGGCGCGCTGCGCGGGCAGCAACCCGAGAATCACGAACGCGTTGGCCACCGCCTCCAGGCTGAACCGCGTGACCGGGAGCGAGCTGCCCTCTTCCATCCAGGCGAGCGGAGCCGTCAGAGCACGGAGGTAGGTCTCCGGATCCTCCATGCTCAGCAGTCTAAGCATGGCGGCACGATCAGCCTTGATTCTCATTGAGCAATATTGCGCATTAATAAATATTGCGCACTGAGCAAGATAGTTCTATGGTAGGCCGTGACTCCCGTCATCAACCACCCCAGAAAGGATGACTCCGATGAGCGCCATCACCGTCGACTCGCCCGGGCCGCAGCCGGTCAGCGTCGCACACACCGAGGACAAGGCCGGCGGCCAGCGGCCGGACCGCCCGCCTGCGCAGCCGGGCGGCAGCGCCCAGCCGGGAACGCCGGGGCAGCCCGGCCGGCGCGGGCTGCCCGCCCTGGCCGCGCTGGTCATCAACTTCGTCGCCCCGCTGCTCGCCTACGAGGTGCTCAAGTCTCATGTCAGCCATTCGGCCACGGCCCTGATCCTCGCGGGCGCCATCCCGGTGGCCTACACCCTGGTCGTCCTCGCGGTCGGCCGGAAGCTGGACCCGATCGGCGTCGTCTCGGTGGTCACCTTCGGCTTCGGCGTGCTGCTCTCCTGGGCCTCGGGCGGCAGCGCCCTGGCCCTGGAACTGCAGGATCCGGCGCTGACTGGCGTGATCGGGATCGCCTGCCTGGCCTCGGTCGCCATCGGGCGCCCCCTGCACCCGATCATCCTGCGCTGGCTGGGCCGCAACAACGCCCGGTATTCCGACATCGCCAGCCGGGCCCAGAAGAAGACGTCGATGGTGACCACCGCTGTCATCGGCGTGGCCTTCACCGTGCACGCCGCCGCCGTCGCCGTCCTGGCGCTGACCCAGAGCACGAGCACCTTCGCCGCCTGGCAGAACCTGGTCGGGCTGCCCCCCGTCGTGATCGGCCTCGGCGGCCTGTTCTTCTACCGCAGCCGCCTGCAAGCCCGTCAGCGCGCCGCCGCCGGCGCGGCAGCAGCTGTCGATCAGGCGGCAGGATCTGACGGCCAGCCGGGGGAGCAGGCCTGACCCGTGCCCCCGCCCATCACCCATGCACAGACACGTTTCAAGCCGGCCGATCCCCATCGGCCGGCTTGACGCGCGCCTGAGCAGCCATGCGCCACGTCTTTATCAAGACATCCTGATCAATAACTCTTGATAAAGAAACCTTGATCAGGATATCTTGTTCTATGTGATGGACGACAAGGGAATCACCGACCCGAAGGCGCTGCGCGCCCTCGCTCACCCGCTGCGCTGGCAGCTGATCGACCTGATCGGAAGCGAGGGGACCGCTACCGCGACCCGGTGCGCGGAAGTCCTCGGCGAGTCGGTCGCCAGCTGCTCCTACCACCTGGGCATGCTGGCCAAGTACGGCTACATCGAGGAGGTGCCCGACCGCACGGGCCGGGAGAAGCCGTGGCGCCTGATTAGCGAGCGGCAGGAACTCGGATCAGCGGGGCTCGACTCCGAGGGCCAGCTCGCGTCCGAGGCCGCGACCGAGGCGTTCCTCGACCACGAGTTCGCTCGGACCAGGCAGCGGTACCGTCGCACCTCGCTCGAACCCGAGCAGTGGCGGCCCGCGCTGGTCGGCGAGAGCGTGTGGCTGACCGAGGAGGACTACGCGGCGGCCAAGCAGGAACTGTTCGCCGTCCTCGAGCGGTACCGGCGAGACCGGGATCTGCTAGACCCGTCGCTGCGGCCGCCGGGCAGCCGGGAAGCGCGGCTGTTCGTCGCGGTCTCGGTCGCGCCGCCGGTCACCCCGGTGAAGGACGGCTGAGCATGGACCGGTTCGGCGCGCTGCGCGATCCGCGGTTCCGGCGGCTGTTCGCCGGGCAGGCGCTGTCCAGTTTCGGTGACAGCGCGCTCTATCTCACGCTCGGGATCTGGGCCAAGACGCTGACGGGCAGCAACGCCGCGGCGGGCGGCGTGTTCCTGGCCCTCGCGGTCCCGACCCTGCTCGCGCCGCTGGCCGGGCACCTCGCCGACCGAATGCGGCGCAAGACGCTGCTGATCGCCGTCAACGCGATCACGGCCCTGATCGTGCTCTCGCTGATCTTCGTGCGGTCCCGCGACCAGCTATGGCTCATCTACCTGGTCGCGTTCTGCTACGGCACCTCGTTCGACCTGCTCAGCGCGGCCGGCGCCGGGTTGCGCAAGGACATGCTGCGCGGCGCGGACCTAGCCTCCGCCAACGCCGCGCTGCAGCTGTCCAGCCAGGGCCTGCGCATACTGTCGCCGCTCGTCGGGTCTGGGCTGTTCGTGGCGTTCGGCGGCCCGTCGGTGGCGATCTTCGACGCCGTGACGTTCCTCGCGGCGATCGTGGCCATCGCGAGCCTGCGGGTACCCGAATCCGAGCCGGACAAGACGCGCGGATCGTTCTGGCGCGACACCACGGAGGGCTTCCGGCACATCCGCGCGGTGCCGCTGCTGGCCCAGCTCTCGCTCGTCAGCGCGATCGCGTTCAGCGTGATCGGGATGACCGAGACCGTCATCTACGCGGTCGTGGGTGAGGGCCTGCACCGCCCGGCGTCGTTCATGGGCGTCGTGATGAGCGTCCAGGGCGGCGGGTCAATCGCCGCGGGGCTTGCGGCCGCGTACCTGATGCGCCGCGCGGGCGCGGCCCGGACCGTCGGGTTCGCGCTCGGCTGCTTCGCGATCGCGGCGCTGCTCTACCAGTCCGGCTCGCTGCCGCTGGTGCTGGCCGGCGCGGTCGCCGACGGGGTCGGAGTCGTCTGGCTGTCGGTCGGCTTGTTCACCGCGATGCAAAAGCACACGCCGCCGCGCCTGCAGGGCCGCGTGAACGCGGCGGCCACCACGTTGCTGATCACCCCGCAGACCGTGTCGATCGCCGCGGGAGCGGCGCTGATCAGCGTGGTCAGCTACCGGCTGATGCTCATCGTCATGATGGCCGTCATCGGCGCCTGCGCCGCGTGGCTGCTCGCGCGCCCGGCCGCGGCCCCGATCGAGCTCCCGGACGCGGCTCAGATCGACGTCTGGGACGCGGCTCCCACGGAGGGGCCCACGCCTCGCGAAGAATTGCGGCGATAGCTAACTGCGGCGGCCTGGAATTTCGAACTCAGCCATCCATCCGCCATCGTCCTGGCAGACGATGACGTCGGCGTCTTTGGGCATGAAAGCCGTTCCCGCCATGCGGACGATCCCGACCTCGGGCAGCACGATGCCGGTCCCGGTCAGGGCGTACTCTCCGGCCGCGCAGCGCAGGCCGCACTTCCGGTGGCGTGCTCCCTCGCACTTCTCCGAGGCGGGTGAGGTCGCGGCGATGCGGCAGTACCACTCACTACCATCTGCGGCATGGCCATTTCTATCGCTGAGTACAACGGGCGGGTCAACGAGTGGATGCGCAAGCGCTGGCATAAGAAGCGGGAGTGCCCGCTGTGCAGGCAGTCGCAGGGCTGGGAGCTCGCTCCGCTGGTTGAGTTGCCGATCCGCAGCCGTAACAGCTACCTGGAGGCGAAGAAGAGGTAGCCGCCGAGCACGATAGCGGAGAGAACCACCTGGGCGGCGAGGGTGCCGCCGTCGGCCCGCCCGGCGCGAACGGCCGTCAGGAGCGGGTAGCACCCGATGACGCCGAGCAGGGCGCTGATGGCCCGGGTAGCCAGCCAGGGCGGCGTGGAAATGGGTGTGTCGGGTCCCCGTTGGCTGGGGTCGATGGGTTCGGCGCGGGCGATCCGCAGGGCGGCCGCCGCTGCTCCCGGCGCGGCCACGAGCCCGAGTGCGGGCCACAGCCAGCCGGACAGTACCCCGGCCAGCACGAGTACCGTGAGCGCGAGGGTCAGCCAGGCGGCGCTGAGCAGCGCGGGGAGCGCGGCGCGGGCCGCGAGCGCCGCCCCGGCGTTCACCCCGAGCAGCCTGCGCAGCGTCGGGTCGTTGGCGTCACGTCTCAGTGCGGCAGCGCCCTGGGTGCCCGCCGCGACCGCTCCGGCCAGCACGGTCGCCGCGATGGTGAGGCCGCGCGCGTGGCCGGTGATGGCCGCTGCCACGAGGGCGGGCGCCAGGGTGCTCGCCGCCAGCACGGCCAGCGGCGCGGGGCGGCGACCCAGCCGCCGCCAGTCGGCCCAGGCCAGCGTGAAGGCGGGGGACAGCCGGGGCCAGGACCGGGAAGCCAGCAGCTGGCCGCGCCAGCGGTTGTCCTCGGCGACCCAGGTCAGCAGCGGCACGTTGAGGAAGGACGCCGCCAGCCTGGTCCGGCCCGCTCGCACCGAGTCGTCGCGGAGCACGCCCGCCGGGAACAGCGGCAGCATGCGCCGCGCCGTGAGCACGGCACCGCAGGCGGTGGCGAGGGCAATGGCGGCAAGCACCCAGGCCGTTAGGTAAGAAATATGCCCGAACCCGGCGGTGACCGTGTGCGCCAGGCCGGACCACCGCCTGCCTGCCACCCCGACGAGGACGGCGGCCGCGGACGTGGTCGCGGCGGCGGTGCGCAGCCGGCCGCGCCGGCGCCGCGAGGGCTGGGCCAGGACCGCGGTCAGCGCCGCGGCCATGAAGAACCCGGCACCGCTGATGGCGGCAAGCACCAGCCAGGCCCACAGCTCATGATGTGTCCTGGGCAGATACGGCCCCGCCATCGCCAGCGCCAGCACGCCGAGGACGGCGCCCGCCAGTGCGGCCAGCACGGCCGTTGTCGTCAGCGGGCGCCGCAGCACCGCGCGCCGGTTCAGTGGCGAGAGCAGCAGCCAGGAGGCATCGGCGGGAGAGATGGCCAGCGGGCCGAATGTCTGCGCCAGCACGAGCAGCCCCGCCGCGGCCCCGACCACCAGCGCCGCGCCTGCCACCGCCTGGGCGGGCGGCGAGGCGCCCGGTGAAGCCGTCAGCCGGCTGAACGGCTCGGCGAGAATATCCGAGGCCAGGACGGCGAATAGCACCACGGCGAAGCCCATCGCGTACCAGTCGTACCAGGCCCGGCGCCGCACTTGCCTGCTCCCGACGAACGACCGGACGGCCGCCACGCTGGTCGCCTCGGCCGCGGGTGCCGTCATGGGCGCGGCCGCGGTCACGGGGTCGGCCCGGCCAGGCCCGGTGCGGCCACCCGTCCTTCCGCCAGCAGTACCCGGCGCGCGCCCGCCGCGGCGGCAAAATCGGCGTCGTGCGTCGCCATGATCACCGTTCCGCCGTTCGCCGCGTAGCCCTCCCGCAGCAGGCCCGCCAGCTCCTGCCGGAACCCCGCGTCCAGGCTCTGCTCCGGCTCGTCGAGCAGCAGCAGCCTGCTGGGCCGGGCCAGCGCCGCGGCCAGCGACAGCCGCTGCCGCTGGCCAGATGACAGGTCAAGCGGGACCGCGTCGGCCCGGGCCGCCAGCCCGAACGTGTCGATGAGCTCGTCCGCCGGCAGGCACCACCCGCGGATGGGGGAGTGGGTCAGCCGGACCAAGTCCAGGTGCTCCCGGACCGTCAGCCCCGGATACCAGGTCGGCAGGTCGGCGACGATGGCGACCGCCCGCCAGAACGCCGCATCGTCGCGCGGCGGTGAGCCGAGCACGGTCAGCGTCCCGGCCAGCTGCCGGTGCAGCCCGGCCAGGCAGGACAGCAGCGTGGACTTGCCGGCCCCGTTGACCCCGGTGACGGCGACGATCTCGCCTTCGGCCACGGTCAGGTCCACCTCGTCGAGGACGACGAACTGCCCGTAGCCCAGGCGCATGCCGCGGACCACGACCGCCAGGTCAGTCACGTCCTCACCGTATCGCGGGCCGGGGTGCGCGGCAGGGACTCACGGCCGGGGCCGGTGTTACTGGCTGGCGTGCAGGTCAGCACTGAGGCTGACCTGCTGGCCCAGCCGGGGAATGGCCTCGACGGAACCGGTGACGCTGTTGCGGCGGAACAGCAGTCCGGCGTGCCCGCTCAGCTCTCGTGCCTTGGCTTGCGTCCCGCCGGGGAGCGTGACGATCGTGCCGGCGGTCAGGTAGAGCCCGGCTTCGATGACGCAGTCATCGCCGAGGGAGATGCCCAGGCCTGAGTTCGCGCCCAGCAGGCAGCGCTGCCCGACCGCGATGACCTGCGTGCCGCCGCCGGACAGGGTGCCCATGATGGACGCGCCGCCGCCGACGTCGGTGCCGGCGCCGACGACGACGCCCTGGCTGATGCGGCCTTCCACCATCGAGGGTCCGAGCGTGCCGGCGTTGAAGTTGACGAAGCCCTCGTGCATGACGGTGGTGCCCTCAGCCAGATGAGCACCGAGGCGGACCCGGGCGGCGTCGGCCACCCGCACCCCCGCCGGGACAACGAAATCGAGCATCGGCGGGAACTTGTCCACGGAGCGGACCTCGAGATAGCCGCCGCGGGCGAGCGCGCGCTGCCGGGCGGCGCTGATCTCGCCGGCCGCGACCGGTCCCAGGGATGTCCAGCCCACGTTGGGCAGGACCTTGAAGATCCCGTCTAGATTCACCGTGTTCGGGCGCAGGAGGCGGTGCGAGAGCAGGTGGAGCCGCAGGTACGCATCAGCGCTGTCAGCGGGCGGCAGGTCCAGGTCAGCGACTACGCACAGCTGAGAGCGGATCCGGACCGCGCGGACCGGGTCCTCCCGCTCGTCAGGGACAACCGGGTCCGCGTCATCGCCTGGCGTTCCTAGCCGCGGATCGGGAAAGCTGAAGCTGAGCGGACTGCCGTCCCGCGCGATCGTGGCGACCGCATATCCCCACGCTGACTCACTCACGCAGCGAATGTACCGCAGGCGCTGATCAGGGCGAGACCGTCTCGTCGGCCGGCGGTGCGCTCACCGAGACACCGATGCCGAAGTCCCCGAACGTCATCTGCACCTTGGTCACCGTGTTCTCGACCGACTCCACCACGTCCAGTCGCCGCACCCGTCCCTGCCGGTCTATGTCCACCGTGCCGCTGAGGCGTCGCATCCGATGTCCTTCCGGCCTGGTTATCAGTACACGCTGTTGAACCGGGTTGTGGTTGACATCGTTTGTAGGAGTGATGACTAGAGAGCTGTCCGCTAATGACCTTCGCTGGCCACTTGGTGTAGCGGCCTGCCGTCGTTGTGTCGTTTCCTGTAGTGCTGGGCGGCTGTGAGGGCCGGTGGGAGCCGACCGTCCCGACGATGGCGAGATGCCGCCAGATGAGCACCCGGATCGGCCGCCTGACCGGAACGAGAACGGTAGTCGCCCGGGCGGATCTAGTGGCGCTGCGGCCGAGACGCGTTCCTACGAGGAGTATTACGTCCAGTTGAGCGCAGCGGCTGCTGCCGAGAAGATTGTTGCGGCACGGCGGATCTCCGCCGAAGAGCAGGCTGCGGCGGAAAAGTGGGATGAGCAGTCAGGGGAGTCCCGTGAGATGTGGGGGGAGTACCTGCAGAAGTGGCCGCCTGATGAACGGCCACAGCCTGACCGGTCGGACGACCCACCAGGTTCCTGGCGCGGGGAAGGTAAAAGGTCTCTCGATCCGGTCGAAAACGCCCAGGTGGAAGTTGCCTGCGACCGCGTCGCCGACCTGGAACGGGACAAGATCTCTCCGGCCATGCGCGAGGTGGAGAGTCAAGATCCCGACCGTCAGCTAGTGGGCTTCGATCACCGCTTGAAAGGTCATGACCGCATCAAGGAGAAGGTTCACGGAACCATCAAGGACCTTCACCGTTCACCGGAGCAAGCTGTTTCGCTTGTTCCCGATGCGATCCGATACACCCTTCAGTACCGTGAGTCTAGCTACACTCAAGGCGTCTGGGCGGACATTGAACGGCTGAGAGGCCAAGGCTTCGTTCTAGACAAACTCAAGAACTCCTGGTCCGACGAACAGTACAAAGGCATTAATAGCCAGTGGATTGATTCGGATACTGGCCAGCGATTCGAAGTCCAATTTCACACGCGTATCAGCTTCGAGGCCAAGCAGCTTACACATGACGCTTATAAACGCATCCGCTCCGAGCAGCGCCCCGGTAAGTTCGAGCAGCTGGCGCTGGAAGCTTTCCAGAAGAAAGTTACTGCCGACGTGCCGGTTCCACCCGGTGCCGCGGACATTCCCGACTACCACAAGAGGGGCGCAGATGCTGGATAAGGTCACGTACTACGCCGTGGTGGATGACTTTAGTAGCCGTGAACGACCCACGGGGGTGTTCCGACGGATTTACACTAGTGATGGCGGCAGATCAGACGAAGCGTTTACTCGGAACCTAATCTGGGAATTCAGTCCAGCGCTGATCTCCGCCGAACGCGGTGACCTGCAGAACGAGTTCGTCGAGATCACAGAACACGAAGCAAACCAGATCGTCGACCGGATCCGGACTGAAGCAACAGATGCGACCAGCGGTTAGCCGGCTCCAGCTGCCAGGATAGGAGCCGTGCCATCAGTCGACGACGTACTAGACCAACTTGCCGCGGCAAGTACCGGGCTGATCACCGCAATCTCCGGGCTGACCGACGCCGAAGCCCGTGAGCCGTCCCTGCTGCCCAACTGGACGCGCGGCCACGTCCTAACCCATCTGGCCCGTAACGCCGAGGGCGGCAGCCGGCTCCTGAACTGGGCGCTGACCGGCGTACCCAGCTACGAGTACCCGAGCGTCGAGGACCGAGCGGCGGCGATCGAGGCAGGCGCCAGTCGCCCCGCCGCCGTCCTGATCGCCGACGTGCGCGCCACGGCCGAAGCTCTGGCCGATGCGGCCGCGAAACTGCCGCCGGACGCCTGGCCGAACCTGGTCACCTGGACGACCGGTGAGCAGACCCCAGCCGACATGGTCGTACGCTCCCGCCTAGCCGAGGTGCTGATCCACCACGTCGACCTCGACCTCGGGTTCGGCCCCGTCTCCTGGCCCGCTCCGTTCGTCGACGACATGCTCACGATCACCGCCGGGGCCCTGATCAACCGCTCGCCGGCCCCGCTGTCGGCACGTCTGGACGCGTCCGACACGAGCCGCTCCTTCCAGATCGGCAGCGCGGCCGATACCATCCAGATCCGCGGCACCGAAGCAGACCTGCTGGCCTGGCTCCTCGGCCGTTCCGACGGCGCTGGCCTGTCCAGTGACTACCCTGGCCCGCTCCCGCCCGTCCCGAGCATCTACCGCACCTGAGCTGGCGGGAACTCCAGCAACGCCCGGTCAGGGGTAAGACGAACCTGACTTTCGTCACCGGGCCGCGGTTCGCTCAGTCCTGGCGCTTTAAGCTGCGGCTTTGTCAGCGGCGGCTGGCGAATTTACGCACTAAGTCTCGGCCCGTGGTCTCGTGGCCGAACGGAGCAGGCGCGAGGTCCCCTGGGTGCCTGAGCGCCCCGCCGGGTGGCCGCATGAATATCCGGTTGCCTACCGGGCCGCCGCCTGGCACCCTGACCACGGTGAGCGACGTGCCCGGACGATGGACCAAGGCCAGCGTCTACCCCGACATGTGGGCGGACCCCGGCGAGGATCCCCGCAACAGTGACGGGGTCAGCCCGGACGGCGAGCTGGCGACGCTGCAGGACTACCTGACGAACTACCGGCTGACCCTGCTGATGAAGTGCGAAGGGCTGGACCCGGGGCAGCTAGCGCGCCGGTCGGTGCCGCCGTCGACCATGTCCTTGCTGGGCCTGATCCGCCATCTTGCCGAGGCGGAACGCTCCTGGCGCAACTGGATCGCGCCGGGAGACCCGGCACCCAGGCTGTACGGGGCAGGCGACGCCGCCTTCGAGGGAGCGGATGCGGAGCAGGCGCAGGCCGAGGGCGCCTTCGCCGACCTTGCCCGCGAGCAGGCGGCAACCGATGCGGTGCTGGCCGGGTACCCGGATCTAGGCACGCGGCTGGGCCGGAAGGACATCGCCGTCCGGGAGATGTGGGTCCACCGGATCGAGGAGTACGCCCGACACTGCGGACACGCCGACTTGCTGCGCGAACGTATCGATGGCCGGGTGGGGCAGTAGCCGCCGAAGCCTCCCCTCCCGCCCGTCCCGAGCATCTACCGCACCTGAGCTGGCGGAACTCTAGCAACGCTCGGTCAGCGAGTAAGACGAACAAGGCTGGCGTCCAGGTCGGCGAGGATGGCCTCGACGGTCTGCCCCGCGCTCTGCCGGGTCGTGTCGAGCCACAGCCCGATCCGGTCGGTTTGCTGCCTCAGCACGGCCTGCAGCCCGTCGGCCGACCACCGGCCGGGCCTGTACACCATGCGGCCCCAGCGCGCTCAGCATCGACCCCGAGGCGCCGCGCCCTTCATCCTGATTGTGGGTCCAGCACTACCCCCATGGAGGCTGTCGGGTAGCTGTCCTGGCCGGTCTGGTCAGGCCCGTCTCGGGCTGTGCGATGAAGCCCTCTGCCGGCCAGGGCCGGCACAAGCGTTCATCGGGCCG
>Ga0302326_10022697_pt1 | contig 12817 bp, 6 predicted proteins | sample Palsa_T0_3_FD_202264 | JGI IMG/M metagenome (GOLD analysis project Ga0302326, IMG submission 202264) | Peat permafrost microbial communities from Stordalen Mire near Abisko, Sweden - Palsa_T0_3 | ecosystem: Environmental > Terrestrial > Soil > Palsa > Peat permafrost | place: Sweden: Abisko... | reverse complement strand
GAAGGAATGACCGGAACAGCGCGAATCGCCGGAAAGAGCTCGCCACTGGCCTGGCAGTTTTGCCGCGGGACCTGGCGGTGGGCAAAGTCTCAGATTTGGTAGGGTGGACCGCAGTGGAAAAAAAAAGAGCCGCCGTTCCTGGGACGGCGGCTCTCGAGCTACTACTTCGATCGCGAGCAGGTTTTGGGGCCTGAAGCGACGAACTTGAAAAACTAATTGACCTTCATGAGCGGCCGAATCGAAGACAACGCGTTGACTCGTACCAACGGCTTTACGGCTCCCAGTTTCTTGGCCTTCTTTACCGGCTTCGCGATTGCCATGGTTTCAATCTCCCTAGTTTGCTTCTAGAATTCGGTATTGCGTTGCTCCCTTCGATAGTGCAATCAGGAGGCCAAATTACAGGGACCAGAAAGTCGTTTCATTTGAATGATTACAAGGCACTTAGATCCGTTGGGCCATTGCCAGATCCTCATTTACTGTTGAAATTTGCCACCCTTCTATTGAATTTTTCAACACGTGCCGGCTTTGCTCGCAAACAACCTTCCCAAGTTGTGTAGATGAGATCTTTGGAGAGAGGGGGATTCGAAAAACAAAAAGGCCGCCGTTCCTGGGACGGCGGCCTTTCGAAGCTGGTACGGTCCGACCGGATTTGAGCCCAGGCGGATAGAGCTAAAAACTCTTGGTGCCACGCAGCAACGCGGAGTTACTTGCCGAAGGGACGCGTCAAAGGCTTCACGGTGCCGAGCTTCTTGCCCTTCTTAACTGTCTTTGCTTTTGCCATGATCGTGTTTCTCCTTTTTTTTGAATCTTCCGTACTGTCTTGCGATGTCTTGTAGTGCAATCCGAAAGCCAAAAGCAAAAGGTGGCGCCGGCGGCTCTATGACCCTCAATTTGCAGAGGTTAGTTTTTTCGCCCAGTTACCGAGCACCCTGCCGGGAGTCCTCGGTGTTGAAATTTATGGCGATGTGTTGAATTTTTCAACGCTCCTCAGTAAATCCCGGCAATCCTTGATGCGGGCGCTCGAACCACCGGAATGAATCAGCCGATTTTCATCCTGAAGAAGGGCGATCAGAGGTTGTATTTTCGGCAGAGGTAATTCAGGCGATTCCGGTCGACACCCAGCATACGAGACGCTTCGGTCTTGTTCTGGTTCGAATGCTCCAAGGCCTCTTGCAACCATCGTCTTTCAAAGGCCTCGATTTCCTTGTCGAGATGGATCCCCGAGGGAGGAATGCGAAAACCATTGCGGGAATGCTTAGGAGTGGACAGTGACATGTCCGCTGGCAGGTCTTTGAGTGTGATGGTATCGCCATCCGTCATGATAACCAGGCGCTGCAAGGCATTTTGGAGTTCGCGCACGTTGCCAGGCCACGGGTAGCGTTTGAGGGCAGCCATGGCTTCGTCATCAATCTGTTTCAGAGGAAAGCCGTTCGCGGCGCAGTAGACACTAGCAAAATACTCGGCGAGGACAGGAATGTCTTCAACGCGCTCCCGCAGGCTGGGAACGAAAATCGGTACCACGTGAATGCGATAGTAGAGGTCCTCCCGGAAGGTTCCCTGACGGACCATTTCTTCAAGGTCTTCATTCGTGGCGCTCACCAGGCGGAAATCCACCTTCATGGATTTTTTCCCGCCGAGCCGCGTGATCGACCGATCTTCCAGCACGCGGAGCAACTTGCTCTGGAGCGCCGGGGTTAGCGTGGCGATCTCGTCAAGGAACAAGGTCCCCTGATGAGCCAGCTCGATCCGGCCTTCCTTGGTGGCTACGGCGCCCGTAAAGGCGCCGCGTTCGTAGCCGAACAGCTCGGCTTCGATCAAGCCCTCGGGCAACGCCGCGCAGTTCACGCTTACGAATGATCGATTGCGACGCGGGCTTTCTTCGTGCAGGGCGCGAGCGACGAGTTCCTTGCCGACACCGCTTTCCCCGCGGATGATGACGTTGGTGCTGGCGCGCGCCATGCGCTTGATCGAATCGAAAACGTGGCGCATGGCATCGGTGGCGCCGATCAGATCGCCCAGCGAATTCTTCCGGCTGATCTCCTCGCGGAGGATGCGATTCTCGCGCTGGATGTGCAGCTTTTCGACAGCGCGCTCAAGCAAATGGCGAAGAACGTCGGTATCGATGGGTTTGATGAAGTAATCGTAGGAGCCGGCGTCGATCACTTTTAGAGCCGTGGCCTTGGTTTCATCGGAGCTGAGAATGATAACTAGAGTGTCGATATTCCCGCTCGTGAGACGCGCGAGAAGGTGGGTACATTCGCGAACTCCGCCGGAGTCCATGGGCAGCGCCAGGAGCAGAACATCAAGCTCCGATTCCTGCAGAAGCTTGTAGGCGTCCTCATAATCCTTGCCTTCGACAACTTCAAAATGGTAGCGGAGGGCGGAAGTGATTTTCGAACGCAGTACTGCGTCATCATCCACGATCGCGATTTTCGGCTTCGAGGAAATGGCAGAAATGAGAAGTCCCCCCCCGGGGAAACGTCGAGAATCGCCTCGAATGTTAAGAGAATCACATTCCCGCGTGCCGAGATTTTAGGGGTCGCCGAACATTGTGTCAACGCTGACCACGCGGCCCGGAGCGGCTCCGGCCAGACCGTATTATGCGAATAAGGATTGCCCCCGCTCGATCACTTGTGCCATAAACTCGACGCGAAACCGCATTCACGGTTCCGGGATGGCTCCGCATTTGAAAACTAAGACAAACCCGCACCGCCGCGTCGAATTCGGGCGCCGCGGCAAAGCACATCTTGTTCTAGCAGTGGATATCGGCGGAACGAAGGTCGAAGCTGCCCTGGTAAGTCAGATGGGGAAAATAGTTCTTAGCGAACGAAGGCCGACGGCCGTGAAGGGCCGCGCGAGTGAGGGTTTGCGCGCCGTACGAGAGACCATCGATGGTGTGCTGGGTCGCAGTCGCGGCAGAGAAATTCGGGCGATTGGGGTGTCCGTACCCGGTTGGGTGGACGCGAATACCGGAAAGGTGCTGAAAGCCGCGAATCTGCCATGCTGGCGCGATTATCCACTCGCGCGAAAGCTTCAGGATTTATACGATCTGCCAACGCGCATTGCAAACGACGCAAATGCCGCGGCAATGGCCGAAGCGCGATGGGGCGCGGGACGCCGCTACAAGAGCTTTTTTTACGTGAGCCTGGGCACGGGAATCGGGACGGGCGTCGTTCAAGACACTCAGGGCAACCCTCACACCCCTTCCAGCGAGGGCGGGCATATGACCATCGATTACCGGGGTCGGTTGTGTCCGTGCGGCAAGCGCGGTTGCATAGAGATGTACGCCTCCGGAAAAGCGCTAGCGCGCCGGGCGACTCACTTGCTCGCTCAACGGGGAGCGCGGAGCTCACTGCTGCGAACCCTCGCCAGAGAAACTCCGAATGGAGTGAATGCCGAGCTGGTCGGCAGAGCCGCAGCCGGCGGCGACCGGATTGCGGTTGGAATCCTTGAGGAGGCCTGCGACCACCTGGCGGTGTGGCTCGGGAACATCGTCGATTTGCTCGAGCCAGAAGCCATTGTGTTCGGCGGGGGTCTGGGACGGCTCATGCTTTCATATGCGCCGCGAATCCGCCGGAAATTGAAAACCTTCGCGATTCGTCCCAACCGCGCTCAGATTCCGATGGTTGGCGCTCGATTTGGTTCGCAGTCGGCCCTGCTAGGAGCCGCAGCCCTTTGGTTGCAAAAATAACGAGAAATTTGGCTATTACCTAAAACTTCCGCCAGCTATCCGCATCCACGACGATGGCCTCTCCGCTGATGTGTCCCAAACGGCCTTCGGACCTTCCTAACTGGCCTCAAATTCAACCCCGTGATCGGCGCCCTGATGTACTTTTGTGTTCTTCCGATGAGTAGAATGCACCCCGGTGAAACCAAATCTGTGCCTGGCTCGTCCGAAGGTAATGCGTGTTAAATTACTGCTATCTAAGAGGGACGGCTAAAATTCATGCGTGGCTGGTGCCCAGATGTGGAATCGTGGCTGACCCACTCGCAGGCAATAACCGGATCATTCGCTATGCACCCCATGCAATCGATCAATACGCCGCGGGCCGCGCGGGAGCATCCGGCTCTGTTCATCGAACCGTAGTGCTGTAAGGGTGATCCACTCCGCAAGCCGAATCGATTCTGACAAAGAGGAAACAAGTGCCCGAGAATTTTCACAATCCGGCAAAACCCGACAGCGCAACCACTACCACCACCGGCGCTCCGGCCACCCCAGCTCCGCCGCACGCGCCTCCTGCCGCGCCGCCGAAGCGGCGCCGTTACGCGTGGGTGTGGCTTGTCTTATTACTTTTGGTCGTTTTGATCGGGTATCGCCTCTATGAGAATAAACAAGCCGCGGCGCAAGCCGCCCAGGCAAAGGCGGCAGCGGCTCAGCGGGGCGTTCCAATTTCGACCACGACCGCAACCACGGGATCGATCGGCGTCTACATCAATGCATTGGGAACCGTGACTCCGGTCTACACCGCAACCATCACCAGCCGCGTCGACGGCCAGATCGTGAGCGTCGATTATCGCGAAGGGCAGATGGTTCGCAAGGGCGACATACTGATTCAAATTGATCCGCGCCCCTATCAAGCCTTGCTCACCCAGGGGGAAGGGACTCTCGCCCATGATGAGGCGCTGCTCGCCGAGGCTCGAATTGATTTGAATCGCTACCAGGAAGCCTTCAACCGCAATGCCATCGCGAAACAACAACTCGATGATCAAACGCAAACGGTAAAGCAATACGAAGGGTCTGTAAAAAACGATCAGGGCACCGTCGCCAGCGCCACGACAAATCTTGATTACGCCACGATTAGGGCTCCGATCGACGGACGCGTCGGCCTTCGCCTGGTCGACCCGGGAAATATAGTTACGTCCGGAAGTACCACGCCACTGGTGGTTATCACCCAATTGCAGCCCATCACCGTGATCTTCAGTGTTGCGGAAGATTATTTGCCTCAAATTCAGAAGCAAATGCGCGCCGGGCACAAAATGTCGGTGGACGCGCTCGACCGCGACCAACTCACCAAACTTGCCTCGGGCTCGCTGTTGACGCTCGACAATCAAATCGATACATCGACGGGGACCGTGAAGCTGAAAGCAGTTTTCGAGAACGGGGATGTAGCTCTCTTCCCAAATCAGTTTGTGAACGCAAAGTTGCTCGTCGATACCCAACAGAACGCAACTTTGGTTCCATCCGCCGCGATTCAGCGCAATGCCCAGAATGCCTTCGTTTACCTGATTAAGCCCGACAACACGGCCACGATTCAGGCGGTCACTGTCGGAACCACCGACGGCAACACATCGGCCGTTCAGGGAATTCAGCCCGGAGACGTGATCGCGCTGACTGGCTTCGACAAGCTACAGGACGGGGCGAAAGTTACCGTCAGAAATGATGCTCGTTCGGGAAATAGCGCAAGCGGGCCTCCGACGCCAAATCAGGCCACTGGCCCGGGTGTAAGCGGTGTCGGCAGCGGTTCGAATTCCGGTTCAGGCGCGAGCGGATCGGGAGGCCCGCACCCGTGAACCCTTCCCGCTTATTTATTCTACGGCCCGTCGCCACGTCCCTGCTGATGGCGGCGATTTTGCTTGCCGGATTTGTGGGGTTCACCCAACTTCCAATTTCCGCGCTGCCGGAGGTGGACTATCCCACGATTCAGGTCGTTACGTTTTACCCCGGCGCGAACCCGGATGTAATGGCCTCGGCAGTGACCGCGCCACTCGAACGACAATTTGGGCAGGTCCCTGGCTTGAATCAGATGACGTCCACGAGCTCCGATGGCAGCTCGGTCATCGTGTTGCAGTTTTCGTTGCAACTGAATATTGACGTGGCCGAGCAGGAAGTGCAGGCCTCGATCAACGCCGCGCAATCGTATCTGCCATCGGACTTGCCCTCGCCGCCGATTTACAGCAAGACGAACCCCGCCGATACGCCGATTCTGACGCTGGCGCTTACCTCCAAAACGATTCCTCTGTCGCAGGTGGAAGATCTTGCCGATACCCGCCTGGCGCAAAAAATTTCCCAATTGCCCGGAATTGGATTGGTCAGCATCAGCGGCGGCCAGAAACCGGCGATCCGCGTGCAGGTAAATCCCACGGCGCTGTCTTCTTACGGAATCAATTTGGAAGACGTGCGTACGGCGCTGCAACAGACCAGCTTGAATTCGGCGAAAGGAAATTTCGACGGCCCCGAGCAGGATTACCAAATTGACGCGAACGATCAATTGCTGACCAGCACGGATTTTCAGAAGGTCGTGGTCGCGTATCACAACGGCTCGCCGGTCGTGCTCTCGGAGGTCGCCAACGTCGTCGACGCCGTGGAAAATATCAAAGAGGCAGCCTGGATGAATTTGACACCGGCGGTAATCGTCAACATTCAACGCCAGCCGGGCGCCAATATCATTCAGGTTGTCGACAGAATCAAAGCCCTACTGCCGCTTCTTCAAAGCAGCTTGCCCGCAGCGGTAAACGTGCAGGTCCTGACCGACCGGACCACCACGATTCGCGCTTCGGTAAAGGACGTCGAGTTCGAGTTGATGCTGACCGTAGCGCTGGTCGTTATGGTTATTTTCCTTTTCCTGCGCAATGTCCGCGCCACGATCATCCCTAGCGTGGCCGTGCCACTTTCGCTGGTTGGAACTTTTGGCGTTATGTATCTGGCGGGTTACAGCCTGAACAATCTGACGCTCATGGCTTTGACGATCTCCACCGGATTCGTGGTGGACGACGCCATCGTGATGATCGAAAACATCGTTCGCTATATCGAGGAAGGCGAACGGCCGCTCGAGGCTGCGTTAAACGGCTCGCAACAGATCGGCTTTACGATTGTTTCGCTGACGATTTCGCTGATCGCCGTGCTCATCCCGCTCTTGTTCATGGGCGACATCGTTGGGCGGCTCTTCCGCGAATTCGCGATTACTTTGAGCGTGACGATCCTGGTTTCGGCGGTGGTTTCCCTGACGCTCACGCCGATGATGTGCGCCAAATTGTTGAAACACGATCCCGATGCGGGTAAAGGCCGCTTTTACCAGTTCTCCGAGCGCGGGTTTGAAGCCGTCATCAGCTTTTATGCTAAAACCTTGAAATGGGTGTTGCAACACCAGACCCTCACCCTCATCGTCGCCGTGCTTACCCTGCTTCTCACCATTTTTCTCTATGTAATCGTTCCCAAAGGATTTTTCCCCGTTCAAGACACTGGCATCATCCAGGGAATTTCGGAAGCCTCGGAATCCATTTCGTTTGACGCGATGGCCGAACGCCAGCAACAGCTCAGCGCCGCGATCCTGAAAGATCCGGCCGTCGAAAGCCTCTCGTCGTTTATCGGAATTGACGGGACGAACACCACGTTAAATAGCGGCCGGATTCTCATCAACTTGAAACCGCTGGGCGACCGCGGAATCAACGCGACCGCCGTGATTACCAGGTTGCAGCACGAACTCGCCAAGGTGAACGGGATTACGTTGTATATGCAGCCGGTACAGGACCTTACGGTCGAAGATCGCGTCAGCCGGACGCAATATCAATACACCCTCGAAGATCCGGATTCGAATGAATTGAATCTGTGGACCGCCCGTTTGATCGAAAAGCTCCAACAGATCCCACAGATTCAGGATGTTGCGACCGATCAGCAGACCAACGGGCTCTCCGCCGCGCTGGTCATCGATCGCGTTACTGCTTCTCGCATGGGCATTACACCTACCAGCATCGACCAGACGCTTTATGACGGATTCGGCCAACGGCAAGTTTCCACTCTCTACACCCAATTGAACCAGTACCACATCATTTTGGAAACACTTCCGGATTTTCAGAAGTCGCCCTCAAAGTTACAGGACATTTATGTTCGCTCCGCTCTGGCTCCGACCGCTCTGACCACTTCGCCAACCTCGGTTAACAGCGTGATCACCTCCACCACGGCGTCCGGCGGTTCGGGCGCATCGTCTCCCAGCCCGTCCGCTTCGAGCAGTTCGGGAGGTTCCGGTTCTGCGAATCCTGCGGCAGTGACCACCCCAAACGGCGCAGCCGTTCCGCTAAGCACGTTCACTCACTTTGAATCACGAAGCGCGCCGCTCTCCGTAAATCACCAAGGACAATTCCCGGTCGTTACGATCTCCTTCAATCTCGCCCCCGGCGCATCTTTGGGCGAAGCGACCGATGCGATCAATGCCGCGCAGAAAGGCCTTGCGATGCCTCTCAGCGTGCAGGCTGCGTTTCAAGGAACCGCGGCGTCCTTCCAGATTTCACTGAGCAACGAACCAATACTGATTCTCGCCGCGCTGGTCACCGTTTACATCGTTCTCGGAGTTCTCTATGAGAGCTACATTCATCCCATCACGATTCTTTCGACTTTGCCGTCGGCCGGCGTGGGCGCGATTCTAGCGCTGCTGATCTGCGGGCAGGAGTTGAGCATCGTCGCGCTCATTGGCATCATTCTGCTGATCGGCATTGTGAAGAAGAATGGAATCATGATGATCGATTTTGCTCTCGAGGCGGAGCGCAAACACGGCAAAAGTTCCGAGGACGCGATCTACGAGGCCTGCCTGCTGCGTTTTCGGCCCATTATGATGACCACCATGGCGGCCTTGCTGGGCGGCCTGCCGCTCGCTCTCGGCAACGGAATCGGTTCCGAATTGCGCCGCCCCTTGGGTATCGCGATGGTTGGAGGCTTGCTCCTCAGCCAGGTCCTGACCCTCTACACCACGCCGGTCATATACATTTTCTTCGACAACCTGGCCAAAAAAGTTTCCGCGTATCGCACCGGCGGCAACACCAGCCCCGCATCGGTTCCGGCGGACTAGCGATGAGTATTTCTTCACCATTTATCCATCGGCCCGTTGCAACCACGCTTCTCACCATCGCGATCGCGTTGGCCGGCGCCATGGCGTTTCGCGTGCTTCCGGTGTCTTCGCTTCCGCAAGTGGATTTCCCCACGATCTCCGTCGCGGCGAGCCTTCCTGGAGCAGCGCCGGAGATCATGGCTTCCTCGGTAGCCACGCCGCTCGAGCGCCAGTTCGGGAGGATCGCCGGCGTCACGGAAATGACGTCCTCGAGTTTCCTGGGCACCACCAGCATTACCCTTCAATTCGATTTGAATCGCAATATCGATGGCGCCGCGCGAGACGTGGAAGCAGCCATCAACGCCGCTCGCAGTTACTTGCCCACGAATCTGCCCGCGAACCCCACCTATCGCAAAGTGAATCCGGCCGATGCGCCGATCATGATTTTGGGCATGACTTCGAAGGTGTACGACCGCGGTCCCATGTATGATGCCGCCTCCACGATCGTGCAGCAGCGCCTCTCGCAGATCGAAGGCGTGGGTCAAGTGAGCGTGGGAGGAAGTTCACTGCCGGCCGTCCGGGTCGAATTGAACCCCACCCAACTCAATAGCTACGGCCTGGGATTGCAGGACGTGAATTCGATGTTGAGCACCCAGAACGCAAATCTGGCCAAGGGCCAGATTACCAATCGGCAAACGACCGCGGATATCGTCGCCAACGACCAACTGATGAAAGCTGAGTATTACAAACAGCTGGTCGTCGGCTACCACAACGGGGCCGCCGTCAAGCTTTCGGATATTGCGGACGTCACCGACTCGGTCGAAAACATTCGCGCCGCAGGCTTCCTGGACGGCAAGCCCTGCGTGATCCTGATTGTCTTTCGGCAGCCGGGCGCGAACATCATCGATACCGTGGATCGCATCGTCCAGGCGATTCCTGCCCTCGAAGCCTCGGTTCCCGCAGGCATCGATTTCACTATCGTTCTGGATCGCACCACCACCATCCGCGCGTCCGTAAAGGATGTCGAGCGCACGCTCATGATCTCCGTCGCGCTGGTGATTCTGGTCGTTTTTCTGTTCTTAAGAAATGTGCGCGCCACGTTGATCCCCGGTGTCGCCGTGCCCGTCTCGTTAATCGGAACCTTCGGGGCGATGTATCTTTTCGGGTATAGCATCGACAACTTGTCTCTGATGGCACTGACCGTGGCGACCGGCTTTGTCGTGGATGACGCCATCGTGGTGATCGAAAACGTCGCGCGCTATCTGGAGCAGGGTATGAGCCCGATGCAGGCGGCGCTGAAGGGCGCGGCCGAAATCGGATTCACCGTGCTCTCCATCAGCCTTTCGTTGGTCGCCGTGTTTATTCCCATTCTCTTGATGGGAGGAATCGTGGGTCGGCTCTTCCGCGAGTTCGCGGTCACGCTTTCCGTGGCCATCCTCGTTTCGCTCGCCATCTCGCTGACCACGACTCCCATGATGTGTTCCCGGCTCCTGAAAAATCATGAAGGCGAAAAGCACGGGCGGCTTTACCGGGCGAGCGAGAGAGCTTTCGATGGAATATTGTCCTTCTACGACCGCACCTTGACCTGGGTTCTGCAGCATTCCGCCATCACTCTCACGGTGCTGATACTCACCATCGTCCTGAACGTGTTCTTGTTCATGATCGTTCCTAAGGGATTTTTCCCGCAGCAGGACAACGGCACCGTCTTTGGCGGAATTCAAGGAGCCCAGGATATCTCTTTTCAAGCCATGCAGAACTTGACCTTGCGATTCGTTCAGAAAATCAAGGCCGACCCCGCCGTCTTGCATGTCGGTGCCTTCACCGGCGGCGGCGGCGCGGTCAACACCGGTTTTATCTATCTTTCGCTCAAGCCACTGCAGGATCGCAAGATCAGCTCCAGCCAATTGATCGATCGCCTGAGGCCCCAGTTGGTTTCGATCCCCGGCGCAACCGTCTTTCTTCAGGCCGGTCAGGATTTGCGGATTGGCGGCCGTCAAAGCAACGCACAATATCAGTACACGATTCAGAGTGACAACCTGGTGGACTTGGTGAAGTGGGGTCCGCTTCTTCTCAGCAAAATGAAAACCCAGCACATGTTGACCGATGTTAATTCGGATCAGCAGAATAGCGGCCTCGAAGCTTCTCTGGTGTATGACCGGGATACCGCGTCGCGCCTTGGAATTACGCCGCAGACGATCGACAACACTCTTTACGAGGCGTTCGGTCAGGCCCAGGTTTCTACGATGTTCACCGCATTGAATCAATACCATGTGGTCATGGAAGTTGCCCCGCAGTTCTGGCAGAACCCTTCGTCGCTCGATGATATTTACGTTCGACCATCCATCGGGAAGGAAGTCCCCCTGAGCGCGATTACCCACTATGCGCCGCAGACCGCTCCTCTTTCGGTGAACCACCAGAGTCAGTTCCCTTCCGTGACGATCTCTTTCAACCTCGCGCCAGGCGTTGCGCTGAGCGACGCGGCGGCCGCGATCACCCAGATTGAAATTTCAATGGGAATGCCCTCGACGATTCATGGGATGTTTTCCGGAACCTTGCAAGCGTTCCAATCCTCTCTGGGGACGGAGCCGTATCTGATTCTCACTGCTTTACTCGCCATTTATATTGTTCTTGGCATTCTGTATGAAAGTTTCATCCACCCGATCACGATCTTGTCGACCCTTCCGTCCGCGGGAGTTGGAGCTATACTCGCGCTTCTGATTTTCCATATCGACCTCAGTGTGATCGCGTTGATTGGAATAATTTTGCTGATCGGTATCGTCAAGAAAAATGCGATTTTGATGATCGATTTCGCGCTGGCTGCGGAGCGAATCGACCACAAAACTTCCGAAGAAGCGATCTACCAGGCCTGTATCCTCCGCTTCCGGCCCATCCTAATGACTACCATGGCGGCGCTTTTCGGGGCGCTTCCGCTGGCGCTGGGGAACGGGACTGGATCCGAATTGCGCAAACCCTTGGGAGTCACCATTATTGGAGGCCTCATCGTCAGCCAGATGTTGACGCTATACACGACGCCAGTGGTATACCTCTATCTTGACCGTCTTCGCTTGCGTTGGGCCCGCAGACATCATTCCGCGATTTCCGCGGCGCCGCAGGAGAACCTGGGATGATGGTGCGCGCAAAATCCGCGGATGAAATTCTTATGACTGCACGAACTCGAACTCCCGGAATTCCCACGTTGAAAAAATCCCGTTTCGTTGCGATTGCGCTCGCAGCCGCGTTGACCTTCGGCGGTTGCACGGTCGGCCCCAAGTATCAGAAACCCTCGGCGCAGGCGCCCCAGGCTTACAAAGAGCTTACGCCCGCGGATTTCAGCAAAACGGATGGCTGGAAAGTCGCCCAGCCGAAGGACGATGCGCTGCACGGAAAGTGGTGGGAACTATTCAACGATCCCGAACTCAACGCACTCGAAGCGCAAGTCAACATCTCGAATCAAAATATCAAGGCGGCTGCCGCGAGCTATTTCGCCGCAAGAGCGCTGGTCAAACAGGCGCGGGCACAATACTATCCCACCGTTTCGGTTGGCCCGGCGATCACAACTTCGCGCCAAGGGGCCTTAGCCTCAACCGTCGTAACGAGCGGGACCTCCACATTTTTCGAAATGCCCTTTGACGCAACCTGGGTGCCCGATCTGTGGGGCCGCGTGCGAAATACCGTCCGAGCCCAAGCCGCGGCGGCCCAGGCCAGCGAAGCGGATCTTGAGAACGTCCGCCTCACCGCGAACGCCGAGGTCGCGGTGGATTACTACCAGCTTCGCGGCCAGGATGACCTGAAGCAGCTTCTCGATTCGACCGTTATCGCCTATCAAGAGTCGCTAAATCTAACAAAAGCTCTCTACGATACTGGCATCGATTCCGACGAATCCGTTGCGCAGGCCGAGACCCAACTCGAATCCACGCAGGCGCAAGATACTAATCTCGGCATCCTCCGGGCGCAATACGAACACGCGATTGCGATGCTGGTCGGCCAGCCGGCTTCTTCGTTTTCGATCCCGGCGGAACCGTTGAAGTCAGGCCCACCCGCAATTCCTTTCGGGGTTC